>Ga0307374_10003209_pt1 | contig 28135 bp, 27 predicted proteins | sample OX3MG_FD_202532 | JGI IMG/M metagenome (GOLD analysis project Ga0307374, IMG submission 202532) | Soil microbial communities from Risofladan, Vaasa, Finland - OX-3 | ecosystem: Environmental > Terrestrial > Soil > Coastal area > Acid sulfate soil | place: Finland: Risofladan, Vaasa | collected... | reverse complement strand
CGAACTGCTCCGCCACCTCACCCTCGACCGGGAACGGGACTACCAGCCCCTCGCCCCCAAAGCGGAGGTCACGTAGCCTGCATAGGTTCGTCTGTCCACGATGTCTCGGGACATCACATTCGTGCCCCCGGCAGGATTCGAACCTGCGCACCCGGCTCCGGAGGCCGGTGCTCTATCCCCTGAGCTACGAGGGCGCTGCACTGCGAGAAACCGGTGCCCGCGCCACGGGCGCGAGCTGCCCACGACGGCGCGCCGGCCCGGTCGGTTGCATGCTAGCCGTGTGTCAGCCATCCTCACTTCGCCATGACCGTCGAAGCAGTCCTCGCCAGCGGTGTCGCAGACGCCCTTGCCGTGCTCGGAGTCGAGCTGTCCGCAGACGAGGTGCGCCTTGAGCGTCCGGCCCGGCCGGAGCACGGCGACTTCTCGACCAACGTCGCGCTCGCCGTGGCGAAGCGCGCTGGTCGGCCGCCACGCGAGCTCGCCGGGGCGCTGGCGGAGCGGCTCGGCGCCGCCGGGCTCCCCCATGTCGAGTCGGTGGAGGTGGCCGGTCCCGGCTTCGTCAACTTCTGCCTACGCGACAGCTGGCTCCACGAGGCGCTCCGTCAGGTTGTCGAGGCCGGTACCGAGGGCTATGCCACCCCGGATCTCGGCAAGGGGGAGCGGGTCCAGGTCGAGTTCGTCTCGGCGAACCCGACAGGGCCGCTCCACGTCGGCAACGGCTGGCTCGGCAGCTACGGCGACGCGCTGGCGCGAGTCCTGGCGCGAAGCGGCTGGCGGGTGGCACGCGAGTACTACGTGAACGACACCGGTGGCCAGATCCGCATGCTCGGTGAGAGCCTGCTCGCGCGGCGGCGGGGGGAGGCCCCGCCCGAACAGGGCTACCAGGGTGAGTACGTGACGGAGCTCGCCGCGGCGTACACGGGCCCCGAGGACGTCGTCGCGGCGGGGCGGTTCGCCTCCGAGCGGATTCTCGAGAACATCAGGACAACGGTCGAGCGGCTCGGCATCGTCTTCGACGAGTGGTACAGCCAGGCCTCGATCGAGGAGAGCGGCCGCGTCGCAGAGACGATCGAGCTGATGCGATCGCGCGGCCTCGTCTACGAGCAGGACGGCGCCACCTGGCTCGCGTCGAGCCAGCTCGGCGACAGTCGTGACCGCGTGCTCGTGAAGGCCGACGGCGACGCGACGTACCTCGCGGGCGACCTCGCCTACCACCGCGACAAGTTCCTCGTCCGAGGCTTCGACCGGGTGATCGACATCTTCGGGGCCGATCACCACGGACAGGTGGCGAGCCTCCTCGCCGGCGTGGAGGCGATGGGGGTGTCGCGCGAGAGGCTGGAGGTGAAGCTCGGCCAGCTCGTCTCGATCCAGGGGCGCCGCCAGTCGAAGCGGGCCGGCAACTTCGTGCGCCTCGACGACCTCGTCGACCTCCTCGGACCGGACGCGACCCGCCTGTTGTCGCTCATGAGCTCGATCGACCAGCCGACGACGCTCGATCTCGACGAGGTCACCAAGCAGTCGATGGAGAATCCCGTCTACTACGTGCAGTACGCGTACGCCCGGATCGCATCGATCGAGCGGGTCCGCGCCGAGCGCGGGCTCAGTCGTCTCGCGCTCGGTGACGTCGACCTCGCCGCGCTGGTGCACCCGCGCGAGCTGGCGCTCGTCCGCGCGCTGGTCGACCTGCCCGGTGCCGTGGCCGAGGCCGCGCGAGAGCGGGCACCGTACAAGGTGACGAACTGGGTGCGGCGCCTGGCGGGCGACTTCCACGGCTTCTACCACGACTGCCGTGTCCTCGGAGAAGACATCGACCCGGGCGTGACCCAGGCACGTCTTTGGCTGGTGGAGGGGGTCCGTGTCGGCCTCGCCATCGGCCTGTCGCTCCTCGGCGTGCGCGCTCCCGAGTCGATGTGAGCCCGCGCCGGTGATCCCCGACGAGCCGTCGGCTGTCGCCGCGGGCTACGTCCCGAGCGAGGCGGCGATCGCGCGCCACCTCCTCCCCGACACTGCGTCGGTCGCGCCCGACGGGCGCCTGGCGGTCGGCGGCGTGGACCTGTGCGCTCTCGCCGAGGAGCTCGGCACGCCGCTGTTCGTCTACGACGAGGCGCACCTGCGCGCGCGGGCACGCGAGGCCGTCGAGGCGTTCGGCCCCGGGGTCGCCTACGCGACGAAGGCCTTCCTCTGCAAGGCCATGGCCTCGCTCGCCGCCGAGGAGGGCATGCACCTCGACGTCTCGACCGGCGGTGAGCTCGCCGTCGCGCTCGCGGCCGGTGTCGACCCGGTTCTGCTCGTGCTGCACGGGAACAACAAGACCGACGAGGAGCTCGAGCGCGCCCTGCAGGCGGGCGTCGGGCGCGTCGTGATCGACTCCTTCGACGAGATCGGGCGCCTCTCGCGCCTGTTGGCGCCGAGGCGCAGTGACGAGCCCGTCCGGGTGCTCGTCAGGGTGACGCCGGGCGTCGAGGCGCACACCCACGAGTACGTCATGACCGGCCAGGAGGATTCGAAGTTCGGCTTCTCGGTCGCCTCGGGCGCCGCGCAGCGCGCCGCGAAGCTCTTGGCCAACCTGGAGGGTGTCGACCTCGTGGGCGTCCACGCCCACGTCGGCAGCCAGATCTTCCGTCTCGACGCCTTCGAGCGCGAGGCGGCGGTGCTCGGCGCGTACGTCGAGGAGCACGGGCTCGCCGAGCTGTGCGTCGGCGGCGGCCTCGGCGTCGCCTACCTGAACGACGAGCGGGCGCCGACGATCACGGAGTGGGCGGCGACGGTGCGCTCCGCCTGCGCGACGGCGGGCGTCCCCCGGCAGGTGCGCGTGACCGCCGAGCCCGGGCGCGCCGTCGTCGCGGCGGCGGGCCTCACGTGCTACCGCGTCGGGACCGTGAAGGAGCTGCCGGGCATCCGCAGCTACGTCGCCGTCGACGGCGGGATGAGCGACAATCCGCGGCCGGTCCTCTACGGCAGCGGCTATGAGGCCTTCCTGCCTCGCGAGACCGACGCCCCCCGGCCGTACGCGGCGAGGGTGGTCGGCAAGCACTGCGAGACCGGGGACATTGTCGTCGCCGAGGCGCGTCTGCCTGCCGACGTGGCCGTCGGCGACATCGTCGTGACGCCTGTGACCGGCGCGTACGGCTTCTCTATGGCGTCGAACTACAACCGTGTCGGGCGCCCCCCGGTGGTCTTCGTGCGCGACGGCGAGGCGCGGGTCGTGGTGCGCCGCGAGACCGTCGAGGACCTCCTTCGGCTGGAGCCTTGACGGCCGTCGAGCGCGCATGACGGCACGCCGGCGCCGGTAGTACTGGAGGGTGGCCACCGAAGCTCTCGAGCTCGTCCAGTCGCGCCACCGCGGACCGCGGTGGACGGTATGGCTCGCCTGCGTCGGCACGTTCATGCTGATCCTCGACGTCACGGTCGTCAACGTGGCGTTGCCGGACATGGAGCGGTCGCTCCATGCGCAGCTCACCGACCTCGAGTGGGTCGTCGACGCCTACTCGCTCGCCATCGCCGCCCTCCTGCTCGTCTCGGGCCGGCTGTCTGACCTGATCGGGCGGAAGAGGACCTTCATCGCCGGCCTCTTCGTCTTCACCGCCGGGTCGCTTTGGTCGTCGCTCTCGGGGTCGGTCGTAGAGCTCATCGCCGGCCGGGTGGTGCAGGGTGCCGGCGGCGCCGCCCTGTTCGCCTCGGCGCTCGCCGTCGTCGGGCACGAGCCCGAAGGGCCCGAGCGCCGGCGCGCGCTCGGGGCGTGGGGAGCGGCGATCGGCGCGGGGCTGGCGGTCGGCCCGCTCGTCGGCGGGCTGCTCACCGACGGCTTCGGCTGGTCGGCCATCTTCCTCGTCAACGTGCCGATCGGCGTCGTGATGCTGGTCGCCAGCTGGCGGCGCATGCCCGAGTCCGCCAGGTCGGCGATCGCGCCGCCGGACTGGGTCGGCAGCACGGTCTTCGCGCTCGCGCTCTTTCTGCTCGTGTTCGGCCTGGTGGAGGGGAACCGGCTCGGTTGGTCGAGCGCGGTGATCGTCGGCTCGCTCGTCGTCTCGTTGAGCCTGCTCGCCCTGTTCATGCGATTGTCGCGGAGGGAGGGCGCCATCCTCGACACGGCGCTCCTCGGGGACCCCCGCTTCCTCGCCTCGACGATCGCCGTGATCGGCCAGGGCGTGGTGATCGCCGCGGTGCTGCTCTACCTCGTGCGCGACCTGCAGGAGACCGGGCACCTGTCGCCGCTCGCCGCCGGGCTGGAGATCCTCCCGATGACGGTGACCGCGTTCGGCGCGGCCATCCTCGGCGGCCGCTTCGCGGCCAGCCGCAAACCGGCCTTCCTCCTCGCCGGCTCGCTCCTCCTGCTCGCGGGCGGCACGGCGCTGATGACCATCTCGAACCCGGCTGGCGGGTGGGCGACCCTCCTCCCGGGCCTGTTCCTCGCGGGAGCCGGATGGGGTTCGGTGAACCCGATCGCCGCCCACGCCTCGCTGGAGGCGGCGGGGCCGGAGAACGTCGGCATGGCGGCGGGCTTCAACAACACCGCCCGCCAGATCGGCATCGCCGGGGGAATCGGCGGGCTCGGGGCGGCGTTCCAGGCGCGGACCGCGTCGGTCACCACCGCCGCCCTGCACGGCGTCACGCCGGTGCTCGCCGGCCATCTCGGCCAGGCGGTCGCGCTGTCCGGCGCGGCGGGGTCGACGGGCGCGCTGGCGCCGCGACTTCGCTCCGAGCTGGTCCACGCCTCGGCGCAGGGCATGACCTCGGGCCTGCACCTGGTCGAGCTGCTCGGTGCCGGGGCGGGTCTGGTCTCGGCGGTGCTCGTGCTGGCCGCAGGCTCCGGGGCCGGTGCCCGGGCGCTCGACCGCCGGCGCGCCGGGAGGCGCCTCGCCGAGCCCGCTCGCTGAGGTCGGCGCAGGCGTTCGCCGGTGTTGGCTACCTTGTGCCGGTGACAACTGAGGCAGCCAGGGCCGTAGCGTCCACCGCGAGGACCGTACGCGTGGGGGTGCTCGGCTGCGGCAACGTCGGCGGCGCCCTGGTCGAGCTGATCGACACCGGGGCGGAGGCCATCGCCGAGGCGACCGGGATCCGCCTCGAGGTGGCGCTCGTCGCGGTGCGCAGTCTCGCCAAGCCGCGCGCCGCCTCGCTCGGCGCGGACCGCCTGACCCACGACGCCCACGCCGTCGCGACCGACCCCATGGTCGACCTGGTGGTCGAGCTGATCGGCGGGATCGAGCCGGCGCGCAGCCTGATCCTCGCCGCGTTGAAGGCCGGCAAGCCGGTCGTGACGGCCAACAAGGAGCTGCTGGCGAACGTCGGCGAGGAGCTGCACGCCGCCGCCGCGGCAGCGGGGACCGAGCTGCTCTTCGAAGCGGCCGTCGCCGGGGCGATCCCGCTCGTGCGCACGCTCCGGGTCTCCCTCGCCGGGGAGCGGGTGCGCCGCGTCATGGGCATCGTCAACGGGACGACGAACTATGTGCTGTCCCGGATGAGCGAGGAGGGCATCGCCTACGGCGAGGCGCTGCGGGAGGCACAGAGCCTCGGCTTTGCCGAGCGCGACCCGACCGCCGACGTGGAGGGCTACGACGCCTCCGCCAAGGCCGCGATCCTCGCCAGCATCGCCTTCAACGCCGAGGTCGTCGCGGGCGACGTCTACCGGGAGGGGATCGACGCGATCGACGTCGCCGACATCGAGTTCGCCAAGCGGCTCGGCTACGAGGTGAAGTTGCTCGCCGTCGCCGAGCGCGTCGAGGGATCCGGCGCCGATGGCTCCGCCGGCGCCATCGCGGTGCGCGTCCACCCGGCGATGATCCCGAGGGAGCACCCGCTCGCCGGCGTGCGCGGGGCCTTCAACGCCGTGTTCGTGGAAGGCGAGGCCTCGGGCGAGCTCATGCTGTACGGCAGGGGCGCCGGCGGCAGGCCGACCGCGAGCGCGGTGCTCGGAGATGTGCTGGAGGCGGCGCAGGCGCTGGCCGGCTCGGCGCCGCCTCGTCCCGCGCTCCGCAACCACGTCGAGATCCGCCCGATCGACGAGCTCCGCGCCCAGTACTACGTCACGATCGACGTGCTCGACCAGCCCGGCGTCCTCTCGGCGGTGGCGGCGGTCTTCGGTGCCCACGGCGTCTCGATCCGCTCGATGGAGCAGGTGGGGCTGGCGAACGAGGCGCGGCTCGTGTTCATCACCCACATCGCCCGGGAGGCGGACGTCCAGGCGACGCTCGCGGGCCTTCGCGACGTCCCGGCGGTCGAGCGCATCGGGGGCCTGTTGCGCGTCATCGGCCCGGAACGTTAGGAGACACGGTGGCGACCGAGCCGAGGCCGCAGGCCGCGACCGCCCCCGGCCCCTTCGCCGGCCGTTGCTGGGAGGGGGTGATCCGTCGCTACCGCGACTTCCTCCCCGTCGGGGAGTCGACGCCGGTCGTCACGCTCCACGAGGGCGGCACCCCGCTGCTGCCCGCGCCCAGGCTCTCGGCGCGCGTCGGCGCGGAGGTCTATCTGAAGATCGAGGGGGCCAACCCGACGGGATCCTTCAAGGACCGTGGCATGACGGTGGCGATGTCCAAGGCCTTGGAGGAAGGCGCGCAGGCCGTCGTGTGCGCGTCGACGGGGAACACCTCTGCCTCGGCGGCGGCCTACGCGGCACGTGCGGGGATGCGGTGCGTGGTGCTCATCCCCGAGGGGCACATCGCGCTCGGCAAGCTCGCGCAGGCGCTCGTGCACGGGGCGAGGGTCCTCCAGATCCGGGGGAACTTCGACGTCGCGCTCGAGATCGTCCGCGAGCTGCCGTCGCGCGCGCCGGTGGTCGTCGTGAACTCGGTGAACCCCTACCGCATCGAGGGCCAGAAGTCCGGCGCGTTCGAGGTCGTCGACGCGCTCGGCGACGCGCCCGACGCGCAGTGCATCCCGGTCGGCAACGCCGGGAACATCACCGCCTACTGGAAGGGCTACTGCGAGTACCGGGCGGCCGGTCTCTCCACACGCCTGCCCCGGATGTTCGGCTTCCAAGCCGCCGGCGCGGCCCCGATCGTCGAGGGCCACGCCATCGAGCACCCCGAGACCGTCGCCACGGCGATCCGGATCGGCAACCCTGCCTCTTGGTACGGGGCAACGGCCGCCGCGTCGGAGTCGGGTGGCCGGATCGCTGCGGTGAGCGACGAGGAGATCCTCGACGCCTACCGGCTCCTCGCGAGAGAGGAGTCGGTATTCTGCGAGGCGGCGTCCGCGGCCTCCGTCGCGGGCCTGCTGAAGCATGGCGTCGGCGACGGCGTCCGCACCGTCGTCTGCGTGCTCACGGGCCACGGGCTGAAGGACCCGGACCTCGCGATCAGCCAGGTGAGCGTCCCCCCGACCGTCGACGCCACCTTCGAGGCGGTCGCGAGCGCCCTCGAGCTGTGACGCGGCTGAGCGGCCGCGTCGGGGACCAGCAAGGATGATGTTGCCCGTCCGGGCGGAAACCGGTACACTGCAGACACCACCTCCCGATCCGATGGCCGTCACGCGCGGTCTTCCGGTGGGGGACAGGGAGATCCCGGAGTCCTGCAGGATCGCACCCCGTACCACTTCCTGAGGTGCCCGTCGGGCACCGTTGGCGGCTAGGGAGCCGTCTGGCGGTACCTCTTCGGCGCTAGGGCCTCGCCCGTGACCTCCGACCTCGGCCGGAGCGCCCGGCGGGAGTCGACGCACCTGTCGCCTGCCCGCCGCCTTCGGGGCGGTCGACGGCCACAGCACTCGGCGTGCGGTGCCGGAAGCGAAAGCCAACAACCTTGAGAGACCAGGAGTAGACCTGATGGCCGGAGAGCAGCTCGAGCGCTCGATCCTCGAACGCAAGGAACGCGACGAGCTCCATGCCATAGCCTCGGCGATGTCGCTGAAGGCGACCGCCCGCTCGAAGAAGGCCGACATCATCGACCTCATCCTCCGAGCGACCGGCGTGGACGTCGAAGGGGCGCCCGAGGGCGCGAGCGGCAACGGCGCGCCGCATGCCGAGGCGCCCTCTCAGTCTGTGGCGGCGCCCGACATCGCGGCCGCGGCCACCGAGCCGGTCGCGTCCAACGGCAGCGTTCCGGCGACGGTGGACGTCGCCGGCGCGCCGGAACGTGCCGAGACGGCCGAGTCCGCCCCCGTCGAGCACCAGGCAGCCGCGGAGCCGGCCCCGACCACGTCGGGACCGCGTCGGCGCGCCCCGTCCTCGCGCCGCAGCAGCGCGTCGACGCGCGAGGCGACGCTGTTCGAAGGTGGCGGGCGCGACCAGGAGGCCCCGGCGCACGCCGCGGCCTCGAAGGACGCGAGCGAGGCTCCGCAGGCCGCCGCGGCGCCGCCGGCCACCGCCAAAGGGGCCGGTTCCGGCGCCACCGAGGCCTCGGGGAGCGACACCCGCGCCACCGCCTCGTCTGCAGGCCCGGCGCCCGCCGCGGCGGGCGGGGATGCCGCCGAGGCTCGCGCGAGCGAGCCGGGGAACGCCGCACGAGCGCCGAGCAGCAGCCGGGACCGTGAAGGCGGCCGCTCGCCGAACCAGCAGAACGGCGCCCAGCATGGCGGTAGCCAGAGCCAGGGCGACGCCGGCAACCGCCGGAGCCGGCGACGTCGAGGACGCGAGCGGGGCGAGCGGGGCGAGGTCCAGGGCGGCCCGGAGGTCCCCTGGCAGGGTGAGCTCGTGCCCGTGAAGGGTCTGCTCGACCTGCGCGAGGAGGGCTACGGCTTCCTGCGCACGAGCGGCTACCTGGCGAGCGCGAAGGACGTCTACGTCTCGGTGAGCCAGGCCCGGCGCTTCGCCCTCCGGCGCGGCGACGCGATCGAAGGTGCCTGCCGCCCGGCCGGCCCGAGCGAGAAGTACCCGGCGCTCATCCGCATCGACTCCGTCGGCGGGCTCTCCCCCGACGAGGCGCGTCAGCGTCCGCGCTTTGAGGATCTCACGCCCCTGTTCCCCGACTCGACGCTGCACCTGGAGCTGCCCGGCGACCCGGCCAACCTCACGGCCCGCATCGTCGACCTGATCTCCCCGATCGGCAAGGGCCAGCGCGGCATGATCGTCTCGCCGCCGAAGGCCGGCAAGACGACGGTGATGAAGCAGATCGCCCACTCGATCGAGGCGAACAACCCCGACGTCCACCTCATCGTGCTCCTCGTCGACGAGCGCCCGGAGGAGGTCACCGACATGCGGCGCTCCGTGCGCGGCGAGGTCATCGCCTCCACCTTCGACCGCCCCGCGGACGAGCACACCGCCGTCGCCGAGCTCACCATCGAGCGGGCCAAGCGCCTGGTCGAGCTGGGCCGTGACGTCGTGATCATCCTGGACGGGATCACCCGGCTGGCCCGTGCGTACAACCTCGCCCAGCCGGCGACCGGGCGCATCATGTCCGGTGGCGTCGACTCCGGCGCGCTGTACCCGCCGAAGCGGTTCTTCGGAGCGGCGCGCAACATCGAAGAGGGTGGCTCGCTCACCATCCTCGCCACGGCGCTCGTGGAGACCGGCTCGAAGATGGACGAGGTGATCTTCGAGGAGTTCAAGGGAACCGGCAACATGGAGCTGCGTCTCGACCGGCGCCTCGCCGAGCGGCGGATCTACCCGGCGATCGACGTGAACGCCAGCTCCACCCGCCACGAGGAGCTGCTGTTCGACCGCTCCCAGCTCCAGCAGGTCTGGAAGCTGCGCCGCGTGCTCAACGCGCTCGCCAGCGAGGGCAACGCCGCCGCGGGCCTGGAGCTGTTGCTGGACAAGATCCGCACCACCCGGTCGAACGACGAGTTCCTCGCCGAGATCGCGAAGGCGCCCGTCCCGACGGCCTGACCCGGCACCACCTCGGGAATGCCCGCCGCGTCCGCCACGTTGTCCTGGCCGCGTCGCGGACGTGGAAGTGGCGCCGTTGCGGCGCAGCGGTACGATGGAGGTCCCATGAAGCAAGAAATCCACCCCAACTACGTCCTCGCGACGGTGAAGTGCTCCTGCGGGAACACCTTCACGACGCGCTCGACGAAGGACGAGCTGCACGTCGAGCTCTGCAACGAGTGCCACCCCTTCTACACGGGCAAGCAGAAGCTCGTCGACACCGGAGGCCGGGTGGAGCGCTTCGAGCGCCGATACGGCCGTCGCCCCGCCAAGCGCTGACGCAGCGGACGCCCGCCGACGCGTCCGCTCCCCCGTGTGCGGCGCCATCTCGAGGGCCGCCGGTCACGGTGGCCCTCGTGCGCGCCGGTAGCCTGAGCTCGTGGAAGAGCCGGAACGGTACGCGCAGCTCGAGCGGGAGCACGAGGAGGTGCTGGCGCGCCTCGCCGACCCCTCGCTCGTGAGCGACCGGAGGGCGTTTCGCGACGCCTCCCGCCGGCACAAGGAGCTGGAGGAGGTCGTTCGGGCGATCCACCAGCTGCGCTCCGCGTCCGCTGACGTGGAGGCCGCACGCGAGATGCTCCAGGACGCGCCCGCGGAGGAGCGCGAGCTCGGGCGCTCCGAGCTCGCCGAGGCCGAGAAGCACGTCCAGACGGCGCAGGCCGAGCTCCGGGAGCTGCTGCTGCCGAGGGACCCGAACGACGGGCGCAACGTCATCATGTCGATCCGCGGCGCCGAGGGCGGCGAGGAGGCGAACCTGTTCGCCAAGGACCTCTACGACATGTACCTGCGCTACGCGGACCGGCGCCACTGGCGCGTCGAGGTGCTCGAGCTGCAGCCCTCCGATCTCGGGGGGATCGACGAGGCCACCTTCCTCGTGAAGGGGGACGACGCCTGGCAGCGCCTCAAGCACGAGGCGGGACCGCACCGCGTCCAGCGGGTGCCCGTGACCGAGTCCCAGGGGCGCGTCCACACCTCCTCCGCCGCGGTCACCGTCCTGCCCGAGGCCGACGAGGTGGAGGTCGAGCTCGACCCGGCCGACCTGCGCGTCGACGTCTACCGCTCGACGGGCCCCGGCGGCCAGTCCGTGAACACGACCGACTCGGCGGTCCGCATCACGCACCTTCCGACCGGTGTCGTCGTGGCGATGCAGGACGAGAAGAGCCAGATCCAGAACCGCGCCAAGGCGCTCCAGGTGCTGCGCGCCCGGCTGCTCAAGCTGGAGCAGGACCGCCAGGCGTCGGAGCTGTCCCAGGCACGTCGGGAGCAGGTGGGCAGCGGCGGGCGCTCGGAGAAGGTCCGGACCTACAACTTCAAGGAGAACCGCGTCAGCGACCATCGTGTCGGCGTCACCCTCCACAAGCTCGATCGCGTCCTGCAGGGCGACCTCGACGAGCTGGTCGACGCCCTCGTCGCGGACGAGCGGGCGCGCGAGCTCGGCGACGAGCCGTGACCTGGCGGGAGCTGCTGGCCGACGCCGGCGCCTCCCTCGGTGACACGTGGGAGGCGAGGCGGCTCGCCGAGGAGGTGTCCGGGACGCCTTTCTCGTCGTTGGCCGCCAGCCTCGACCAGGTTCCCTCGCTCCGGGCGCGGCAGGCGTTCGCGCGCCTCCTCGAGCGGCGCCGCCGCGGTGAGCCGCTCCAGCACGTCCTCGGTCACTGGTCGTTCCGGACCCTCGAGCTGCTCGTCGACGGGCGCGCGCTCGTGCCGCGCCCCGAGACCGAGGTGGTCGCCGGCCAGGCGCTCGCCGAGCTCGAGCGCCTCCGGGCGCGCCGGGCCGAGGTCGCGACGGCGCCGGCGGGCGCCCGCAGCCCCTCGGCGGTGCCGCCGTCGGCCGGCGGGCTCCTCGCGCTCGATCTCGGGACAGGATCGGGGGCGATCGCGTGCGCCCTCGTCGCCGAGTGCCCCGCCGTCACCGTGGTCGGCGTCGACCGCTCGCCGGCGGCCCTCCGCCTCGCCGCCGCCAACCGCGCCCGGCTGCGCCCGGCCGATGCCGAGCGCCTCATGCTCGTGGAGGGCGGCTGGTACGCGCCGCTCGATCCCGCGCTCGCCGGCGCGGTGGACCTCGTCGTCGCCAACCCCCCGTACCTGGCCGAGGCGGAGTGGGACGGGCTCGATCCGGTGGTACGCGACTTCGACCCGAGGGAGGCCCTCGTGGCGGGGCCGACCGGTCTTGAGGCGCTCGAGGCGGTCGTCGCCGGCGCCCCGGCCGTCCTCGTCGCCGGCGGCTCGGTGGTCGTCGAGATCGCTCCGCTCCAGGCAGGCGCGGCGCGGTGGATGGCGACGAGCGCCGGAGCCGAGGAGGTGGAGGTGCTCACGGACCTCGCCGGCAGGCAACGGGTGCTCGTCGCGCGATGGTGAGCGGCGCCGAAGCGCTGCTCGGCGACGAGGTCGGGCGCGCCGCAGCCGCGCTCTCGAACGGCGAGGTGGTCGGTCTGCCCACCGACACGGTCTACGGCCTCGGCGTGCTCGCCCGTCTGCCGGAGGCCTGCGCCCGACTGTTCTGCCTGAAGGAGCGGCCGCCCGAGGTGGCGCTCCCCGTGCTCGTCGCCGACCTCGGCCAGGCGCTCGAGGTCGCCGACGGCGCCGACAGGTCGTGCCGCGGCCTCGACGTCTTGGCGCGCGCCTTTTGGCCGGGGCCGCTCACCGTCATCGTCCGGAGGGCGCCCGGGGTCCTTCGCGGCCTCGGCGGCGATCCCTCGACGGTGGGTCTGCGCTGCCCGGCGCACCCGTTCGTCCAGGAGCTGGCCCGCCTCGTCGGGCCGCTGGCGGTGACGAGCGCCAATCGCCACGGGGACGCCCCCTGCGTCTCCGCAGCGCAGGTGCGGGTCGTCTTCGGCGCGGCGGTGACGACGGTCGTGGACGGTGGCCGCTGTGACGGGCTGCCATCGACGGTCGTCTCCCTGGTCGGGGGCGAGCCGACCTGCGTGCGGGAGGGCGCCCTCGCCCTGGATTCGGTCCTCGCCGCCCTCGGCTGACCGCGGCGGCCGCGGGACCGGTCGCGTTCAGTTGCGGCGCGGCTCCCACCGGAACCGGCGGAACGCGACGACGCAGGCCGCGACGCCCCAGATCGCCATGACGAGGAGGTCGTGCCACGCCCAGGGCGACTCCCCGCGCTGCAGCTGGAAGGGCGCGAAGACCGCCAAGATGAGGTGGCGGACGGGAAAGTACGCCGAGATCTGCGCCAGTGAGGAACCGGGATTGAGCGGGAACCACAGGCCGGAGAGGAACAACAGGACGAAGTAGACGATGCTGATGATCGGGCCCGCCGCCTCCTGGTTCGGGATCACGGTCGAGATCGCCACCCCGAGCGCCGTGAAGCAGAGCACCCCGACGACGAGCGCGAGGACGAGCGCGGCGTAGTTGTGCGGGAGGTGGACGTCGAACGCGAAGCGGCCGATGACGAACAGCACCACGACCTGGGTCGCCGAGATGATCGCCGCGTTGACGAAGATGCCCGACAGCAGCGCCCATGTCGGCAGCGGGCTCAGCCGCAACCGCTTCAGCAACCCGGTCTCACGGCGGATCACGAGCTGGATGCCGAGCATGTTGAAGCAGGCCGACATCACGCCGTACGCGGCGAAGCCGGGCACGTAGTACTGGATCAGCCTGATGTTGCCGAGGTAGGCGACGCGCGAATTGCCGCCACCGGCGGCGAGCAACAGCAAGAAGACCACCGAGAAGCCGACGGTGAAGATGGCGCCGAACGGGTTGCGCCAGAACGCCAGCTGCTCGTAGCGGACCTGGCGTCCGACGAGGTACGCGTCGCGGACCGATCCGCGCCGGTCGGCCGCGGCGACCGTCATGACGGCGGTCCCACGTCGCCGGCGCCGGGGGCGCCGTGGGCAGTGTCCCCGACGAGGCGGAGGTAGACGTCCTCGAGGGTGAGCCGCTCGACGGTGAGCCCCTGGAGCGGGACGTGGCGCTCGAGCGACCAGCCGGTGAGCTCGTGGAGCACGCCCACCTCGTCGTCGGTCGCGATCTCGAAGACGCCGCCCGTGCCGTCGCGTGCCGCCACCCGCAGCTCCGGTCGTGGCGCGCCCTCCGGCAGATGGAAGCGGATGGTGGCCTCCCCGACGTCACGACCGCCGAGCGAGCGCGGCGGGCCGATCGCGACGATCCGGCCGCGTGCGATCACCGCGACCCGGTCGGCGAGCGCCTCCGCCTCGTCCATGTAGTGCGTCGTCAGGATCACCGTGGTGCCCCCTCCGCTGAGCGCGCGGACCAGGTCCCACGCGCCGCGGCGCGCCGAGGGGTCGAAGCCGGTGGTCGGCTCGTCGAGGAACACGAGCTCGGGGTTGCCCACGATGCCGAGGCCGACGTCGAGCCGGCGCTGCTGGCCCCCCGAGAGGGTCTTCACCCGGGCGTCCGCCTTCTCGCCGAGCCCCACGAGCTCGATCACCTCATCGACGCCTCGCGGCGCGGGGTAGTAGCCGGCGTTGCGCTCCAGCACCTCGCGGACCGAGAGCATCGGCTCGACGGCGAGCTCTTGGAGCACGATGCCGAGGCGCTCGCGGAAGTCGCGCCGGCGCTCGGCCGGGTCGAAGCCGAGCACCTGGACCCGCCCGGCGTCCCGGGTACGGAAGCCCTCGAGGATCTCGATCGTCGTCGTCTTCCCGGCACCGTTCGGGCCGAGGAGCGCGAACACCTCGCTCCGGTCCACCTCGAAGCTCACGCCGGCCACGGCCTCGAGCGAGCCGTAGTGCTTGCGCAGCCCCTCGACGCTGACAGCGACGGCAGCCATCGCGTCGAGCGTAATGTCGCGACGGCGCCGGGCGCGTGCCCGAGCGCGGCGCCGCCGGGAGCGTCCGGGCGGCGCGGGGGCCGATCGGTAGACTGCCCTGTCGTGAGGATCGCCGTCGCGTCTGACCACGCCGGCCTCGCGCTCAAGGACCTGCTTGCGAAGCACCTCGTCGAGCTCGGGCACGAGGTCGACGATCTCGGGACCCGCGACGAGGCCTCGGTGGACTACCCGGACTTCGGCGCTGCCGCCGGTCGCTGCGTAGCCTCGGGCCGGGCGGAGCTGGCGGTGTGCTGCTGTGGCACGGGCATCGGCATCGCCATCGCCGCCAACAAGGTGCACGGCGTGCGCGCCGCGGTCGTGCACGACGTGAGCTCGGCGCGCCTCGCACGCCAGCACAACGCCGCCAACGTCGTCTGCTTCGGCGCCCGCCTCGTCGGGCCCGTCGTGGCGACCGACGCGCTCGAGGCGTTCCTGGCAAGCACCTTCGAAGGTGGCCGCCACGCCGGCCGCATCGCCAAGATCGACCGTCTGGAGGACGCCACGTGAGCCAGCCAAGCCCGACCGACCCGCTCGCGTCGGACCCGGAGGTCGGCGCGATCCTCGCCGAGGAGATCGAGCGGCAGCGCACGACCGTCCAGCTCATCGCCTCGGAGAACTTCACGTCGCCCGCGGTGCTCGCAGCGACGGCCTCCGTCCTCACCAACAAGTACTCCGAGGGCTACCCGGGCCGGCGCTACTACGGGGGCAACACCTACGCCGACGAGGTCGAGGACCTCGCCCGCGAGCGTGCCAAGTCGCTGTTCGGCGCCGCGCACGCCAACGTCCAGCCGCACTCGGGCGCGTCGGCCAACCTCGCCGCCTACCTGGCGCTCGCCGACAGCGGGGACACCATCCTCGCGATGCGCCTCGACCAGGGTGGCCACCTGACCCACGGCTCGCCGGTGAGCATCACCGGCAGGAACTACCGCTTCGTCGCCTACGGCGTCACCCCGGCGGCCGAGGACGGGTCGGGAGAGCGCATCGACCTCGACCAGGTCCGCGACCTCGCCCTCCGGGAGCGCCCGCGGATCATCGTCGCCGGCGCGACCGCCTACACGCGCGTCATCGACCCCCGGCCGTTCCGGGAGATCGCCGACGAGGTCGGGGCGCTGTTCATGTTCGACGCCGCGCACCCGGCCGGCCTGATCGCGGGGGGAGCGCACCCGAACCCGGTCGGTCTCGCCGACGTGGTCACCTTCACGACCCACAAGACGCTGCGGGGGCCGCGCGGCGGGGCGATCCTCTGCAGGGAGGGGCTCGCCAAGTCGATCGACGGCTCGGTCTTCCCGGGGCTGCAGGGCGGCCCGCTGGAGCACGTCATCGCGGCGAAGGCGGTCGCCTTCGGGGAGGCGGCCCGCCCCGAGTTCCGCACGTACGCGGCGCAGGTCGTCCGGAACGCCGCCGCCCTCGCCGACGCGCTGGCGGCGGAGGGGTTCCGCCTCGTCGCGGGGGGCACGGAGAACCACACGGTGCTCGTCGACCTGCGCGCCTTCGACGCCGAGCTGACCGGCAAGGACGCGCAAGAGGCGCTCGACCACGCCGGGCTCACCTGCAACCGGAACCAGATCCCCGACGACCCCCGGCCGCCCTTCGTGACGAGCGGGCTCAGGCTCGGCACGGCGGCCGAGACGACCGCCGGGATGGGCGAGGAGGAGATGGCTTCGATCGGGGCGCTGATCGCGCGCGTCCTTCGCGTCCCGCACGACGCCCGGACCCTCGCCGACGTGCGCGACGAGGTCCGGACGCTGTGCGCCAAGTTCGACCCGTACCCGACGCCGCTGCCGGGGGCTCCCGGGGTCGTCGGCAGCGCTGGTCGAGGGCGCGCCGGAGCCGGGTCCGACTAGGTGGGCACCTACGGCGACTACGCGGTCGTCTTCGGCGTCGCCGTCCTCGGCACCTACCTCCTCACCTTCCCCGTCCGCTACCTCGCGCGGCGTTTCGGCGCCGTCGCCGCGACCGGGGAGTACCACGTGCACTCCCGGCCCACGCCGACGATCGGCGGCGCCTCGATGCTCCTCGCCTTCATGGTGGCGATGCTGGTGGCGTCGCGCTTCGGCCCCCTGCAGGGGATCTTCCACGGCTCGTCCGAGCCGCTCGGCGTGGCGCTCGGCGCCCTCGTCATCTATCTCGTGGGCTTCGTCGACGACGTGAAGGACATCTCGGCACCGGCCAAGGTGGCCGGCCAGGTGCTGGCGGCGATGGTGCTCGTCTTCCTCGGCGTGACGATGTACTTCTTCAAGATCCCCTTCGTGGCCGGGGTCATCGTGCTCGCACCCTCGATCCTGCCGCTCGTCACCGCGGTGTGGGTCGTCGGCATCGCCAACGCGGTCAACCTGATCGACGGGCTCGACGGCCTCGCGGCGGGCACCGTGGCCATCGCGGCGGGCACCACCTGCATCTACGGCCTGCGGCTCATCGCGCTCGGCGACCTGCCCGCCGACAGCCTCGGCCCGCTCATCGCGGCGATCACCTGCGGCGTCTGCATCGGGTTCCTGCCGCACAACTTCCACCCAGCCCGCATCTTCATGGGCGACGGCGGGGCGCTCTTCCTCGGGCTGCTCATGGCGGCGTCGACGATGCTCATCGGGGGTCGGACCGAGACGCCGTCGGGCGTGCGCGACGTCTCGGGCCTGACGTTCTTCCGCTTCGCCCCGCTGTTCATCCCGTTCTTCATCCTCGGCGTCCCGATCCTCGACACCGCGTTCGCCATCGTGCGACGGACGGTGCGCCATGCGAGCTTCGCCGAGCGAGACCTCGGCCACCTGCACCACCGCCTCGTGCGCCTCGGCCACGGCCACCGCCGCGCGGTGCTGATCCTGTGGGCCTGGACGGCGCTGCTCTCGGCCTTCGTCCTGTTGCCCTCGTTCGATTCGCGCGTCAACGTCTTCGTGCCCTTCGGCCTGGGCCTCCTCGTCGTCGGCCTCTACACCGTCTTCCGGCCGGCGGGCCGGCCGGGCGCCGCCGACCCGACGCTCACCCGCTCGTCGGGGCCGCTCCCCGCCGAGCCGGCGCCGGCCGAGCGGGTCCCGGTCGAGGCGACGGGCCGCGGGCAGACCCCCCCGATCAGCGTGGTGATGAGCGCCGCCGCCGGCGTGGCGGTGGCGGGCGAGCCCGACCTCGCCTCGCCCCGGCGACCCCAGCGCCGCCCCCGCAAGCGCATCCGCCGGCTGGTGGCCCGCGGCGGCCCTCGAGTTGTCCAAGAGGATGCAGACAACGCCCCTCCGGCGCTGTCCCGCGGCCGTGTTGCCCGTCCCGATGACGGGGTGGGAGGATAGCCAGGCGGTGACGGAACGTCCGAGCCCGACGGCGTTCGAGCTGGTGGGGCTCGGCGCGACGGCCGCCGGGTGCATCGCCGTCGGTGTGGGTGGCGGGTACTGGTTAGGATCTGCGACCGGTGCCGGGTCGGCCGCCGAGCTGGGCGGACTCGCCATTGGATTGGTCGCCGCGGTGGCGGCCACGTACTTCAAGATCAAGAGGTACCTCTAGGAGCCTGCAGCGTCGCCGGCCCGGGTGTGAACGTCCTGGGTGAGCCACGCCGATCGCCACCGAGACGACACGATGGACCGACTTGCTGCCCTCTTCGAGCAACTGCCGCTGCCCGCGATCGCGCGGATGCTGCGCCGGACCGCGTTCGCAGCGATCGGGGTCGGGGTGGTGGCCCTCGTCCTCGCCGCCGTGCTCGGCCACATCCTCGTCGGGCTCGGCGCCTGCATCGGCCTCGGACTCGGCCTGGCGAACATCCGGCTCGTCTCGGCCTCCGTCGCCAAGGTGAACGCTTCCGGTGCCGAGCACCCGAAGCGTGTGCTGGCCTCGCGAACGCTCGTTCGCCTCGGCTTGACGACGGTCATCGTCATCGGCCTACTGTTCGCCTCCGTGCAGCTCGGGTTCGGCACTGCCGGGGGGATCGCGGTGTTCTACTTCCTCCTCATCTTCAACCTCGTACGCGCCATCCTCCGGCAAGGCACCTCGGGAGTGGCGGGGTGAGCGCAGGCTTCGGAGTGCTGGCGACGAGCCTCCCCCCCATCGGTGGCCACACCACCCGGCACCTGTTCGGTCTGACCGTCAACGTCGACGACCTCCTGTCGGTGCTCGTCGCGGCGGTGATCCTGCTCGGGCTCGGTTTCTACGTCCGTGCGAAGGTCACCTCGGGCGTGCCGGGCAAGCTGCAGCTCGCCTTCGAGACGATCGTGGGCGGCGTCGAGGGCCAGGTGAAGTCGTCGATGGGCGACGAGGGGCGCCCGATCGTGCCGCTCGCGGTGACGCTCTTTCTCTTCATCCTCATCGCCAACTGGCTGGAGCTGATCCCGACCGGTCACGACCCCCAGTACCTGCCGGCCCCGACCGGCGACATCAACTTCACCGCGGCGATGGCGATCTTCGTCATCGTCCTCGTCCACGCGACGTGGATCCGCAAGCAGGGTCTGCGCAAGTACCTGTCCCACTACTTCCGGCCGTTCAAGGCGCTGTTCCCGATCAACGTCATCGAGGAGCTCGTGAAGCCGGTCACCCTGGCGCTCCGGCTCTTCGGGAACATCTTCTCGGGCGGGCTGATGCTCGTGCTGATCGCCGACCTGCTCCCAGTGAAGTTCGTCGCGCCGATCCCGATCCTCGACGTCGTCTGGAAGCTGTTCGACGGGCTGTTCGTCGGGCCGGTCCAGGCGTTCATCTTCACGCTGCTCACCATCCTCTACTTCCAGTCGGCGATCGCCGGCGGCCACTGACCCCGCTTGCGGAGGACGCGGCGACGGACCCGGGCCCACCAGCCCCTGACCACCTAGCACAGGAGAACCGACATGGCAGCAGACACGACCCAGCAGGCGATCCAGCTCGCCGGCGCGATGGTCGGCGGCGGGCTCGCCCTCGGCGGTGGCGCCGTCGGCGCGGCGATCGGCGACGGCCTGGCCGGCAGCCAGACGATCGCCGGCGTCGCCCGGCAACCCGAGGCGCAGGGTCGCCTGTTCACGATCATGTTCATCATCGTCGGCCTCGTCGAGGCGATGTACTTCATCAACCTCGTGTTCATGGCCCTCTTCGTTTTCGTGCTCTACAAGAAGTAGCGAGGATCGATGCCGATCGTCAGCGCTGACGTCGCAGTCGTGCACGGCGCCCTCGCGGCGACGCCGAGCACGACCACCTCCACGACGACGGCTCCGATCTTCCTCGTCCCGAACGGGACGTTCGTCGTCGAGCTGATCATGTTCGTGATCGTGCTCGGCATCGTGGCCAAGTTCATCCTGCCGCCGATACAAAAGGCCGTCGACGACCGAGAGCAGAGGGTGCGAGGTGAGCTCCAGGCGGGGGAGGAGGGGCGCCAGGAGGCGGCCCGCCTCGCCGCCGAGGGCCAGGAGGCCGTCGAGCGCGCCCGGGCCGAGGCGCGCACGATCCTCGAGGAGGCCGGGCGCACGGTGGAGGAGCTGCGCCGCGACGCGCGCCAGCGTGCCCAGGTCGAGCACGACGCTCGCCTGAGCGAGGCCGAGGGCGCGATCGACACCGAGCGGCAGCGGGCGCGCGAGGCCGTCCTCGCTCGCGCCGGGGACCTGGTCGTCGCCGCGGCCGAACGCGTCGTCGGCACGGCGGTCGACCCGGCGAGGCACCGCAGCCTCATCGAGCAGGCGCTCGCCGAGGCCGAGTCGAAGAGCGCCCGCTAGATGACCACCCCGCACGTGCTGGCGTCGAGCGACAACTTCGGCGAGTCGTTCGTCCTCGAGTGGATCGCGCTCATCTTCGTCGCGGTCTTCATCTGGCGCTACGTCGTGCCGTTCCTCTCGGGCAGGATGGCCGCGAAGCGCGAGCAGATCCGGGCGTCGCTCGAGGCTGGCGAGGAGGCCGCGGCGGCCGCGGCACGCGCCGTCGCCGAGGCGCAGGATGCCCTGGCGTCCTCGCAGCGCGAAGCCGAGGCGATCGTCGCCCAGGCGCACCGCAGCGCCGAGCAGCTTGTCGCCGACGGGCGCCGGCGCGCCGAGGAGGACTACGAGCGGATCCTGGCCCGGACCGAGTCCGAGGTCCGCATGGCGATGGCCCGGGTCCGCGGCGAGGTCGCCGCCGAGGTGAGCGCCATGGTCATCGCCGCCGCCGAGCGGGTCGTCGAGGCCGAGCTGGACGTCTCGAGCCACCATCGCCTGATCGACGAGGCGATCGCCGCGGCCGAGACCGAGACGACGCACTGACGTGCGCGAGCTCCTGCGCGGCTACGCCGCCGCGACCTTCGAGAGCGCCGCGGGCGCCGGCCGCCTGGAGGCGGTCGTGAGCGAGCTGGCGACGTTCGCTCGCGCCCTCGACGGCTCCGAGTCGCTCTACCGGATCCTCACCGACGCCACCATCCCCCAGCGCGCCCGGCGCGGCGTCGTCGTCGACCTGCTGGAGACGAAGGCGGCGCCCGAGACGACGTCGCTCGTCTCCTTCGCGGTGCGGGTCGAGAAGGCCGGCGAGCTGCCCGCCGCGCTCGCCTTCCTCGTCGAGCTGGCAGAGGACGACCTCCGCCAGATCGGCCGTGGTGCGGTCGATGCGGAGCCGCCAGCCGGCCGCACCCTCGTGCGCGAGCGCATCCGTGGCTACGCCGAGCGGGTGCTGCAGGAGCTGAGCCGGCGCGCCGAGGTCGACGAGGTGGAGGACGAGCTGTTCCGCTTCGCCCGCGTGCTCGACACGAACCCGTCGCTCCGCCAGGCGCTGACCGAGCCCGCCAACCCGCTCGCCGCGCGCGTCGGCGTGGTCGACACGCTCCTCGGCGACCGGGTCCGGCCGGCGACGCTCCGCCTGGCACGCTACGTGCTGCGCGCCGGGCACGTCCGTGACCTCGTCGGGACCTTCGAGTGGCTGGTCGAGCTGGCGGCCGAGGAGCGGGGGCGGCGCGTCGCCGAGGTCCGTTGCGCGGTCGAGCTCGACACGGGCGAGCGCGAGCGCCTTGCGGGGGCGCTCACCCGCCTGGTCGAGCGCCCCGTCGAGGTGCGCGTCGTGATCGACCCCTCGGTCGTCGGCGGCATGCTGGTCTCGGTCGGGGACCTCGTGATCGACGGGACCGTCCGACTTCGCTTCGAGCGGCTGCGCGACGTGCTCGCCCAGCCGAGCTGATCAGAGAACAAGGGAGCATCCATGGCAGAGCTCACGATCAACGCCGCCGACATCGCCGCCGCGCTGGAGCGCCACCTGTCGGAGCTGCAGACGGAGGTCGCCGCCGAGCAGGTCGGCCGGATCGCCGAGGTCGGCGACGGCATCGCCCACATCAGCGGGCTGCCGGGTGCCTCCGTCAACGAGCTGCTCGAGTTCGAGAACGGCGTGCTCGGGCTCGCCCTCAACCTCACCGAGGAGTCGATCGGCGCCGTCGTGCTCGGTGACGTGGAGGGCCTCGACGAGGGCCAGACCGTCCGCTCCACGGGCCGCATCCTCTCGGTGCCCGTCGGCGACGGCCTGCTCGGCCGCGTCGTCAACCCGCTCGGGTTGCCCATCGACGGCAAGGGGCCGCTCGGCGAGACCGAGATGCGCCGCCTCGAGATCCAGGCCCCGGGGATCGTGAAGCGTCAGCCGGTGCACGAGCCCTTGCAGACCGGGATCAAGGTGATCGACGCCATCACCCCGATCGGGCGCGGCCAGCGCGAGCTGATCATCGGCGACCGCAAGACCGGCAAGACGACGATCGCCATCGACACGATCATCAACCAGCGCGGCAAGGGCGTGAAGTGCATCTACGTGGCGATCGGCCAGAAGGGCTCGTCGATCGCCCAGATCGTCTCGACGCTCGCCCAGTACGACGCGCTCGACTACACGGTCATCGTCGCCGCGCCCGCCTCCGAGCCGGCGCCCTTCAAGTACCTCGCGCCCTATGCCGGCTGCGCCATGGGCCAGCACTGGATGGAGCACGGCGAGCACGCCCTCGTCGTCTACGACGACCTCTCCAAGCAGGCGGAGGCGTACCGCCAGCTCTCGCTGCTGCTGCGCCGTCCGCCGGGCCGCGAGGCCTATCCGGGCGACGTCTTCTACCTCCACAGCCGCCTGCTCGAGCGCGCCGCCAAGCTGAACGACGCCCTCGGCGGCGGCTCGCTCACGGCGCTGCCGATCATCGAGACCAAGGCCGGCGATATCTCCGCCTACATCCCGACGAACGTCATCTCCATCACCGACGGGCAGATCTTCTTGGAGACCGACCTGTTCAACGCCGGCGTCCGCCCGGCGATGAACGTCGGCAACTCGGTGTCGCGCGTCGGCGGCGCGGCGCAGATCAGGGCGATGCGCTCCGTCGTCGGCTCGCTGAAGATCGACCTGGCCCAGTTCCGCGACCTCGAGGCCTTCGCCACGCTCGGCTCCGAGCTCGACAGGGCGTCCCAGGCCCAGCTCGACCGTGGCTACCGGTTGACCGAGCTGCTGAAGCAGGGCCTGAACGAGCCCATGGCGGTCGAGGAGCAGGTCATCGTGATCTGGGCGGGCGTGCGCGGGCTCATCGACGACGTCCCTGTCGAGGAGGTCCAGCGCTTCGAGGCGGCCCTGCGCTCCCACTTCCGCACCACCCACCCCGACCTGCTGGAGGAGATCCGCGAGAAGGGGACCCTGCCGGACGAGGAGCGCCTCGTCGCCGCGTTGAACGAGGTCAAGGCGGCCTTCGTCTCCGGCGCCCCGAAGGCGGGGGGCGCCGAGGCCGACGACGAGGACGACGCCGAGGGCGGGGCGGCCTGAGCCATGGCAGGAGGCGTGGAGCGCGAGCTCCGGCGGCGGATCCGCACGGTCGAGGCGATGAAGAAGATCACGCGGGCGATGCAGCTGATCGCCGCGTCGCAGATGGTGCGCGCCCAGCAGCGGATCGCCGGCTCACGCCCCTACGTCGACGGGTTGCGGCGCGTGCTCGCCGTCACCGCCACCGAGGCCGTCGGCGCCTCCCGCCTGATCGGCGTCCCGGAGAACCCGGCGACGACGCTCGTCGTCGTGATCGTCGGCGACCGCGGGCTCTCCGGCGCCTACAGCTCGAACGTGCTGCGGCGCGCCGAGCGCCACATGCAGCGCGGCAACGCCGAGGGGCGCTCGTACCGGCTCGTCACCGTCGGTCGTAAGGCGCAGTCGTTCTTCCGCTTCCGCGGGCGGGCCGTCGACCGGGCCTTCACGGGCATGTCCGACCGGCCGACGTTCGAGGACGCGAGGCGGGTCGCCAACGAGGTGGTCTGGCCGTTCCTCGCCGGCGAGGTCGACCGGGTCCAGCTCTTCTCGACGCGGTTCCGCTCGGCCGGCGTGCAGTACGTCGAGCGGCGCCAGCTTCTGCCGTTGCCGAGGCCGGAGGACCGCGACGAGCATGTCGCCCCCGGCGTGCGGGGGCAGGCGGAGGCCACCGATATCCCCGAGACACCGGCAGGCGGGGGCTTCTACGACTTCGAGCCGAGCCCCGAGGACCTCCTCAGGCTCCTCGTGCCCCAGTACGCCGAGGCGGAGATGTTCCGGGCGCTGCTCGAGGCCTCCGCCTCCGAGCACACCGCCCGCCAGCGGGCGATGGCGGCGGCGACCGAGAACGCCGAGGAGCTAGTCACCGCCTACCGGCGGGCGATGAACCGGGCCCGCCAGGACTCGATCACCACCGAGATCATGGAGATCGTCGGCGGCGCCGAAGCGCTCCGGCGCGCCGGCGACTCCGGGGCACACCACGACCTCCCCCCCGAGCACAGCGAGGAGCACATCGCATGAGCAGCGAACCCACCGGCGCGGCGCCCTCCGCGGCCGCCGCCACGACGAAGACCCTGGAGGACGGGCGCGTCGTCGCGATCTCAGGTCCGGTCGTCGACGTCGAGTTCCCCCCGCACGCCCTCCCCGAGATCGACATGGCGCTCGAGATCGAGCTTGAGCTCGAGCACGAGCGGACGATCATCACCGCCGAGGTGGCCCAGCAGATCGGCGAGGGCCGGGTCCGCTGCATCACCTTGAAGGCCACCGACGGCCTGGTGCGCGGCGCCCGGGTGCGCAACACCGGGCGCGGCATCACGGTGCCGGTCGGCGACGCCGTCCTCGGCCACGTGTTCAACGTGATCGGCGAGCCGCTCGACACCGACGACATCGGCGAGATCGCCGACCGCTGGGAGATCCACCGGGACCCGCCGCCCTTCGACGAGCTCGAGCCGCGCCGCCAGCTCTTCGAGACCGGGATCAAGGTCATCGACCTGCTCGAGCCCTACGTGCAGGGTGGCAAGATCGGCCTGTTCGGCGGCGCCGGTGTCGGCAAGACCGTGCTGATCCAAGAGATGATCCGCCGCGTCGCCCAGCAGCACGGCGGCGTGTCGGTGTTCGCCGGCGTCGGCGAGCGCACGCGTGAGGGGACGGACCTCTGGCTCGAGATGCAGGAGTCCGGCGTCATCGAGAAGGCGGCCCTCGTCTACGGCCAGATGGACGAGCCGCCCGGGGTGCGCCTTCGCGTCGCGCTGTCGGCGCTCACGATGGCCGAGTACTTCCGCGACGTGAAGAACCAGGACGTCCTGCTCTTCGTCGACAACATCTTCCGCTTCGTCCAGGCGGGATCGGAGGTCTCGACCCTGCTCGGGCGGATGCCCTCCGCCGTCGGCTACCAGCCGACCCTCGCCGACGAGATGGGGGCCCTCCAGGAGCGGATCACCTCGACGAAGGGACGCTCGATCACCTCGCTGCAGGCCGTCTACGTCCCGGCCGACGACTACACGGACCCGGCGCCGTTCACGACCTTCACCCACCTCGACGCGACGACGGAGCTGTCGCGCCAGATCGCCGCCCTCGGCATCTACCCCGCGGTCGACCCGCTGGCATCCACCAGCAACATCCTCGCCCCCGAGGTCGTCGGCGACGCCCACTACCGCTGCGCGCAGCGGGTGAAGGAGATCCTCCAGCGCTTCCGGGAGCTGCAGGACATCATCGCCATCCTCGGGCTCGACGAGCTCTCCGAGGAGGACCGCCTGACGGTGACGCGCGCCCGCAAGATCCAGCGCTTCCTCTCGCAGCCCTTCTTCGTGGCCGAGGTGTTCACGGGCCAGCCCGGCGTCTACGTGCCGATCGAAGAGACGGTGCGCAGCTTCGAGGCGCTCGTGGGCGGCGACCTCGACGACATCCCCGAGCAGGCCTTCTTGAACGTCGGCGCCGTCGACGACGTCTACGCCAAGGCGAAGCAGCTCGCAGGCGCCTGAGCCCGCCCGCACCCGACAGGCCTGCGGGCGACCCGCCCGCACGAGCACCGCTCAGCACCAGGACCGAGGAGGACCGCTGCGATGGCGACCCCGTTCCACGTCGAGATCGTGACGCCGTCGCGCGTCCTGCACTCGGGCGAGGCCGAGGAGGTCTCGATGCGCACCGACGCGGGCGAGATCGCTTTCCTCGCCCATCACGAGGACTTCATCGGGGCGGCGGACATCACCGTCGTGCGCGTCCGTCCGCACGCCACCGAGGCCGGCGAGCCGGGCGAGGGCGAGGGCAGCGAGCTTCGGTTCGCGGTGCACGGCGGCTTCGTCCACGTCGACCAGGGCGCCAACACCGTGACGATCCTGGCGGGCGTCGCCGAGCGCGGCGACCACATCGACGTCGGGCGCGCCAGGGCGGCGCTCGCCGCGGCGGAGGAGCGCCTCGCCACCGAGGGCCCTGCGGCCGAGCAGCGGGTGGCGGCCGAGGCCGAGCACCCCGCAGCGGGCGAAGGGGCGCCGACCGGCGCAACCCGGCTGTCCGGGGCGATGGTTGGCCTCCTCGCGCCCGAGTCCGCGGAGGCAGCGCTGCGCCGCGCGAAGGCGCGACTCGAGGCCGCGGGTGCGGCCGAGCCCGTCTGAGCCCGGCGCCGAGCGAGCGCCGTCGGCGCGCGGCCGCGCCCGGGGACGCCGGGAACCGGGCCCTTCGGCCCCGGTGCCGGGAGCCGCCGGCCCCGGCCAGTCGGGACCGGGCGGGCCGGCGCCCTCAGGGCGGGCGTCGCGCCACCGTTACCTCGCCGCGCTCGTCCTCGACGGGCGAGCGGCCGCCGAGGTCGACGGGCTGCGCCGGGCGCTGCGCCCCTCGCTGGTCGACCGTGTCCCGCCCCACATCACGCTCCTCGCGCCGGTCAACGTCCGCGACGACGCCGCCGAGTCGGCGCTCGCGCTCCTGCGCCGGGCCGCCGCGGCGAGCCGCCCGATCGCCGTCGAGCTCGGTCCCGTCGCGACCTTCCTCCCGCGCTCGCCCGTCTTGTACCTGCGGGTCTCGGGCGACGTCGACGAGCTCGAGGCGCTGCGTGCGCGCCTCGCCGCCGGGCCGCTCGCGCCGCCGCAGGGACGCGAGCCGCGCGCCTTCGTCCCTCACGTCACCTTGACGAACCGGGCCGAGCACGCGGCGGCGGCCACCCTCACCGAGGCGCTGAGCGGCTTCCGGCTCCCCGTGAGCTTCACGCGTCTCACGCTGCTCGAGCAGGACGTCGCCGCCGAAGGCCATCCCTGGAACGAGATCGCCGACGCCGCCCTCGGGACCCCGGCGGTGGTCGGTCGGGGCGGCCTCGACGTCGAGCTCAGCGTCAGCGGGCGGCTCGACCCGTCGGTGGCGCGCTGGGCGACCGGGGCCTCGGACGCCGACGCCCGAGAGGCCTACGGCCCGAGCTGGTCCCCCGACGCCCCCTTCGCCGTCGTCGCGCGCCACCGGGGCGAGCTGCTCGGCGTCGCGACGGGCGAGGTCCGGGGCGACTGCTGCGAGCTGCGCCGCCTGATCGTCGCGCCCGAGCACCGGCGGGCCGGCGTCGGCAGCCACCTCCTCCGCTTCGTCGAGCGCCTCGCCGCCGAGCGCGGTTGCGAGCGCGTGCGGCTTCGCACGATCGCCGCCGGCCCGGCCGAGGGCTTCTACACCCGGCGGGGCTACGCGGTGCTCGCGACGCTGCCGCGCTGGAGGGGAGGCTTGGACTTCGCGGTGATGGAGCGGAAGCTCCCAGGATCACGGGGAGCAGGCGCACCCGTCACAGGCACGACATAGGCTCCCAACATGTCCCCTCACGAGGTTTCCGGCTCGACGGGGCGCGACCGTCGGAGCGAGCTCAGCCGCCTCGGCGAGGCGGTCGAGGAGGGCACCGACGAGATCGTCGAGCGACTGCTCGGCAGGGCGCGCGGTTCGCGCCGGGCGCTCGACCCCCGGGTCGAGCAGGACTTCGCCGGCGCGGCGCGCGTCGGCACCGTCGCCTTCGCCCGCTGGGTCGCGGGCGCCGGGCCGGACGAGGCGCGCGCCGTCGGTCGGGAGGCCTGGGGGATCTTCGGCCGCCTCGCCGCCGAGCAGGCCGCACCCCTGAGCGAGGCGACCAAGCGCTGCCTGATGTGGCGCGACTCGGTGGCGGACGTGCTCGAGGCCGCCGCGGCCCGGCTCGGCTCGTCGCGAGCGGCCCTGTCGGAGGCGCTCGCGATGCTCCAGCGCAGCCTCGACGTCACCCTCGTGCGCATGTGCGGGTCGTTCGAGGACGAGCGCGAGCGGATCCATGAGGAGCTCGCCGAGCGCCAGCGGGAGCTGGCGTTCCAGGCGACGCACGACGCCCTCACGGGGCTGCCGAACCGGGCGTTGATCCTCGAGCGCGTCGAGCAGATGCTCTCGCGGTCGCGGCGCGCCCTGCTGCCGATCGCCGCGCTCTTCATCGACCT
>Ga0307374_10003208_pt1 | contig 28140 bp, 25 predicted proteins | sample OX3MG_FD_202532 | JGI IMG/M metagenome (GOLD analysis project Ga0307374, IMG submission 202532) | Soil microbial communities from Risofladan, Vaasa, Finland - OX-3 | ecosystem: Environmental > Terrestrial > Soil > Coastal area > Acid sulfate soil | place: Finland: Risofladan, Vaasa | collected... | reverse complement strand
CTTCGGACGCCGAGCCCACCGCTCGAGCGTCTCCCGCTCCACCTCATCGAGCACGACCTCCGCACGCTGCGCCATGATCTCCCCAATCCTCGTGGTTAAGGAGGACGCTTCGACGCGAACCCGCGGGCCCCTGCGAACTAGCGACTCAGGACACTAGCGGCGCGGGGCCACGGCGATGCGGAACTTCGGTGCCGTGATGACGATCTTCGTCGGCTTCGACCACGCCATAGCCTGCGCGCCGGTCGGCAGGTTGTAGTCGAAGCCGCGCACGCGGTAGAACCACGTCCCCGGCTTCAGCGGGAGGACGGCCGAGGTCGAGAACGTGTACCGCGAGCCGCGGGGCGAGAACGGGTAGGTGTGGCGCGCCCACTGCACTTGGTAGTTGAGCGCGCCAGACGCAGCAGTCCATGCGATGAGCGGCTCACCGTAAAACTTCGCCGTCTGAGACGCCAAGACGAGGCGGCCGTTCGCGGAGAGCCCCGTCGCGAAGGCGCCGTGCTTCGACGTCAGCGTGGGCTGGCTCGAGATGCCGAGGCGCTGGACGCGGCCGGCGGCGCAGACGTCCTGCGGCAGCTCGAGATCCTGGTACGCGCCGGAGCCGAGCTCCTGCACACCGACGACCGTCCAGTAGTAGCCGCCGCCGGGCCAGCTCGTGTCCCAGAGGTCGACGGGAGGACCGATGACGCCCGAGGCCGTTTGCTTCGTTCCGGAGGCCGATGCCCCGACGGTCGGTGTCGCGGCCGGGAGCTGCTCGTTCGCGACGACAACGTCTCCGTCCGCTCCGATATCGGACGTGGGCGCTCCGGGATCGAGGAGGACGTTCTGCTCGCCGAACGCAATCTTGAGCGCGGGTCCGTCCAACCTCGGCGCGTAGGACGGTGAGGGAACGGCCGGCCCGACGAAGACGGGGTTGAGGCACTGGCTGTCGGTGAAGACGTAGACGCGGAAAAGCGTCGCCGTCGTGCCGTCGAGCGTCTGGGCTCCGCTCCAAAGGAACGCAGGCATGAGCTCATGCGCCGGCGACGTCGGTGAGCCGTTCGAGAAGCCGTCCGACAGCGTGCCCGTGAGCGCGATCGGGCCGGTGGTAGGCGCGGTGTTCGTCGCCGTGTAGATCGGGCTCCAGGCGCCGTATGTCGCGGTCGGCATGCCATTGGCCGCTCCGAAAACGTCAAGCCGCAGAGCTCGCACGCGCCACCTGACCGAGGACGGCCACGAGGCGCCGTAGAAGTCGCGCTCGTCGAGCACGTTCGTCCGCACGACCTCGATCTTCGACAGGTCGACGAGCCAGACCTCGTACGCGTCGGCGCCGCTGACCGTCGACCAGCGGATGAGGCCGTTGGCGCTCGACAAAGCGACCGGGTGGGCGGGCGGGACGATGTCGAACCCGTAGTCCACGCTCCACGGCGAGACGTGCCCGCCCGCGAGGAAGGCGCGAACGCGCGCGTAGAGCGAGTGCGGCGAGCCTGTAATCCACGGAAGCGTGATGGCGGGGGCGGCCACAGGCGTCCGGAAGTTCGCGGCGTCGTACAGGTGGCCGTTGTCCCGGAACGTCGCGCTCGTCGAAAGCTGCAGCTCGTAACGAGTCGCCCCGCGCACCGGGTTCCACGCGAACGACGGGGTGCTGTGGAACGTCGTCGTCTGCAGCTCGTTCGCGACGAGGAGGAAGCCGTGCAGACCGGTCGGAGCGGCGACGGCGGCGCCCGAGGAGCCGGCAAGGGAGCCGGCCGCGACCACGGCGAGAATGCCGAGGAGCACCGTCAGGCGGGAGATGCGCATCATCCCCTTGGTTGTCGGCAGCTAGCGGGGGGCGGCTCTCCCTCGGATGAGGGATGCCAGGAGCTTCCCCGCCGCAAGAACGAGGGCGTCTTGACCCGGCGGCGCCGCGAGCTGCACGTATGGCGGCAGCGCGAGCGCAGGCCAGCCGAGCGCGCTGAACGGATACGTGAACGCCGTGCCGGGGCCGCGGATCGCGAGCTCGTCGACATCCGCCGGAGGCGCCACGAACGGGACGCTCGGCGTGACGAGCAGGTCGACTCCCGCGAGCGCCTCCTCGACGCGCTCGCGGTATTCCTCGCGCTCGCGCGCGGCCGCGTCCGCCTCCGGGTCCGTCACCTCGAGACAGCGCTCGATCTTGCCGCGGACGTTCTCGCCGTACAACTCCTCGTTGCCGGGGAAGAGCGCCCGGTGGACGTCAGCCGCCTCGCGCATGAAGTCGGCACGGTTCGCCGGAGCGAACGGAAGCTCGACGCCTCGACGGCGAGGGAAGTGCTCCGCCGCCGCCGCGACGCCCGCGCGCACGTCCGGCTCTGCCTCATCGAGCCACGCTACCCCGACCTCGAGTTCTGACAACGCTTGTGACAAGTTGGATCGTGGAAAGTTCGGGACGAGCGCGCGCATGAGCTCTTCGCAGCCTTCGACGGTCGAGGCGATCGGGCCGACGACGTCGAAGCTCGGTGCGAGCGGGAAGCAGCCGTCGGCCGGAACGAGGCCGTAGCTCGGCTTGAAGCCGACGACGCCGCACCATGCGGCCGGGATGCGGATCGAGCCGGCGGAGTCCGTCCCGAGCGCGAGGTCGACGTCGCCCGCCGCCACGGCCGCAGCCGAGCCGCCGCTCGAACCGCCGGCGAGCCGTCCGGGGAACGCCGGATTGGGCACCGTCCCGAAATGCGGGTTCTGGGACGAGATCCCGTACGCGAACTCGTGGAGGTTCGTTTTCCCGGCGACGGCGTAGCCCGCCGCCTCGAGGCGGCGCACTGAGTCCGCGCTCTCGGCGGGGACATGGTCGACGAAGAGCGCCGACCCATACGTCGTCGTCAGCCCGGCGGTGTCGAGGAGATCCTTGACCGCGACCGGCGTGCCGGCGCGAGGCTCCTCCGGCCGCGCGAGCCAGATCCCGTCCACTAGCTGAAGTGCAGGTACAGGAACGCGATCCCGATGCAGCCGGCGAAGAGCAGCAGGAAGAGCGCGAACAGGAGCCAGCCGAGGCGAGCGTTGCGACGTGCGAGTTCCGGATCCATCAGACGGCTGCGTCCAGGGCGAGCGCCGCGAACAGGAGCGCGAGGTAGAGGAGCGAGTAGTGGAAGAGGAGCATCGCGCGGCGCGGCGTCGTGTCGCGGCGGAGCTTCTCCGCCAGTCCCACGAAGACGGCGCCGAGCGCGAGCGCGCACACGACGTAGACCGGGCCTGCTCCGCCCCAGCCCCACGGCAACAGCGTCGCGCCGACGAGCACGAGCGAGTAGAGGACGATCTGCCGAGCCGTCTCCCGGTCGCCGCGCACGACCGGCAGCATCGGCACCTTCGCGGCCGCGTAGTTCTCCTTGATGAGCAGTGCGAGCGCCCAGAAGTGCGGCGGCGTCCAGACGAAGACGATCGCGAAGAGGATCCACGCCGCGATGCCGATGTGCCCGGTCGCCGCAGCCCAGCCGACGAGCGGCGGGACGGCACCCGCGGCTCCGCCGATGACGATGTTCTGCGACGTCGAGCGCTTGAGCAAGCGCGTGTAGACGAGGACGTAGAAGAGGTTGCCGACGAGCGCGAGCACCGCCGTGAGGACGTTGACCGCGCTCGCGAGCAGGACGAAGGAGAAGGCCGACAGCGCGAGGCCGAACTCGAGTGCGCGGCTCGCGGGGACGCGTCCCGAGGCAACGGGCCGCGCCTTCGTCCGCTCGCCCATGAGCGGATCGATGTCGCGGTCGAGGACGTGGTTGAGCGCCGACGCGCCGCCGCACGCGAGCGCGAGGCCCGCCATCGCGGCGACGGCGATCCCGGTGCCGGGCCAGCCGCGCGCGCCGGCGATCATCCCGCAGAAGCCGGTGACGAGGAGGAGCACCATGATCCGCGGCTTCGTCAGCGCCACGTAGTCGCGCCATTTACCCCACGGAATCCGCTCGCCGCGGAAGCTCTCGACCCCGACGACGGCGATCGCCGCAAGCGCGAACGCCGCAAGCGTCGCGTGCGCGGTGCTACCGGGCGCCGCGGCCGCTGCCGCGAAGAGCGCCGCGGCGGCGAGGCTCGGCGCAACGAGCCGCCGGTGCGCGAACCACGCGGAGACGACGAGCGCGGCGAGCGGCGGAGCCACGAGCGCCGAGAGCAGCCGGTGCGTCGGGCCGAGCCCGGCGGCGCCGGAGACGACCGCGAGCAACGTCCCGCTCGCGGCGACGAGCGCCGAGAGGCGCAACCACGGGCCGGGAGCGGTGTCGGTCCTCACGTCGCCTCCTCCGCGAGCCGCCGGCGCAGGTCGCGCAGCGGCCGCGCGCTCGTCACGTACGGGACGGAGTCGAAGTTGTGCGGCGGCGGCGGCGAGGTCGCGTACCACTCGAGCGTGTCGGCGAGCCACGGGTCGTTGCCGACGCGCGCGCCCTTCCGCAGTACGTGCGTGATCCAGATGTTCGCGACGAAGACCGCGACCCCGATCGCCGTCAGGACGCCGCCGGCGGTCGAGATCGAGTTGTAGATCTCCCACAGGCCGCCGTGGTGATACGTGTAGACGCGCCGCGGCATCCCGAGCAGGCCGAGCATGTGCATCGGGAGGAACGTCATGTTGAAGCCGATGAACATGAGCCAGAAGTTGAGCTTTGCGAGGCGCTCGTCGAGCATCCGTCCGAACATCTTCGGCCACCAGTAGTACAGCCCGGCGAATAGCGCGAAGACAATACCGCCGAAGGCGACGTAATGGAAGTGCGCGACGATGAAGTACGAGTCGTTGAGCTGCCAGTCGACGGGGAACGCCGCGAGGAAGATCCCCGTCAGGCCGCCGAACGTGAACAGCGCGAGGAAGCCGAACGAGAAGAGCAGCGGCGAGTCGAAGATGAGGTTGCCGCGCCACGTCGTCGCGAGCCAGTTGAAGATCTTGATCCCCGTCGGCACGGCGATGACCATGGACGAGATCATGAAGAAGCCGTCGAGCCCGATCCCCATCCCGGTCGTGAACATGTGGTGGGCCCACACGAGCATCGAGAAGAACGCGATCGCGAGCGTCGAGAACGCGACGGCCTTGTAGCCGAAGATCGGCTTCCGGGAGAAGACCGGCAGGATCTCGGAGATCATCCCGAAGGCAGGCAGCACCATGATGTAGACCTCGGGGTGCCCGAAGAACCAGAACATGTGCTGGTAGAGCAGCAGGCTCCCGCCGTGTCCCGGGATGAAGAAGTGAGTGCCGAAGTTGCGGTCGAGCAGCAGGAGCGTGACCGCGGCCGAGATCGCCGGCATGGCGACGACGAGGAGGATCGAGTACGTCTCCATCGCCCAGACGAAGAGCGGCATGCGCATCCACGTCATCCCCGGCGTGCGCATGTGGTGGATCGTGACGATGAAGTTGATCGCCCCGAGGACCGACGACAGCGTGAGGATGTGGATCGCGAGGATCCAGTAGTCCTGGCCGTGGCCCGGGCTCGCCCACGGCATCGCCTCCGACAGCGTCGGATATGACCACCAGCCGGCGTGCGCCGTGCCGCCCTTCGAGAACCAGCTGAGCCAGAGGACCAATCCGCCGAGCAGGAAGAGCCAGTACGAGAGCGCGTTGAGGCGAGGGAACGCCATGTCGCGCGCGCCGATCATGAGCGGCACGAGGAAGTTGCCGAAGCCGGCCATGATCGGGACGACGACGAGGAAGATCATCGTCGTGCCGTGCATGGTCATGACCTCGTTGTACGAGTTCTTCGTCAGGAAGTGCTCACCGGGCGTCGCGAGCTGCGCCCGCATGAGGAGGGCGAGGATCCCCCCGAGCGCGAAGAAGAAGATCGAGGTCGCGATGTACATGATCCCGATCCGCTTGTGGTCGACGGTGACGAGCCAGCTCGCCACGCGGCCGCTCTTCCAGCCGACGGGATAGACCGCTTCGGAGCGGGTCGCCATTACGGCGTCGTCCCTCCTACCGGCGCGGCCTTGTAGACGTTCGTCTTCACGTACGCGACGAGCGCCCTTATCTGTGTCGAGTTCCACGTGTCGCCGACGGGCGGCATCGCGCCGGTCGGCCCGTTGAAGCCGTTGCGGAGGATCTGCTCGAGCCCGGCGACCTGGATGACGAGCGAGTTGCTTGCGATGTTCGGGCCGTAGCCGCCCTGGCCGAGGTTGCCGTGGCACGTTGCGCAGACGCCGCTCCACTCCTGCTTGCCGATCGTCGCGGCGGCTTGCGAGCCGATGTACGCGTCGTACGCCGATTGCGACTCGGCGACGACCTGCGCGGTCATCGAGGCGTGGTAGACGCCGCAGAGCTCCGCGCACTGGCCCTCGTACGTCCCGGCCTTCTCCGCCATGAACCACGTGTGATTGACGCGTCCGGGGATGGCCTGGATCTTGCCGCCGAGGGCCGGGATCCACCAGCTGTGGATGACGTCCGTGGCGACGACCTTGAGATCGACGACGGCGCCGACCGGGACATACAGCGTGTTGATCGAGCGCGTCTTGTTCGGATAGTCGAACTGCCAGTAGAACTGGTGCCCCTCGACGGTGATGTGGATCGGATTCGCCGACGCGGGCGCGGAGTCGATTTTCGGCAGCTGGAAGAAGACGACTGCCCCGATCACGGCGAGGATGAGGACGGGGATCACCGTCCAGATCACCTCGAGGCGGGAATGGCCGTGCACCTGCGGGCCCTCTACGGTCCTCGCGCGGCCGCGGCTCCGGTACTTCCAGATGAAGGCGACGAGCAGCCCCTCGACGAGGACGAAGATCGCCGCGGTGAACCCGAGGATGACGTAGTACGCCGTCAAGGTGTGGCTCGCGTTGGGCGATTCCGGCTGCACGGGCGTCAGGCCGCCGTTCGTGGCTGCCGCGATACCTGCCGTCGCGAGGGCGGCCACCACGGCGAGAACGAAGATCGGCAGCTTCCGGCGCACCCGCTCGGCATTCTATGAGCGTGTCCGAGCGCACGCGCGTCGAACTGCCGTCCCACATCCCTCCGAACTTCGAGGTGTACGTCAGCGGCGTCCGCCAGGAGCCCGGCCGGGACTTCCACGTCGAGGGCCGCTCGCTCGTCTTCCCTCGCCCGCTCGAGGAGGAGGGAAAGCTCGGCTTCTGGCGCTGGGCGTCGATGTGGCTCGGAATCGCGGGGACGTACCGCAAGAACGAGACGGTCGACGTCGTCTACGAGAGCGGAGGCCGGCGCACGGTCGAGACCGGCCTGAAGCGCGTCGCGGACTAGACGGCGGCGCCGGCGGGGCTCTTCGACACCGGCTCGAGCCGGTACCCGACGCCGTAGCGCGTCTGGATGAAGGTGTGGCGGGACGCGCGGCGGTCGATCTTCTCCCGCAGGCGGCGGACGAAGACGTCGACCGTACGATCGCGACGCGACTCGCGGCGGCCCCAGAGCTTCTGCAGGAGCTCGTCCCGGGTGACGACGCGGCCGCGGTCGAGCGCGAGCTGGTAGAGGAGCCGGAACTCCGTCGGCGTCAGCTCGGCGCTGGTGCCGTCGACGTAGGCCTGCACCTCGAGCGGGTCGATCCGCAGCTCCTCGATATCGATCGGCTCGCCGCGCGGCGCCTCCTCGCGACGGATGGAGCGGCGCGCCGCGGCGCGGACACGGGCGACGAGCTCCTTCATCGAGAACGGCTTGACGAGGTAGTCGTCGGCGCCGATCTCGAGCGCGTGAACGCGGTCGTGCTCGGTGCCGCGGGCGGAGACGACGACGATCGGAGTGCCGATCCCCTCGCTCCGCGCGGTCTCGATGAGCTTCCAGCCGTCGAGGCCGGGGAGCATGAGGTCGAGGACGCAGACGTCCGGCTGCTCGTAGCGGAGCCGGGCGAGCCCTTGCGTTCCGTTCCCGACAGACACCGGGTCGAAGCCGGCGGCGCTGAGATGCCGGGACATTCCCTCCGCGATGACGTCGTCGTCCTCGACGATCAGAACCTTCGGCATGCTTGTCCCATTATCGATCGAAGGCCGGTTGGGAAAGGGTAGCCGCATGGTGAAGGAGTGGTGAACAAGCCTAGGAGAGATCGGGCGCGTGCCGTGGCGGCGACAAGCGAGGAGGCCGTGGTCGTGCTCGACAGCGAGCGCCATGTCGTCGCTATGAGCCCCGAGGCGGCACGCCGGCTGCCGGGTGTCGAGCTCGACGACCGGCTCGCCGAGGACGCGCTCGTCGCCCAGCCCGAGATCCTCGTCCTCTTCTTCGCCGCACTGCCGGAGCTCTCGGCATACCAGGAGCTCCGCATGGGTTTCACCGCGGCCGTCTCGCACGAGCTGCGCACGCCGCTCGCGCGCCTCCTCGCGCTGCTCGAGAACGCGACGCTGCCCGGCTCCGACGTCGAGGCGTTGATGGAGCAGGCGGTGCGCGAGGTGGAGCAGACGCGGGAGCTCATCGACGACGTCCTCTTCCTCGGCGAGCTCGAGACGGGACGAGAAGTCGTGGCGCTCGGCCGCACGGCCGCGAAGCCCGTCGTCGACGAGGTCGTCGACTCGCTCGCCGATCGCGCCGACCATGCGGGCGTGACGCTCGTAGTCGACGGCGACACGGGGGTCGAGCTGCCGCTGCGCCCACGGATGCTGCGAGTCGTCGTCGAGAACCTCCTCGCGAACTCGATCCGCTATGCGGGCCAGGGGACGACGTGCACGATCGAGCTCACGGACGCCGAGAGCGGGTCTGTCCTCACCGTCTCCGACGACGGCGGTGGCGTCCCGGCGCGCGACCTGCCGCGTCTCTTCGAGCGCTTCTACCGGGGCGACCAGGCGCGCACGAGCCGCGGAACGGGTCTAGGCCTCGCGATCGTCAAGCACATCGTCACCTCCGCGGGCGGCGAAGTCGTCGCAATGAGCGAACCCGGCCAAGGGCTGACCATCCGGATCGCGTTCCCGGCCTTCATAGAGAGAGGCTAAGACAGCCGCGTCAGCGGCGGCTTAAGCCGCAGGCTCCCCCGCTCCCCGGCGCGCGCCAAAGGCGCCCGCCGCGGCGGGAAACGAGGTCTCAGCACGAAGGCGCGGAAGACCGCGCTCTTCCGCGCCGGAGTTCCTTAGCTCAGCGAGCGAGTCCGCAGGACTCGCGAGCTACCCGAAGCGGCCGGTGACGTAGTCCTCCGTGCGCTGGTCGGAGGGCGCGGTGAAGATCTTCTCCGTCGCGTCGTACTCGATGAGCTCGCCCCAGCGCTGGCCCTCTTCCCCGCGGGAGATGGAGAAGAACGCGGTCATGTCGGCCACGCGCGCGGCCTGCTGCATGTTGTGCGTGACGATCACGAACGTGTACTCGCCCTTGAGGCTGTGCATGAGCTCCTCGATCTTCTGCGTGGCGATCGGGTCGAGAGCCGAGGCGGGCTCGTCCATGAGGACGACGTCCGGCTCGACGGCGATCGCGCGCGCGATGCAGAGGCGCTGCTGCTGGCCACCCGAGAGGCCCCATGCGCTCGTCTTGAGGCGGTCTTTCACCTCGTCCCAGAGCGCGGCCTGCGTGAGCGCCTTCTCGACGCGCTCGTGGAGGCCGTCCTTCATCCCGAGGACTTTCAGGCCCCAGGCGACGTTGTCGAAGATCGACTTCGGGAACGGGTTCGGGCGCTGAAAGACCATCCCGATCGTCCGGCGCACCGCAACGGGGTCGACGTCGCGTGTCGAGATGTCGTAGCCGTGGTAACGGATCGTGCCCGTCATCCGGAACCCCGGGACGAGATCGTTCATCCGGTTCAGACACCGGACGTAGGTGCTCTTGCCGCAGCCGGACGGCCCGATGATCGCCGTGACGAGGTTCTTGTAGATCTCCATCGAGACGCCCTTGAGCGCGGCCTTCGAGCCGTAGAGGGCATCGAGGTCGGAGATCTCGAACACGGTCTCGAGCCGTTCGCGCGGCGGCAGCGGCTGACGCTTCGTCTCGACGCGCACGGCAGGCTCGATGCTACTCGACTCGGTCACGATTCCCATCATCTTCCCCTCCCGAGCTTGCGTTTGCTGCGGGCCGCGAACCACCGCGCTACGAGGCTCGTGAGGAGGATGAACATCAGCAGCACGAACGCCGCCGCCCACGCCCGCGCCTGATCCGTCGGGTACGGCGATTCGGAGAGCTCGAAGATCGCGAGCGGCACGGCCTCCAGGGCGTGCTGGGGGTTCGCGGAGATCCCGGCCCCGACGATCGACGACGTGAAGAGCAGCGGCGCGGTCTCGCCCGCGACGCGCGCGACGGCGAGGACGGTTCCCGTGAGCACACCGCCGATCGACTGCGGCAGCACGATGCTCAGGGTCGTGCGCCAGCGCGGCACGCCGAGCCCCAGGCTCGCCTCCCGGAGCGACTGCGGGACGAGCGCCAGCACCTCCATCGTCGTGCGGAAGACGATCGGCAGCATGAGGATCGCCAGCGCGAACGACGCCGCAAGGCCGCTCTGGCCATGGTTCACGACGATCAACCCGAAGACGAAGATCCCGATCACGATCGCCGGGATGCCGGCCAGCACGTCGAGCACGAGACCGACTGACGTCTTCACCCTCCGCGGCGCGAACTCGCTCAGGTAGACCGCGATCAGCATCGCGAAGGGAAGGGCCATCGCGGTCGCGATCGCGACGATCACGAGCGACCCGACGAAGGCATTCGCGAGGCCCTGCGCGACACCCGGGCCTGCGTAGGGATTCTGCGCCTTCGTGAGGAGGTCGAGGTTGAGCTGGCTCCACCCCCGCCGGGCCACGGAGTAGATGACGAGTCCGAGCAGCCCGACGGCCACAGCCGCCGTCAGCCACGCGACGCCTTCGGCGGCGCGATTCACGATGCGGCGCCGGCCCAGCCGGTCGGCGGGCCGTAGCAGCGAAGCCGGTGCCGTCCCGATGGTGCTCACCGGACGAGCCCCTGCCGCCGCTCCGCCCTCCGCACGATGACCTGCGCGATGAGGTTCACGACGATCGAGAAGACGAGGAGGATGACCGCGAGGTAGAAGAGCGACGACGTCGCGGTGGGCGCGGTCCCCGGAGAGGAGTAATCGTTGGCGAGCCGGCCCGCGAGGGTGTCGCCCGCCGAGAACAGGTTCCAGCTGAAGCCGTTGAAGGCACCGATCACCATCGACACGGCGATCGCCTCGCCGAGGGCGCGCGCCAGCCCGAGGATCATCGCCGCGGCAACGCCGCCGCGCGCAAACGGGAAGACGACACCGCGCACCATCTCCCAGCGCGTCGTACCGAGTGCAAGCGCGCCTTCCTTCAGCTCGGCCGGCACGCCGAGGAAGAGCTCGCGCGAGATGCTCGCGATGATCGGCAGGATCATGATCGTGAGCACGATGATGGCCGCGAAGATGCTCGCCCCCGTGCCGGTCACCGGGCCGAAGAGGGGAATGAAGCCGAGCGTGCTGTGCAGAGCGGGCATCACGTGGAGCCGGAGATTCGGAATGAGCACGATGATCCCCCAGAGCCCGATTACGACGCTCGGAATGGCCGCGAGCGTCTCGACGAGGGCCGTCACGGGGCCCCGGATCCAGCCCGGGGCGAGCTCGCTCAGGAAGAGCGCGACGCCGAGCGCGAGGGGCGTCGCGAGCGCGAGCGCCCCGATCGACGTGACGGCCGTGCCGATGAGAAAGGCCTTGCCGCCGATATCGCCGTTGATCTCCGACGTATGTGTCAGGAAGCCGAGGCCGAACGTCGAGAGCGAGAGCCGCGCACCCTCGACGACCTTGTAGATGATCATCCCGACGAGGAAGATCGCGCCGGCCGCAGCCAGGCCGGCGGTCACTTGCAGGATGAGATCGCCGAAATGCGTCCGCCGCCCCTTGAAGGGGCGGCGGGCGGCATCGGAAGTCGCGTCGAACGTGCTCATGCCTGTTCGGCGCGCAAGCCTACTTACTTGAACGACACCTGACCGAGGGTCTTGAGGCTGGCATTGATCACGATCGACGAAAGCGGAGCGAACGTGAGCGGGCGGATCATGTACTGGCCGTGCTGGAGGGCCCACTTGATGAACGCCTTCGTCGTATTCGTCGCGGCGGCGTTGAGGTCGCCGTTCTTGTGCAGGAAGACGTACGTGAAGGTCGAGATCGGCCACGCACCGGCGTACTTCGACGACGCGGGCGGATTGACGAGCGAGATCTCGTTGTTCGACGGCACCTTCGTCACGATCTTGGCTGCCTGCGCGATCGCGTTGATCGACACCGTCACGTAGTGGCTGGAGCGATTCTGCAACGCCGCCGAATCGAGGTGGCTGCTGCCGACGTACGCGGCGCTGACGTACCCGATCGCGCCGGGGGTCGACTTCACGGCGGCCGCGACCCCGGAGTTCCCCTTGAACCCGGTGCCGGTCGGCCAGTTCGTGATCGTCGTGCTGAAGCCGACCCTGCTCTTCCACGCCTTGCTGACCGCGGAGAGGTAGTGCGTCCACACGTACGTGTCACCCGAGCCGTCGCTGCGGTAGACGACCGAGATGGGCTTGCTCGGCAGCTTGACTCCCGGGTTGATCTTCTTGATCGCCGAGTTGTTCCACGTCGTGATCTTCCCGAGGTAGATGTTCGCGAGCACCGTCCCGGTCAGGTGGAGCTTGCCGTTCGCGAGACCGATGTTCGCGACGGGAACGGTTCCGGTGAGCGCCCACGGGATCTGGACGCAACCGGCGCACGGATTCGGCGTGTTCTTATAGACCGAGAGCGGCGCGTCGCTGGCGCCGAAGCTGACCTGACGGGTGTCGATGGCCTTCTCGCCCGTGCCCGAGCCGACCGAGCTGTAGTTGACGGTGTTGCCGGTCGCCCCGTGGAAGTGCTTCGCCCAGTACGTGCCCTGGATGGCCGGGGCGATGAGCGACGAGCCTGCACCGTTGATTGTCACGCCGGACGTCCGAGCCGCAGAGCCAGAACCGGCAGCGGTAGCCGCGACCACGGCGATGGCAGCAACAGCGAGTGCGATGCGAATGAGCATGCCGTTTTTCGGCATCGAGTTTCCTCCTCCTGAAATAGCCCTTGGGGTTCGCGGTCAACGTACGACGGGCGCTGCACCACGTGGGCTACGCGCACGTAGCAAGGTGGCGACGGAGTGGTGACACACGCCGAGCGGTGCGGGATCCGGCCGTCCGACCGCTGGATGGTTGATGCCATGAGATCGTCTGCTCCGGGGCGTGAGCTGGTGCGTCTGGGGCGCCGCGACGGACGCTTCTCGCTGCTGGTGGCAGCGGGAAGCGGTCGACGTGGCGAAGCGCAGGCCTGGCGGAGGCCGGCTCCGCCGGCCGCAGCCGGAGACTGCGCGGCCCAGGCGTGCCAGATCGCGACCCGGGCACGCGAGATCGTGGCCTCAACCATCTAGCTCCGTGAGTAGGCTGGGCGTATGGGAATAGACGACGCTCTCGGTCAGATCGAGGCCCAGCTGCAGGAGATGGGGCAGCGCGTCGTCAGCGCCGTGCACGGTGCGACACGGGCCCTCCAGGAGCGCGACACGGAGCTCGCCGCCGAGGTGATCGCGTTCGACGACGAGGTCGACCGCCACTTCCTCACGATCGAGCAGCAGATCCAGTCGCTCCTCGCCCTCCAGACGCCGGTGGCTCGCGACCTGCGGCTCCTCCTGGCGATGATCCACATCAATCTCCTGCTCGAGCGCACGGGCGACGGTTGCGTCACGATCGCGAAGCTCTCGAAGCTCGTTGCCGAGGTCGAGCCGGACCCTGCTCTCGCCGACGTCCTGACGGAGATGGGCGAGCGCGCCGAGGAGATGGTGCGCGTCGCGCTGAACTCGTTCAACGAGCGCGACCTCGCCGGCGCCGAGAGTCTCGTCGAGCTCGACGAGCTCATCGACCGCGCCAACCGGCGGTTCGTCGAGCGTCTCGTCGACGTCATGGCCCACCCCGACATGCGCGAGTGGGGCCTGCGGATGGTCGTCGTCGCGCGGACGATCGAACGGATCGGCGACCGCGCCGTCGACATCGGCGAGCAGACCGCCTATCTCCTCACGGCGCATTTCCGCGAGTTCACCGACGCCTCACATCCGGCCGGGTAAGAATCCGCTGCAGTGGACTGGCGCCTCTACAAGGCGATCTACGACGTCTCGCTCCACCACCACTGGGTGGGGAGGCTCTTCTACGACATCGAGAAGATCAGCATCCCGTTGGTGGTCGTGATGACAGCCGCGCTCTGGTTCTTCAGCCGGCCCGGCGGCGACCGCAAGTGGAAGCTCGCGAGCGGCAGCGGCTTTGCCGCCGCGGCGCTCGCATACGCCGTCGCGTTCACCATCCATCACATCTGGTCGCGGCCCCGGCCGTATATGAGCCACCACATCAGCCATCCGTGGTCGAACACGACCGACGCGTCCTTCCCGAGCGACCACACGACGGTGTCGTTCGCGATCGCAGCCGCTGTCCTCGCCATCGATCTCCCCGCCGGCGTGATCTTCCTCGTGGTCGCAGCGATCATCTCGATCGGGCGGATCTTCATCGGCGCGCACTATCCGAGCGACGTCCTCGCCGGCTTCGTGATCGGCCTCGTGGTTGCGGGCGTCGTCGTACGGTTCCTGCCACGCTTCGTCTCCTGGGTCGTCTCCTACGTGGAACGGGTCAGCGATCCGTTGCTGCGGCCGCTCTGGCGCTCCACCGGCCGCTGAGCCGCATTCATCGGTTCGTCACCGGACCGCAGCCACTTCGTACGTGAATTTCCGGCCGAAGCGGGGAGACTGGAGTCATGGATACGAACGCGCGCATCGGAGCGGCTGCGGCCGCGATCTTCGTCGCCGCTCTCGCCGCCGGCTGCGGCAGCTCGGGCGGCGGCACGACGCAAGGCTCGGGCTCCACCACGCTCGTCGGCGCCGGCAGCACGCTCGTCGCTCCGCTCCTCGCGAAGTGGCAGGGCGAGTACTCGTCGGCGCACGGAGTGACGATCACGTACGGCGCGATCGGCTCGGGCGGGGGCTTCCAGCAGGTTGCCCAACACATCGTCGACTTCGGAGCAAGCGATGCACCCCTCGCGTCGTACCCGGCGAACGGGTGCAACGGCTGCGTTCAGATCCCATGGGCGCTCGCAGCCACGACCGTTTCCTACAACGTTCTCGGGGTGACGAGGCCGCTGCGACTCAGCGGCCCGGTCATCGCAGACATCTACCTGGGCAAGATCACGAGCTGGAGCGACGCGGCGATCGAGAACCTCAACCCCGGCGTCCATCTGCCGAGTGAGCGGATCGCGGTCGTCTATCGGAGCGACGCAAGCGGTGACACCTACGCCTTCACGAACTACCTCGCAAAGGTGAGCCCGGCGTGGCGGGCGAGGGTGGGCGGTGCGGGAACCGCGGTCAACTGGCCGACCGGAGCGGGCTCGAAGGGCAACTCCGGTGTCACCGCCTCGATCGAGCGGACGCCGGGCGCGATCGGCTACGTGGCGATCGGGCAGGCCGTCCAGTCGAACCTCCACTACGCGGACATCGAGAACAGCGCGCACCAGTTCGTGAAGCCGTCGACGACATCCATCGCCGCGGCAGCCGCGACGGCGCAGTTTGCGAGGGACAACTCCGCCGCTATCGTCGACCCGCCGGCCTCGGCACCGAACGCCTATCCGATCGCGACGTTCACGTACGTGATCGTGCCGAAGTCGTCCCCCAAGCTCGCGGCGCTCCAGAAGTTCGTCGACTACGCGGTGACGAAGGGACAGATGGATGCGGCGCCGCTCGAGTTCGCGCCGCTGCCGCAGAACGTCGTCGCCAAGGACGAGGCGATCGTCAAAGGGCTGTAGCGAGGGTCTAGCGCTCGTACTTCGCGGCGAGTTCGCGCAGGCGTCGCGCAAGCGCCGGCGTCAGCTGGCCGGATGTGAGCCGCCACTGCCAGTTGCCCGTGGAGGTGCCCGGCCGGTTCATCCGCGCCTCGCTCCCGAGCCCGAGCACGTCCTGCGCCGGGACGATCGCGAGCGAGGCGGGTGAGCGGTACGCGACCTCGATCACCTCCCACGGGGACGGCCGCCCGCCGAAGTGACCGGCGACTGTGTCCGTGTCGTGCGTGCTCGTGTACACGACCTGATTGCGAACGTGGTTCTCCGGCCGATGCGGGTTCCGCCGCGAGCCACCGAAGCCCCAGAGGAGCACCGCCATGCCGGGAAGGTGAAGCTCGTCGCGCAGCCGGTAGACGGGCGGCGTGATCAGGCCGAGATCCTCGGCGATCAGCGGCAGGCTTCCAAGCTCCCCCTTGACCGCCTCGAACAGCTCGAGGCCCGGGCCTCGCCGCCACTGTCCACGTTTCGCGGTCTTGTGGTGCGCGGGGATCGCCCAGTAGGAGACGAAGCCGCGGAAGTGGTCGACGCGGCAGAGGTCGACGAGCTCGGACGTGCGCCGGAACCTCTCGCGCCACCAGCGGTAGCCGGTCGCGCGGTGCGCGGGCCAGTCGTAGAGCGGATTGCCCCAGAACTGGCCGGACTTGCTGAGCGCGTCGGGCGGGGCGCCGGCCACCTCGCCGCTCGTGAACAGCTCCGGCCATCCCGTGAAGTCGGCGCCCTCGTCGGAGACGTAGATCGGGACGTCGCCGATGAGGCGGATACCGCGTTCGGCGGCGTACGCGCGCAGCGCTCCCCACTCCCGCTCGAAGCGCACCTGGTCGGCGATCGCCTCCTCGCCCGCGAACTGCGCCCATGTCCCGGTCCAGTACGGATGCCGGGCGACGTAGTCCTCGATCTCGGCGGCGGTGACGCGCGCGCCGGGCTTGGCGAGGAGCGCCGGAGAGGCGGCGAACGCGGAGGGCGAGCGGTACGGGGAGTCGAACTCGTCGGGCGGGCCGAGCGGCAGCATCTGCCACCACGACTGGCCTGCGGCGGCGAGCCAGTCGACGAACCGGTACGCGTCGCGGTCGAGCTTCCCCGACGGCAGCGAGGTCGGATGGAGCAGGACGCCGGCGGAGCGTGCGAGCCTCACGGTTCGATCCTCTCTGATCGGTGAGACTTGACGCGTGCCTCTCCCGAAAACACGCCCACCGCGAATCCAGATCCAGGAGGTCTCCCCGGAGATCGACTGTGGCCGCTGGCCGGTAAAACGCAGCGTCGGCGAGAGCGTCGCGGTGACGGCGCGGATCTTCCGCGACGGTCACGAGACTCTCGGCGCCGGCGTCCGCTACCGCCCGCCCGGCGCGACGCGCTGGACCGAGGCGCCGCTCGTGCCGCAGGAGAACGACCTCTGGACGGGTGCGTTCGAGGTCGACGCGCCGGGGCGCTGGTGCTTTCGGGTCGAGGCGTGGGTCGACCGTGTCGCCTCGTTCCAGACCGAGCTTCAGCGCAAGGTCGCCGCCGGGCAGGCTGACCTCGCGGGCGAGCTCTCGGAGGGCGCGGTTCTCCTCCAGCGTGAGGGATTGACGGTCGAGGACGCGCTCGCCGCGCCGGCCGGCGACCGCTCGGAGAAGGCGTGGTCGCAGACATTCGTGGTCGACGTCGACCGGCCGCTCGCCCGCTTCGGCTCGTGGTACGAGCTCTTCCCCCGCTCGTGGGGCGGCTTCGCGGGCGTGCGCAAGCAGCTGCCACGCTTCGCCGAGCTCGGCTTCGACGTGATCTACCTTCCGCCGATCCACCCGATCGGCGTCACGAACCGCAAGGGTCGCAACAACGCCGAGCGGGCGGAGCCGGGCGACGTCGGCAGCCCGTGGGCGATCGGCTCGAAGGAGGGCGGGCACGACGCGATCCACCCCGAGCTCGGCAGCGCGAGGGAGTTCCGGCGTCTCGTCGCGGACGCGAAGAAGCTCGGCATCGAGATCGCGCTCGACTTCGCGATCCAGTGCTCGCCCGACCACCCGTGGCTGCGGGAGCACCCTGAGTGGTTCTTCCGCCGCCCCGACGGCACACTGAAGTTCGCGGAGAACCCACCGAAGCGCTACCAGGACATCTACAACGTCGACTTCGACTGCGACGACTGGCACGGGCTGTGGCAGGCGCTGCTCGATGTCGTTCTCCACTGGGTCGGCGAGGGCGTCACCGTTTTTCGCGTCGACAACCCGCACACGAAGCCGGTCGCGTTCTGGGAGTGGCTCATCCACGAGGTGCGGGTGGAGCATCCTGAGGTCGTCTTCCTCTCCGAGGCGTTCACGCGCCCGGCGCCGATGACGACGCTCGCGAAGGCGGGCTTCTCCCAGAGCTACACGTACTTCACGTGGAAGAACACGCGCTGGGAGCTGCTCGAGTTCCTCGGCCAGCTGCTCGACTGGCGCGACTTCTACCGGCCGAACTGCTTTGCGAACACGCCGGACATCCTCCACGAGTACCTCGCCGGCGGCGGCCGGCCCGCGTTCGAGGCGCGGCTCGTGCTCGCGGCGACGCTCTCGCCGTCGTACGGGATCTACTCCGGCTTCGAGGCGTGCGAGAACGTGCCCGTGCGGCCCGGCTCGGAGGAGTACCTCAACTCGGAGAAGTACGAGGTGCGGCCGCGGACGCTCGACGGCCCGCTCCTGCCGCTCGTCGCGCGGCTGAACGCGGTGCGCCGCGAGAACGAGGCACTGCAGTGGCTCGATCCGCTCACGATCCTCGAGACGGAGAACGAGCAGCTGTTCGCGTTCCTCAAGCGGCGCGGCGACAACGCGATCGTGACGGTCGTCAACCTCGACCCGCGCGCGGAGCAGGAGGGCGTGTGCGTCCTGCCGGTCTCGACCGGCTTGCCGCCGGCATACGCGGTGCGCGACCTCCTCTCGGACGAGGCGTTCACGTGGCGAATCGGGCGCAACTACGTGAAGCTGCCGCCGGGCGGCGCGCATGTGCTGAGGTTGGGCGGCGAATGACGACACCAGCGCCAATGTCCCTTCAAGCCACGTCCAGGCGTCTGACGCCGGGACGTGTCCGGAGGGGCCATGTCTGAGCAGTGGTTCGAGCGCGATCCGCTTTGGTTCAAGCGGGCCGTCTTCTACGAGATCCACATCCGCGGGTTCTACGACGGGAACGACGACGGGTACGGCGACTTCCGCGGCCTCATCGAGAAGCTCGACTACCTCGAGTGGCTCGGCGTCGACTGCGTCTGGCTCCTGCCGATGTACGAATCGCCGCTCCGTGACGGCGGCTACGACATCGCGAACTTCTTCGCGATCCATCCCGACTACGGGACGGTCGAGGACTTCCGCGAGTTCGTCGCGCAGGCGCACCAGCGCGGCATGCGCGTCATCGCCGACCTCGTCATGAACCACACGTCCGCGGAGCATCCGTGGTTCCAGGAGTCGCGCTCCGACCCGACCGGCCCGAAGGGCGACTGGTACGTCTGGTCGGACACGGACGAGGGCTACCAGGACGCCCGCATCATCTTCGTCGACACGGAGCCGTCGAACTGGACGCTCGACCCGGTCCGCGGCCAGTACTACTGGCACCGCTTCTTCCATCACCAGCCCGACCTCAACTTCGACAACCCCGAAGTGCAGGAGGCGATGCTCGAGGTGCTGCGCTTCTGGCTCGACCTCGGGATCGACGGCTTCCGCCTCGACGCCGTGCCATACCTCTTCGAGCGCGAAGGGACGAGCGGCGAGAACCTGCCGGAGACGCACGCGTACCTCAAGCGGGTCCGCGCGGAGGTCGACGCGCGCTATCCCGATCGCCTGCTGCTCGCCGAGGCGAACCAGTGGCCGGAGGACGTCGTCGAGTACTTCGGCGACGGGGACGAGTGCCAGATGGCCTTCCACTTTCCGGTCATGCCGCGGATGTTCATGGCGGTTCGCCGCGAGGACGCGACGCCGATCTACGAGATTCTCGACCGGACGCCGGCGATCCCCGACAACTGTCAGTGGGGGCTCTTCCTCCGCAACCACGACGAGTTGACCCTCGAGATGGTCGCCGACGAGGAGCGCGACTACATGTACGCCGAGTACGCGAAGGACCCGAGGATGAAGCTCAACCTCGGCATCCGCCGCCGCCTCGCGCCGCTCCTCGACGCCGGCTTCGACGAGACGCAGCTCCTCCACGCGATCCTCTTCTCGCTGCCGGGTTCGCCCGTCCTCTACTACGGGGATGAGATCGGAATGGGCGACAACGTCTACCTCGGCGACCGCGACGGCGTGCGGACGCCGATGCAGTGGTCGGGCGACCGGAACGCGGGCTTCTCTCGTGCCGACTGGGCGCAGCTGTACCTCCAGCCGCTCATGGATCCGGTCTACGGCTTCCAGGCGGTCAACGTCGAGGCGCAGCTGCGGACGCCGAACTCGCTGCTTCGGTGGCTGCAGCGCTTCATCGCGCTGCGGAAGGAACATCCGGTCTTCGGTCTCGGCTCGTACACGCCCCTGCGCAGCGACAACGCCCGCGTCTTCGCCCACCTCCGCGTCTGGGAGGAGGACGTCCTACTCTGCGTCCACAACCTCGCGCGCTCGGCGCAGGCAGTGCAGCTCGACCTCGCGGACTACGCTGGGCTCGTGCCGAGGGAGATGCTCGGCCAGACGGACTTCCCGCCGATCGGAGAGCTGCCGTACCTCCTCACTTTGGCGCCGCGCGGCTTCTTCTGGTTCCAACTCCGGCCGGCCGAACAGGAGGGATGAACGTGGACAAGAGCGCCCTCATCGAGTACGTGACGCGGCAACGCTGGTACGGCGCGAAGTCGCGGACGGTCATCCACTCCGAGATCCTCGACACCGTCACGGTGCGCCAGACCGAGCCGCAGCTGAGGCTCGCGCTCGTCGCGCTCACCTACGACACCGGTGCGCACGACCTCTACCAGCTCCTCTTCGTGGGGAGCCCGGCCGAGAGCGAGGTCGACGGCCTCGCCGAGGACGCGAACCTCGCGCGCGAGCTCGTGAGCGCAATCCGGTCGACGCTGACGCTGCAGGGCTCGCAGGGAGTCGCGGAGTTCCGTCCCGCTCCGGACTTCACAGGGCTCGGCCAGGAGCTCGGCGCCGCGCGGCTCATCGCATCCGAGCAGTCGAACAGCTCGGTCGTCTTCGACGACGCGCTCATCCTCAAGGTCTTCCGCCGCCTCGAGCCGGGGATCAATCCCGAGCTCGAAGTACTTCGCTTCCTCGGTGCGCATGGCTTCCGGAACGCGCCGGCGGTCGGAGGCTGGTACGAGTATTCCGGCGGGCCGCTCGCCGCGACGCTCGGGCTCCTGCAGGAGTTCGTCGCGGACGGGGTCGACGGCTGGGAGCTCGCGCTCGACGAGATCGCCGCTGCGCCGGAGCGGTTCCTCGACCGGCTCGGCCGGCTCGGGGAGGTGACCGCGCAACTCCACAACGCGCTCGCCTCGGATCTCGACGACACTGCGTTCTGCCCCGAGGAGCCGAGCGTCGAGGCGCTCGGGCTGCTCACGGCAACGGTGGACGAAGAGATCGCGCGCGTCTTCCTGTCGCTTCCCGACGACGACGAGCGCCTCGCGCCGATCGCCGGGCGCGGCGAGGAAGTCCGCGAGCAGCTCCGCCACCTCACCCATGCCGGCTCGACCGGCCGCGTGATCCGCACGCACGGCGACTTCCACCTCGGCCAGACGCTGGTGAGCGGCAACGACTGGGTGGTGCTCGACTTCGAGGGCGAGCCGGGGCGCACGATCGCCGAACGCCGCCGCAAGCGCTCGCCGTTGCGCGACGTCGCCGGGATGCTCCGCTCGTTCGCGTACGCCGCGAGCGCCGCCGAGCTTCTCCGCGACACGAGCGTGGCGGAGGACTGGGAGGAGCGCGCGCGGTGGCGCTTCCTCGACAGCTACCTCGCGGCCGTCGATCCGACGCTCCTTCCCGCGGGTGACGCGGCGATCGAGCGGCTGCTCGCGGTGTTCGAGCTGGAAAAGGCGGTGTACGAGTTGCGCTACGAGCTCGACAACCGACCGAACTGGGTCGGGATTCCCGTCGCCGGGATCGAACGGCTGATGGAGCAGGCGGCGAGGGCGACTTGACGGTCGAGCTATGACAGTGGAGTTGGGCGCCAACCCGCACGGCGTGCTCGGCGCGCACGAGGCGGAAGACGGCGTCGTCGTCCGCGCCTATCGGCCCGAAGCTGTCGGCGTCCGAATCCGAACAAGTGACAAGTTGTCACAAGCGGAGTTGACGGACCCGGCCGGGCTGTGGGAGGCGCTGTTGCCGAAGGCGACGCTGCCGCTCGACTACGAGCTCGAGGTCGACTACGCCGACGGCGCGACGTTCACGCTCCGCGACCCGTACTCGTTCCTCCCGACGCTGGGCGAGCTCGACGTCCATCTCGCGATGGAGGGCCGGCACGAGAACCTCTACGAGCGCCTCGGCGCGCACGTCCGCGAGATCGACGGCGCCATCGGGACGGCGTTCGCGGTCTGGGCGCCGAATGCGCGCGCGGTCGCCGTCGCCGGCGATTTCAACTCGTGGGACGGCCGGCTCCACCCGATGCGCTCGCTCGGCTCGTCCGGAATCTGGGAGCTGTTCGTCCCCGGCGTCGAGGAGGGAGCGAAGTACAAGTTCGAGCTGCGGACGCAGGACGGGCGGCTTCGTCTGAAGAGCGACCCGGTCGCGTTCCACACCGAGGTGCCGCCGGCGAACGCGTCCGTCGTCTGGGAGGCGAAGCATGCGTGGCAGGACGACGCGTGGCTCGAGCACCGGCGCGCCGCCGACCCGCTCCGCGAGCCTGTCTCGATCTACGAGGTGCACCTCGGCTCGTGGCGCCGCAACACGCTCGAGGGCGACCGCCCGCTGACCTACCGCGAGCTCGCCGACGAGCTCGGCGACTACGTGGCCGACCTCGGCTTCACGCACGTCGAGCTGCTGCCGGTGATGGAGCATCCGTTCTCCGGCTCGTGGGGCTACCAGGTGACCGGCTACTACGCGCCGACCTCGCGGTTCGGCAGCCCGGACGACTTCCGCTACTTCGTCGACCGGATGCACGAGCGCGGCATCGGCGTGATCCTCGACTGGGTGCCGGCGCACTTCCCGCGCGACGACTGGGCGCTCGCGCTCTTCGACGGCACCGCGCTGTACGAGCACGCTGACCCGCGCCGCGGCGCGCATCCCGACTGGGGAACGCTCGTCTTCAACCTCGCCCGCACCGAGGTGCGGAACTTCCTCCTCGCGAACGCGCTCTACTGGGTGCGCGAGCATCACGCCGACGGGCTCCGTGTCGACGCCGTCGCCTCGATGCTCTACCTCGACTACTCGCGCAAGGCCGGCCAGTGGGTGCCGAACGAGTTCGGCGGGCGCGAGGATCTCGACTCCGTCTCCTTCCTCAAGGAGATGAACGAGGTGCTCTACGCACGCGAGCCGGGGATCATCTCCGCCGCCGAGGAGTCGACCGCTTGGCCCGGCGTCTCGGCGCCGACGTACGCCGGCGGGCTCGGCTTCGGGTTCAAGTGGAACATGGGCTGGATGCACGACACGCTCGCGTACTTCCAGAAGGATCCGGTCTACCGCCGCTTCCACCACCACACGCTGACGTTCTCGCTCGTGTACGCGTTCAGCGAGAACTTCGTCCTGCCGCTCTCGCACGACGAGGTCGTGCACGGGAAGCGGTCGCTGCTCGACAAGATGCCGGGCGACCGCTGGCAGAAGTTCGCGAACCTCCGCGCGCTGTACGCGTACATGTGGGCGCATCCCGGCAAGAAGCTCCTGTTCATGGGCGGCGAGATCGGCGAGTGGGAGGAGTGGAACGAGAACGGCTCGCTCCACTGGAACCTCCTCGAGTACGCCGAGCACGACGGCATCCGCTCGCTCGTCCGCGACCTGAACCGCGTCTACCGCGAGACGCCCGCGCTGTGGCAGCGCGACTTCGAGCCGGAGGGCTTCACGTGGCTCGAGGCAAACGACGCCGCGGACAACGCGCTCGCGTTCGCGCGGCTCGGCGATGGCGACACGCCGCCGCTCGTCTGCGTCCTCAACCTCTCGCCCGTCCCGCGCTACGAGTACCGCGTCGGCGTCCCGGCGGGCTGCCGCTGGCGCGAGGCGCTCAACACCGACTCCGCGTTCTACGGCGGCAGCGGCGTCGGAAACCTCGGCGTCGTCGAGGCCGAGCCGTTGCCGTGGAACGACCAGCCGTTCTCCGCGCTCGTGACGCTGCCGCCGCTCGGGGCTGTCTGGCTGGAACCTCTAGCTGAATGACCACGCGCCGATGGGGCGTGCTGGGTGCGTGCGATGCAAGGACGCAGGGAGCCTCGATAGCAGAGCTATCGGGGCGACTGAGGACGCAGCAGCGTGCGTGCACAGCGCGTTCCAGCGGCCCGTGCTCATTCAGCTAGAGGTTCCCTATTCCCGAGTAGATCGAAAGCCGTCCCAGGCCAGACGGAGGCCGACCAGCCCGACGAAGACGGCGAAGACGATCTTCAGCGTGGAAGCCGGGAGCGCCAGTGCGAGCTTCGCTCCGCCGAACGCGCCGAGTGCGCCGACGAGCCCGAAGCGGAGCGCGACACCGAGGTCTCCCACGCCGCGCCGGCGCAGGGTGAGGCTGCCGGCGATCGCGGTCGGGAGGATGACGAGCAGCGACGTCGCCTCGGCTCCGTGCTGGGTGAGGCCCACGGCGAGCACGAGGAAGGGGACGATCAGCGTCCCGCCGCCCACGCCGAGCAGGCCCGAGGCGACGCCGGCGAGAACGCCGAACGCGACGAGCGCGACGTAGAGGCCGGGCCCGCTCACGCGCGCACTCCCAGCAGCACGGCGACGGCGCAGAGGAAGACGCCGAAGATGATCCTCAGCAGGCGCTCGTCGATCCGTATGAGCAAGTGCGCCCCGATCGCCGCGCCGAAGATGGATCCCGCCGCGAGCCCGACTGCGTCCCAGTAGTGCACCTGGCCGGCGACGCCGAACGTCGCGATGCCGGCGATGCTGATCGGGATGATCGCGCCGAGCGACATCGCGTGCGCCTCGCGCTGGCCGTACGCGGCCCAGAGCACGAGCAGCGGCACCATGAGGATCCCCCCGCCGACGCCGAGGGTGCCCGCGAGTAGGCCGCCGCCCAGCCCGATCACGAGCAGCTTCAAGTCAAAGGCCAACAGGCGCATCGACGAACGAGCCTAGTTACCGTCCGACCCGTGACGACACGTCCCGAGCTCCGCGGCACCTTCGGCATGGTCGCATCGACGCACTGGCTCGCCTCGGCGGCGGGGATGGCCGTGCTCGAGCTCGGCGGGAACGCGTTCGACGCCGCGATCGCGGCCGGCCTGACCCTGCAGGTCGTCGAGCCTCACCTCAACGGCCCGGGCGGCGACCTGCCCGCGCTCGTCTGGCCCGCCGGCCGCGACCGGCCGCTCGTCCTCTGCGCGCAGGGCCCGGCGCCGGCCGCCGCGACGATCGAGCGCTATCGCGACGAGCTCGGGCTCGCGCTCATCCCGGGCACCGGCCCGCTCGCGGCCGTCGTGCCCGGCGCGTTCGGCGGCTGGCTCGCGCTCCTCCGCGAGTACGGGACGATGCCGTTCGCGGAGGTCGTGCACTACGCGATCCACTATGCGGAGCGCGGGTACCCCGTCCTGCCGCAGATCACGGGCGCGATCCGCAACGTCGAGGAGCTCTTCCGCGAGGACTGGACGCCGTCGGCCGAGCTCTACCTTCCCGTCGCCGAGCCGGGGACGATGGCGACAAACCCGCAGCTCGCGGAGACGTATCGCCGACTGGCCGAGTCGAAGGACCCGGCCGAGGACTGGTACCGCGGCTGGGTCGCCGAGGAGTTCGTCGCGTTCCAGGAGCAGGCGTGGCGCGACAGCTCCGGCGAGCGTCACGCGGGGTTGCTCTCCGCCGACGACCTGACGCGGTGGGAGCCGCGGTGGGAGGAGCCGCTCTCGGTCGACTACCACGGCTACGAGGTGTTCAAGGCCGGCCCGTGGAGCCAGGCGCCGGTCTTCCTCCAGCAGCTGCGCCTGCTCGAGGGCTTCGACCTCGCCGGCATGGGCCAGAACTCCGCGGAGTACGTCCACACGATCACCGAGTGCGCGAAGCTCGCCTTCGCCGATCGCGAGGCGTGGTACGGCGACCCGGACTTCACCGACGTGCCGCTCGAGATGCTGCTCTCACGCGAGTACGCGGCGGAGCGTCGCGGGCTGCTCACCGAGGAGGCGTCGGCCGAACTGCGGCCGGGCGGCGACAACCCGCGGCTGCCCGCGCCGGTGACCGATGCGCCGCTCGCGCCCGGCGTCGGAGAGCCGACTCGCGGGGACACCGTCCACCTCGACGTCGTCGACCGCTGGGGGAACATGGTCGCGGCGACGCCGAGCGGCGGCTGGCTCTGGGGCGCGCCGGTCATCCCGTCGCTCGGCTTCTGCCTCGGCACGCGCGCGCAGATGTTCTGGCTCGAGGACGGCCTGCCGAACTCGCTCGCGCCGGGCAAGCGCCCGCGCACGACGCTGTCGCCGACGATGGCGGCGCGGGGCGGCGAGCCGTACCTCGCGACGGGCACGCCCGGCGGCGACCAGCAGGACCAGTGGACGCTCCACGTCTTCCTCGGCCACGCCCACTTCGGGCTGAACCTCCAGGCGGCGATCGACGCGCCGAACCACCACACCGAGGCGTTCCCGTCGAGCTTCTATCCGCGCGAGACGCTGCCGCGGCACGTCGCGGTCGAGGAACGCGTCGACGAGGAGACGATCGCCGGCCTCCGCGAGCGCGGGCACGAGGTCGAGGTCTCGCCGGCGTGGAGCCTTGGGCGCGTCAGCGCGGTCGCCCGCGAGCCGGACGGCGTGCTCAAGGCCGGCGCGAACCCGCGGGGCGAGCAGGGGTACGCAGTGGGGAGATAGGGCACTGGCCACCGCAGCCTCTTTCAGTCGTGGAGGAGCCTGTTCAGATCCTCGGCGACGCCACTCCAGGCTTCTGTGTTCTTCTGCGAGTTCCAGACATAGCCTTCCCGTGCCAGGGTCCAGATCGGGTAGCACCGGCCGTCTCTTCGTTCTACCAGGATGCCAGGCGTCGGGTTGCCGATTCCCGTCCGTTGCTTACCGGCCGAGAACCGGGACACCTCGGCGGTAGGAATGGTCATCGTTCGGAGCGGATTTCTGATGATCACCTCATGACTCGCGGCCATGAACGCAGCGCGGGCGGCGCCACGCGCGTAGGCCGCGGCATACAACGCGAGAGATCCCAAAATGCCGGCGACCACCGCGCCTCCGATCCACTTATCGTTTCGTATCCCGGAAACTGCCACAACGCAGGCGAGGGTCAGACCGAAAGTCGCGACCAGCCCCCAGATCACTGCAAACGACCGGTTGCGCCTGCGATTCTGATGCCAGACGTCTCGCGACCAGGCGGAGCGCACACGCCCAGCCTAGACGGCCACCCGGCCACGCTCGGATGACACTCCGCGAAGACCGGTACCAGGTACCGGTCTTTGGTGGGCGCATTCCTACGCGGTTGACGCGTCACAAGAGCGTGACGCGGTGCCAGGTACCTGGACTCAGTTCTGCGCGACTGACGACACGGTCTTGTCACACCTGCGGTTAGCGCCGCGCTGCGCCGGGAAACCCCACCGCGTGCCGGGTGAGGTGAAGCTCGGCGTCTTCCCATGCAGGGACGGCGCCAACGACGTGTGCGTGTGGGGGCCGACCGCCGGCTCTGTCGCGGTCCGTTCCGGTGGGGAGACGACGCCGCTCCAGCGCGACGGCGAGTACTGGCGCGGGAGCTTCTCCGGCGAGGACTACGTCTTCGTTGTGGACGGCACGGAGTGGCCCGACCCGTGCTCGCGATGGCAACCCGACGGCGTTCGCGGCTCCTCGCGTGTGCTCGACACGACGGCGTTCGAGTGGAGAGATGCGAACTGGCCCGGCCTCTCGCTCGACGAGCTCGTGATCTACGAGCTCCACGTCGGGACGTTCAGCGACGAGGGGATGTTCGCCGGGGTCGAGCCGCGCCTCGCGGCGCTCCGCGAGTTCGGCGTCACCGCGATCGAGCTCATGCCGGTCGCGACGTTCCCCGGCGAGCGCGGCTGGGGGTACGACGGGCTGTACACGTACGCCGCGCACGAGGCGTACGGCGGCCCACGAGGGCTCGCGCATCTCGTCGACGCCGCGCACGCTGCCGGGCTCGGCGTGATCCTCGACGTCGTCTACAACCACGTCGGCCCGGGGAACGAGGCGCTGCGCGCGTTCGGCCCGTACTTCACCGACCGTCACGCGACGTTCTGGGGAGACGCGATCGACTACGCGCAGCGCGGCGTGCGCGAGTGGGCGATCCAGAACGCCGAGCAGTGGGTGCGCGACTTCCACATCGACGGCCTGCGGCTCGACGCCGTCCACGCGATCTTCGACGACTCCGAGCCGCACGTCTGCGCCGAGCTCGCCACGCGCGTCCGCGACGTCGACCCGCGCGCACTCGTCATATCGGAGATGGAACTCGGCGACTGGCGGCCGATCGAGGAGTGGGGCCACGACGCGCAGTGGTTCGACGCGACACATCACGAGCTCCACGTCCTCCTGACCGGCGAGCAGGACGGGTAC
>Ga0307374_10003206_pt1 | contig 28143 bp, 25 predicted proteins | sample OX3MG_FD_202532 | JGI IMG/M metagenome (GOLD analysis project Ga0307374, IMG submission 202532) | Soil microbial communities from Risofladan, Vaasa, Finland - OX-3 | ecosystem: Environmental > Terrestrial > Soil > Coastal area > Acid sulfate soil | place: Finland: Risofladan, Vaasa | collected... | reverse complement strand
GCTGCCCCGATGGCGCCTGCTGCCCCGATGGCGGCGGCCGGCCCGTGAGCCCGTCGAGCGCCCCCGACAGCGCGAGCGCCTCCAGCTGCGCCCGGTTCAGCCCGCCGCGGCGCACGAGGTCCTCCTGGCTCTCCCACGGCTGCCCGGCGGCCAGCCGCTCGGCCGTCCCGGTGCCGATGAAGCGCACCGAGGAGAGTCCCAGGCGCAGCCCCGACGCGCCGAGGGGCGCCGCACCGGCCCGGCTTGCGTTCACGTCGGGGCGCAGCACCGAGATCCCGTGGCGCTTGGCATCGGCGAGCAGGCTCTGGGGCGACCAGAACCCCATGGGCTGGGCATTGAGGAGGCCGGCGGTGAAGGCCGCCGGGTAGTGCAGCTTCAGCCAGGCGGAGGCGTAGACGAGCGAGGCGAAGGACAGCGAGTGGCTCTCGGGGAAGCCGAAGTTGGCGAACGCCGAGAGGCTCTCGAACACCTTCTGCGCCACGTCGTCGGGCACACCGCGCGCGGCCATCCCCGCAAAGAGCCGGTCGCGCAGCGCCGCCATCCTCTCGTCGGAGCGCTTGTGGCTCATGGCCTGGCGGAGCTCGTCCGCGTCGGACGGCGTGAAGCCGGCGACGTCGACCGCGATCTGCATGAGCTGCTCCTGGAAGAGCGGGACGCCGAGGGTGCGGCGGAGCGCCGGCTCCAAGAGCGGGTGCAGGTAGGTGACCGGCTCCTCGCCGCGGCGCCGGCGGATGTAGGGATGCACCGCGTGCCCCTGGATGGGACCTGGCCGCACGAGGGCGACCTCGACGGCGAGGTCGTAGAAGCACCGCGGCTGGACGCGCGGCAGCGTCCCCATCTGCGCGCGGCTCTCCACCTGGAAGACCCCGACCGTGTCGGCCCGGCAGAGAAGGTCGTAGACCGCGTCCTCCTGCGGGAGGGCGGCAAGGTCGAGCTCGACGCCGTGGTGCTCGGCGGCGAGGTCGACTATGTGATGGAGCGCCTCGAGCATCCCGAGGCCGAGCAGGTCGAACTTGACGAGACCCGCAGCCGCACAGTCGTCCTTGTCCCACTGCAGCACCGTGCGTGTCGGCATGCGCGCCGGTTCGACGGGGCAGACGTCGACCACCGGGCGGTCGCAGATCACCATGCCGCCAGAGTGGATGCCGAGATGGCGCGGGAAGTCGAGCGCCTCGCCGGCCAGGCGGCGGAGCGCGGCCGGCACCTCTCCCCTGGCCCCGAGCGCGTCCATGCGGTCGGTGTGCTTTGCCCAGCGGTCCACGTCGTCGGCCCCATACCCGAGTGCCTTCCCCATGTCGCGCAACGCGGAGCGCGGCCGGTACGTGATGACGTTCGCCACCTGCGCGGCGTGGCGGCGGCCGTACCGCTCGTAGACGTACTGGATGATCTCCTCGCGCCGTGTGGACTCGATGTCGAGGTCGATGTCGGGCGGTCCGTCCCGTGCGGGCGAGAGGAAGCGCTCGAAGACCAGCCCGAGCGACACCGCGTCGACGAGCGTGATCCCGAGCACGTAGCAGACCGCGGACGTCGCGGCGGAGCCCCGGCCCTGGCAGTAGACGCCGGTGCGCCGGCACTGCTCCACGATGTCGAAGACGGTGAGGAAGTAGCCCGCGTAACCGAGCATCGCGATCACCGAGAGCTCGTGCTCCAGACGCTCCCAGGCGCCGGCCACGCGCTCGGCGCCGCGCGGCCCGTACCGGCGGGTGGCGCCCTCCTCGACGAGGTGACGGAGCCAGCTGTCCTCGTCGTGCCCCGGCGGCACGGGAAAGTCCGGCAGCCTCGGCGCGACGAGTCGCAGGTCGAAGGCGCACGCGGCACCGAGCTCCGCAGCCTGCTCCACGGCGCCCGGCCAGCGCGCGAAGCGCCGCTCCTGCTCCCCACCGGTGCGCAGGCAGGCCGAGGCCGAGGCAGGGAGCCAGCCGCACAGCTCCTCGAGAGGCCGTCGGGCCCGGACGGCGGCGAGCGCCGTGGCGAGCGGGAACCTCGCCGGCGACGCGTAGTGGACGTTGTTGGTGGCGACGATCGCGCAGCCGGCGTGGACCGCGAGCTGGGCGAGCGCGTCGTTGCGCGTGCAGTCGAGCGGGTCCCCGTGGTCCCACAGCTCCACCGCGACGTTGTCCCTCCCGAACACGGCGACCAGCTCGTCGAGCCGCCGGCGGGCCGCGCGAGGCCCCGCACCGGTCAGCGCGGCGGCGACCGCCCCTTTCCTGCATCCCGTGAGGACCTGCCAGTGGCCGCCGACTGCACGGGCACCGGTATGCGCGTCGGCGAGCGTGGAGAGCGAGAGCGCGGGACGTCCCTTCTCGCCGCCGGCGAGCTGCGCCTCGGCGATCGTGCGGCTGAGGCGCGCGTAGCCCTGCGGGTCGCGCGCGAGCAGGACCAGGTGACGGCCGTCGGGATCGGGCTCGCCGGTGCGCGGCGGTGCCGCAGGAGGCCCGGCCGGGCTGGGGCCGGGGCCGTCGTCGGGGCCGAGGCCGGGACCGAGGGTGAGCTCCGCCCCGAAGACGGTGGGGAGACCCACGCGTCGCGCCGCCTCGCTGAAGCGCACCACCCCGTAGAGACCGTTGTGGTCGGTGAGCGCGAGGGCGGAGAGCCCGAGCCGGGCGGCCTCGACGACGAGCTCCTCGGGATGGGAGGCACCGTCGAGGAACGAGAAGTTCGAATGGCAGTGCAACTCCGCGTACCGCGCCGACGTCCGCATCCCCACCTGCCGTCAGTCGTAGGTGGCCTCGACGCGCCAGCGGCCGCGCTCGGTGACGAGGAGCCGGGCCGTGCCGTCCGCGGTCAGGACCTGCAGGCGCGCCGCGCGCCGGCGCGCCGTCGACCACCACCGTTCCTCGAGCGGCCACGGGGCGCTCCAGGCGATGAGCGTGCTCCACGGACCGCCCTCGATTGACAGGCGCGCGGGGACGGCCGTGAGCAGGCCCCGGGCGCTCACCCCGACGCGCGCGCCGACCCCGTCCACGACCTCGACGGAGCGCTCCGTCGCCGCCACCCGAGCCGGGGCGGGAGGCGGGAGACGGCCCGGCCACGGCGGGTCGGGAACAGCCCGGCGACGGGATGCCCGCTGTCCGGGGGCGGGGGCGACCGGTGCCGCCGCAGGGCTCCAGGGCACGAGCCGGCACCGGTCCGCCGGCCCCCGCCCTCCTTGGAGCGCGGGCACGGTGACGGCGTCGGTGCCGAGCCGCCGCCCGAGCGCGGTCAGCACCTCGCCGGCGCGCTCGTCGGCCGCGCTGGACCCTCCCCAGAAGCCGCGCTGGCGGTCCTGGAGCGCCAGCGCGTGTCCGAGCACGGCGACCAGCCGGGCGCCGGTGCCCGCGACCCGGTAGCCGGGCAGTTCGCCGTCGAGGCCGCGCGCGAGCCGGTGGCCGCGGACCCCCGTGGCGCCGAAGCGGGCGAGCACGTCGGCCGCAGGGACCTCGGCGAACCGCCCGAGCGTCGACAGCCCCAGCCGGACGAGCACGTCGGCGAGCTCTGGATCGCCAAGCTCGTCGACCGGCCACGGAGCGAGGAAGCGGACGGTCTCCCCCGCGGGCACGACCGTCCCCGACCTCGCCGCGAGCGCGGCGGCGAAGACCCCCTCGGCGACGCCGAGCCTCGTCGTCACCGCCGTCGTCACCGCCGTCGTCACCGCCGTCGTCACCGCCACCGTCTCCGCCACGCGAGCGAGCACGGCCTCCTCGGTGCCGAAGTAGCGCGTGGGGCCTTTGATCGGCAGCGTGCACACCCCCGGGCGCACCGCGTCCACCCATGGGCACACCGCCGACAGCGCCTCCACCACCTCGCCGAACCTGCGGAGGTGCTCGCCCCCGTCGTCCCCGTGGGGGGCGCCGGGCGCAGGACACTCCACAAGGAGGAGGCGCGGCAGGAGGGAGCCGCTCATGCCGCGGCCACCTTCCCGGTAGCCGTGGGCAGCCACAGCTCCTGTCGGAGGGGGCGGACCGCCGAGCCGCGCCCGTGGGCCATCACGGTGACCCGGCGCGACCTGAGACGACCCGTCCCCTCGGCGAGGCCGTGCCACTGCGCCGTCTCCACCACGAGCTCCAGCTCGGCGGGGAAGGCCGGCCTGTCCTCGACCACGAGCACCACGGCACCGCGCTCGCGCGCCCGGGCGGCCAGCGTCCGCGCTGCGGCGGGCCTGGCATGCCGGGGTGGCGAGAGCACCAAGAGGTCGATGCCGTCGACGAGGACGGCTGCCGCGACCGCCCATTCGGCGGTCGCGGCGCGGACGACCGCCAGCCGCTCGAGGTCCAGCCCGTACCCCGCGGCGGCGAGCACCCCCATCTCCTCGAGCCCCACCGTCGCGCACCACGACCCCGCGGCCGACGGGCCGGCCGCCACCGCCATGGCCAGGCTCGGCGCCGCCGTCCCGGTGCACCGGACGACGGTTCCCCGCCGGAGACCGCCGTCGGGAAGCAGCGCGGCGATCGGAGGGAGCACCGGCAGGAGGCGGGTCCTGCTCGCGGCGACCGGTCGTACCCGTTCGGCCAGCACCTGGAGACCCTGACGGCGAGGTGTGGATGGAGCGAACATATGTTCGCCACCATACCTCCGCGTCCTGCCGCTGTCTCCTGCCCTTCCCCAGCCATCTCACCCCGAGATCCCCGCTGTACGGCGGGCGCGGCGGTACCGTCGGGCCGACATGGCGGACCCTCCCGCACCGGTCCCAGGAACGCAGCCCCCGCCGTTGCCGCGGGTCAAGCACTGGTCCCCGACGCTCGCGATCCTCGCAGCGCTCGGCCTCTACCTGATCCTGCCCGGCCAGCTGGCCATCGGCCCTCGCTGGCTCATCCCGGCCATCGAGGCGGTGCTGATCGTCCTATTGAACGTGGTGCGCACCTACCGGCGGGCACGCGAGGAAGCCGACGTGCGCGAATTCGTGATCGGGGTCGTCGCACTGCTGAACGTCGCCAACATGGTGTCCGTCGCGCTACTCGTCGACTCCCTGCTCTACGGAAGCCTGGCGAAGGGGCGGCCTCTCCTCTACGGCGCCGTGTCGGTGTGGCTCACGAACATCATCGTGTACGCGCTCTGGTTCTGGCAGCTCGACCGCGGCGGCCCGGGCGCGCGGGCGCGCCGACACGAGCGGAGCCCCGACTTTCAGTTCCCCCAGATGGTCACGCCGGTCCCCCAGATGGTCACACCGGGGACGCCGCCCGTCGCGTGGACCCCGGAATTCTTCGACTACCTCTACGTCGCGCTCACCAACGCCGCAGCCTTCAGCCCGACCGACACCATGCCGCTCACGCGTGCGGCCAAGGCACTCATGGGCGCGGAGTCCCTCGTGTCCATCGTCACCGTCGGCATCGTCGCCGCAAGGGCCGTGAACATCCTGGGGTAGGCGCTCCGCCGCACCCGACGCCGCGCTCCCGTCGTATCCTCGGGAGTCGTGATCCGGGCGGCGACGGTGGTCACGCCGCAAGGCGGAGCCCGGCCGGCGACTGCGGCGTCACCAGATGCGCGCCGGGGTCGTGCGCTCCGCGAGCGGACCGGGTGGCGGAGTCGGGTCCCCCTCCTCTTCGCCTTCGGCCTCTACCTGGCGCTCGCACTCGCGATCTGGTCGCGGCTCCTCGCGCACGCCTTCGGGGCTGCGCTGCCCGCGGGATCGGCCGACCCCGGTCAGGAGGTGTGGTTCCTGGCCTGGGTACCGCACGCGCTCGGCGCCGGCACGAATCCGTTCTTCAGCCATGCAGTCTTCTTCCCCTCAGGGGTGAACCTGCTCGCCAACACGTCCATGGAGCTCCTCGGGCTCCTCTTCGCCCCCGTGACGGTGACGGCGGGACCCGTCGCGGCGTTCGACGTGGCGGTCCTCGCCGCGCCCGCGTTGAGCGCGCTCGGCGCCTTCGCGCTCTGCCGCCGCTTCGTCACCTGGTGGCCGGCCGCGTTCGCGGGAGGGCTCTTCTACGGGTTCGGCCCCTTCGTGGCCGGGGACCTCCGGTACGGCCACTTGGACCTCACGTGGCTCGTCTTCCCGCCTCTGATCCTCTGCTGCCTCGACGCGCTGGTCGTCCGCGGGACCCGCCGGCCACTCGCCGCCGGTGCTGCACTCGGGATCCTCGTGGTGGCCCAGTTCTTCGTCTCGACCGAGCTGCTCGCGATCACCGCGCTTACCGCCGCGGCGGCGGCTGTCGTCGTCGCGAGCTGTTGGCCCCGGGCTGTGGCGGCGCATCTCGCTGCTGCGTGGCGCGGCCTCGCGCTGGCGACGGTGATCGTCGTCGGCGCGCTCGCCTACCCCTTCTGGGTCGTCGTCGCCGGGCCACACCACGTCGCCGGGCCGGTCTGGCGCCACATCGGCACCATCGCCACCTCCCTCGCGGCGACGGTCGAGCCGCGCGGGCAGCTCGCCGGGGTCTCGTTCGTCTCGGGCTCGAACGGCAGCTACCTCGGCGTCGCGATGCTCGCGGTCCTGCTCGCCGGTGCAGCGGTCCTGTGGCGATCGCCGGTGCTGCGTGTCGCTCTTGCGATCGCCGCCATGAGCTACGTCGCGTCGCTCGGCTACGAGGTCCACGTCGGGCACGGTGCGCTCCACGTCCCGCTTCCCGCCGCGGCGCTCGGTCACGTCCCCCTCCTCGACTCCATCGTCCCCGAACGCTTCGCGTCGATGGTCGACCTCTTCTGCGGTCTTGCGCTCGCCGTGGTCGTCGACCACGTGCGGGCGTGGGACCGGAAGCGCCCGATGTCGCGGCGACCCGCGCCGCTCGCACCAGGCGACGCAGCGACCGTCTCCACGACGACCGTCTCCACGACGACCGTCTCCACGATGACCGGGGCCACGAGGACCGGGGCCACGAGGACGCCCGGCCCTCGCGCCGCGGCGGTGCCGCTGCTCGGGGGCCTCGCCGTCTCGGTCGCGGCGTTCGCGCTCGTGCCCGTCGTCGTGGTGCCGAGGTGGCCGTACGCGGTCACCTCGGCCCGGACTGCGACGCTCCCGGCCGTGGACCGCGCATCGGCAGACTCGCACCGCTCCGGCAGTGCGCCGGTCGTCGCCGTCTACCCGGACACCTCCAACTCGGTCTCCGAGCAGATGGTCCGGCAGGCATCCGACGGCTTCTCGTTCACCCTCCCCGACGGCTACGCCATCGTGCCCGGCAGGAACCGGCGCGCCGTCGAGTCACCACCGATCGACGCGCTGTGGCTCGTCTTCGCGGCCGCCGGCGTCCACCGCCTCCGCCTCCCGCTCACTGCGACGACGCGCGCGGCGGTGCGCGCGGATCTCCGCACGCTCGGCGTGGACGAGGTGGTCGTCCTCCCGGGCATGGCGGGGTCCGCCCGCGTACGGCGCGCCCTGCGCGAGACGCTCGGGGCGCCGGTGCCGGCCGCGGGCGGCACGGCCCGCTGGTCCTTGCACGCTGCCCGCTGACGCCCGGTTCGCCACCGGGAGCCGACCGACGCCCGGAGTGCCGGCGCGGCACCATCACCGGAGCGGAGCCGGGGACGCGCATAACCTCTCGCCGTGCGCACCGAGCCGGTCGCAGGCTGACCCGGTGATCAAATACCTGGGGTCGAAGCGGCGCCTCGTGCCCGTGCTCGAGGCCGTCGCCGCGGCGAGCGGGGCGCGCAGCGCCCTCGACCTCTTCACCGGGACGACGCGGGTCGCCCAGGCCTTCAAACGCCTCGGGATCGTGGTGACGGCCGTCGACCTCGCCCGGTACGCAGAGGTCTTCGCGCGCTGCTACGTGGAGACCGACGCCACCGCGATCTCGGAGCGTGACCTGTCGGACGCGCTCGGGCACCTGAACGCGCTCGGTGGGACTCCGGGCTACGTCACCGAGACGTTCTGCCGGCGCGCCCGGTTCTTCCAGCCGTTCAACGGCGAGCGGATCGACGCGGTCCGCGACGCCATCGCCGCGGACTACGCAGGGACGCCGCTCGAGCCCGTGCTCCTCACGAGCCTCATCGAGGCAGCCGACCGGGTCGACTCCACGGTGGGGCTCCAGATGGCCTTCGTCAAACAGTGGGCACCGCGCTCGTACAAGCCGCTCGAGCTCCTCGCGCCCCAGCTGCTGGCCGGGCACGGCCACGCCCGGCTCGGGGACGCCCGCGTCCTCGCCCGCGGGCTCGGCAGCTTCGACCTCGCGTACCTCGACCCTCCGTACAACCAGCACCGCTACTTCACGAACTACCACGTGTGGGAGACCCTCGTCGCCTGGGACGCCCCCGCCCACTACGGGGTGGCGTGCAAGCGGCTCGATGCTCGGGACCCCTCCACGAGGAGCGAGTTCAATTCGAAGCGCACCATGCCCGCCGCCCTGGCCGAAACCGTCGCGTCGGTCGACTGCGGGCTCTTGCTGCTCTCGTACAACGACGAGTCGTGGGTCGGGGTCGAGGAGCTGGAGGGCATGTGCTCGCACCACCCCGAGGTGGTCACCCTCGCCTTCGCGTCGGCGCGCTACGTCGGCGCGCGCATCGGGATCCACGATCCCGCCGGAGTCAAGGTCGGGAAGGTCTCGCACCTCTACAACCGCGAGTACCTCGTGCTCGCCGGCGCGGTGACACTGGTGCGCCGCGGCGTCACCGCCGCGATGTCGGCCCATCCCGGCGCGCGCTCGGCAGCAAGGCGGTAGCGCCCGGCATCCGTCGCTCGAGGCCACGGGGCCGGCACCGGTCGGGCGCTCCGCGCGCCGATAACGTGCAGTTCCGTGCGACGCATCGGGATCACCGTGCCCTTCCCGGGCGTCCCGCTCGCCCGGCACCGGGCGTGGTTCGCCGACGCACGCGCCGCGGGGTACACGGACGCCTGGTCGGCAGAGGTGGACGGCACCGACGGGTTCACGCCGCTCGCCCTCGCGGCTGCGTGGGAGCCCGACCTGCGGCTCGGCGTCGCGATCGTGCCCGCTTTCACGAGGGGCCCCGCACTTCTCGCCCAGAGCGTCGCGGCGATGGCCGAGAGCGCACCCGGACGGTTCGCCTTCGGTCTCGGAACCTCCTCGGACGTGATCGTCGAGCAGTGGAACGGCATCGCGTTCGACCGTCCGTACGCGCGCGTCCGGGACACGCTGGCGTTCCTGCGGCACGCTCTCGCGGGCGAGAAGGTGACCGCGGACTACGAGACGTTCTCGGTCCACGGGTTCCGCCTCTCGCGGCCGGTGGACGCGCCGCCGCCCCTGTACCTCGCCGCGCTGCGCCCCGGGATGCTCCGCCTCGCCGGAAGGGCCGCCGACGGGGTGATCCTCAACTGGCTCGCCCCTGAGGACGTGCCGACGGCGCTCGCCGAAGTCCGCTCCGGCGCCCGAAGCGCCGGGGCGGTGGAAATCGGCGAGGTCGTCGCGCGCATCTTCGTGGTCCCCGAGGCCGACGCATCGGTTGCGAGAGCGGTTGCCCGCCGGATGATCGCCGCCTACCTCACCGTCCCCGCCTACGCCGCCTTCCACCGGTGGCTGGGACGGTCGCCGCTGCTCCAACCCATGTGGGACGCATGGCACGCGGGCGACCGCAAGGCCGCCCTCGGGGCGATCCCCGACGAGGTCGTCGACGCCCTGGTGGTCCACGGCGATCCCGACACCTGTCGCAGCCACGTCGAGCGCTACGTCGACGCCGGCGTGACGCTGCCCGTGCTCATGGTCGTGACGGTGGAACGCGACCTCCGCGACGCCGTCGTAGCGCTCGGAGGGTGACGGTGGACTTCCGCACCGTCGAGGTCGGCGAGCTCGCGCGGCGCGTCCGCTCCAAGGAGGTCTCCGCCCGGGAGGTCGTCACCGCATCGCTCGAGCGGATCGAGGCGACCAACGCTGCGCTCCTCGCCTTCGTCGCGGTGAACGCCGAGCGCGCTCTCGAGCAGGCGGGCGCCGTCGACCAGCTCGTGGCGGCCGGTGGCGACCCGGGACCGCTCGCAGGCGTGCCGATCGGCGTCAAGGACGCAGAGGACGCCGCCGGCTACCGCACGACGCACGGCTCGATGGCGCTGGCGACCGCAGCCCGGGCCGTCCACGACTCGGCGCTCGTCGCGCGGCTTCGGGCCGCCGGTGCGGTCGTCGTCGGGAAGACCAACCTCCCGGAGTTCGCGTGGACCGCGCACACGTCCAACACCCTGTTCGGCACGACGCGCAACCCCTGGTCGCCGGACCACAGTGCCGGGGGGTCGTCCGGGGGGTCGGCAGCGGCCGTCGCGGCCGGGATGGTGCCGCTCGCAACCGGCAGCGACGGTGGCGGGTCCATCCGGATCCCGTCATCGTGCTGCGCGCTGTCGGGGGTGAAGCCCTCCCACGGCCGCGTCCCCACCGCCGACCCGAGAGGGGCCGGGTGGCTGGGCCTCTCCACCAAAGGTGTGCTCGGACGCACGGTCGCCGACGTCGTCACGGCGCTCGACGCGGTCGTCGGACCCGAGCCCGCCGACCTGCTCTCGCTGCCCCGGCCAGAGACCAGCTGGCTCGACGCCCTCGTCGACCCGCGGGTGCCGGCGCGCGTCGCGTGGTCGCCCGCGCTCGGCTACACGGAGGTGGACCGCTCTGTCCTGGCTGTCGCCGAACGCGTCCTCGGCGTGCTCGACGAGCTCGGCGCCGACATCGTGGAGGTCGGCACGGTCTTCGACGAGGACCCGCTCGACGACTGGCTCGCGATCGTCTGCACGTGTCTGTTGCGCACACTGGAGCCGCACGAGTCGCGCTGGGGCACCATGACACCCGTGCTCGTATCGATGGCGGAGCACGCGCGGAGCCTGCCCGCGCTCCGGCTCGTCCGCGCCCTCGACCGCTGCCACCTGATGAACCTGCGGCTCGTCGAGCTCTTCAGGGACGTCCGGCTCCTCGTCACTCCCACCACCGCGGGTGCGCCACCGCCCAACGCGCTCGGGGGCAAGGGCATCGTGAACGGCGTCGTGGACCCGAACTGGGTCCGGCTGACCTACCCGTTCAACATGACGCGCTCGCCCGCGGCCACGGTGTGCGCGGGGCTCACCGACGCCGGCCTCCCGGTCGGCGTGCAGCTCGTCGGACCCCAGCACGGCGACCTCGTCGTGCTCCGCTCTGCCGCGGCGCTCGAGCGGGCGATCGGCTTCACGGCGACCGCGCCGGTCTGAGGCCGCCGCGCGAAGGAGGAACCTTGCCGGAGATGCCGCAGATGCAGGCACTGGCCGAGCGGCTCGACGCGGCGCTCGCCGGTGCCGTCCTCGAGCGCGTCGATCTGCTCGGCTTCGCGAGCCTGAAGACGGCCGCCCCCGCACCCGACGTCCTCCTCGGGAGGCGGCTCGACCACGTCGGCCGGCGGGGCAAGTTCGACCTGCTCTGCCTCGACGGGGGCCACCGCGTCGCGATCCACCTCTCGCAAGGGGGTCGGGTCGACCTGGAACGGCCCCCGAAGGCGACCCGTCCGCGCGGGGCGCTCGTGCGGTTCACCTTCTTTGGCCCGTCTGCCTCCGTGCTCGTCCGCGAGCACGGCACGCAGCGCAAGGCCGGCTGGTGGGTGCTCGGACCCGGAGACGACGGCCCCATGGCCACGCTCGGGCCCGAAGCGGACAGTGACGTGTTCGCCGCCCTTCTCACCGACGAGCGGGGCTCGCGGCGGCTGTACACGTGGCTGCGCGACCAGCACGTCGTCGCGGGCATCGGCCGCGGGTACACCGACGACGCCCTCCACCGCGCCAAGCTCTCCCCGTTCGCAGCCGTCGGCTCCCTCGACGACGACGCCCGCCGACGTCTGCTCGAGGCGGTCCGCGCCGTGCTCGCCGAGGGCCTCGCTGCCGAACGGACGCGCACGGGCGCTCTATCCGAGCCACGCCTCGGCGAGCACTTCACGATCCACGGACACGTCGGCGAATCGTGTCCGCGCTGTGGGGCGGCCATCCGGCGGGTCTCGTTCGAGTCCTACGAGGTCGCCTACTGCACCTGCCAGACCGGCGGCACCGTCCTTGCGGATCGCAGGATGTCTCGCCTCTTGCGCTGACGGAGCCCGCGGCGCGATCGGGAGCCGGCGACTGGTTTCGTCGTGCTCGGATCGCTGATGCCGGAGGAAGTGAGGACGCGTTCCATGCATCCCTTCCGCCGTGCGCTCGCCGCCGCAGATCGCGGCGAGCGTCGAGATGGACCCGCGAGCGTCTACCTGCCGACCGTACCCTCACCGTCAACGAGCGACCGCAGGTAGTCCTCCAACTTGTCGAAGCTCGACTCCTGGCCGTCGAACTTGGTCATGCGGTCACGACCGGCCTTGTCGCGAAACGCCAGGTTCATCTTCAGCGTCGTCACGCCGCCAGCTTCGTGCAAGTCGACGGTCTCGACAGCGTCTGCATCGGGCCAACCCTCGAAGAGCCAGGTGTCGACGATCCGGGCGGGCGGGTCGATCTCCAGGTAGGTTCCACGGAACGAGCACTCCGTCCCGTCCGGGGTCACGAAGACGAAGTGGTAGCAGCCCCCGACGCGCAGGTCCACCTCGCACACCGTCATCTGGTCCTCGAACGGGGCGAACCACTTACGCACGTGCTCCGGCTTCGTGAGGGCGTCGAAGACGAGGTCGATCGGGGCGTCGAACTGCCGGGTGGTGAGAATCTCGAGCTCACTCGGGAACTCGACGACTGCAGAACCGTGCCGTGTGCGCGTCACTTTCGCTCTCCTCGTTGCAACTCTTTGAGGTACTCGTCCATTCGGTCCAGCCGCTCGTTGATCGCCCGCTCGTACTTGGCAAGCCAATCCTGCAGCGGGCGGAGGCACGCAGGTTCCAAGCGGTAAAGGCGGCGACGCCCCTCCGCCCTGCATCTGACGAGCCCGACCGCGCTGAGCACGGAAAGATGCTTCGACACCTGGGGTTGGGAGATCGAGAGGTCGTCCACGATCGCCCCGACGGGCTTCTCGCCTCCGACCAGCGCGTCCAGGATCTCACGCCGACGCGCGTCGGCAACCGCGTTAAAGACGTCCGACGTCGTGGAAGCTCTGGCCACGCTCCGATTATATTCCGATATCGACATATGTCAAACGGACGAGTGACGCTGTTTCCCCCGAGGGTCGACTCCAGGCGGTCGCCCCAGGGGTACCGATGAAAGGGGCGGCACAGATTCCTCGATCTTTCTCTTCAAGACAGCGAACTTGCGCGCCTGCACGAGCCGAAGGGACCGTGCGCGGTGGTCCGGTGCTTCGCAGTGCGACATGCAGAGGTTCAGCCGTCGTCGCCGCCCTCGAACCCGATCAGCCAGTGGACCCCGTACCGGTCGACGACCTGTCCGTCGGAATCTCCCCAGGACCGGACCTGCAACTGGTCCACAACGCGGCCTCTCTCGGAGAGCTTCGAGAACCAGTTCCTCAGTGTCGTGGGGTCAGCGGTGCCCAACAGGGACAACATCAACCCTTCGCAACGCACCGAGGGTTCGTCTCCGGCGACGTCAGCACCGAAGAGCAGGACGGGGCCGTCTCTGAGGCAGCCGTGCGCAATTGCGTCACCACGTCCGTCCGTTCGATGGAACTCCTCGAACGTGTGCAGCTGCACGGAGCAGCCGAACACCTCACCATAGAAGGACAAAGCTTCCCGGGCGGTTCCGGGAAAATGGATGTACGGCGTGGGCGGCGTCTGACCTGGCATGGTGCTGCTCCCTCTGGTGGGTGTCGAATCCGTCACCGTAAAGACGGCAGGGCCTGTCAAATCTCATCTTCGCCGCCGCTCCGTCGGCCGATCCGGGCCTTCGCCGGCACGTGGTGCCCGGATCCTTGATCCCGGGTGCCATTCCACGCAGGGCGGTCAGTCCCCCGGCGCAGCCAGCAGCGCGGCGAACTTCTGCTGCGCTGCGGCACGCCGCGTCGGCACGTGCTCCGTCGGAACTCCGCTCGCGGCATACCCCCGCAGCGTGTGGCGGGCGACCGACTGACGATGGACCTCGTCGGGTCCGTCGTAGATCCGGGCGGCCCGAGCCGCGCGGTACATCGACTCGAGCGGGAGGTCGGCGGAGTAGCCGAGGGCACCGTGGACCTGGATCGCTCGATCGATCACGTCGTGGAGGACGGACGCTCCCCAGTACTTGATCATCGCGATCTCGTCCCGGGCCGCGGCCGCGCCCTCGCGGTCGATCTTCCATGCGGCGTGCAGGGTCATCAGTCTCGCCGCCGACATCTCGGCGAGAGAGTCGGCGACCCAGTTCTGGACGGTCTGCTTCTCCGAGAGGAGCGACCCGTGCGCGTACCTCGAGACGGCACGCTCGCACAGCATGTCGAACGCCCGGCGCGCCTGGCCGAGCCACCGCATGCAGTGGTGGATGCGCCCTGGACCGAGCCGCGCCTGCGCGAGCCGGAAGCCCTCCCCTTCGCGTCCGACGAGGTTCTCCACCGGCACCCGCACGTCGGCATACTCGATCTCGGCGTGATTGCCGAACTCGCCGAAGGCGGGGTCCGGGTGGTCCATGACCGGTATGTCGCGCACGATGGTGACGCCGGGCGTGTCGGCAGGGACGAGAAGCATCGACGCGCCCTGGTACGGGTGGACGTCGGGGTTCGTGACCGCCATGACGATGAGGAAGTCGGCGACCGACCCGTTGGTGGTGAACCACTTCCGTCCGTTCACGACGTACTGGTCGCCGTCACGTTCGGCGCGCGTCGACAGCAGGGTGGGGTCGGACCCCGCCGTGTCCGGCTCGGTCATCGAGAACGCGCTGCGGAGCCGGCCGTCGAGGAGCGGCTCCAGCCACTGGTGCCGCTGTTCCTCTCGTCCGGTCTGCTCGATGCCGATCGCCAGCAGCTCGGCGTTGCCCGAGTCCGGGGCGTTGTTGCCGAACACGACCGGGCCGAACGGGGACTGACCGAGGATCTCGTGCATGAGCCCGAGGCGGACCTGCCCGAACCCCGAGCCGCCCAATGCCGTCGGGAGGTGCGCGGCCCACAGGCCCCGGGCCTTCACCTCGTCCTGGAGCGGGCGGACGAGGCGGAGCAGCTCGTCGTGCCCCAGGTCCAGCGTCTCGATCGGGAAGATCTCCTCACGGACGAACGCACGCATCCAGTCGAGCTGCACCTCGAACTCCGGCTCGGTCGAGAAGTCCCAGGCCATTGCCACCTCCGGCTCCGTCGCTCTCCCGGTCCGCCTCGTGGGCCGGCCGTCCCGAGCGTACGGCCGATCGCGACGGCGCACCCCGGGGCGCCGGGGGGCCGCGCCGGGGTCAGCTCTCCGAGGTGGCCTGCGAGTGGCCGACGGGAACGGTCGCCGGTTGGGGCGACCGACCCAGGCGCAGCATCGGCATGCGCATTCTTTGGGCGGGGCGCACGTGGAACGGGGCGGTGAGGACCGCGGCCGCGACGCCCAAGATGCCGACGACGATCATCGCGTCCGCGACCACCCCCTGCCGGCCGAGGGTCTGAAAGATGCGCAAGACCGACGCCGCGCCGACCAGCGTCTCGGCGACGACGAGCCAGACGACGACCCGACGCAGAGGACCCGACGCGACCGCCGCGAGCACCACGAGCCCCCACGAGAGGTACCACGCCCAGAGCACGGGACCCGACAGCGCGAGGAGAAGCATGGTGAGCCCGAGCGCGCGGACGTCGCCGAAGCGTGGCGACCTCCACATCAGCCAGGTGCCCGCGACGACCGCGAGCACGACCCCGGACACCGAGGTGACCGAGCGAACGGACCCGAGCGCCACGGGGTCGCCGACCACGTGGAGCACGCCCGCGAGCAGGTGGGCGGCGGCGTCAACCGGGGTCACGCCCGTGGAGACCTTGTCCGACGCGGTGAACGTCAGGACCCAGCCCCACCCGACACCCGAAGCCGTCGATAGGGCCGCCAGGGTGGCGGCGCCGATCCCGAGCGCGCCGAGCGTCCTGGCGATGCGTTGGGGCACCTTGGCGGCCGTGCCGCCCCAGTTCCACCCGATGAGGACGACGCCCAGGAGTGCGGGCACCTTCACCCCGGCGGCAAGCGCGCAGAGCACGATGCCCGGGACCGGGCCGTACCGCTTCCAGGCGGCGACGCCGGCGAGGAGGAGCCCCACCATCAACGCGTCGTTGTGCTCGCCGCCGATGAGCGTCGCGAGCACGATCGGGCTGCCTGCGCCGAGGACGACGGCAGCGGCCGGGTCACGCCCGACGCTCCTCGCGAGCGTCGGCAGCGAGACGGCGATGAGCACGACCCCGATGACCGAGAGGAGCCGAAGCAAGAAGAGGTCGACCAGGATCTGGTGGCCCGACAGCTGCGTCGCCAGGCCGTCGAGGGAGAGGAAGGTCGGCCCGTAGGGGGACGGGGTGTTCGCCCACAGCGGGCCCGCGAGCAGGTTGAAGCGGGTCACACCGAGGATCCCTGGACCGTAGTGGTACGGGTCGATGTGGAACATGACCATGAGGCCCTGCCCCGCGTAGCTGTACACATCCCGGCTGAAGAGCGGCGGCGCCACGAGGAAGGGCGCGGCCCACACGACGAGCACCTTTGCGACCGCCAGGACTCTGACACCGGGGCTGCGCCACAGCGCTCGCAGCAGGCGCCACCACACCGCGCACAGCGCGACGAGGCCGCCGTACACGGCGAAGACGCTGATCGCGGGCGCCTGCTTGGATCCCGACGCGAGGAACCCGAGGGGGCCGCCGGGCGTCCCGAAGAACCACGCGCCCGGCATGTGCGAGACGAAGGTCGTGCCGCCCGTGACCGCTCCGACGACCACCATCGACCCCGCGAGCAGGCCTGCGAGCGCGAATCGGCGGAGCGACGGTGGCTCCGCGTCGCGCCGCCCCGCCTCCGCGGTGATGCGATGCTTCAGTTCCGCAAGCATTCCCATCCATTCTTGCCGAACAGCTCGTTTACCTGCCACAAAAGGTGCCAGAAGTTTTCGCCCGCATGGGGCTCCCGGTCCGAGGGGCGCGGCTCGCCAAGGCTGCCGGTCCTGCGGAGCAAGGCGCCGCGGGTGCCGGGCCACCAAGAACCGGCGTTGCGCGTGCCACCACGGAGACGACCTGCGCAAAGGTTCACCCGGGTCGCAGCCGGGTAGAGCGTCGTCGAGATGGTGACGACGGGGTCACCGGACACTTGGAGGTACATGCGTGCTCCTACTGCTTGCATTCTTACTCGTGCTGCTCTTCTTCGGTCTGGGATTCGCGCTGCATTTCCTCTGGATCATCGCCGTGATCTTCCTCGTTCTGTGGCTCGTCGGCTACGCGATCGGGCGCGGCGAGAGCTCGGGGAGGCACCGCTTCTACCGATGGTGATGGTTCCCCGCGGATCGACGAGCGCCGGCCACAGGGCCGGCGTTCGTCGCGTCCGGCACCCTGCCGGGGCTGCGCGGCGTGGCGGGAGCGCGCGGTCGTGCCGCGCCACGCGAGAATGGGCACGTGGACATGATCGGCGTCGTCGACACGATGTTCGCCCGATACGACATGGGCGGAGAGGCCGTCGACGAGCTTCGGAGCTGTCCGGGGCACGGCGAGCGGTTCGAGGTCGCGCGACGGACCGTACCCGGCTTCAAGGATCTGGCGGTGGCGGCAAAGCGGCTGATAGAGCTCGACGGCTGCAAGATCGTGATCGCGCTCGGCATGCCCGGAAGAGCGGCCATCGACAAGACCTGCGCGCACGAAGCGTCGACGGGGATCATGATGGCGCAGCTCATGACGAGCACGCCGATCCTCGAGGTGTTCGTCCACGAGGACGAGGAGGAGGACCCCGCGGATCTTCTCCCCGTGTTCAAGGACCGCTCCCGAAAGCACGCCCGCAACGCGTACTGGATGCTCTACGAACCTGAGGAGCTGGTTCGACGCGCGGGACAGGGCGTCCGCCAGGGGTATGCGGACGCAGGACCGCTCAGCCCGAGTCCCTCGCCCTAACCAGTCCCGCGCGACGGCCGGGCGCGGCGACGACGCGCCGGACCTCACAGGGCCACTACGTGGTGGGCGAAGGTGACGACCCACGCGACCGCAACCAGCGCGGCCGCCAGCCACAATCGGTGTCGAGATCCGATGAGGACGATCGCTGCGAGGAGGTAGACGTCTTCTAAGCCGCGGAAGTCCGCCCGTCCGTACCAGATCCCTCGGGCGAGCGAGATCGCGACGAGAAACGCGACCAGGAGCGCGGTCTTCTCCCATGCCGGTGCCTTCGACCGGAGGAGCGACCACCCGGCGAAGACGGTCACCACGGCGAGCACGAAGTACTCGCCGAGCCACACGAGCGACCCGGCCGACGAGACGGTCGACAGGTAGTGGACCACCGCGCCGACCATCGCAGCAAGGGGCGCGCCGACGTTGTCGCCGGTGTCCGCGCGCATGGGCAAGGTGCCCGTCACCGCCCAGCCGGTCAACTGCCACGCCACGAATACCAGCCCAGGCAGGATCCACGCGAGGTCGCGCGCACCGGGACGGCGGGCACGTCGGGCGATCTGCCACAGGAAGACGAGCGCGACCGCGACGACGACGTCGAGCGTGGTCTCCAACGTGAGCACGGCACCGGCGAACACGACGCCCGCGAGCACCGGGCGTGCTCGTCGCAGGGCGACCAGGCCCCCGACGAGGAAGCAGCTCGCGACGACCTCCGGGAGATCGCGGCCGATGCTGAAGAGGAATCCCCAGTAGCCGGCGAGGAGGAGCCCCCACCCCGTATGGCGCCCTGCGTCACGCGCGATCACCCCTCCGAGGGCTGCCAGAACGACGAGCGCGGCGAGGTTGACGCCCACGAGCGCGTCGGGCAGGAACCGGTGCTGGCCCCCCGACGCGAGCCATGCAAGCGCCGACATGCCGATCCGTTGGACCCGGAACCCCGCGTCGAGGGTGATCCCGAAGGCCGTCTTGTGGAGGTTCGCCGGATCGAGCCCGAGCCGGTAATAGAACTGGCCGTCGTAGCCGGAGCCGGCGAAGACGTGGAGTCCCTGCGGTGCGGCCGACGGGTTCACGGAGTCCTGTCCGGCCATCACGAACCGGCTCACATCCCCCTTCGCAACGACCAAGAGGCGCGCCAGCACGAAGGCGGTGCCGGCGACGGCCGCGACCACTGGCGGGAAGAGACCGCGATCCGTCAGGCTCGCGAGACCGCGGCCCACGCGTCGGCTCCCCGCGCCCGCGGGCGGATGCCTCTCGGTGACAGCCACGGACCGCTCCCCGCTTCGAGGTGGAAGTCGCGGGAGCCTACCAAGCGCCATGCCCGATTCGCGGGGTGCAGCCCCCACGTGTTTGGGAAATAGGCTCCCGGCAACGTGGTGACGCAGACCGACTCGAGCTGGAACTACGCCGACGTCTGGGAAGCGGTCGCGCAGACCCAGCCCGGCGCCACGGCGCAGGTCCAAGGTGACCGGCGCCTCACCTGGAAGGAGACCGATCGCCGGGCGGACGGCATCGGACAGTGGCTGCTGGACCAGGGCGTCGCGCGCCAGGAGAAGGTCGCCCTCTACCTCTACAACTGCCCGGAGTACCTCGAGGCGCTCTTCGGATCCCTCAAGGTGGCGGCGGTGCCCGTCAACACGAACTACCGCTACGCCGACGACGAGCTCGCCTATCTGTGGGAGAACGCGGACGCGGTCGTGGTGGTCTTCCACGGCGCGTTCGCCGATCGCGTCGAACGGGTCCGCGCCCGGCTTCCCGGCGTGCGCGCTTGGCTCTGGGTCGACGACGGCTCCGGCGACTGCCCGCCGTGGGCGAGCCGGTACGAGGATGCCGCGGCATCCGCGGCCGACCTGGTCCGCGCGCCCTGGGGAAGGAGCCCTGACGACCTCGTGCTTCTTTACACGGGCGGGACGACCGGCATGCCCAAGGGCGTGATGTGGCGCCAGGACGACCTCTTCGCGCGCACGAACGAGGCGGGCTTCCGGCGCTACGACGAATCGAAGGGTCTGGCCGGGATCGCGGCGACAATCGCTGCGAACGGGCCCGGGATGACGCTGCTCCCTGCCTGCCCGCTCATGCACGGCACGGGCGGGTTCACCGCCATGGAGTGCCTCAGCGAAGGCGGGAGGGTCGTGCTGTTGGAGGGGCGCCACTTCGACGCGGTCGAGCTCTTCGACACGATCGAGCGCGAGCAGACGAACGGCATCGTCATCGTCGGGGATCCGTTCGCGCGCCCGATGCTCTCTGCCCTCGACGCCTCGCCCGGACGCTGGGACCTGTCTTCCCTGCTGGGCATCCTCTCGTCGGGCGCGATGTGGAGCGAAGAGGTGAAGGAGGGGCTGCTGCGCCACCGTCCGGAGATGGTGCTGCTCGACTTCTTCTCCTCGACCGAAGCGGTGGGGCTCGGCATGTCGATGTCCTCGGGTCATGCTGCGTCGAAGACCGCGGAGTTCGTGGTCGGCCCGGACGTCAAGGTGCTCGACGCCGACGGACGACCGCTCGAGCCCGGCTCGGACAATGTCGGCGTGCTCGCGCTCGCCGGGCGCAACCCGGTCGGGTACTACAAGGACGACGTCCAGTCGGCGTCGTCCTTCGTGGTGGTCGACGGCGTGCGCTACTCGGTCCCGGGTGACTACGCCCGGGTGCGAGCGGACGGTTCCCTCCATCTGCTCGGGCGCGGGTCGAGCTCGATCAACACGGCCGGGGAGAAGGTCTTCCCCGAGGAGGTGGAGGAGGCGCTCAAGACGCATCCCGCAGTCCGCGACGCTGTCGTCGTGGGCGTCCCGAACCCCGACTTCGGCGAGATGGTCGTCGCGGTCGTCGAGCCGAGCGGGGACGGCATCCCCGGCGAGGACGAGCTGATCGCCCATGTGAAGGCGAAGTTGGCCGGCTTCAAGGCACCGAGAAGGGTCCGCGTGGTGCACTCGGTGGGGCGGTCCCCGAGCGGCAAGCTCGATTACCGCCACCACGCGGCAGCGGCGGCGCGCTGGTTGTCGGGCGCCGAGCCCGAGGCCGCGGATCAACCTTGACCATGCGCGGCCCGGTGCCGCAACCCGAGATCTACGACGCGCTGGTCGTCGGCGCGGGGTGGTGGTGAGCGCCTCGTACCTCGGCGCGGACCTCCCCGCCGACGTCTGCAGTGCCTTCTACCCGCTCGCCGTGGCGTCTCCCGCCTTTCGCGCGCCCTGCGCCTCGAAGAGCACGGGCTCGAGGGGTGCCACTCGCCCGTCGTGCTCGCGAACCCCCTCCCGTGCGACCCGGCGGCGGCACTTCACCGCGACCCCGGAGAGACCGGCGACGAGCTCGACGCCGAGTTCCGCGGGGACGGACGGGCGTGGCGAGTCCTGGCCGAGACCTACCGCCGCGCGTCGCCGGCCCTGCTCGACGCCCTCTGCACCCCGCTTCCGCCCGTTCGCCCGACCGTGCGCACGTGGCGCGCGCTCGGCACGAGCGGGCTCCTACGACTCGGCCGACTCGGGTTGGCCGGCTCGCGACGACTCGGCGAGGAGGAGTTCGGCGAGATCCGGGGCCGGCTGCTCCTGGCCGGATGCGCCGCGCACAGCGACCCGTCCCCCGAGTCCGCCGGCAGCGGATTCGTCGGGTGGTTCCTGGCGATGCTCGGCCAGGCGCACGGGTTCCCGGTGCCGCGGGCAGGTGCCGGGGAGCTCACGGCAGCGCTGGTTCGCCGTCTCGCCGCTCGCGGGGGCAACGTCGCCTGCGGACAGCGCGTCGAGGAGATCCTTGTCGCGCGGGGCCGAGCGCGCGGGGTGAGGGCCGCTGACGGCTCCAGGTTCCGGGCGCGTCGGGCAGTGGTCGCCGACGTCGCCGCCACGTCGTTGTTCGGTGAGCTCCTCGACGAGCGGCTGCTCCCGCGCCGACTCCCCGGCGACCTCGCGCGCTTCCACTGGGACCCGGCGACCGTGAAGGTGGACTGGCGGGTCCGCGACTCGGTCCCGTGGCGCGCCCCGGTCGTGCGGCGTGCCGGCACGGTCCATCTCACCCACGGCGTCGACGAGCTCACGAGGGCGAGCGCCGAGCTCGCGATGGGGACCATCCCGACCCGTCCGTTCGTCCTCGTCGGCCAACCGGCGGCGGTCGACCCGACGCGTGCGAGCGCGGGGCACGTCCCGATCTGGGCCTACGCCCACGTCCCCCACCAGGTGCGCGCGGACCCCTACGGGGTGCTTTGCGGCATATGGGACGAGACCGAGCTTGCCACCTTCGCCGACCGGCTCGAGTCGAGGATCGAGGCGCACGCACCGGGCTTCCGCGGTTCCGGCCGTTCCCCGGTCTCGGGCGCCCGGAGACGGCGATCGCCGGCCTCTACCTTGCGTCCTCCTCGGCCCATCCCGGTGGTGGCGTGCACGGTGCGTGCGGGTGGAACGCGGGGCGCGCGGCACTCCGCGCGAGCGACGGGGTGGGAAGGGTCGCCGGCCGCGCCGTCGTCCAATTCCAGCGCCACCTCGGGGCGTGACCGACGGGTGCAGCGCTTTGCGTCTGGTCGACGCCCGGGTATCGGCCGTCGACCAGACGCCCAACCTGGCCACGAAGATGGCGCATGCGGGTGCTCTGCCGTGACGCAGAGCACTCGGCGCGACCGAAGCGCGGCGACGGAGGAGCCCCGTGAGATAGAGCGCGGCGAGGATGCCGAGCACGGCGTCGGCGCAGAGGGCGAACGGGTCCGTCCGCGGGCGGGCCACGACCGCGTGCCACGTGACGCTCGCCGGGCCGGCGTCGAAAGAAAAGCCCTGGCGTCGGTACCGCTGCGGGGGTACCCGCCGGCGCCGGCAGGGAAACCGCAGGCGCGCCGCGTGGGCCACTGGCGACGGGGTAGACCAGACGTCGTGACCACCGATTCCCAGCCCACCGGTTCCCAGCCCACCGGTTCCCAGACCACCGATTCCCAGCCCACCGGTTCCCAGCCCACCGGTTCCCAGCCCAACGGTTCCCAGCCCACGGCGTCCGAGTGGGCCGCGCTGTTCGCACTCGAGCTCGGCACCACGCCCCCGACCGAGCGGGAGGCCGACGACCTGTTGGCCATCGCGGGGGTGGCCGCCCATGCGTCGGAGCGGACCGCAGCACCGCTGTCGGCGTGGCTCGTGGGTCGTGCGCGCGTCTCCCCCGCCGAGGCCAGGGATGCCGCGGCGCGCGTGGCCTCGAAGTTGAAGCCAGCCACATGACGACGACCCATGAGGCCGCGCACCGCGCCGGACCGGCGGAGCGGGTCATGGTGACCACGCTCACGTCGGGGAGCCGTGCGGAGCGCCCGGACCATGTGGCCGGCGAGGAGCCCCTCGAGATCCGCCTCTCCGGCCCCACGGGACCGGCCGCGCCGGTGGCCGTGACCATGCGCACCCCCGGCCACGACTTCGAGCTTGCGGTGGGTTTCCTGCTCGCCGAGGGGTTGCTCGCCGACCAGTCGGACCTTCGCGCGGTCCGGTATTGCGAGCTTCCCGAAGGAGAGCCGCAGGAGTTCAACGTCGTCACGGTCACGTCCATGCGCCCCGTCGAGATCGGGCGTCGCGCCCGCAATCTCGCGGTGAACGCGAGTTGCGGGATCTGTGGCACCGCAACGCTCGACGAACTGAAGGACCGCTGCCCGGCGTTGCCTGCGGGAGAGAAGCTACGCGCCGACGTGATGACGGCGCTCCCGGCACGGCTGCGCGACCGCCAGCGCGTGTTCGCGGCAACCGGCGGCCTCCACGCCGCGGGGCTGTTCGACACCACCGGGGCCGCGCTCGCGGTCCGAGAGGACGTGGGCCGGCACAACGCCGTCGACAAGCTCGTCGGCTGGGCGGCGATGCAGGGGCGCCTGCCGCTGGCCGGTGCCGTGCTGGTGGTATCGGGGCGGGTCAGCTTCGAGATCGTCCAGAAGGCCGCGGTTGCCGGGATCCCAAGCCTCGTCGCGGTCTCCGCGCCCTCCAGCCTCGCGGTCTCGACGGCCCACGCCCTCGGCATGACCCTCGCCGGCTTCGTCCGCGAGGGAAGAGCGAACCTCTACTCGGGGGCCTGGCGGGTGGAAGGCACCCCGGCATGACCGGAGGCGGCGGGCCGTCCGATCCGAGGGACGAGCCGACCCTTACGCACCTGGACGCAGCGGGACGCGCCCACATGGTCGACGTCACGGGGAAGTCCATGACCGAGCGGCGCGCGACGGCGCGCTGCGTCGTCCGGACGACGCCCGCTGCGTTGGCCGCGGCCGCCAAGGACGAGGACGTCGTCCCGTTCGCCCGAGCCGCCGGGATCCACGCGGCGAAACAGGCGCCCGAGCTCATTCCGCTGTGCCATCCCCTCCCGCTCGACGACGTGGACATCGACGTGGACGTCGACGTGGCACGCGGCGTCGCCGAGGTCCGTGCGTCCACCTCGGTGGTGGCGAGGACCGGCATCGAGATCGAGGCCATGACGGCCTGCGGCCTGACCGGGCTGACGTTGCTGATGGCCTTGCGCATCTACGACCCGGACGCGCTGCTGACCACACTGTCGCTGTGGCACAAATCCGGAGGCCGCTCCGGCACGTGGGAGCGCGTGCCCGCTGCTGGCGGCGATCGGGGAGAGCTCGAGGCCTGAGGCCCGGACGTGTGCAGCGCGCGGGGGTACCCGCAGCGCCGCCGAGCGGGTCGCGTCGTCGTGGCGAGGTCCGCCCTGTTCCACGGTGGCGCCGAAATTACCTGCTGGTAACCTTCGCTGACCGGCACGGGGGCGACCGGGACCGAGAAGGGGAAGGGCCCAGCCCGGAGCCTCCGCGCCCCGCCCCCAAGAACGCACAAGGGAGAGATGCCGAATGCCCGAAGCCGTGATCGTCGCAGCCGGCCGCACGCCCATCGGACGGGCGGTCAAGGGCTCGCTCGTCGACTGCAGGCCTGACGACCTCACCGCGCACGTCGTGAAGGCCGTCTTGGACAAGCTGCCCGAGCTCGAGCCTCACATGATCGAGGACCTGTTGGTGGGCTGCGGCCAACCGGCCGGAGAGTCCGGCTACAACATCGCCCGCGTCGTCGCCGTGATGTCCGGGCTCGACGACGTGCCGGGCGTCACCGTGAACCGGTACTGCTCGTCGTCGTTGCAGACCATCCGCATGGCCGCCCACGCGATCAAGGCGGGCGAGGGCGACGTCTTCGTGGCTGCCGGCGTCGAGACGGTGAGCCGTTACGGGCAGGGCTTCGCGGACTCCGGGCCACACAACGAGGCGTTCGCCGAGTCAGAGCTGCGCACTCTCGCGCGCTCGGGCAAGGTCACCGAGGCCTGGGAGCCCCACGGCGGGCTCGACGACGTCTACATCGCGATGGGACAGACGGCGGAGAACGTGGCGGAGTACAAGAAGGTGAGCCGCGAGATCCAGGACGAGTTCGCCCTGATGTCGCAGACCCGTGCCGTCGCGTCGGTCGAGAGCGGGTTCTTCGAACGCGAGATCGTGCCGGTCACGACGCCGACTGGCACCGTGGTCTCGAAAGACGACGGGCCGCGGCCGAACACGACGCTCGAGGGTCTCGCGCAGCTGAAGCCGGTGTTCCGGGAGGGGGGCACCGTGACCGCCGGCAACGCGTGCCCGTTGAACGACGGTGCCGCGGCGGTGGTGGTCATGAGCGACACCCGCGCCCGCGAGCTCGGCGTCACCCCGCTCGCCCGGATCGTGGCAAGCGGGGTCTCCGCCTTGAACCCCGAGATCATGGGGCTCGGACCGGTCGACGCCGTCCGCCAGGTGCTCAAGCGGGCGGGCATGACCATCGGCGACATCGATCTCGTCGAGATCAACGAGGCGTTCGCAGCCCAGGTCGTGCCCGCTGCGGCCGAGCTCGGCATCGGCTGGGACAAGCTGAACGTCAACGGCGGAGCGATCGCGCTGGGCCACCCCTTCGGACAGACCGGCGCGAGGATCATGACGACGCTCCTCAACGGCCTCGAGGACGCGGACAAGACGCTCGGCCTCGAGTCCATGTGCGTCGGTGGTGGTCAGGGTATGGCCATGATCGTCGAGCGGCTGCGCTGACGGCGGGCCGGAGCGCGCCGCCTGCGCCCCCACAGGCGCGTCAGCTCACCGCTCGGGCACCGGCCGACCTCGCCCTCTGCTCAGCCACCCAGACTGGTCCGCAGCTCCTCGAGCGCCGACCGCAGTGCGCCGACTTCGGCGCGCACCGCCTCGAGCCCGACGCCCAGCGCCACGATGTCGCGTCGCAGCTCGTCGACCTCGGTTGCAGCCCCGGCCCTCCCCGACCCTGGTGCCGCCGCGGGAGCCGGCGCCAGGTCCTCGAGCGCAGGGGCGGCCGCACTCGCGACTGGGTCACGGGGCGCGTCCCCGAACGGTGCCGCCAGCAGCGACACCCACCGGTCCTCCTTCTGGCCCGCTCGTCGTGCCACCCGCTCGACCAGGGGCTCCTCTCGCGACGACAAGAGATCCAGCTCGTGGTCGATCGACCCGATCTCCGCCATCCGCTCCGTGCGCGCCCGGAGCTCCGCGGCGGTCTGCGGGCCGCGCAGCTGCAGGACCGAGAGCGCGGCGAGTTGCGGCGCGTCCAGCCCGAAGGCCTCGTCCATGACGTGCCGGTACCGCACGACGGAACGTCCGTGTGACGGCAGCACGGCTCGCACGAGTCGCTGGCGCTTGAGCGACTCGACCGCCGCGAGGACCTCGTCGTCGCGGTATGCCGTGACCGGTTCCCGGCTCGACGACTGGTTGCAGGCGCCCACGAGGGCGTGCAGCGTCAGTGGATACTGCTGGGGAATGGTGAGGTGCTTCTCGACGAGCGACGCGACGACGCGTCCCTCACAGGCGGTCAACCGTGCCACGCCGCCAGGCGATCCTTGAGCTCGGCGAGGGTCGGCACCGGTCCGGGGTCGACGCCCTCGGCCGCCGCGAGGTGGAGCGAGACGAAGTCCCCGAGGAGCACGAGGTCGAAGAGGGCGGCGACGTCGTTCGTCGCGTCCGTCTTCACGTCGAGGACGTTCGCCACCACCTCTGTCATGAGCTGCTCGACCAGCTCGATGCGGCGGGCGACCCGCGGATGCTCGCCGGGGTAGCGCAGGACCAGCACACTGAGGGTCTGACGCGTGACGTCACCGTGCTGACCCCAGCCGGCCACCTCGTTGTGGCAGAGCTCGGGCTGGAGGGCGAAGTAGGCAGGCGACTTGGCATTCTCGTTCACCTGGGTCTTCCACCGCATCGCGGCCACTCCCGTCGGACCCGGCGACCCGTGCACGAGTGGGGTCGTCCTCCCGATGCGACGGGCCAGCTCCTGGGCGGTGTTCCCCTCCTTCACGAGCGCGTCCCGGCTCTCGGCGGCGACGGCGACCGCCTCGCGGAGAAGGTCCTCCATGCCGTCGAGGACCCCGAGCCGCTCGAGCACGACGACGGGGGGAATCGAGAGGGCGCCGAAGGCGGCGCGGGGTTGCGGGATCCCTTCGGGCACACCGACGAGCGGCCACCCCTCCTCGTCGGCGAGCCGGGCGAGGTCACCCGGCCCCGACACCGCGACCACGGCCGCCCTGCGCGCCCTGGCGTCTCGAGCCGCGGCGATCGTCTCCTCGGTGTCCCCCGAGCAGGAGACCGCGATGACGAGCGTGGACTCGCCGACGTGAGCCGGCAGGCGGTAGCCCTTCACGACGTGCACGGGGATGCCGGCGCGCGGGTATGCCAGCGCTGCGAGCACGTCCCCGGCGATCCCGCTCCCTCCCATCCCGGAGACGACGATCGAGTCGAACGGCCGGCGCCCCTCGACGGAAGCCAGGTCGAGTTCGAGCGCGCGGTCGAGCGCCCGCGCCATCTGCTCGGGCAGGCCGGAGGTGGCCCCCCACATATCGAGCGAGTCGACACGAAGCGGCGACGGCGCTTCCGTGCTCACGTGGGCGCTTCGCCTTCCTCGGCTCCGATCGTCGGGGACGGGGCGATCGTCGACGTCAGGGCGTCGTCGCCGTGCGGTCGGCGACCCGCCGACCCCGTCTCGGGGACGCCGCCTCGGGCAGCCTTGGCCATGAGCCGGTCGTGCTCGGTCTCGTCCACGTCACGGGACTCTTCGACGAGCAGCACGGGGATGTCGTCGCGGACCTCGTACGCCTTCTTGAGCCGAGGGTTGTAGAGGACGTTCTCGTCTTCGAACCACAGAAGTGGTTCCTTGTCCACCGGACACGCGAGGACGTCGATCAGCAGTTGGTCGAGTGGCACGTCCCTTTCCCTCCTTGTTCGCCCGACGCCGACGCACGGTCCGCGATCACCAAACCGTCCGAGATCACCACGCCGTGAGCACGAAGCCGTCGTCGACCACCGGGCCACGAGTCACCCTGCGGCGGCCCGGACGAGCTCGAGCACCTCCTGCACGTGAGCAGCGCACGACTCCTCGTCGCGGGCCTCCACGTTCAGGCGCAACAGCGGTTCGGTGTTCGACGGGCGAAGGTTGTACCACCAGTCGCCGTGGGCGACGGTGAGCCCGTCGAGGCGGTCGATCTCGCCACCTCG
>Ga0307374_10003199_pt1 | contig 28168 bp, 25 predicted proteins | sample OX3MG_FD_202532 | JGI IMG/M metagenome (GOLD analysis project Ga0307374, IMG submission 202532) | Soil microbial communities from Risofladan, Vaasa, Finland - OX-3 | ecosystem: Environmental > Terrestrial > Soil > Coastal area > Acid sulfate soil | place: Finland: Risofladan, Vaasa | collected... | reverse complement strand
CAAGTCGAAGGCAGTTCGTCCGGGCACGGAGTGGTAGTTCAGTTGGTTAGAATACCGGCCTGTCACGCCGGGGGTCGCGGGTTCGAGTCCCGTCCACTCCGCCAAATCTTTCAAGCACTTATCACACAAGCCTAGACCAGCGCGCCGGTGGACTGTGCCGAAAGTGTGCTCGGAAGGCCAAAAGCCTTCGCCGCTTCCTCTGCTCGCAGTTCCGCAGCCCGTACAGCCGCCTCTGCTTTCCACTGTTCCGCGAGCTTCTCAGCGGCAGGCCTCAGGTGCTCGATGTAGAGGTGGGCCCTTCGAGTTGCAGTGCGCACACGGCCTGTGTAACGCGCATTTGCTGCGCGAGCTCACTTTCCTGCACGAAGTGGTGCATCAGAAGTGGGCCAAGCGGATGCTGGAGCTGCTCCTGAGGATGCACCGCTCGGTGGCCGCGTGCAGGGTTCGGGCAGGGCCGAGCGCCGCGCCGCAGCGCATCGCCTGGGGCAAGAAATATCAAGCGGTGTTGCGCGCCGGTTTTGCCGAAAATCGGCAGCCTAAACCCCCGTCCGGGGCGAGGCGGCGGGGCCGTCCCAAGCACACCAAGGCGCAGAACCTGTTGCTGCGACTGCGCAGGCATGAGAGATCCGTGCTCGCCTTCCTGCACGATTGCCAGGTACCCTTTAGCAACAACCAGGCCGAGCAGGACCTGCGCATGATGAAGGTCCAGCAGAAAATATCCGGCGCTTTCCGCACGCTCGAGGGCGCCCGCACGTTCGCCCGCATCCGCGCCTATGTGTCCACCGCGCGCAAGAACCAACGCGAGGTCTTCGAGGACATCGTCGCTGCGCTTGCCGGCCGGCCGTTCATGCCCAGCGTCGCGGCATAGGCTATGGACTACGCATCCCTGCTGGAGGCCTTGGGCAAAGCATCCCTATCCGATCTATGGCGATTGAGTGCAGCCATTGGACGGGCCCTGGAGGATCCAAACAAAAACGAAGCCATCCGAGCCAATCTGCATGTCGGCCAGTCCATAGGGTACTTCGAGGCTAAGGAGAATAGAGAAATTCCAGGCCGTGTCGTGCAAATCAAGCGCAGCCGCGCGCTGATCCAGAACGATCACGACAAAAAACTATGGAACATCCCCTTCTACATGATCAACCTTCAAGGGGCGCACGTTGATTCCCCTGGCTCACGAGCCAAGGTCCGCCGAGATTCGCTCAGGGTGGGCGACGCGGTCGGATACAGAAGCCGGACTCAGCGCGAAGTCTACGGCGTCGTGATCAAGCTAAACCGCAAAACGGCCACAGTCCGACTTGCAACCGGCCAACAGTGGGGTGTTCCTTACAGCCTGTTGTTCTACGTCCTCGATGCCCGGGCAGGCATAATCCCGCAAGCGCTCGATCATCAATTGACCAATTCCGCAGCAGCGGCCGAAGATCGCCCCGACATCGAGGGAATAGATTGCCTACCTGAGTAGTTACGCCGAAAAAATGAATGAAAAGGACGCGCTCGGCGAAGTCATTCAGCATTTCAAGATCAGGTGTAAGGCCGGCCGAATTCCTCTACCTGAAATTGCTCCGAGCGTTGACCTTTTTGGTTGGATCAGTGCGCGGGAAAAATATCTCAGCAATCTATGGGGCTTCCCGGTTGCTACGGAAGACAAAAACGAGCAGTCGGCACTTGCGCTTGAGCTGGTGCATAACGCCAAAGTCGATGAAATGCTTCTGGCGGCCGGTGGACATGCGCGATACGCAGATAGCTAGTATCGCGCTTGCGAGGCGCGCCACGCTAGCTACTCGCAACGTGTGGCATTTTGCCGATCTGAAGGTACCTGTCGTCGATCCTTGGACCGCCTAGCACCGCCCGCCATTCCTCGCCCAGCTCGACCCTATCGAGACAACACCATGAATCGGCCACTTGACAGAGAACGCGGTATCTCATTCATGGCATCCCGGGAGATACTTCACATTCGCACCGGCAGGCGACCAAGCGCATCTGCGGGGTGCTACAATTTCGCCCCAGTGAAGTGGCGGAAACACCCCAAGCGTGTAGTCCGGGGGACTGTGCTGAAACTGTGCTTGCGGGTTGGTAAGTCTAGAGTAGGGATGAAGCGGGGTAAGTGGTGGCTGGCGCTGCCGACTCCGAATTGCTTCAACCACTTACCTCCGTTAGAGTCCCTCTTTCACGCTGCGGGTCGCGGGTTCGAGTCCCGTCCACTTCGCCACATTCCGAGAGCGGCCGCGCAGCGGCGCTCTTGACCAGAGGGGCCCGGCGGGCCCCTTTTACTTTACGGCCAACACATGTTCGACTTCATCGACAAACACAAGCGGCTGATGCAAGTCGTGCTGGGCCTCATCGGCGTGACGTTCGCGACCTGGGGCATCCAATCGTATACGCACGTCATGGGTGGCAGCACCGACGTCGCCACCGTCGACGGCATCGGCATCACTCAGAAGACCTTCACCGACCAGCTCCAGCGCGAGCAGGACAGGATGCGCGGGCTGCTGGGCGGTGCCTTCGATGTCGACAAGTTCGATACTCCGCAGGTGCGGCGAGCTCTGCTCGATTCACTGATCCAGCGCAGCGTGATCGCCGAGCAGGCGATCAAGGCGCATCTCACGGCGAGCGACGACGCGCTGCGCGCGGTGATCGCCGCGCAGCCGGCCTTCCAGAAAGACGGCAGATTTTCGCGCTCGAGCTACGAGACGCTGCTCAACGCGCAGGGACTCACACCGACGATATTCGAGAATCAGGTGCGCTCGGACCTGGCGCTCGCCGAGCTGACGGGATCGATCAGCGACACGGCGATTCCTTCGCGCACGGTGGCCGAGCGGCTCGCCGCGCTGCTGGCGCAGAAGCGCGAAGTGTCGGAGGCGCAGATTCCGGCGCAGCAATTTCTCGCGCAGGTCACGCTCGACGAGGCGCAGCTCAAGGCGTACTACGATGCCCATCTGGGCGAGTTCCGCGTGCCGGAGCGCGTGCGCGCCGACTACGTCGAGCTCTCGCCGGAGGCGCTCGGCGAGCAGATTCAGATCAGCGACGCCGAGCTGAAGGCGGCCTACGCTGCGCATGCCAGCGAGTTTGGTACCCCGGAAGAGCGTCGCGCGAGCCACATCCTGATCGCGGTCCCGCCGAAAGCCACAGCGGAGCAGAAGCAGGCCGCCCGCAAGAAAGCCGAGATGGTCCTCGCCGAGGTTCGCAAGGCGCCGGCGCAGTTCGCCGCGCTGGCGAAGAAGTACTCGCAGGACCCGGGCTCGGCGCAAAAGGGCGGCGATCTGGGCTACTTCCAGCGCGGCACGATGGTCAAGCCGTTCGACGATGCCGTGTTCGGGATGAAGCCGGGGCAGATCGAGGGGCCGGTCGAGACCGAGTTCGGCTATCACATCATCGAGCTCACCGGGATCCATCCCGCGACGGTCCGCCCGCTCGACGCGGTGCGCGCGCAATTGACGGCGCAGCTGCAGAAGCAAAAGGGCATGGGGCTGTTCAACGATGCGGCGGAAAAGTTCAGCGACATGGTGTACGAGCAGTCCGACAGCCTGAAACCGGTGGCCGGGCGTTATAAGCTCCCGGTGAAGGAAACCGGCTGGGTCGTGCGCGGTGCCAACCCGGCGCTCGGGCCGCTCGACAACCCGAAGCTGGTCAGCGCGCTGTTCTCATCGGACTCGCTTCAGGCGCACCGCAACACGGACGCGATTGAAGTCCAACCGAACGTTCTGGTGTCGGCGCGCGTGATCGCGCACGAGGCGGCGCGCGAGCGCGGGTTCGACGAGGTCAAGGCCCGCATCGAGCAGGAGCTGAAGGCGCAGGAAGCAGCCAAGCTCGCGCACCAGGCGGGCGAAGCCAAGCTCGCGCAGCTGATCAAGGACGGCAGCGCCGACCTGACGTGGGGGGCGGCAAAGCAGGTCTCGCGGCTCGATCCCCAGGGCCTGTCACCGCAGGCGCTGCGCCAGGTGATGGCGGCCAACGTGTCCAAGCTGCCGACCTATGTCGGCCTGAACCAGGGCGAATCCGGGTTCGCCGTGTACCGCATCTCGCAGGTCATCGCGGCGCCGCCCGGCAGCAAGCAGCAGCAGGCCGCCCAGCTGGCGAGCGCGCAGCGTGCAGCCGGCGCGGAGGACTTCGAAGCCTATCTCGACGCGCTGCACACGCGCGCGGACATCAAGATCTACGACAAGAACCTGGAGAAGAAGTAGCCGGTCGCTTCAGTCCGGCCTCGCATCGCTCTCGCCACGGGCGATGCCACCGACCGCGGTGTTGAAGCCGCCATCGACGTACAGCACCTCGCCGGTGATCGCCGCGGCGAGGTCCGAGAGCAGAAACGCGGCGGCGTTGCCGACGTCCTCGATGGTGACATTGCGCCGCAGCGGGGCGTTTTCCTCGACGAACTTCAGGATGCGGCCGAACCCGGAGATGCCGGCAGCGGCGAGCGTCTTGATCGGGCCGGCCGAGATCGCGTTCGCGCGGATGCCTTGCGGGCCGAGGTCCGAGGCCAGGTAGCGCACCGCCGCCTCGAGGCTCGCCTTGGCGAGCCCCATCAGGTTGTAGTGCGGCACCACGCGCTCGGCGCCCAGATAGCTGAGCGTGAGCAGAGCGCTGCGTCGCCCGCGCATCATGGGCAGGGCGGCCTTTGCCAGCGCCGGGAAGCTGTACACCGAGATGTCGAGGGCCTGGCGGAACCCGTCGCGCGACAGACCGTCGAGGAAATCTCCGGCGATCGATTCGCGCGGCGCGAATGCGATCGCGTGCACCAGGCCCTCGAGGCCGTCCCAGCGTGCGGCGAGTGCCTGGAACAGCGCGTCGATCTCCGCGTCGTTGGCCACGTCGCAGGGCAGCGCGATGTCCGATCCGAACTCGCGCGCCATGGCTTCGACCCGTTCCTTGAAGCGTTCGTTCTGGTATGTGAGTGCGAGCTCGGCGCCCTCGCGATGCGCGGCTTGCGCGATGCCGTAGGCGATCGAGCGGTTGCTGAGCAAGCCAGTGACCAGGATGCGCTTGCCGGCGAGAAAACCCATCTGCGCTCCTCGGATGAACGGGCCCCGATTATAGCGAACGGCGCCGAGGGCGCGCGTCAGGCGTGTGCCGATCCCTTCCGCTACACTTGCGCGAATGCGCGTCCTGATCGTTCCGGTGCTTGCGCTCGCCGCGACACTCGCGGGCTGCGGCAAGGTCTGGAACGACCCTTACCCGGCCGCCGACAGCAGCAAGAACTACCTGTACTCGGCGTTCGTCGAGCGCCCCAAGCACCTCGATCCGGTGCAGTCCTATGCCGAGGACGAAGCGCGCTTCACGCAGCAGATCTACGAGCCGCCGCTGCAGTACGCCTATCTGGCGCGACCGTACCGGCTCATCCCGCTCACCGCCACCGAGGTGCCGCATCCGCGCTACCTCGATCGCGACGGCCGGCCGGTCCCGGGGACCAGCGATGCGGTGGCGTACAGCGTCTACACCATTCACATCCGCCCGGGCATCCGTTACCAGCCGCATCCGGCTCTGGCCCGCGATTCCAGCGGTGCGCTGCTCTACGACCACCTGTCGCGCGAGCGCATCGCGAAGCTCGCGAGCCCGTACGCGCTGGCGCACAGTGGCACGCGCGAACTGGTCTCCGACGACTATATCTACGAGATCAAGCGGCTCGCTAGTCCGCGGCTGTACTCGCCGATCTTTGGGCTGATGTCGCATTACATCGTCGGCCTGTCCGATCTCGCCGCACGACTGCGCGCGGTGAACCAGCGCATGGCGAAGGCCGGCCAATCGTCGAACTGGATCGACCTGCGCCGCTATCGGCTTGCCGGCGTCGAACGCGTCGACGCTCACACCTTCCGCATTACGCTGAAGGGCCGCTACCCGCAGTTCGTCTACTGGCTGGCGATGCCGTTTTTCGCTCCGGTGCCGTGGGAGGTGGACAAATTCTTCAGCCAGCCCGGCATGGCGCAGAAGAATTTCACGCTTGACTGGTGGCCGGTCGGCACCGGCCCGTACATGCTCACCGAGAACAATCCCAACGCGCGCATGGTCCTCACGCGCAACCCCAATTTCCGCGGCGAGCCGTATCCATCCTCGGGCGAACCCGGCGACGCGCGGCAAGGTCTGCTCGCCGACGCGGGCAAGACGATGCCCTTCATCGACAAGGTGATCTACAGCCGGGAAAAGGAGGGCATCCCGTACTGGAGCAAGTTCCTTCAGGGCTATTACGACAGCTCTGGCATCAGCTCGGACAATTTCGACCAGGCGGTGCACGTCTCGGTCGGAGGCCAGGCGAGCCTCACGCCGCAGATGCGACGGCTCGGCATCCGGCTGCGCACCTCGGTGTCGACCTCGGAGCTGTATATCGGATTCAACTGGCTCGACCCGGTGGTCGGCGGTGCCATGGGAGGCGCGGCCGCCGAGCGGGCCCGCAAGCTGCGCCAGGCGATCTCCATCGCGGTGGACATGGAGGAGTTTCTGCAGATTTTCGCCAACGGCCGCGGCCTGGTGGCGCAGGGTCCGATTCCGCCGGGCATCTTCGGCTATCGCGGCGGCCGCGCAGGTATCGATCCGGTCACTCACGTCTGGCGCGACGGCGCCGCGCACCGACGCCCGCTCGCCGACGCGAAGCGGCTGCTCGCCGAGGCCGGCTATCGGGACGGGCGCGATGCGCGCACCGGCCAGCCGCTGGTGCTGTACCTGGACACGGTGTCGCGCGGGCCGGGCGACAAGGCGCGCCTCGACTGGTGGCGCAAGCAGCTCGCCAAGCTCTCGATCCAGCTCGAGGTGCGCGAGACCGACTGGAACCGCTTCCAGGAGAAAATCCGCAAGGGCAGCGAGCAGATGTTCATCCTGGGCTGGGACGCGGACTATCCGGATCCGGAGAACTTCCTGTTCCTGCTCGACGGTGCGCAGAGCCGCGCGCGCAACCACGGCGAGAACGCGGCCAACTACTCCAATCCGGAGTACGACGCGTTGTTCGAGCGCATGCGCAACATGCCGGATTCGCCCGAGCGCCAGAAGATCATCGACCGCATGGTGGCCATCGCGCAAAACGACGCACCCTGGATCTGGGGCTACTTCCCGAAGGATTACGTGCTCTACCATAGCTGGCTGTCGAACATGAAGCCGAACGACATGGCGCGCAACAGCGTGAAGTACCTGCGCGTCGACGCCGCGCGGCGTGCCGCGCTGCAACGGCGCTGGAACCGGCCGGTGCTCTGGCCGCTCGCCCTGCTGGCCCTCCTGCTCGCCGCGATCGCGGTCCCCGCGTTGATCGGCTACCGGCGCCGCGAGCGCATGGCGGCGCTGCCGCCGGCGGCGCGGCGCGAATAGAGCCTCGGCCGATGCTCGCCTACGTCATCCGCCGCGCGCTGTACGCGATCCCCATCCTGATCGGGGTGAACCTGATCACCTTCGCGCTGTTCTTCGTCGTCAACACGCCCGACGACATGGCACGCATGCAGCTCGGGGCCAAGCGCGTCAGCGAAGCGGCGATCGAGCGCTGGAAGGCCGATCACGGCTACGACCGGCCGCTGTTGTGGAATGCGCGCGCCGCGGGACTGGGCAAGGCGACCGACACCATCTTTTTCCGCAAGTCGCTGCGTTTGTTCGCCTTCGACTTCGGTGCCGCCGAGGACGGCCGCGACATCGCCACCGAGATCGGCACCCGCATGTGGCCGAGCCTCGCGCTCGCCATCCCGGTGTTCCTCGTCGGCTTGGCGGTGAACATCAGCTTCGCGCTTGCAATGGCGTTCTTCCGCGCCACCTATCTCGACTTCTGGGGCGTGATCCTGTGCGTGACCATGATGTCGATCTCGACGCTGTTCTACATCATCGGCGGCCAGTACCTGGTGTCCAAGCTCTGGCACCTGGTGCCGATCTCGGGCTACGACGGCGGGCTGCATGCGATCAAGTTCCTGATCCTCCCGGTCGCGATCGGAGTGGTGAGCGGCATCGGCTCGGGCAGCCGCTGGTACCGGACCCTGTTCATCGAGGAGATGGGCAAGGACTACGTCCGCACCGCGCGCGCCAAGGGCCTGTCCGAGACGGCGGTACTGTTCCGGCACGTGCTGAAGAACGCCATGGTCCCGATTCTTACCGGCGCGGTGGTGGTGATCCCGCTGCTGTTCATGGGCAGCCTGCTGATGGAGTCGTTCTTCGGCATTCCGGGGCTGGGCAGCTATACGATCGACGCCATCCAGGCGCAGGACTTCGCGGTGGTGCGCTCGATGGTGTTCATCGGCTCGGTGCTGTACATCGCCGGGCTGCTGCTCACCGACATGTCCTACACGTTGGTCGACCCGCGCATCCGGCTGGAGTGAGCATGGGTTTCCTTCCCGTCCCGCTCACAACCGATGTCCTGCTGTGGCTTCTGGTCGCCGCGCTCGTGGGCTATTTCACCTACTGCCGGCGCCGGCCGCACCTCGCCGCGCCGTGGCTGCGGGTGGTGCGGAGTCGTGCGGCGGTGGTCTCGCTGGTGCTGCTGTCGGGTTACGCGGCGATCGGGCTGGCCGACTCGCTGCACTTCCGGCTGGCGCTGCCGCGCAGCGCCGCAGGCGAGGCGACCGCGTATTCCCCCGAGGTGCTGTCGGTGCTCGACCTGGCGCTCGCGCACCTGCGGCACAGCGGCGAGAAGACCTACTCCGCGCCGCTCGCGACCCGGCTGTTCACCATGGAGGAAGTCGATCTGCCCGACGGGCGCATGGTGCGCGAGTACCCGCGCTTGCGTTTCGGCGGTGCGCAGCTCGTGAACGGAGCCGGCAAGGGGGCCGACATCGCGCGGCGCGTGCTCGGCGGCCTGGCCGGCGCGGCGCTCCTGTGGGCGCTGATCGCGCTGGCGCAGACGCCGCTGCGCCGCCGCTGGCCGGGGGTGCCCTGGGGCGCGGGCTACGCGACGCTCGGAGCCATGCTCGCGCTCCTTGGCCCGGTGTTCGCGCTCTCGCTCGCCTACCACGTTCTCGGCACCGACAAGGTGGGGCAGGACGTGCTCTACCTGTCGCTGAAGTCGATCCGCACCAGCCTGATCATCGGCACGCTCACCACGCTGGTCATGCTGCCGCTCGGCGCGATGCTCGGGGTCACCGCGGGCTATTTCAAGGGCTGGGTGGACGACTTGATCCAGTACGTGTACACGACGCTCAACTCGATCCCGGCCGTGCTGCTGATCGCGGCGTTCGTGCTGATGATGCAGGTGGTGATCGAGCGCCACGCCGCGTGGTTTCCGACCGCCGCACAGCGTGCCGACGTGCGCCTGCTGCTGCTGTGCGCGATCCTCGGGGTGACCAGTTGGACTGGCCTCGCGCGGCTGCTGCGCGGCGAGGCGCTCAAGCTGCGCGAGCTCGAGTACATCCAGGCCGCGCACGGCTTCGGGGTGTCGCACCTGCGCATCCTGACGCGCCACATGCTGCCCAACGTCGCGCACATCATCATCATCTCGATGGTGATGGACTTCTCCGGTTTGGTGCTCGCGGAGGTGGTGTTGTCCTACGTCGGCGTCGGGGTCGACCCGTCGACCATCAGCTTCGGCACCATGATCAACGCCGCGCGCCTGGAGATGGCGCGCGAGCCGATGGTGTGGTGGTCGCTCGCCTCGGCGTTCGGCTTCCTGCTGGTGCTGGTGCTGGCGGCCAACCTGCTCGCCGACGCGGTGCGCGACGGGTTCGATCCGCGCGTACGGGTCGGCCCGGTTGCGGCGCGCGGGCCGAGGAAGGGGGCAAGCGCGTGAGCGAGGCGGCGCTCGCGGTCCAGGATCTGCGTACGGTGCTGGACACCGCCCAGGGCGCGCTGCGCGCAGTCGACGGCGTGGATCTGGCGCTGCGCCGCGGAGAATGCTTCGCGCTGGTGGGCGAGTCCGGCTGCGGCAAGTCGATGACCGCGCTTTCGATTCTGCGCCTGCTGCCGGAGGTGGCGCACATCGCCCAGGGCCGGGTGCTGCTCGACGGGCGCGACCTGCTCGCACTGCCGGAGGCCGCGATGCGCGCGGTGCGCGGCCGGCGCGTGGCGATGATCTTCCAGGAGCCCTCGACCTCGCTCAATCCGGTGCTCAGCGTCGGGCGCCAGATCGTCGAGGTGATCGAGCGCCACACGCCGCTGGCGGGAAGCGCGGCCAAGCGGCGCGCGCTCGAGCTGCTCGAGGCGGTGGGCATGCCGGACGGCGAGCACCGTTTTGACGAATACCCGTTCCAGCTCTCCGGCGGCCTGAAGCAGCGCGTGATGATCGCCGCCGCGCTAGCGGTCGATCCGGCGGTGCTGATCGCCGACGAGCCCACCACTGCGCTCGACGTCACTATCCAGGCGCAGATTCTCGAGTTGCTGCAGAAGCTGCAGGCCGAGCGCGGCATGGCGGTGCTGCTGATCACCCATGACCTGGGGATCGTGGCGCAGATGGCGCAGCGCGTGGCGGTGATGTACGCGGGCCAGATCGTCGAGGCGGCCGGGCGCGACGCGTTCTTCCGTGCCCCGCAGCATCCCTACGCGCAGAAGCTGTTCGCGGCGCTGCCCTCGCCCGAGCGGCGCGCCGGCGAGCTGGCCTGGATCAAGGGGCAGGTGCCGGCGCTGACCGCCGAGTTCTCGGGCTGCCGCTTTGCCGAGCGCTGTGAGCAGGCGTACGAGCGCTGCCGGCGCGAAGTGCCGCGCCTGATCGAGCTTCCGGAGGGCCACCGCGTGCGCTGCCATCTGCGCGAAAGCGGGCCCGAAGCGCCGCGCGCGCCGGCGCCGCGCACGCCGGCCGCGGCTGCGGCCGGTTCCGGGGACGCGCCGGCGTTGCTCGAAGTCGAGGCGCTGAAAGTGCACTTCCCGATCCGGCGCGGCATGTTCCGGCGCACGGTGGGGCTGGTGCGGGCGGTCGATGGCGTGTCGCTCGCGGTGCGCGAGGGGCGCACGCTGGCGCTGGTGGGCGAATCCGGCTGCGGCAAGACGAGCGTGGGCAAGGCCGTTGTGCAACTCATTCGCCCGACCGCCGGAAGCGTGCGCTTCCACGAGCAAGGGGCAGCGCCCGTGGAGCTGACCGCGCTGAACCGCGCGGCGCTGCGCCCGCGGCGCCGCGCGATGCAGATCATCTTCCAGGATCCCTATGCCTCGCTCGACCCGCGCATGCGGGTGACGGACATTCTTGCCGAGGGCATGCGCAGCCTGGGGGTAGGGCAGGACGAAGCCGGGCGCGCGCGGCGCATCGACTCGCTGCTCGAGCAGGTCGGCCTGCCGCAGGGGGCCAAGGCACGCTATCCGCACGAGTTCTCCGGCGGCCAACGGCAGAGGATCGCGATCGCGCGTGCGCTCGCGGTCGAGCCGCGCCTGATCATCTGCGACGAGCCCACCAGCGCGCTCGACGTTTCGGTGCAGGCGCAGATACTGAACCTGCTGCGCGACCTGCAGCAGCGGCTCGGCATCGCCTACCTGTTCATCACGCACAACCTGAGCGTGGTCGAATATCTCGCGCACGAGGTCGCGGTGATGTACCTGGGGCGCGTGGTCGAGTCAGGCACCGTCGACGAGGTGCTGGGTACGCCGAAGCATCCCTATACGGAGGCGCTGCTTGCGGCCGTGCCCAGGGTCGATGGCGAGCGCCTGCTCGTGCGCCTGCCCGGGGAGCCGCCGTCGCCCGCGCGTCCGCCCTCGGGCTGTCACTTCCATCCGCGCTGCCCGAAAGCGCAGCCGCGTTGCCGCGAAGTCTATCCGCAGGCGGTGCAGCTCAGCCCGACGCGGCGCGTCAACTGCGTGCTTTACTGAAGCGGCGGGGCGGAGGCGCTCGCCGCCGCTTCCTGCGGCGCGTGCTGATCGAGCGTGGCGAGCAGCATGCCGTTCAGATCCGAGGGCACCGGGAGCAGGTGCTTCTCGAGAAGGCTGCGCAGCTTGCCGAATTCCGGGGCCGACACGCCGGTGATCTCCTCGCCGAACTCGGAGGCGAGGGCATGCTTTTCGGGCTCGGAGAGCTGCGACAGGCGGACCTCGGCGGCGCGCACCTGCAGCGCTCGATCGGCGAAGTACTGGATCATGGGGCCGCGCAGGGCGGCGTTCTTCGGCTTGAGCAGCTCCCGGTTCAGGGAGTCGAGGATTTCCTGCCGCTGCCGGTCGGACAGGTACGTGAAGCTCTCGTCGATGAGTTGCCTCAGCTGCTTGGGGCTCACGGAGGTTCCGGCGTACGTTTTGGGCAGCGCGCTGGCTGGTGCGGGAGCCTGCCTGGCCGATCGCTCCGCGGCCGAGCTGACATCGGGCTCGCCGCGTTGAACAGGAACATCAGAAGCGGTTCGATGGCGTACGCCGGAGCGGCGAATGCCCAAAGCAAAGCGAATGCGACGACCCCGCGCCCGATCCGGCCCATTGCCGCATTTTATTCGAGGGCTACGCGCGCCCGCTCGTACGCCTCCGCGAATTATTACACATAACTAGAGAAATATTGTATATGTAATTGTTTATTATAACTAACTTTAATATAATATCTTATCGAGAAATCAAGAAATCACTTTAGATATTTAGAATGAAATGTGATGTTTAACATATTGAATATAAATAATATGTTAACGTCTTCTCCGTATTTTCGCTCTGTGAGCAGGCCGCCGCCGGCGGTAGCGGCGCGCGACCTCGCGGTGGGGCGCAAGCCGGGTGTGAATGCGCAGTTCGGTCCCGATCCGCAATTCGCCCCCAAGCCGGTTCCAGTGCCGCAGATCGGCGACGCTGACCTCGTAGTGCTGAGCGATCGTCCACAGGGTCTCGCCGCGCCGCACGGTGTGGACGATCACGTGCGCCCCGCCTTCCGGAATGGGGGGCGCGTACATGATTGGCAGCTGTCGTGCGTGACGCGCGGCCGCGCCGTCGATCGGCACGACCAGCAGCGGCGGCGTGCGGTTCGAATAGCGCGGGATGCCGTTCACTTCCTTCAGGGTAGCGAGGCTCAGGTGGAAGCGGCGCGCGATATAGAGCAGACCCTCGCCACGCCGCGGGCGGTAGGTGCGCCACGACACCATCGCCTTCTCGTCGTACTTCTGCAGGTTGGCGCGATAGACATCGACCCGGTCGGCCGGCAGGACGATGCGTCGCACGATCGAGGCGGGCATCAGCGGGCGGTTGAGACCGGGATTGAGCGCGATGAACTTGTTTACCGGCATTTCGGCCAGCTTCGCCGCCAGCGGCACGTCCAGGTATTCGGGCGTCGCCACCGTGGTGAAGTAGGGCTGGTTCGGGATCGGGTCGAGCGTGATGCCGAACGGCTCGGGGTCGGAGATGATGTTCTTCAATGCCTGCAGCTTGGGCACGTATTCGCGCGTCTCCTCCGGCATGCTGAGGCTGGAGTAGTCGATCGGCAACCCGGCGGCCTGGTTCTTGGCGATGGCGCGGGCCACGTTGTTCTCGCCCCAGTTGTACGCCGCGAGCGCCAGGTCCCAGTCGCCGAACATCTGGTAGAGGTCCTGCAGGTAATCGAGCGCGGCCGAGGTCGAGGCGATGATGTCGCGGCGCGCGTCGTACCACCAGTTCTGCTTCAGGGCGTAGCGCTTGCCAGTGGGCGGGATGAACTGCCACAGGCCCGAGGCGTGCGCGCGCGAATAGGCCATGGGGTTGTAGGCGCTCTCGACCATCGGCAGCAACGCCAGTTCGGTGGGCATGCCGCGCTTTTCCAGCGCATCGACGACGTGATACAGGTACAAGCGGCTGCGCGCGAACATGCGCTTGAGGTACTCCGGGCGCGCCGCGTACCAGGCGGTCTGCTCGGTCACCAGCTCGTTGTCGAGGTCGGGCATGGCGAAGCCGTCTCGAATACGCTGCCACAAGTCGTCGGGCGGAATCGTGCGGTCGATCTTGCGCAGGCCGCGCAGCGGATCGTGCACGACCCGCGTCTCGCCGTCGAAGGGCGGCAGGTGCGTGGCGTCGAGCGGGTGCTTCATGGCCGCCGCGTCGGCGGCCGCGGCGGCGCGTGTCGCCCGCAGGCCGGTGCCGGCGGCCTGCGACGGCGTGGCCGCAGGGGGTGACCCGGGCACCGCGGCACAAGCTCCCAGCAGCGTCGCGGCGAGCAGCGCCAGCCAGCGCAGTGCCCGTTTCCCCGCGGGGGCGTTCAAAACCGGTTCTTCCACTCGCGGATGGCGGCGAACACACGCACCGGATCGGACAGCCTGGCGCCCAGATACTTGTTGGCGGACTCGACCACCGCCGGCTCGAGGCAGCGCAGGAACGGGTTGGTGGCGCGCTCCTCGCCCAGCGTCGTCGGTAGCGTCGGCACGCCGGAGGCGCGCCGTGCGCGCTCGCGACGCTCGCGTTCGGCGAGCGTCGCGTTGCCCGGCTCGACGGCCAGGGCGAACTGGATGTTGGCGAGCGTGTACTCGTGCCCGCAGTACACCTTGGTCGCGGCGGGCAGCGCGCCGAGCTTCGAGAGCGACGCGTACATCTGCTCGGGGGTGCCTTCGAACACGCGCCCGCAGCCGCAGGCGAACAGCGTGTCGCCACAGAACAGCGATTCGGCGCCATAATATGCGACGTGCGCTCGCGTGTGGCCCGGAATATCGAGCACCGAGAACGTCACGCCGAGCGCCGGGATCGGCACGCGGTCGCCTTCAGCAACCCGATGCGTCAGGTCCGCGATCGGCTCGCCGGCCGGGCCGTAGACCGGCGCGGTGTGCGCCTCGAGCAGGCGCGGGATGCCGCCCACGTGGTCGGGGTGATGATGGGTGGCGAGGATGGCCGCGAGCACGAGCTTCTCGCGTGCGAGGTAGTCGAGCACCGGCTGCGCGTCGCCCGGGTCCACCACGGCGGCGTGCGTGGCGTTGCGCAGCGTCCAGATGTAGTTGTCCTTGAAGGCCTGCAGCGGAACGATTTCGAGCATCCCGAGATTTTATCCGGAGAGAAAGGCGAACGGGTGCAGAGAAACTTAGTCGGGCCGCTCGCGTGCGGCGCCGGCGTGCACAAACGCACGCTGCAGCAGTGGTTCGCCACGCCGCAGGGGCGCTACGTCCTCGACTGGGAGCTGAAGCAGTTCGACGGCGCGACCGAGGACTGTTTCGGGTTCCGGGCGGCTCAGGTCGGGCTGCCGGAGACGGATTTCCTGCGCCAGAACCGGATTCGGTTCCGCTTCACGCTCGGCCTCGAGCCGGGCGCGGTGCTGACGGCGGACCCGCTGCAGCTGCCGCTCGCCTCGCAGAGCGTGGACTTGCTCGCGCTGCCGCACCTGCTCGAGTCTTGCGCCGATCCGCATCAGGTCCTGCGCGAGGCCGAGCGGGTGCTGTTGCCGGAGGGGCAGTTGGTGATCTCGGGCTTCAACACGCTGTCGCTGTGGCGTCTGCGCCAGTCGTTTGCCGCGCGCGATGCGGGGGCGCCCTGGGACGCGCGCTTCATCGGGCTGCTGCGGCTCAAGGACTGGCTCAGGCTGCTGGGCTTCGAGCTCAACGGCGGCAAGTTCGGCTGCTACGCCCCGCCGTTTTCCCGCGAGCATTGGCTTGAGCGCTGCGCGTTCATGGAGAAGGCGGGTGCGCGCTGGTGGCCGATCGTCGGCGGCCTGTACGTCGTGCGCGCGGTCAAGCGCGTGCCGGGCATACGCATCGTGACGCCAGCCTGGCGCAAGGAGCGCGCCCGGCGGCGTGCGCTGGCGGCGATGCCACAACGCAACGGCCACGCCACCCGCGTGCGGACCTTCCCCCGCGACTGCGATGTCTGAGCAGGTCGTCGAGATGTACGCCGACGGCGCGTGCCGCGGCAACCCAGGCCCGGGCGGCTGGGGCGTGCTGCTGCGCACGAGCGGCATCGAGAAAGAGCTGTGCGGCGGCGAGACCGCCACCACCAACAACCGCATGGAGCTCACCGCGGTCATCCGCGGACTGGAGTCGCTCAAGCGCCGCTGCAAGGTGCGCGCGTACACCGACTCGCAGTACGTGCACAAGGGTATCTCGGCGTGGATCCACGACTGGAAGCGGCGCGGCTGGCGCACCGCGGATCGCAAGCCGGTGAAGAACCTCGACCTGTGGCAGGAGCTCGACGCGCTCGCGGCGGCACACGAGATCGAGTGGCACTGGGTGCGCGGACACGCCGGACACGCGGAGAACGAGCGCGCGGATGCGCTTGCCAACCGCGGCCTGGACGCGCACGCTCAGGGCGGGTCGCGATGAACGGGTATGAACTTTTTTTGCAGGTAACGGGGGGGCTGCGGCGCGCCGCCGGCCCGGCTGCGTAGCGCTTCATGCGGCAGATCGTTCTCGACACGGAAACCACCGGCCTCAACGCCAGGCTCGGCGATCGGGTGATCGAGATCGGGTGCATCGAGCTTCTCAGCCGGCGCGTCACCGACAACCACTTCCATCGCTACCTCAACCCGGAGCGCGACATCGAGCAGGGTGCGGTGCAGGTGCACGGACTGACGCGCGAGTTCCTGTCCGACAAGCCGCGCTTCGCGGACGTCGGGCCGGAATTCATCGACTACGTGCGCGGCGCGGAGCTGATCATCCACAACGCGGACTTCGACGTCGAGTTCCTCGATCAGGAGCTCGATCTGTGCGGGCTGGGCAGGCTGTCCGACCACGCCGCGGGGGTCGTCGACACGCTGGCGTTGGCGCGCGAGCTGCACCCCGGAAAGCGGAATTCGCTGGATGCCCTGTGCGAGCGCTACAGCGTGGACAACGCGCACCGCACGCTGCACGGCGCACTGCTCGACGCCCGGTTGCTGGCCGAAGTCTACCTGGTGATGACGCGTGGCCAGGATAGCCTGATGATGGACCTCGATGCGCCGGGCGACGCGGCGCGGGGCGCGACGCGGCTCGATGTCTCCAGGCTGGCGGTGGTGCGCGCGAGCGCCGAGGAGCTCGCCGCGCACGAGAAGCTGCTCGACGGCATCGACAAGGATGCCAAGGGCGGCAGCCTGTGGCGCAAGCTCGCCGCCGAGGGTGGCTAGAGGCGCTTGCGCGGGCGGTCGCGTCGGGCGCGGCGCTATACTTTTGCGGTGGAGACGCGGAGGTGCTCCCCATGAGTCGATTCAATCCATACCAGACCGACCTCGACCGTAATGCGGCCAACTACACGCCTCTGACGCCGCTGTCGTTCCTGGAACGTACTGCGTCGGTCTATCCGCAGCGCGTGGCGGTGATTCACGGGGCCTTGCGGCACACTTGGCAGGACGTGCATGCGCGTTGCCGCCGCCTCGCCTCGGCGCTCGCGGCGCGCGGCATCCTGACCGGCGACACGGTGGCCGTGATGCTGCCCAACGTGCCAACGATGTTTGAAGCGCATTTCGGGGTGCCGATGTGCGGCGCGGTGCTCAACGCACTCAACACGCGCCTCGATGCCGAGGCGATCGCTTTCATGCTCGAGCACGGCGGCGCGAAGCTGCTGATCACCGACCCGGAATTCGCGCCCACGATCGAGGCGGCGCTCGGCAAGCTGGGGCGCAAGATCACGGTGATCGACGCCGTTGACCCGCAAGCCCCCGCGCACGGCAAGCGCCTAGGCGCGAACACCTACGAGGAGCTGCTCGAAGAAGGCGATCCTGCGTACGCATGGCCGCGTCCGGCGGACGAATGGCAGGCGATCTCGCTCAATTACACCTCGGGCACCACCGGCAACCCCAAGGGCGTGGTCTACCACCACCGCGGCGCTTACCTGAACGGCGTGGGCAACATCCTCGAATGGGGCATGCCGCAGCATTCCGTGTATCTGTGGACGCTGCCGATGTTCCACTGCAACGGCTGGTGCTTCCCCTGGACCCTGGCGGCCAACGCCGGCACCAGCGTGTGCCTGCGCAAGCTCGAGGCCGGGCCGATCTTCGACCTCATTCGCAAGCACCGCGTCACGCACTACTGCGGCGCGCCGATCGTCCACCAGACGCTGATCAACGCGCCCGATGAGCTCAAGCGCGGCATCGACTGGAAGGTGAACGCCATGGTCGCGGGCGCCGCGCCTCCGGCGACGATGATCGAGGGCATGGAGAAGATGGGCTTTGCCATCACCCACGTCTACGGCCTGACCGAGACCTACGGCCCGGCATCGGTATGCGCCAAGCAGCAGGAGTGGGAGCAGCTGCCGCTGCCCGAGCGCGCCCAGCGCAACGGGCGTCAGGGCGTGCGCTACCTGCTGCAGGAGGGCCTCGCGGTGATGGAGCCCGAGTCCATGCGGCCGGTGCCGGCGGACGGCGAGACCATGGGCGAGATCATGTTCCGCGGCAACATCACCATGAAGGGCTACCTGAAGAATCCGACCGCCACCGCGCAGGCGTTCGCCGGCGGCTGGTTCCACTCCGGCGACCTGGCGGTGAGGCAGCCCGACGGCTACGTGAAGATCAAGGACCGCTCCAAGGACATCATCATCTCGGGCGGTGAGAACATCTCCTCGATCGAGGTGGAGGACGTGCTGTACCGGCACCCCGCGGTGCTCGCCGCGGCGGTGGTCGCGAAGCCGGACGCGAAGTGGGGCGAGACGCCGTGCGCGTTCATCGAACTCAAGACCGGGGCCCAGGCGAGCGAGCGGGAGATCGTCGAGTTCTGCCGCGAGCGCATGGCGAAGTTCAAGGCGCCGCGCGCGGTGGTGTTTGGCGAGTTGCCCAAGACCTCGACCGGCAAGATCCAGAAATTCGTGCTGCGCGAGAAGGCCAAGTCGGCCAGCGCGATCGATACCTAGGAGGTGCCAGTGAGCGCAGTCCCGAAGGACCAGGAAGGCATCCTGCTGCGCGAGGACCGCGACGGCATCGCGACTCTCACGCTCAACCGTCCCGAGCAGTTCAACGCGCTCTCCGGGGAGCTGCTCGAGCGCCTCCAGGCCGAACTCGACGCGCTCGCCCAGGATGCGAGCGCGCGCGTCGTGGTCATCGCCGCGCGCGGGCGGGGCTTCTGCGCCGGGCACGACCTCAAGGAGATCCGCGCGCTCGGCAGCCAGGAGCGCATCGAAGGCCTGTTTCGCAAGTGCAGCCGGGTGATGACCTCGCTCGTGTCGCTGCCCCAGCCGGTGATCGCCAGGGTGCACGCCACCGCCACCGCCGCGGGCTGCCAGCTGGTCGCGCAGTGCGATCTCGCGGTCGCGGCCGAGGTCGCCAGGTTCGCGGTGAGCGGGGTGAACTTCGGCCTGTTCTGCTCGACCCCGAGCGTGGCGTTGGCGCGCAACGTGGGGCGCAAGCAGGCGATGGAGATGCTGCTCACCGGCGAGTTCATTGACGCGCCGACCGCCAAGACCTACGGCCTGGTGAACCGCGTGGTGCCGTCCGATCAGCTGGATGCCGAAGTGGCCAAGCTCGCCGCACTCGTCGCCTCCAAGCCGCAGGGGGCGGTGGCGGCGGGCAAGCGCCAGTTCTACCAGCAGCTCGAGATGGGGTTGGAGGGCGCGTACCGGCTGGCGAGCGAGGTGATCTCGTGCAACGCGGCGAGCGACGAGGGCCGCGAGGGCATGGACGCCTTCATCGAAAAGCGCAAGCCGAACTGGCCGCGCTGAGCGCGACCGTCGCGCTTCAGAACGAGCGCGGCAGGCCGAGCACGTGCTCGGCGACGTAGGACAGGATCAGGTTGGTCGAGATCGGTGCGACCAGGTACAGGCGCGTCTCGCGGAACTTCCTCTCGACGTCGTACTCGGCGGCGAAGCCGAAGCCGCCGTGCGTCTGCAGGCACACGTTGGCCGCTTCCCAGGAGGCCTTGGCGGCGAGGTGCTTGGCCATGTTGGCTTCCGCCCCGCAGTGCTTTTTCTGGTCGAACAGCGCGGAGGCCTTGTAGCGCATGAGGTTCGCGGCCTCGATCTCCATGTAGCACTCGGCGATCGGGAACTGCACGCCCTGGTTCTGCCCGATCGGGCGGTCGAACACCACGCGCTCCTTGGCATAGTTCACCGCGCGCTCGACGAACCAGTAGCCATCGCCGATGCACTCGGCGGCGATCAGGATTCTCTCGGCGTTCAGCCCGTCGAGGATGTAGCGGAATCCCTTGCCTTCCTCGCCGATCAGGTTCTCGGCCGGGATCTCGAGGTCGTCGAAGAACACCTCGTTGGTCTCGTGGTTCACCATGTTGCGGATCGGGCGCATGCTCAAGCCCTTGCCGAGCGCCGCGCGCTTGTCGACCAGGAAGATCGACATGCCCTCGGACTTCTTGTGCACCTCGGCGAGCGGGGTGGTGCGCGCGAGCAGGATCATCAGCTCCGAGTGCTGCAGGCGCGAGGTCCACACCTTCTGGCCGTTGACCACGTAGCGATCGCCCTTTCGCACCGCCACGGTCTTGATGCGCGTGGTGTCGGTGCCGGCGCTCGGCTCGGTGACGCCCATCGCCTGCAGGCGCAGCTCGCCGCTGGCGATCTTGGGCAGGTACTTCTTCTTCTGCTCCGCCGAGCCGTGGCGCAGCAGCGTGTTCATGTTGTACATCTGGCCGTGGCAGGAGCCCGCGTTGCCGCCGCAGTGCGTGATCTCCTCCATGATCACCGAGGCCTCGGTAAGCGACAGGCCGGAGCCGCCGTACTCTTCCGGGATCAGCGCCGACATCCAGCCGGCCTTGGTGAGCGCGTCGACGAACGCCTCGGGATAGGCGCGCGCCTCGTCGATCTTCTGCCAGTAGGCGGAGTCGAACTGGCTGCACAGCGCGCGCACCGCGTCGCGCAACTCGGCGTGGGTTTCCCGATCGGTGCTCATGTCTTCGGCTTCAGATGGTCGCTCGCTTCTTCCTCGACGCGCAACCAGACCTCCTGCGCGATCGGCTCGCGCGATTCCTCCAGCAGGTGCCCGACCAAGCCGATCGCGCGCGCCATTACGCCCAGGCCGCGCAGCACTTTCCAGTCGAAGCCCAGCTCGCAGCCCAGCGCGCCGATGGCGCCGGTGGCGTTGAGCGGCAGGCTCTTGCCCGCGGCGCGCTCGGCTTCGGCGGCGATGAGCTGCACGAGCTCGCAATACCCGCCGTAGAAGCCGGTCTCGCGCGCGATCTCGAACAGGCGCCCCGTGCGCGGATCGCGAGGCTTGTGGATCGGATGGCCGATGCCAGGCACGATCTGCCTGTGCGCCCGGTGGTCGGCGACGATCCGGCGGGCGAGAGCCGGCAGGTCGGCGCGCGCCTTGGGGTCGGGCAGCGCCTCGTACAGCATCTTCGCGCAGCCTTCCGTCGAGCCCACGAACACGCTGCCCAGCCCGCACAGCCCGGCGGCCACCGCGGCCTGCATCGCCTCCGGCGCGCCGAGATAGGTCAGGCGCGCCGCGAGCGCCGAGGGCGTGATGCCGTGCTCGACCAGCGTGACCACCATGGCGTTGAACAGCCTCGACTCGTTGGCCCCCGGCGTGCGGCCAGTGAGCTCGAGGAAGGCCATGTCGCCCAGGTTCAGCTTGCCGAGGATCTCGCCCGGAAGGTCAAGGCCGCGCACCACGATGCGATCGGCCGTGCTCCAGCCCATCTCGGAGCGCATCGGCTTCGGTTTCCTAGCCATGGCGCGAATGATACAGAGCCGGGGCCACATGGTGCACGGCCTGGACGCTGGCGGGGACCCCGTTTCGCTGCCGAAGGCGTGGTCCCCGAGCGCACCGGTTGCCTCGTCCCTCCGTGCGCTGTCGCACAGAGCGATGGGATCAGAAAAGGTATGTTGGCGTGCGCTTCACTTTCCGCGCACAAAGGAAACCCGTCATGAACATCACCTTGAGTCTGGCGCCGCTGATATCGCTGATCGCCGGCGTCCTGATTCTGATCGTGCCGCGGCTGCTGAACTATATCGTCGCGGCATATCTGATCGTGGTCGGATTGCTGGGACTGTTCGGCGGCGTGCACCTGAGATAGCCGGAGAACGGGAAATGCGCTATGCACTGATTGTGCTCGGAATGCTGTTCTGGTCGGCGAATCCGGCCATCGCCCAGGTGAGCGTCGGGATCGGGCTCCCCAACGTGAGCATCGGAATCAACGTGCAGGCGTACCCGCAACTCGTCCGGGTGCCGGGCTATCCGGTCTACTACGCCCCGCGGCTGCATTCGAACTTCTTTTTTTACGACGGCATGTACTGGGTATACCAGGACGATCACTGGTACGCGAGCACCTGGTACGACGGGCCCTGGGCGTTCGTGGACCCCGAGGCCGTGCCCCTGTTCGTTCTGCGAGTGCCCGTGCGCTACTACCGAAATCCTCCTGCGTACTTTCGCGGGTGGCGGCGGGATGCGCCGCCACGCTGGGGCCAGCACTGGGGCCGCGAATGGGAGCAGCAGCGAAGCGGATGGGACAAGTGGAATCGCAGGGCTGCTCCGGCGCCCGCCCCGTTGCCCGCGTACCAGCGGCAATATTCGGGGAATCGCTATCCCCGCGCGGAGCAGCGGCAGCAGGAGCTTCAGAACCGGAATTACCGTTACCAGCCGCGTGAGCCCGTAGTGCGGCAGCACTACCAGGAACGGGCAGTGCAAAAAGCGCCGGCGCCTTCCCCGCGGCAATGGCAGGCAGCGCCGCAGCGGACAAGCCCCAGGCAGCAGCCGCGGCAGGGGCCGGCCACGCGTGAGCAGCAGGCGCCAAGGTCAAATCAGGAGCGAGCTCCGCAAGATAAGGGAGCGACGCAAGAGCGTGGGCAGCACCCGGACCGCCAGCAAAATGACCAGCCGGGCCAGGGGCAATACCGGTAATACGGCCCGGTCAGGGCCTCGCTCGTGAAGCGGTTTCATTTGCCGTACGATGGCGTCGCGCTTGCGGCGCGCTACGTTGATTCTCTGATCGGCTGGTGGTTGCCCGCACGCGCGAGAACATCCGCCCGCAGTACGGGGGATCCGGATCGCGACGCCTTGCGGCGGTGGGAGGAAGAGGGCGGGAGATCCTCCGGACGCGAACGTACACGCCGGTAAGCAGCAGGCCGCCGGTTGGCCGGCGCAGGCCGGCGGGGGGGCCTCACGCCGGTTGCACGGAATCCTCGGCCAGACCGGAGTACTCGCGCAGGGTGTGGAAGGCGATCTTCGGCCAGCGCTCCTCGGCGACTTCGAGCTCCGCTCGCATGGACGCGAGGAATGCCGGGATCCCGGCAGCGTCGTAGGCCATGCGGTGCGCGTTGGTGTCGATGAAGCGCTTCAGCTCCGCCGCATCCTCCGAGGACACCCAGCGCGCGGCGACGTAGTTCGCGGGAACCAGCCGGATTTCGGCGCCGTATTCGTGCGCCAGGCGGTAGGCGGCGACCTCGAACTGCAGCGCGCCGACCGCCCCGAGCACGGGGGCGCCCCCGGTGCACGGATGGAAAATCTGGATCGCGCCTTCCTCGCCGAGCTGCGCGAGACCGGCGCGCAGCTGCTTGGTCTTCATCGGCGTCAGGAGCTCGGCGCGGCGGAACTGCTCGGGGGCGAAGAACGGCAAGCCGGTGAAGTGCAGCGGTTCGCCTTCGCTGAGCGTGTCGCCCAGGCGGATGGTGCCGTGGTTGGGGATGCCGATGATGTCGCCAGCGTAGGCTTCCTGCACGATTTCCCTGCGCTGGGATAGGAATGACACGGCATTGTTGGTGCGGATCTGGCGCTCGGTGCGGCAGTTCGACACCTCCATGCCGCGCTCGAAGCGGCCCGAGCACACCCGCACGAACGCAACCCGGTCCCGGTGCGCCGGATCCATGTTGGCCTGGATCTTGAACACGACCCCGGAAAACCTGGCCTCGTCGGGGGCCACCGTGCGCTCGCGCTCGGGTCGGCTGCCGGGCGGGGGCGCGAGGTCGACCAGCGCGTCGAGCACTTCCTTGACACCGAAGTTGTTGATGGCCGAGCCGAAGAACACCGGCGTCTGCCGCGCCGCCAGGAAGGCGTCGCGCTCGAATGCCGCACCCGCCGCGCGCACCAGCTCGACCTCCGCCAGCGCGGCATCGTAGGCCGGGCCGAGCCGCTCGCGGCAGGCGGGGTCGCGCTCGCCGATCTCGACCGCGTCTTCGTCAGCCAGACGGTCCAGGCCCGGCGTGAACAGGCGGATGCGCCCCGCGCGCAGGTCGAACACGCCGCGGAATTCGCGCCCGATGCCGATGGGCCAGGTGAACGGCACGGCCGACATGCCGAGCACGGATTCGATCTCGTCGAGCAGCTCGAGCGCCGGTCGCCCCTCGCGGTCGAGCTTGTTCACAAAGGTGACGATCGGGGTGTTGCGCGCCCGGCACACCTGCAGCAACCGCAGGGTCTGCGGCTCGATGCCCTTGCCGCCGTCTATCACCATCAGCGCCGCATCGACGGCGGTGAGCACGCGGTAGGTGTCCTCAGAGAAATCCTGGTGCCCCGGCGTGTCGAGCAGGTTGATGACGCAGCCGCGATACTCGGCCTGCATCACGGACGACGCCACCGAGATGCCACGCTGCTTCTCGATCTCCATCCAGTCCGATGTGGCGTGGCGCGTCGCCTTGCGCGCCTTGACGCTGCCCGCGATGTGGATCGCGCCGGCGAACAGCAGCAGTTTCTCGGTCAGCGTGGTCTTGCCCGCGTCCGGGTGGGAGATGATGGCGAACGTTCTGCGCCGCGCGACTTCGCGCGCGATCGGGCTCATGCGGGGGGTCACCGTGGCGAAGGCGTCGTTCATATCCTCGGAGCAGTCAGTACGGCAGGGGCGGGATTCTATGTGAAATGGGGGCGCAGTCCAATTTCACAACGGATCGGACCGGCTCGAGCACATCTTCGTTGGCCATGACCGCGGCCCCGTGCCGGCCCACGAGGCACTCGGGCAGGTTCTGCGCGGTCCGGGCGAGCGGGCGACTGCTTGCCCGCGGCACGGCTAGATGGGATCCCAGGAGAACACGTCCTGCGAGCGCTCCAGCGGGTAGAACTGCGCGCGCAGCGCGGGAATCGCCTGCTCGGCGATCGCCTCCGGGGTCCAGCCGCCGGCGCGGTGCACCGAGCGTATGGGTCGATGCTGCGAAAACAGGAACAGCTCGTTGGCGCGCACGCCGAAGATCTGGCCGCTGACCTCGGCCGCCGCGTCGCTCGCCAGGTACACCGCGAGCGGCGCGATCTTCGCCGTGTGCATCGACTTCAGCTTCTCCACGCGCGCCTTCTGGTCCTCGGTCTCGGTCGGGATCGAGCCGATCATGCGGCTCCAGGCGAACGGCGCGATGCAGTTCGAGCGCACCTTGTACTTGGCCATGTCGAGCGCCATCGACTTCGACAGTCCGACGATGCCGAGCTTGGCCGCCGAGTAGTTGGCCTGGCCGAGGTTGCCGATCAGGCCCGAGGTCGAGGTCATGTTGACGTAGCAGCCCGAGCCCTGGCTCTTGAAGTGGGGCGCCGCCGCGCGCGACACGTAGAAGGTGCCGTTCAGGTGCACGTCGATGACGGCCTTCCACTCCTCGACCGACATGTTGAAGAAGAAGCGGTCGCGCAGGATGCCGGCATTGTTCACCACGCAGTCGATGCGCCCGAACGCGCCCAGTGCGGTCCTGACGATGTGGTTGGCGGACTCCCACTCGGCGACGCTGTCGGTATTCGCCACCGCGGTGCCGCCCTGCGCCTTGATCTCCTCGACCACTTTCTGCGCCGGGCCGGCGTCCTTGCCTTCGCCGGATAGCGAGGCGCCGATGTCGTTCACCACGACCTTCGCGCCCTGCGCCGCCATGGCGAGCGCGAAGTCGCGGCCGATGCCGCCGCCCGCGCCGGTGACCAGCACGACCTTGCCTGCAAGCATGCCTGCCATCATCAGTCCCCGCGGGAAGGATCGCGCAGAAAGGGAATCTTCGCGCGGGAAAGGTCGATCATAACGCAGCTCCAGTGCCGAACAGGGCGGTAATCTGGCTCGAAAGCACGCCGCCGTTGCCGTGCGCGAGCGCCACTTCGGGGCCTGCCACCTGGCGCGCCCCGGCCTCGCCGCGCAATTGTCGCACCGCTTCGACCACCAGGAAGATCCCGTACATCCCAGGGTGCACGCAGGACAGCCCGCCGCCGTTGGTGTTGACCGGGAGGGTGCCGCCCGGCGCGATGCGTCCGCCCGAAACGAACGGGCCGCCCTCGCCCTTGGCGCAGAAACCCAGGTCCTCGAGGAACAGGATCGTGTTGATGGTGAAGGCGTCGTACAGCTCGAGCACGTCAACGTCGGCCGGGCGCAGCCCGGCCATCTCGAAGGCGCGCGCGCCGGACTCGCTGGCGGCGGTCACCGTGAGATCGGGCATGGAGGAGATCTGGCGATGCCAGTGCGCCGAGGCTGCACCGAGCAGGTACACCGGCGGCTTGGGGAGGTCCTTCGCACGCTCGGCGCGCACCAGCACGTAGGCGCCGCCGCCGTCGGTCACCAGGCAGCAGTCGCGCACCGTGAGCGGGTCGGAGACCATGCGCGCGGCGAGGACGTCCTGCACGACGAGCGGCTCGCGCGCGAACGCCTCGGGATTGAGCTGCGCCCATTTGCGCGCCGCGACCGCGACCTCGGCGAGCTGCTCGCGCGTGGTGGCGTACTGGTGCATGTGGCGCGCGGCCGCGAGGGCGTACGAGGAGGGTGGATTGAACGGCTTGTAGGGATGCTCGAAGGGCTGCGGATCGAGCGCCGCCTTGTACTTAGCCGTTTCGCCGCGGCCGACGCCGGTGCGCTGGTTCGAGCCGTAGGCCACCAGGACGGCGTCCGCGAGGCCGGCCTGCAACGCGAGCGCCGCCGGAATGAGATGGCCGACGAAGGACGAGCCGCCGACCATCGTCGAATCGGTAAAGCGTGGGCGCATACCAAGCTGCTCCGCGAACGCCAGTCCAGACATGAAGATGTTGGTGCTCGCCACGACGACGCCGTCGACGTCGCGCGTCGTCAATCCCGCGTCGGCGAGCGCGTTCTTTGCAGCCGCCGCCATGATCTCGGTCTCGGACCAGCCTGGCGCCTCGCCGCAGCAGGCGAGCCCGACGCCTGCGACCGCGACCGAACCGCGCAGCGAGCTCCTCATGCCGGCACGAACTCCACCAGGGCTGCCTCGCCCTCGCCGGCGATGCGCGCCTGCACGCGCAGGCCGATGGCGACCGCCTGTGGCGCGATGCCGGCGACCCGGCTCATCATGCGCACGCCCTCCTCGAGATCGATCAGCACGACGCTGTAGTCGCCGCCGTCGGCGGGCCGGCGGCGCACCACGGTGCTCGAGTACACGGTGCCGCGGCCGCTCGGCCGCACCCATTCCAGGCGATCCGCGCCGCAGTGCGGGCACAGCACGCGCGGGTAGAAAACGTGCTTCGCGCAGGCCGCGCAGCGCTGGATCTCGAAGCGGCCCGCGGCGAGCTTGTCGCGGTACGTCTTCTCGGGGCCGAGCGGAGGGGCCGCAGCGCTCGTCGTTGCCATGATGCGCAGGATTGTAGTCGCGGGCCGGGGCCCGGCGCGCCGCCGTTTCGCAGCCCCGCGCTCACTTGCGCGTGATCAGCACCAGCCCGGCCGCGACCAGCAGCATGCCCCCGACCAGCCCCGCGGTGACGCGCTCGGCGAGGATCGCGGCGCCGAGCAGCACGCCGATCACCGGCGCGAGGAAGTTGAAGCTGATCACCACGCTCGGGGTGTAGCGGCGGATCAGCTGGAAATTGACCGTGAAGGCGAGGCCCGCAACTACCACGCCCTGATACAGGATCCCGGCCACGGGCGCGAAGCCGATGCGGTCGACACGCACGGTCTCCACGGCGAGCGCACCCGCCGCGAACAGCGGCAGCGAGATCAGCATCTGCCACAAGGTCAGCCGCACCGCGTTCACGCGCCGCAGCAGCCGGCCGCTCAGCGCGAGGCGCAGCCCGAGCAGCACAGCGCTCGCGAGCACGATCCAGTCTCCGAGGCCCGCGCCGCCGGCCGGCCCGGCGCCGCGCGTGAGCACCAGCGCGGTCCCGCCGAAGGCAACCAGTGCGCCCAGCGCGCGCCCGGGCCGCAGCCGGTCGCCGGGCACAAGGAAGTGCGCAAACAGCACGCCGAACAGGGGATTGGTCGCGATGAGCACCGCGCCGTTCACTGCACTCGTGCGCTCGAAGCCGATGTTCATCAGCGCGAGCTGCAGCGTGAACAGCACGCCGATGCCGAGCAGCGCCGGCCATTCGTGGCGCTCGGGCTTGAGCGGAATGCGCGCGTACAGGGCCCAGGCGGCCACGCAGGCGCTGCCGAGCGCGAAGCGCAGCAGGCCGCTCCACAGCGGCGGGAACGCCTCGAGCCCGAGCTTCAGCGCGACCGGGTTGCCGCCCCACAGGAGGTTGATCAGCACGGCGGCGAGCACCGCGCGCGCCGGAATCGACCAGCTCAAGAATCGTCCCCTTTCGCGGGCGCACTAGAATGCAGTCCGCCGCCATTCGCATCCATTCGCGCCGATGAACCCCCAGCACGCCTGCGGCCTCAGAGCCGCGCTCGCTCCGCGCTCCGTGGCGATCATCGGCGCGTCCGACAATCCG
>Ga0307374_10003198_pt1 | contig 28171 bp, 16 predicted proteins | sample OX3MG_FD_202532 | JGI IMG/M metagenome (GOLD analysis project Ga0307374, IMG submission 202532) | Soil microbial communities from Risofladan, Vaasa, Finland - OX-3 | ecosystem: Environmental > Terrestrial > Soil > Coastal area > Acid sulfate soil | place: Finland: Risofladan, Vaasa | collected... | reverse complement strand
TTCGGGGGTCTGCTCCTCCGTCCTCTTTCGGCCGCGCACGGTAAAGTTTTCCTGACAGCGAATACCCGTGCGCCGTTCGCCCAACCCGGTGTTCACGGTGTCGCGACTCCAGCCAAACAACTCTTCCACTCGCCGAGGATTGCCGTCGCAATACTTGATCGCCATCTCCGCCTGAAACTGCCGCCGCCGAAAGCCGGTCAGCTTCCGGGCTGCCGACTTGATCGTCGCCAAAACCGATTCCGTCAATTCGCTAAGCATCCGTCTCCTCCGTGAGACCGCAGGGCCATCGTTTCTCTGCCGCCGCCCAACTATTTACCACAGTCCACGTTTTCACGGTAGGTTAATTTCTGCCCGGTGCCTTAGTCGGCGCCGTTATGCCGCTGTGAGCCGCTCGTTGGCGACCTCGCGCTGCACAAAGAGTCAAGCGCGCTCGGTAAATGGATTATCCGCTGCGTCGTGCCCCGACTGCGGCGAATGAGCCGGATCTAACGGGGTTTCCGTCGTTGTTCGATGCACCAATCTTCGTGACGATTTTACCGCCAACAACGATTCGGCAACGGCTCCGACGATCCGCCCCGACGTGGTCTCAATGACAGGTAGCTGAGGAGATCCGCTGTCTCGCAGTTGGCGCATGACCTCGTCTCGATCGTTGCAAGCGGAAATCGTCGGTACGGGTGCCGCAAAATCAGAGGCAATGGCCGTTTCCCGCGGCACCGACACTTTTGTCGGCTCAGAGACATCGATCGCCTTGATTTCACCGATCAATTGCCCGAGTTCATCGACAACGTAGAGGGGCAGCCGCCAGCTATCGAAACCGAGTAACCGCCGCGCGACCTCCGGAAAACTCGCCGCAGCCGACACGACATTGTATTCAGGCAGAAGAAGGTCATCAAATCGCGTCCCGGAAATACTGGCCGCCACCGGTTCAATCTCGTGGAGGCGGGACGAATAGATCGAGCGAGATTCGAAGTAATGCGCGACGAGCGTGGCGCCGACGACGACGATCAATAGAGGCGCCATAAGCGGGTCAATGTGCCATGTCAATTCAAGTGTCAGGACGATAGCGGAGACTGGCCCTTGCGTCGAAGCGGCGAGGACCGCGCCTGCACCGAGGATCGCATAGCTTCCCAGCGGCGCCTCGGGAGAGGCTGCGTGGCACGCATAGCCCAAAAGGCCGCCCAGCAAAGCCCCGATCGTCATCGTCGGAGTGAACAGACCGCCGGGAGCACCGCTTCCCAAGCATGTAGCCGTTGCCACAAGTTTTAGCACGGGCAAGATCAGCAGGAGAGCAAGATCGATGTTCTCTGTGAAGGCGGCCTGAACAACATCTTTGCCGTTGCCGAGCAATTGCGGAAAGAAAACAGCGAGAAATCCAAGAGCGGTGAACACCGCGGCTGGCATGAGGATTTGCACCCAACAGCTTGGCTGGTGGCGACGGGCCATCGCAACACTTCTGATCCAGAGTACGGACGCCAGGCCGAACAAGGGTCCCGCAATCAGTGCCCAGGCAATTTGTGTGGCGGACAGCGCGTAGGCAGGGACCGCGTAGGAGGGCCGGTTCGGCAGCAGCATCCACGAGACGGCGGTGGCAATGCAGGATGTGGCGAGAGCTGGCACGACTAATCGTAGGGACAGCCCGCCCAGCAACACTTCGAGTGCGAACAACGCACCTCCGCACGGGACGTTGTACGCGGCCGCCATACCTGCTCCTGCGCCGTATGCCGCCAAAAGCCGCATTTGAGAAGCGGGCAGCCCCGCCCACGCCGCAAGTCGTGCAGCGATCGCGGCGCCGGTTTGCTTCAGCGCCCCTTCGCGTCCGAGCGACGCCCCCATGCCCACGATGACGATCGAGAGCAACGACCGCACAATCGTACTTGTAGTCGAAAACTTGCCCGAACGAAACCAGACCGTTTCCGAGAGTTCACCGTCATCTTCAGCCGACAACCTACGCAGCACCCAGCGAACGACTCCGACCAGCAGGCCGGCACAAAACAACACGAACACTCGCCAGCTTTGCGAGCTGCGCTCGACGGCCTCCAAAAAACTGCCCGACGAGTACGACCAGGCAACGTGCTGCACCGCGTGCAAGAGCTTCATCAAGAGACCACCGAAGAAGCCTGCGCAAATACCTATCAAAATGACGACAAACCAAAAACGAACAGAGAACTTCGCGCTTGCTACACTCGACTGAAGGTTTGGCTGCGGAGAGTGCATGGCGGTAGCATCAAACGACGCGTCCGTTCAGCGGACTAGGACCACAATCCGCTGAACATGGTTGATTACGGCGTCGCGGCGGTCTTCATCCCGCTCCATCGGCTGCGTGCGTGCTTGGTCGTCGGTCGCACGAGCCAGAATCGTATAGCGACCGGCCTTTGCGGGGGTGTGCCAGCAATGCTCCCAGAAACGCCAAGCATAGCGCACTGAATGATCGAGCAACGTCGCCCTCGTCCAGTTTTCGCCGCCATCCGTGCTTACTTCGACCGTCGTCACCTCGCCGTTGCCGGTCCACGCGGCCCCAAAGACGCGGTAGTTTGCGTCGGCAGGCACGACTTCGTTGAGGGCAGGCCTCGCAATTTGGGCCTTTACTTCTATCTCTGTGACCGGCACAAGATCGGGCAACCCTCCCTGGCGGAGCCACGTGGAGTACTCAAACGTTTGAAAAAAGCCACGGAACGGGCGGTCGACGACCAAAATCCGCTTCAACCATTTCACCGATGCCATGCCGTACCAACCGGGAACCACGGCGCGAACAGGGCAGCCGTGTTCCGCAGACAATTCCTCGCCGTTCATCTGGTAGGCGACGAGGACATCCGACTGTTTCGCCTTATCTAGCGGCAGACTGCGGGCGTAAGAAATGACGCCGGGCGTTTTCGGATGGGGCGGATGAAATCCGCCTTTGTCGCTTCCTTCCAGGATGACCTCGATGGCCTCCGGCTTCAGCAGCGCGCGATCCAAGATATCCACTAACGGCACCCCGGTCCAATGGGCGGTTCCAACGGCACCCTGCTCCCAACGGATACCGAGTTCAGTCGGCTTCAAGAAGACACGGCTGTTGCCCGAGCACTCGAGCAGGGCGGTCGTGGTCCGTGCAGGCATTCTTACCAACTCTTGGTAGCCGAGATCAAAGGGCCGCGCCACGGCGCCTTCGACCTTCAGACGCCACCTACTCGCGTCGAGGTCAGGCACCTCGAAATGCGTCCGGACAAAGAACTGTTCGTTGGGGGTGAGAAAGCTGTCTAAACTTGGGAACGGAAATTCAAGGTTATCGGGAGCGGTCTGACGCGTGATGAGGGCGGGAAAGGAACGTGCGATGTTTTTGTCGGACAATCTCATCGGTCTGCTTTTGGGCTCGCGCGTCAAGGTTTGAAGTAGGCATAACCCTCGCGTTGCTTGCGAACGACCTCGAGGGCGCCCGAGGGCACGGTGCCCGTTCCGTGCAACAGATCGTCTTTCTTGATCGACTGTTTTTTCATGGTGTTCTCGCAAGCGACGAAACGCACGCCGCCATCCATCAACTTTTTGACCGCCTCGCCGTGCTTCGTCTTGGAAGAGACCAGCAGCCCGATTCCCATTCCATGGCAGACCACTTCGATTTCCGCGCCGGTTTCGGCATTTTTGAGGATGTTTTCGATGTTCTTCAGGCCGAACTCTTGCCTTTCGGCGTCGGCAAAATTGATATGCACCACGGCTTGCAGAGCTTTGGTGGCATCCCTTCTTGGTCCATCGTCGTCCGGCGCCGCGGCGACGATAGAGGAAAACCCGAAGACCGCAAGCGTCAAAGCAAGTCGATAACTCATGGATGCTCGCTGTCGATCCGCGCGCCTGGGAGCCGCGCGGCTAAGGGTTGCGTTTGATGAATAGACGGGGTGCAAACGATTCATCTTCCACCGAGAGGAGATTTTGCGTTGAACGATCGTGGTCGGACGCGAAAGGAGCCGCCGCATTGTTCTCTTCGCGAGAATCGCGGTCGGAAACCGCCGGGGCAGGCGCGCCCTTCGTTTGACGCTTCGGAGTGCCCACCGGGCACTGAGAGCTCATTCACGTCCGAAAGCCAAACCGCGGCAACACGACAAACCAGAGAAGCATCAAGCCGACCGCTAAGACGATAGGACCGATTTGTTCGTACGACATATTAAAACCCCGTAACGGGTGCGAATCTACCTGCCGGTTCACCGCTTCACCGCCTGCTCCCCCGAACTCTGCGACTCTCTGCGAACGTCGCCGGGCACTCCACGCAGGTCGCCGCGAAGCGCCTTCAACGCCTGTCGTTCGTGTGCAATCTCGGCCGCCGTGCGAAAACCGAAGCGGCGGAACACCGGCATCGGCGGGCACCAGCCTTGCAAAGCGTGCTGCACCATAAATCCCGCCGCCACCGCCGGAAGGGCCAGCCAACGGCGATGGATGGTCGTTCCCAGTCCGATGCCCAGCAAGACGATGGACGCGAAATTGGTTTGCAATGTTCGCTCTATGTCCCACTCCTTGTCAAGTTCGCGCAGCCGATGATCAAGGCCCGCCGGGTCTTGAGAAAATCGCAAGACATTGGCCTCCGTCCGCCGACGGATTTGTTCGTTGACTTGTCGTGGGGTATGCTCTGGCACGCGCCGTGCGGTGGCGGGAATCATGGTTTCGATCCTTTCATAGATGAGATTGGAACAGTGCGCAGCCCGCTCGTGTCAGGCGCCGTGTGGATTTGCCGAAGCGAAGGCGGCCGACCCGTTGGAGTCGTGTTCTCCCGTGGTCTTGAAGTCGCCCCGCAGGATCTTCAACGCATATCGCTCGGCGGCGATTTCTCCCTGAGTGCGCACCCCTAACCGTCGCAACACCGGCAGCAGCGGATACCACCCCTGGACGTTGTGCAGCAACAGCATGCTCGCGGCGAACACCGAGAGCCCCAGCCATTTGCGGCTGACCGAGGCGCCCAAGGCCAGGCCGATGAGCGTCATGACGGGCGCCTCGGTCTCAATCAAACGCTCAACGTCCCATTCCTCGTCCAACTCAAATAGGCGGCGGTCGATCGCCTCTCGGCCCGCCGACGAGTGGCGGGCCAGACTTTGCTCGGTCTGGCGATTGATTTTACGCGCGATATGCGCGGCGGTGTTCCGTTCGACGCGATCGGCGGTGGCTGCAATCATGATTGTTTCGCCTTTTCTTGAGATTGCGGAAACAGTGGTGGGAAGGCCAGCAATTCTCGGACCAAAGGCGGACCGGACTTAAGGTCCGTTCGCTTAAAAAGAAAGTCCGCTTCGTGATTTAGGCTACCGCGGTGGCCATAATGCGCCGCAAGGTTGCTTCGACCTCACTGGCCACCACTTCCAGCCCCGGCTGTCGAAACATCGCCAACAGTTCCGTCGGCTCGATCGTCGCCAATTCCAATTCATCGCCCGCTTCGTACATCGCAATACGGCAGGGCAGGGCCGTGGAAATGGACAGATCGCGGTCCAGCACCACTTTGGCCTGCTGTGGATTGCAGACCTCAAACACTTTGCAAACATGGTTCAGCGGCACCTGCTTGGCCGCCAACTTGGCTTGCAAGTCGTGAACGCCCAGCACACCGAAGCCATGTTCGGCGACCGCTTTTTCCAGGGCCTTGGTTAATTCGTCCACCGACTTACGGCTGCGATAGGTAATCATGTTTGGCTACTCACGTTGTCAGGTTCGCGCGGCGCGGACAATGCGGTCGCGAAGCGTATGATTTTACGAGTGACGTTCATTCAGCGTTTTCGGCGAGTCGGTTTGTCTTCGCCGCGGTCGGTCCACTGCCTGCCCACCTGATCCACGGACTTGGGCGACGATACCTGCGGCAATTCCAGCCCAAAGGCTTCGACGCGCCGTTCGCTGATCTTGGCGGTCGAGACGCCGAACTGCTGGTCGCGCCGGGCGAAGACTTTGGCGTCGGATTGATGGTCGCCCGTCAGCGCCCACATCAACAGCGGCTCGCCCAGCGGAAGGTCGCTGGTCGGGTCGGGCCAGGTGTGCCACGTTTTGCCCCAGGTGGTCAGCAGCCCCTTCATGAACGTCATTTCTTCGTCCGGCGTCATCTCCGGCGCGATCAATCCGCCGGCCAGCACTTCGTAGGTGTGCGGATGCCAGTATTTCTTTTCTTCTTCGGGCAGCTCTCGATAGAGGCGATCGCTGATGATGTATTCGACCCCCAGCAGTTTCGGGTTGTCTTCGGCTTCGTCGAACAACATGCACTGGTGCATGTCGTCACCACGGTGGCCGCAATAATGCCGCGTGATGACGTGAAACTTGGGATTGCTTTTCGCGATATGGATGCCGCAAAAATAGGCGTGCAGATTGTTGATGGGCGAGGCTAAAGCCGCGGCGTGCCCCTCAGAGTGTTCGTGCTCGGTCGCAGCGGCTGTGCCAGCCAGCGCTCCGGTGCCCAGTGCCCCAAACATGCCCAAAGCTTCACGACGATCCATAGCGTAATCGGTCCTTATGGTTAACAATTTGCGAAATCGAACGGCTTGCCGCCCAATAAGCAAACGGCGGGCCGTTCGCCTGACGGGGCGACCCGCTTGCTGGTTTTTAACCGCCACGCGGCGACGTAGTCTTGCTCGGCACGGCCGAGACGGGCGTGCGCATGTCGGGCTTTGTGCGCGAGACCTTGAACAGATACAACAGCCATGCGAGCGCGGGAGCGATCAAGAGGCTTCCTATCACGGCGACCCAAAGCAGCGCCCTGAGCACGCCGTCGGGCGCCTTGGCCGATTGAATGCTGATCGAGGGGGGCAACAAATAAGGGTATTGGGCCGCCATCCAGCCCCAAATGACGGTCGATACGGTTGTCGAAGCGCCGAACGAAGCCATCCGCAGCCGCCGCCGCCACACCGCCGCCAGCGACAAAAAGCCGGCGACAAGCGACAGGGCCACCAGCGGCCAGCCTCGCCGCCGCAGTTCCAGACCCAGATCAGGCGCATCGACCGCCACGATGCCCAATCCCGCCACGGCGAACACGCCCGTCAACACGCCCACGGCCAATGCCCGACGGCGCCAGAGCGGAGCCAGTTCGGCATCGCCCTGCGCTTCACGAGCCAGGTACACCGCGGCCAAATAGGCGCACATGCCCGTCGTGAAAAAACCGGTGAACAACGAGAGCCAGCTAACCCAGCCGGTGAGATAATCGCCGTCGAAGCCGCCCTGGGCATCGACGCCCAACTTTCCCTTGGCGACGGCGCCCACCGATGCTCCCAAAAAAAACGGTGTCATCGTCGAAGCCAAGGCAAACAGCGCGTTCCAAGCGGCTTGCTGCCGCGGTGCGCCGGGCGAATGCGTGTGGAAGGCATAGGCCGCGCCGCGGAACACGATGCCCGCCAAAGCCAACAGCAGCGGCAGCCAGAGTGCGCGCGAAATTCCCGCGAAGGCGGTGGGAAAAGCGGTGAACATGACCACGATCACAAAGATCAACCACACGTGATTGGCTTCCCATACCGGCCCAATGGCGCGATAGACCAGCGCACGCTGACGGTCGCTGGCGCGCAGCCCGGTGTTGAACTCCCACACGCCGGCGCCAAAATCCGCGCCGCCCAACACGGCGTACAACGTCAGTCCCAGCACGACGGTCGCCAGCACCCACATCTCAATCGCCATGCGCCACCTCCGGCAAAGGCACCCGCGCCAGCAGTCGCAACGCCACCACCGTGCCGATGAGCAACATCGCGTAAATCGTCAGAGTGACGGCCAGGACGGATCGCACGCCGGGCGCCGCGGTCACCGCGTCGGCCGTGCGCAGCAGGCCATGCACGATCCACGGTTGCCGTCCCACCTCGGTCACCACCCAGCCCGATTCCAAGGCGATCACTGCCAATGGTCCGCAAAACGAAATGCCCAGCAGCGCCGCGCGGCCCGAGGGCCACTGGCCCCGCCTCCAGCGCATCCACCCCAGCAATGCGGCCGCCGTCAGAAGCAACGTGCCGGCCAGCACCATCACCTGAAACGCCACATGCACGATCGCCGTAGGCGGCTGATCGCCGGAAGGAAAAGCATCCAACCCGCGAACCTCCGCATTGACGTCACCGTAGGCCAGCCAGGAGAGCGCGCCGGGAACTTCGATCGCATATTGCGTGACGTGCCGTTCGGCGTCGGGCAAGCCGCCAATCCGCAGCGGCGCGCGCCTCTGTGTGCGAAACTGCCCTTCCATCGCCGCCAACTTTACCGGCTGGGTCGCGGCCACCACGCGGGCAGCCCAGTCGCCCACGACGAGCTGCAGCGGCGCCAGCGGAGCGGCCAACGCCAGGCCCAGGGCCATAGCCCGCCCATGGTGACGCCGCGGGCCGCCGCGCAAGAGCGCCACGGCATGCACCGTCGCCACCATAAACCCGGTCACCATATAGGCCGCGACAATCATGTGCGTCGTCTGCGCGCCGGTGGCCGGGTTCAACATCGCTTGCAGCGGATAGACATCGACAACCGCGCCCTCTTCCAGGCGAAAGCCTTGCGGTGCGTTCATCCACGAGTTCACCGTGACCACGAACCAGGCGGAGGCCACGCCGCTGACGGCGATCGGCAGTCCGGCCAGCCAATGCGCTTTAGGCGACAAGCGGTCCCATCCGTAGAGATAAATGCCGACGAAAATCCCCTCCAAAAAGAAAGCGACGCCTTCCAACGTGAACGAGAGTCCGAACACCGAGCCAAACTTGGCCATAAAGGCGGGCCACAGCAGTCCCAACTCGAACGACAGCACTGTGCCGGACACGGCGCCGACGGCAAACAGCACCGCGAACACCTTCGACCACCGCTGGGCTAACGTCCGCCAGCCTTCATCGGCCGTGCGCAGCCAGCGCCACTCTGCTAGCAACATCAGCACCGGCATGCCGACGCCAAAACAGGCAAGCACGATATGAAACCCGAGCGTGAGGGCCATCTGGCACCGCGCGGCCAACAGGTCCGTGGCGCCGCTGGCAAATAAAACCGCTGGATTCATCATGAACTTGACACCTTTCGGCCTGAGCCTTTCCTGCTTGCGCATCGTAGGCGCGCGGCGCCGGTTGGTCGAGGGGTGGCGTCTTTCGCAAGGGACGATTCTCGCAGACTGCGGTTGATCGACTACAATGTGAGCGGGCGGCGATGTTCAACCGGCAAAGCACCCTCGCACATGGAACTTGATTTCCACAAAGATCCGCGGATTCTCAGCACGGTAATCGACGCCCTCGAAGCCGGCGTATTCACCGTCGATGCCCAAGGGCGTTTCGTCGCCTGGAACCAAGGCGCCGAGCGGATCACGGGATACTCAGCGAAAGACGTCGTCGGCCAGCCGTGCCGCATTTTGGAAGGCCCGAATTGCAAGGGCTTTTCCACGCTGGCCGCGTTGCTGGCCGCTCCGACCGCGGCGGCCGACTGCATCTGCAATCAAGAGTGCAAACTGCTGACCAAAGACGGCCGCGAGCTTTATATATTGGGCAGTGTGCGGCTACTGCACGCGGCCGATGGCCGTCTGCTCGGCGCCGTCGGAAGCTTTACCGACCTGACATCCCACGTCTTGGCCAACGAAAAGATCGCGCTGCTCGAAGAGCAAACCCGCTCTCGCACGGCGCTGGCCTCGCTGGTCGGCAAAAGCGAGCCAATGCAGGAAGTTTTTCGCCGTCTCGGTCTCGCCGCCCAAAGCGACGTGACCGTGATGCTCACGGGCGAATCGGGCACCGGCAAGGAATTGGCCGCCGCCGCGATTCACGCTCTCGGCCCCCGCAAGGCAATGCCGTTTCTGGCCATCAATTGCTCGGCCATCCCCGAAACCCTGCTGGAGAGCGAACTGTTCGGCCATGTAAAAGGCGCCTTCACCGGCGCCACGCGCGATAAAATGGGCGTCTTTCAAGCCGCCGACGGGGGCACGTTGTTCTTGGACGAAATCGGCGACGTCAGTCCGCTCATGCAGGTCAAACTATTGCGCGTTTTGCAGTCGCGAGAAGTGCGTCGCGTTGGCGATGAACGAGTTGCTGACATCGACGTGCGGCTGATCACCGCCACGAACAAAGATGTGAAACAACTGATGCTCGCCGGGCAAATGCGGGAAGATTTCTATTATCGCATTCGTGTCTTCGAGATTACGCTGCCCCCCCTGCGAGAGCGACGCGAAGACATCCCGCTGCTGGTCCGGCATTTCATTGAAGAATTGGCAGGCAGGCAGGGCAAAGCCGTTACCGGCCTATCGCGCGACGCCCTGGCGGCGCTGATGCAGCATCGTTGGCCGGGCAACGTACGCGAGTTGAAAAACGCCATTGAGGCCGGGCTGGTGACGGTCGCCGGCGATCGCTTGAACTTGCTCGATTTGCCTAGGGAAGTCCGCAATGGCGACGCGGCTTGGTCTCTGGGCACCGCCCGCGAACTACCGTCGGCCCCCGCCACCGCCGAAGATGAGAACCTGTTGCGGGTGCTGGCCGAGACAGGCGGCAACCGCACTTTGGCCGCCAAGCGGCTCGGCATCAGCCGCGTCACGCTTTGGAAACGCCTACGCAAACTTGGATAGCGACCGAGCCCCGAATTAATGACCAGGCTATGCGCGGCATTAGCGCGCTAAGTTAACACATGAACGATTGCGTTAACGATTCGTGCGTTTTGGATGACGCATCGGAGGCTTTCTGGAATGCCTGGGGTCTTGGGGCCAACGTAAGTGGAGATGTGGCGCGCGCCTTGCGGTGAGCCGTGCTTCCACGTTATTTTCCACTTGAGCGCCTACCACGATGCGAAATCAACCAACTCGCCGCGAATTTGTGGCCACCACCTCAATGGGGCTGGCATCGATGGTGGCCGGCCGGCTTGCCGCTGGTGAAGCCGCCAAGCCGGCCGAAGAAGAAAACTCACGGGATGTGAAGCACGTCACGCTCTTGCATTTCACCGATATCCACGCCCAACTCGAAACCCACCCCGAATATCTGCCGAACGCATTGCCAAATCTGCGGAGCATGGGCGGGTTCGCGCGCTTGAAGTCCGCGATTGATCGACATCGCAAGGCTGCCGCCGGCCCCTGCTTCCTGCTCGACGGAGGCGATGAATTTCAAGGTTCCGGACCGGCGGCCTGGTCCGAAGGCGAAGTCATTCTTCGTCCCTTGAATGGTTTGGCGGCCGATATTTTCGTGCCCGGAAACTGGGAGGCCGTCTATGGCCCCGCCCGCTTTCGCGAGCTGATGGGCGAGCTGACGGCTCAAGTCGCGTGCTATAACCTGCATGAGATTAAGTCGGGCAAGCGGCTCTTCGAGCCCGCCATTGTCCTCGAGCGGCATGGCGTACACGTGGCCTTTGTCGGGGTCACCGACATTTTCGCCAGCAAGCGCCAGTCGCCGCACGAATTCGAGGGGCTCGACACCTCGCGCATCGACGGACTGCATAAGTTCGTCAAACAGCTTCGCGAAGTGAAGAAGCCGGACCTGATCGTAGCCATCACCCACACAGGCCTGACGATGTCTCGCCAGTTGGCCCGCGAAATCCCCGATTTCGACGTCATCCTTTCGGGCCATACGCACGAACGGACGCCTAAGCCGATTCTCGAAGGCAAAACGATCGTTGTCGAGCCCGGCTCGATGGGCTCGTTCCTCGGACGCTTGGATCTCACGTTGAAGCCCGGCGGAGTCGAGCGTCACGCCTTTCAACTGATTCGCGTCGATGCCGAGGAGTTTGAAGAAGACGCCGAAATCAAGACCCGGGTCGACTCCTCGCTGGCGCCTCACCGCGAGCGAATGGACCGCGTGGCCGTAAAGAGCCAGACGCCGCTGTTTCGCTACGACGTGCTGGAAACCAACGTCGACGATCTCATAACCGACGCGGTACGGGAGATCGCGCGGGCCGACATCGGGTTGTCGAACGGGTTTCGTTTCGGCGTGCCGGTGCTGGCCGGCGACGTCACCGAGGCCGACATCTGGACGCAGTTGCCAATGGACGCCCACCTGAAGACCGGGTGGGTGACTGGCAAAGAACTGAAGCAATATCTCGAGCAAGAACTGGAATTGGTCTATTCCAAGGATCCCTGGAAGCTGTCGGGCGGCTGGGGACCGCGGGCGTCGGGCATGGTCATCAAGTATCGGGCCTTGGCCGAGCCGGGCAAGCGTCTCTTGTCCGTCGAAGTCGATGGCAAACCGGTGCGCGACGACGAGCATTACACCATCGCCGGTTGCGAGCGCCAGGGCGAACCGCTCGACGTTGTCTGCCGCCATCGCGGCACGCACGACGCCAAAGTGCTCCCCCAGATGATCCACGCGGCGTTGCAAGATTACTTCCAGGCCCATCCGACGATTTCGCCCATGCGGCAGGGCCGCGCCATCGCCATCGACCTTCCGCCCGTGCTGTTCAGCCTGGACGCCATTTTGTCGGAACGCGCGACCTGAGGGAATCGTTTTGCGCAATCCGAATTATCGTCATGTTCGTTACCATCGGCAGCCGAAGAAAAATCAAGCTAGACCGCCAACGCCGAGGGGGCGTTTGGAGAATGGCGTTCCAGGCCGTCCAGATATCCACGGCGCGGAGCATCTGCCTTGCCCGGAAAGCGAAGTTTTGCCCGCGTCTCACCGCACATCACGCGGCGCGTCCGCCGGCCGGGCGCCCTTTGGCTGCTGGCGTTGCTGGCCAGCATCGCCGCGGCGAGCCCCGGCTGCACTGGCGTGCGCCAATGGCGGCAAAACGGCTTTAAGGTCGGCCCTAATTATCGCCTGCCGCCGGCGCCGGTGTCGGGCGGCTGGATCGATTCGGCCGATGGACGGGTCGTCAGCGCTTCGGCCGCCAGCGACACCTGGTGGGACGCCTTCGCCGATCCGACGCTGAACTCCTTGATCGAATCGGCCCAACGGCAGAATCTCGATGTCCGCGCCGCGGGCGCCCGCATTCTCGAAGCCCGTGCCAAGCGAAGTATCGCCGCCGGCAACCTCTTTCCGCAATCGCCAGGCGCCTTCGGCGTCTACGCCCACGGTCAGATCGGCCAAAACTTTCCCTTGCAATTCCCACACATCATCAATCTCTGGCTGACGGGCTTCAATCTTTCGTGGGAAGCCGATTTCTGGGGCCGTTATCGCCGCACCATCGCCGCCGCCGACGCCGAATGGGCAGCCTCCGTCGAGGGCTATCGGGATGCTTTGGTGATGCTCTTGGGCGAAGTAGCGACGTCGTATGTCCAGGTGCGAACCTTTCAGCAACGCATTGAGTATGCGCGCCGGAATGTGGATGCTCAGCGGGGGTCGCTCGAGATCGCCGAAGTGCGTTTCCGCGACGGACATGTTCCGGAACTCGACGTGCAACAGGCCCGTTCCAACCTGGCCCAAACGAGATCGCAGATTCGGCCACTCGAATCGAGCTTGAGAATGGCGAACAACCAGCTTTGTGTTTTGTTGGCGATGCCTGCGCAACAGGTGGCAGATTCCTTGGAGCCACGTCCGATTCCCGAGGCGCCGGCCGAGGTGGCGGTGGGTATCCCCGCCGAGCTTTTGCGGCGGAGACCCGACGTCCGCCAGGCCGAGCGCGAGGTGGCCGCACAGAGCGAGCAAATCGGCATCGCCACGGCCGACCTCTACCCGCGTTTCGCGCTCAACGGCTTTTTGGGCTATGCCCCTACCGAGTTCGGCGATCTCTTTTCCGAAAAAAGTTTTTTTGCCTTCGTGTTTCCAACTTTCCAGTGGAAGATTCTCAACTACGGCCGGCTGCGCAACAACATCCAAATGCAACAGGCCCGCTTTCAGGGTCGCGTGCTCAAATACCAGCAAACCGTCTTGCAGGCACAGCGCGAAGTGGAAGACGCCTTGGCCGCCTTCTTGAGGGCGCAAGAACAGGCCCGCGACCTGGAAGAAAGCGTAACCGCGACCGAGCGTTCCGTCGAGCTGGTGCTGACGATGTACCGCGGCGGCATCGCCGACTTCAATCGCGTCTACAACACGCAGTCTCTCTTGGCCGCACAGCAAGACCAGCTTGCCCAGGTGCGCGGCACGATTGCGTTGCGGCTGATCGACGTCTACCGCGCGCTGGGTGGTGGGTGGCAATACTTCAGCCACTCCGCCGCATGCGCACCGCTGGCAACCACCAGCGCCTCGCTACCGGCAGGCCACGGCCGCCTCCCAAACTCAACGCGGCTCAAGCCCGCCGGGCCCTCACCCGCCCGATCAACGGCCTCGTCGGCTGACGGCGCGGAGGCGATCGCGCCGCTTGAATCTTTGCCGCCGGGCAGCCGATCCGATCGCTTACCAACGGTCACCGAGTAGCGGAAAGCACGCGCCGGAAAGCAGTATCGTTTCGGCGTCGAATCGCCTCTTGATCCATCTCAGGCGGAAACCGTATCCTTTGCATGGCCCACGAAACGATGACCAAATGATCCAATCCAAAAAAGGCTGGCGGCGGTGGTCGAAGTGGGCGGGCCGCGCGACGCTGATCGTCGCGTTTCTGGCCGGCGTGGTGTTGCTCGTCATGTGGCTGGCCGGCAAGTTCTCGTCCAAAGTCCCCACCAAGCGGCCAAAGCAAACCGAGCAGGTTGAACGGCCCGAGATATCGGGCAACATGGTGCAGGCGCAGATCATTCGCGTACCGCTCGTCGAGTCGGCGGTCGGCACGATCCGCGCGGTGCATGAAACCACCATCGGCTCCAAGTTGCTGGCGCGCGTGGTCGAGGTCAGCCTGAAGGCCGGGCAAGAGGTGCAGGCCGGCGATGTACTGGTGCGGCTCGACGACGCCAATCTGCGCGCCAAGCTCGAACAGGCCCAGGCCGCGGTCTCGTCGGCCGAAGCGATGCACAACCAAGCCGTGAAAGATGAAAAACGCTATGCCGCCCTGTTGCAGTCGAACGCCGTCAGCCGCCAAGATTACGAGAAAATGGCGACCGCCCTGAAGTCGGCCGAGGCCGACCTGCGCCGCGCCCAAGAGAACTTGAACGAGGCGCGGGCCACGCTCGACTGGGCCACCGTTCGATCACCCATGAATGGCACGGTGATCGACAAAGACGTCGAGGTGGGCGATCTCGTTTCGCCCGGCCAAAAGCTGCTCACGTTGTTCGATCCCAAACGGATGCAGCTCGTGGCCAGCGTCCGCGAGTCTCTGGCCCATCGGCTGCAAGTCGGCCAGACCATCGAAGTCGATATTGAAGGCGCCGACAAGCGATGCCTGGGAACGATAAGCGAGATCGTGCCGGAGGCGCAAGCCGCCAGCCGGGCTTTTCAGGTGAAAGTCACGGGGCCATGTCCGACGGGCATTTATACCGGCATGTTCGCCCGCATGTTGATGCCGCTGGATGAAGAAGCGGTGTTGGTCGTGCCGCGGGCGGCGGTGCGCGAGGTCGGGCAATTGGAACTGGTGGACGTCGTTGAGCAGGGCCGGCGGAGCCGGCGCGCGGTGCGCACCGGGCGGACCTATGATCAAAACGTCGAGGTGTTGTCGGGGTTGCGGGCCGGCGAGGCCGTGGTGCTGCCGACCGCCAGCGCGACGGCCGCGGGAGGCCGCCCTTGACTAAAGAGCCTGCGGTTCAGGAACATCAGTTCACCAACAAGGTGGTCAAGGTCTTTCTGGACTCGAACCTGTCGGTGGTCCTGATATTGCTGGCGACCGTGGCGGGGCTGACGGCGCTGGGCATCACGCCGCGCGAGGAAGACCCGCAAATCGTGGTGCCGTTGGCCGACGTCTATGTCAGTTTTCCCGGCCACTCGGCGGCTGAAGTCGAGCAGTTGGTCGCCACGCCGCTGGAAAAAATTCTCTATCAGATCGATGGCGTCGAATACGTCTATTCGATGAGCCGCGAGGGGCAAGCGATCGTCACGGTGCGCTACTATGTCGGCGAAGACCGCGAGCGCAGCCTGGTAAAGCTGTTCAAGAAGATCGACGAGCATAAAGACATCGTGCCCGGCGGCGTGACCGGGTGGGTGATTAAGCCGGTCGAAATCGACGATGTGCCGATCGTGACGCTGACGCTCAGCAGCGCGTCGTCCGATGATATGACGCTGCGCCGCGTGGCCGAGGAACTGGCCCAGCGTTTGGCCGGACAAAAGGAGGTTTCGCGGTCGTATGTGGTTGGCGGGCGGCCGCGCGTCGTGCAAGTGCTGCTCGATCCCGACGAGATGGCGGCGCATCATGTTTCGCCGCTGGACATCGAGGGGGCCATTCGCGGCGCCAACGTGCAGGTGACTGCGGGCGAGTTCAGGGCGCACGACCGCCTGCTGAGCGTCGATGCCGGACGACCGTTTGAAAGCGCCGCGCAACTGGCCAAGTTGGTGATCGGCGTGTTCGACGAGCAGCCCGTGTTTCTCGACGATGTGGCGCGCGTCGACGACGGGCCAGAGGAAATCGCGAGCTATGTGCGGCACGGTTGGGGACCGGCGCGCGGCTTCACGGAGGAGGAAAGTTTTCCGGGCACGTTGGTGGGTGGGGCGGCGCCCGTCGAAAACGATTGTGGTGGGCAATGCCCACCCTACGCAAGGGTCTCGCAGCCGGCGGTGACGATCGCCGTGGCCAAGAAGAAAGGAACGAACGCCGTGCGCGTGGCGAAGGCCGTGTTGCGGCAGGCCAAAATATTGCGCGACACGATCGTGCCTGACGACATGCAGCTTGTCGTGACCCGTAATTCCGGCTTCACGGCCGACGAGAAAGTGAACGAGTTGGTGGAAGGGTTGGCGGTGGCCATTGTCATCGTCGTCGGTCTGCTGACGTTGGGCCTGGGCTGGCGCGAGGCGTTTATCGTGGCGGTGGCCGTGCCGGTCGTGTTTGGCCTGACTCTGGTGGTGAATCTGCTGCTTGGCTTCACCATCAATCGCGTGACGCTGTTTGCCTTGATTCTGTCGTTAGGACTGTTGGTCGACGATCCGATCGTCGACGTCGAGAACATCACGCGGCATTTCGCCATGCGCAAGAAGGCGACGCGCCGCATCGTCCTGGAGGCGGTGGCCGAAATCCGCCCTCCGCTGATCACGGCCACGCTGGCGGTGATCGTCAGCTTCCTGCCGATGTTTTACATCACCGGCATGATGGGACCGTATATGCGGCCGATGGCGCTCAATGTGCCGGTGACCATGCTCATGTCGATGCTGGTGGCGTTCACCATCACGCCCTGGCTGGCTTACCACATGCTGAAAAGCGAGTATGAGGCCGGCGGCGCGGAAGAAGCGGAGCAACTCGATCCCGACGATCCCGAGACCATCAAGCAGTCTCGGTTGTACAAATTCTTCTACCCGTTGATGGCGCCGCTGCTCCACTCGCGCCTTGTGGCCTGGGGATTTTTGCTGACGATCGTTGCGCTGACCATGGCGGCGATGGGCTTGGCGGCGGTGCGCAGCGTGCCGCTGAAGATGCTGCCGTTCGACAACAAGAACGAACTGCTGCTGGTGCTCGACTTCGACGAAGGCACGACATTGGAGCGATCGGACGCGGCGGTGCGCGATTTCGAGGCTTATCTGGCCGGCGTGCCCGAAGTGAGCGACTTCACCAGCTACGTCGGCGCGGCCTCGCCGATGGACTTCAATGGACTGGTGCGTCACTACTATCTCCGCCGGGGCGACAACGTGGCGGAAGTACGGATCGACATGGCGGGCAAGAAAAACCGCGACCTACAGAGCCACGCCATCGGCCTGCGCATGCGAGACGACTTGCAAGCCATCGCAAATCGGCATCACGCGCGCATGAAGCTGGTCGAGACTCCGCCCGGCCCGCCCGTGATTGCCAGCGTGGTGGCCGAGATTTATGGACAGCCGGATGATCGCTATGAGGATCTCTTGTTGGCCGCCGACACCGTGCGCGAGCGACTTACGAAAGAGCCGGGCGTGGTCGACGTGGACGACATTCGCGAAGCGGCCGAGCGCAAGTTTACCTTCGTCGCCGACAAAGAGAAAGCGGCGCTCAACGGCGTCACCACCGACGACATCGCCAAAACGCTGCAAGCAGCGTTGGAAGGCGGCGCCGTGGGCTTAGTGCGCAGCGAGACGGAGCGCAATCCGCTGCGCATCGAGTTGCGGTTGCCTATCGAGCGGCGGACCAGCGCGGCCGACCTGGCCCGCGTGGAGGTGAAAGGCGAGGGCGGCAACCTCGTGTCGTTGGCCGAGTTGGGGCGCTGGCGCACGAACCGCGTCGACCAGACGATCTATCACAAAGACCTGCAACGCGTTGCGTACGTGTTTGCCGAGACGGCGGGTCGGCCGCCGGCCGACGTCGTGGTCGATGTGCAGGCCGATCGGATTCGCGAGAACCGTAGCGGAATTCGTGAGGATTCCGGCGTGCGGCGTGGCGCGATTCGTGAGGATTCCGGCCCAAGTCACGGTGCTGTCCCGACTTCTCACAACGTCGGCGCCGAGCAGATCGAAGATGTCGGCGCAGGTTGGCTGAGTACGGCGTCGCCGCGCCCCGTCCATGAGCGAACATTCTTTTCCAATGGCAGCGACATCGCCTGGTCATTGCCCGAGGACTTCCAAGTTGATTTCGCCGGCGAAGGAGAATGGAAAATCACCTTGGACGTGTTCCGCGATTTGGGGCTGGCCTTTGGCGCGGCGATGATCGCCATTTACATTTTGCTGGTGGCGCAGACCGGCTCATTTACAATTCCGCTGGTGGTGATGCTGGCGATTCCCCTGACGGTGCTGGGCGTGATGCCCGGCTTTTGGCTGCTGAATGCCGTCGAGGCGAGGCACGTCGGCGGTTATCTCGATCCGGTTTATTTCACGGCCACCGGCATGATCGGCATGATCGCGTTGGCGGGCATCGTCACCCGCGATTCGATCATCCTGGTCGACTTCATTCACCTCTCGCTGCATCGCGGCCGCTCGCTGTTCGACGCTATCATGGAGAGCCGCGTGGTCCGCCTTCGGCCGATTCTGCTCACCGCCAGCGCCGCCATGCTGGGCGCCGTGCCGATCATCATCGACCCGATTTTTTCGGGCCTGGCTTGGTCGCTGATTTTCGGCTTGTTCGCCTCCACGCTTTTCACGCTGTTCGTCATTCCCGTCGCCTACTGGCTGCTCTATGCCAACACGTCCGGTCACGGGTTGCCGGAATCAGCGATGGAGCAAGAGGCCGGTAGGGAGAACGATAAGGCGGCGGAGCATGACGGGGGCGACGACGACGAGGAAACGACAGAGCGCAAACGAACGGATGAACCTGACTCATAGAGGCGCAATGGAATGAGTCATGAAGGGCCAGCAAGGGCGCGACCTCTTGACTCCCTGTCAAGCGGTCACGCGTGTTCGATGGAAACCACGGAACGTGCGACACGACTCGCGCAAACGCTCGCGGTTATTGCTGTTACCGCCATTACCGCCGATCAAGGTGGTTGCGCTCTTGCTATTTCTGAATCACTATGCCACGGTTTGCACCAATTTGGTGCAACTTCGACGATGTGAATCGTCGTAAGTCTAGTCGGGACAACAAGACGGCTATTGAACCTTTTTTCGCCGGCGCCCGGGGCTGGGAAATCGGGATGCGGCAGCAAGTCGATTAAAGAAGATTTCACCCGTTCCCTGGGGAGATGGTTGAGGGCCTACGGACCTTCCGGGTACGTCTGGGCGGCCGTGATGGCCTCCTGCCGCCGAGACGGACTCATCCCGGGCACCGTTCGCAACCATTCCAGAACGTCGGCGCGGCGGCCCCTCTGGCGGAAGAGATCGGCCACCAAGCGATGGGCTGCCCGGCGGTCCAGAACTTCGGGAGGGATACTTGCCTCCCAGATCGTAAGGTAGCTCGCCCCAGGGTGTCGGATACCGTTGGTTCCCGCAGCGAGCCGATTCCCGTCCGGGCTGAAGGCCACGCTGCTGATGTCACCGGGATCCGAGGCGAATGCCCGCGTGCCCGGGATCATTCGGCCGACCGGGCTGTGTCCCATGCCGAGGACGCGACCGGCATGGCTTTTGAGGGAGAGCAACTCCTTACCGGTCGCGGTGTCCCAGATCTTCACCGTCTTGTCCAAGCTCCCGGAAGCGACGCGCCGGCCGTCGGGGCTGAACGCCACGCTCCAGACCCGATCGCCATGGCCCCTGAGGGCGAACAGCTCCTGGCCGGTCGCGGTGTCCCAGAGCTTCACGGTCCTGTCATCGCTGCCCGAAGCGATGCGGCTGCCGTCCGGGCTGAACGCCACGCTATTGACGTTCCCGCCATGGCCCTTAAAGGCGCGCAACTCCGTGCCGGTCGCGCTGTCCCAGAGCTTCGCCGTCCGGTCGCCGCTCCCCGAAGCGAGGCGGCTGCCGTCCGCGCTGAAGGACACGCTGTTGACGTCACCGGCATGGCCCTTGAGGGTGAGTCGTTCCTTGCCGGTGACGCTATCCCACAACTTCAAGAGCCTGTCGTTGCTACCCGTCGCCAGGCACCGGCCGTCCGGGCTGAATGCCACGCTGCAGACCAAAGCAGAGTGGCCCTTGAAGGTGAACAGCTCCTTGCCGGTGACGCTGTCCCAGAGCTTCACCGCCGAATCGGTACTTCCGGAAGCGAGACGTTTCCCGTCCGGGCTGAACGCGACGCTCATCACGCTGCCGGAGTGTCCATCGAGGGCGAGCAGCTCCGTGCCGGTGACGCCGTCCCAGACATTCACCGTCTCGGCTCCCCCCCCGTGGCTGTTCCCCGACGCCAGCCGCAGACCGTCCGGGCTGAACGCCACGCCACGGGCCGACATGGCATCGCCCGTGCCCTCGGGCGAGAGCGGCTCCGTGCGGGTCGCGGTGTCCCAGATCTTCACCGTCCGGTCCCATCCCCCGGAAGCCAGGTGCTGGCCGTCCGGGCTGAACGCCACGCTCGCGATCGGATCGGTGTGGCTCTTGAGGGTGAATAGCTCCTTGCCGGTGACACTGTCCAGGATCTTCACCCTGTTGTCCCACCAGCCCCAGGAAGCCAGGTGGCTGCCGTCCGGGCTGAACGCCACGCCGGAGGTCCCTGCGGCATGGCCCGAGGGAGAGAACAGCTCCTTGCCGGTCGCGCTGTCCCAGACCTTCACCGCCCCGAATGAAAACACGTCGGAGCTCCTCGACGCGAGGCGTTTCCCGTCCGGGCTGAACACCACGTTGTTGACCGCCTCGATATGGCCCATGAGGGCGAGTAGCTCCTTGCCGGTGACACTGTCCCAGATCTTCACCGTACTGTCGCTGCTCCCCGTAGCGAGGCGGCTGCCGTCCGGGCTGAAGGCCACGCTGTAGACAGCCTCGGCATGGCCCTTGAGGGCAAATAGCTCCTCTCCGGTCGCGCTGTCGAAGATCCTCACCGTCCCGTCGTAGCTCGCCGACGCCAGGCGGCTGCCGTCCGGGCTGAAGGTCACGCCGGAGACCCCTCCGGTATGGCCCCTGGGAGAGGACAGCTCCTTTCCGGTCGCGCCGTCCCAGACCTTCACCGCCCCGACCGCCATCCCGTCGTAGCTCCCCGTAGCGAGGCGTTTCCCGTCCGGGCTGAAGGCCACGTTGTTGACCGCCTCGGCATGGCCCTTGAGGGCGAATAGCTCCTTTCCGGTCGCGCTGTCGCAGACCCTCACCGTCCGGTCCTCGACCCCCCAGGCCATTCGCCGGCCGTCGGGGCTGAACGCCACGTTGGAGACCGCTGCGTCGTGGCCCTTGAGGGCGAACAGCTCCTTACCGGTCGCGCCGTCCCAGATCTTCACCGTCCCGACCGCCATCCCGTCATTGCTCACCGAAACCAGGCGCCGGCCGTCCGGGCTGAATGCCACGCTCGAGACGACACCCTCATGGCCCGTGAGTGTCCGTTCTTCGGGATGGAACAAACGGGACAGATAATCCCACTCGAACCCACGCAGGTCTCGACCTGCCACCTCCCTGGGCACTCCTTCGAGCAGCTCGCGGGCGCGGATGACGTCGTTGTCCTCCCAGGCACGCTGGGCCAGTCCGATTCCGGTCGCATACGCCGTAGCGCGAGCTTCATCGCGCTGTCTGTCTGCCTCGACCCTGGCACCCAGGGCTTCTTGCCTGGCCTGATCCGAGGCGATCCGTTGCCGGTTCGCCTCGCGTTCAGCCGACGTGGCCCACACCGCCAGCAACGTGCTTACTACCACGCCGGCAACCAAGAGTGCCACAATCGCCGCCGCTGTCGCGAGTCCCTTTTTGTACTTGTGGACAAATTTCCGAACCCGATATCCCAATGTCGGCGGGCAGGCTTCGACCGAGTCGCCGGCGAGGTAGCGCTGGATGTCCCGCGCCAGGCCGTTGGCCGTGTCGTAGCGCCGGGTGCGATCTTTCTCCAGGGCCTTCATGACAATCCAGTCGATCTCGCCTTTCATCAGCGCCGAGAGCCTAGCCGGGTCGGATTGCCGTGTCGCCGCGATACTCGCTTTCGCCTCCGACGTGCTGAGCCGCTGGCTCGGGCGGGGCGGTTCCTCGTCGCGGACGATCCGCAGCACTTCGTCGAGAGCGGCCTGTTTCAACCGCTCCTTCTCGATGGGCGGGCTGCCGGCGAGCAGTTCGTAGAGTAACACGCCAAGGGCGTACACGTCGGCCCGCGTGTCCACGTCGAGCTGGTTGAAGGTGGCCTGTTCCGGGGCCATGTAGGCCGGTGTGCCGACGAGCGCGCCGAAGCCGGTGTAGATCGTCTTCTCGGTGAGCTGCTGGCCGACCGCCTTCGCCACGCCGAAGTCGATGACTTTCGCCACCGGCATCTCGTCGTGCAGGGCCACGAGCACGTTCGACGGCTTGATGTCGCGGTGGATGATCCCCTTGTGATGGGCGTGTTGGATCGCCTGGCACACCGGGACGAACAGTTCCAGCCGGTGCTGCGGCGTCAGCCTGCGGGCGTCGCAGAACTCGGTGATCGGCGTCCCCTTTACCAGCTCCATAACGAAGTACGGTCGCCCGTCCGCCGCAGCGCCGGCGTCGAGCACCTTGGCGATGTTCGGGTGGTCCATGACCGCGAGAGCTTGCCGCTCGGCCTCGAAGCGGCCCAGCACGCTCCGCGAGTCCATGCCGGACTTGATCAGCTTGAGCGCTACCCGACGCTTGATCGGTTCGAGTTGGTCCGCGACCCACACCTCGCCCATGCCGCCTTCGCCGATCTGTTCGAGCAGCTTGTACCGCCCCGCGACGATCGTACCGGGTTGTTCGACCGTGGGAACATGCGCAGCGGTCTTCTCCTCAGCCATTCCCGCCTTCAAGAGGCACGCCGGACAGAGTCCCGAGGGGGCATCGGCCGGCCGCTTCTCTCCGCAAAGTCGGCAGTTCTCACGATCACTCATCACGCAGCCTCCCAGAAGCGGACTACGATCCCACTGCACCTTCATGACGGACGAATCGAAAAGGGTTACAGCTTCGGCAAGCACTGTTCCCGGTCGGGGAATGGAAGCCCCGTATCAGTCTGGTTGACCGGAAGAATGAAACGGCTTTTTCTCCTGGTAAAGCTTCAACCGCTGTCCGTAATCTTTCTGGTTCTCCTCGTTGGATTCGAGTTCGATCGCCTTGGTTTGCCATTTTACGGCCGCCTGGAAGTCGCCCGACTCCGCGTCGGCGGCGGCGAGCGTGTCAAGGTACATGGAATCCTTCCAATCCGTGAGTTCGCAGGCTTTGCTTGCGAATTCGACCGCGATTGCGCCGTCGCGCAGCTTGGGATCGGGAGCAGTGGCGAGATCCCAGGCGATCGTATTGCAAGCATCCGATGGTTTTGGATTGAGTTCGATCAGGCGTTGGAACTGGGAAATCGCTTCTTGACGATCGCCCCGGCGAAGATAAACCGTGCCCAGTTTGTGACAAATGGACACGTCCTCTTTCGCTTGGAGCTGGTCCTTAAGGAGCACAATCGCTTGGTCCAATTCCGTATTTGCTTCGGCGGTCCTTTCCTGTCGTTCAAGCAATTCTGCGAGGCCTTCATGAAGTTCGACGCACTCGGGATGTGCTTTTATGGCGTCGCGGTAAACCGCGATTGATTCTTCGATCTTCCCCCGCCGTTCGACCATTTTCGCAAGGGTCTGGTGGAGATCGATGGCGGCCGGATTCGATTGAAGTTGGTTGCGAAGGAGATCGATGATCGTGTCAATCGCGGCGTTCGATTCCGCGAGCTTCCCCTGAATTTCGAGCAGCCTGGCGAGGCCCTTATGCAGTTCGACGCTCTGCGGATGCGCGGCAATTGCGTCGCGGTATATCGCAATCGATTCCTCGGATTGTCCCTGTCGCTCGACCATTTCGGCGAGTCTGAGACGGAGATGGATCTCCTCCGGATGGGCCTGGATCGCATCGCGAAAGACCGCGATCCCACCATTGATATCACCCGCTTCCACGAGTGCGTCGCAGAGAGCGTCGTATCGCCCCGGTGTCCAGCCTTGGAAACCCCCCTTCAAACGCCAGAGTGTTCCGTACATCATACCCTTAATCAGCATGTTGAATTCGCCAACAATGCTTGAGATGATTGATGAATTGAGAGTCTCATCGCTTTGCCGCGTGCCATGGGCCGCTTCCCGAAACTGATTTTCCTCAAGGCGAATCGCCTCTCTCAATTCCGCAATCTCACCCGTGCGGTCCTTGGCTTGCCGGAGCGCCGACGACAGCGCGTCGTGACAATCGGGTTTCAAGGGTGAAAGTCTCACGGCTTCACGTAATTCTTTAATGGCGTCTGGAAGCTGTTTATTCTGTCGCAAAACCAGACCAAGCCAGTAGCGGCATTCCGCATCGTTCGGGTCGAGCCGAGAAACCTCGCGGAATGAGGCAATCGCATTGTTGATGTCGTAAGTAAACAAGGAAAAGAACGCGCGCCGCCCATGCACAGCGAGGTCGTCCGGATGGCGGAGGGCCGCTTCACTCAGATATTCGCTCACATGTTTTTCCAACAACTGCGCTTCCGTCTCTCGACCGGTTTGATTGAGCGAAAAGCGCAGCAAAAAGACGTTGTTCAAATTGTCAGGCTCGATGCGCGCCAATTCTCTTCGAACTGCGATCGCTCCCTCTTCTTTATACATGCCGCATTCAAACATTTCTGAAAGACAGAAGCCCATTTGCGGCTCCAAGGCTCGTGCCGCGGTGAAGTAGCGCAAAGCATCAGCCGCGCCGTCGGTCTGGTTCGCCAAATCGAGATTGGTCCAAAGATCCCCTGGATAACGGAGCACGGATCGCCTGAGAACATTGAGCGCGGTCTTGGTGTCTCCCGCGCGGGTCAACAGTCGCGAAACCAGGAGGGGCATTTCAGGCCCCGAATCGAGGACCGAATCCTGGCTCGCGGTTTCTTGCAAGCTTCCGAGCATGGGTTGCAGGTCGCTTTTCAGTAAGAACGCGCGCAGCCGGTTCCGTTCCGGATCGGGGTCAAGGCCGTGGATCACCTCTAGGATTCGCTGCAAGGGACGATCGGCCGCGTTCGGGCCCGGTTCCGGGGAGTAGTCGTGTTGAATCACGATCCATCGATCGAGGTTGCTCACCAACCCGCGACGAATCGTGGCGGGAAGCTGCTTCAGTGCCCGAATTGCCTCTTCGCTGCCGGTGGTCTCGAACTCGAAGTTGTATCGCTGAAACGCCTCTGAAAACTGGCGATCGGCTTTTGGTTCCCATTGCTCCAGCAACTGCGAACGCCGCGGTCTGATGCTTTCAAGTTCGGCAAGGAGCTTCTGGCCACGCTCGGCCTGCGCTTGTTCGGCCGCCAATTCATCGCGAAAGGCGACCAGTCGCAGTCCGCCGTCCGACCGCGCCAGGCCGCCGAGCGAAGCCAACGCTTCGTCGGCGACGGCCAGTGCCTCGCGTCGACGCGGTGATTCGGCTCCGTCAGATCGAGCCTGTTCTTGGAGCGTCTGAATTCGGGTCAGCGTCGACTCCAGGTGAGTCAAGCGGCTTTGACGCTGCTGGTAAATCCAAAATCCTCCGCTTCCGCCCAGGACCGCAAACCCCAGCAATGATGCCGCCAGTGAGACTGTCAACCGCATGCGTTGCCGCTCGACCGCAACTCGCTTGGTCGCTTCCTCCGCGCGGGCTTTCTCCGCGGCTCGTTCGATCTCCGACTGACGCAGCCGTTCTTGGACTCGGGAATGATAGAGGCCCATCCGTGCGGCGACTTCACCGGCGTTGCGGGGGCGGTCGTCACGCTCAGGCGAGAGGCACGACCTGGCCAGAGCGATCAAATCGGGATCATGGCCGAGATGGGCCTGGTCGAGACGGGCGAAGGCGTCGGACAATTCGCCGCGAGCGGCCTTGCGCTGAATCTCGCCCGAGTTGCGGCCGGTGAAGGCGGGCTGGCCCGTGAGAAGCTCGCAGAAGATCGAGCCGAGGGCGAACACATCGGCCCGCTCGTCAACCCGGTCGATCTCGCCGCGAGCCTGCTCAGGCGCCATGTACGAGGGCGTCCCCATGATCGAGCCCGCCTGAGACAGCTCGGAATCGGTGCCACTGCGAGCCGTGGCGATGACCGTCGCGTGGTCCTTTGTGCGACCCGCCGAGGCGTCTTCGACCGTTCCGCCCCGAGGCAGCACCTTGGCCAGGCCCCAGTCCATCACCTGCACTTCGCCGAACGAGCCGACCATCACGTTGGACGGTTTCAGGTCGCGGTGGATCACGCCGCGGGCGTGGGCGTAGGCCATCGTTTGGCAGATCGACTCGAAGATCGAGAGCAAACGGGGCAATCCCTCGCTGAGGGACTTCCGATTGGCCAGGATTTCGGCAAGGGTGTGGCCCTTGACGAGCTTCATCGCAAAGTAGGGACGGCGATCGCCGAATGCGCCCAATTCGTAAACCGGCACGATCCCGGGATGCTGCAACTGGCCGGCGATCTGGGCTTCTTCGATGAACCGGCGAACCATCTCGGGCTTGTCTCGATGCGATTCAAGCAGGATTTTCACCGCCAGGTCGCGTCCCAGGTCGGCATCGCGGCCCTTGAGCACGGCCCCCATCCCTCCGCGAGCGATTTCGCCGAAGAGTTGTAGGCGCGCCGAACGCTGCGCGGGGTCGGGGATTTCAGCCGATGACGGACGGATCACTGGGCTTGGTTCGGATGCCGAATCCGCGTCGCGGAGCAGAACCGGCGGGATCTTGCCGAATTCTTCTACGAAGGCCGCCAGCACGCTGGATGAGGCCGGACCAAACACGATCGTCATGTCGTTCAGTTTGGGTCCATTGGCAGCCAGCCCTGCCTTCAGCAGGCAAGCCGGACAGAGGCCCGAAGGAGCATCGGCCGGCCGCTTCTGGCCGCAAACCCGGCAGTTCTCAAGGTCACTCATCACGCAGCCTCCCGAAAGCGGACTACGATCTCACTCAATCCCCCTACACCTTCATGACGGACGAACCGAAAAAGGTTACCACGATTCTTCAGTCAGTAGTCGAATCACGACAACGCTCGCAGCAGGTCGGCGATTTCAGCGTCAATATCCGCCGGATCGGCGACGGTCCGAGCGACTTCTTCACGCAGGAGTTGTCGATAACGACCGCGGAAGCGATGCACGGCGACCTTGACCGATCCCTCACTCATTTGCAGGGCTGCGCCGATCTGTTTGTACGATTCCGCCAGGTCGTCGCCCTCCAAAAGCGGTCGCAGGTGGTTGAATAGATCGGACTTGCCTCCACGACTGGCCTCCGATTCCAAGCGAGTCAGGACGTGCCCGAGCAGGACCATCGCCCAACGCCGCTCGAAGAGACGTTCGGCCGTCATCTCGTGCGTCGGTTCGTTGGTGTAACGCCCTTCGGCATCCCGCAGGTCGATTGAGACGGGCATTCGGCCTCCGCCCCGCTTCAAAGCGCGGTCATGATCCCGAGCATGGGACAGGAAGTGGGCGCAGGCCGTTCTGAGAAAGGAGCGGAAGCGACCGCGCGACGGGTCTGCTTTCGTCAGATCGCGACGTTCGATCAAATCGGCAAGAAATCCCTGAACGAGGTCGCTGGCCTCCTCTCGGTCGAGTCCCTGACGACGGGCAAAGGCATAGAGCGGGTACCAATAATCGCGGCACAGTCGCTCCAATGCGTCCCGGCCTTCAAGATCGGTAGGATCGCCGGCGCGAAGAACACGGCTCCAATGAGTCGTCGGGAATCCTGCCACTGACGGATACTCGGACATGGTTTCCCAGTCGCAGCAAAAGGACGATGATTGTTTGGGACAGCCGCAGTCAGAATCGGTCTGGCTTGCAGCAATGACGGTCGGCAGAACGGTAAAGCAGGTAAAGCAAGACACCCATACTCTATCCAGGCCAGCGGGGCGGAGCAATCCTGCCAAATGGTCCGCTGCCCGGACCCGTTTCTCGCGCCGCTTGACAGGCTTCAAACCGCATGTACATTGACCGGAACACCCGGAGGTGCTCGCATGCCTGCCTATGCCCGTCGCCAGATCCTCGACGAAACCGAAGTCGGCATCTACCACT
>Ga0307374_10003193_pt1 | contig 28247 bp, 19 predicted proteins | sample OX3MG_FD_202532 | JGI IMG/M metagenome (GOLD analysis project Ga0307374, IMG submission 202532) | Soil microbial communities from Risofladan, Vaasa, Finland - OX-3 | ecosystem: Environmental > Terrestrial > Soil > Coastal area > Acid sulfate soil | place: Finland: Risofladan, Vaasa | collected... | reverse complement strand
CGACTCTCGCGACAGACCCCCCTATTAGTAGATGGACGACTTGGACGACTTGGACACCCTTTTCGAGAGATTTCGTGCTGGCGGCGGGGCGCAGGAAGGATGAAGGCGGAAGGATTAAGGATGAAGCGCAAGCGCCGTTTCGATCCCCAATCTAGTCCGCGCGCGTCTGCGGCTCGGCACCGTGGCGCGGCACCGCGTCGCAACTACATGGCCGTGCTCGATCGAGAGGCCGTTGCCGGCGATCGCCGGCAGCCGGACTGGCCAAGCAGATTTTCGCAATTCTCGCACGTGTTGCGACGGATCGCCCCGCAGCCTGCGCGCGATTGGCATTCTGATCGAGTTCACTCGCGTCGGGTACCAGGGCCCGCGGACGCAAGTGACGTCGCCCCTGTGGCTTCGACGCCCACCGTCCGCAGCGAGGGACCGAAAGCGCCGTGGCAAAGCGGCGACAGCGCCGCCCTGCCGGCCAAAAACGCTTCGCGAAGAAAACCGACTCCGCATCCCCCTACAAAAGGCCTGCGCGACGTCGCACGAGGGGCGGAGGGTGGCGCGGTCACGACCGCGCCGCTACGCGGCTTGCTCACTGGCGTGGGGATGGCGGAGATCGGTTTTCTTCGCTGCGCGAAAGAACGTCCTTTCGCGTAGCGAAAGGCGACCGCGACCGCTAGGCCGCAAGCACCGCGTCGATCGCCTCCAGCGTCTCGCCGATCGATGCGCGGATCACGACGTCGGCCAGTTCGTCCTGAGGGGTAGCGTCGCGGTTGACGATCACCAGCTTCGCGCCGTATTGCTTGGCGGTGCGCGGCAGGCTGGCCGCCGGTTCGACGACCAGCGACGAACCGATCGCAAGGAACAGCTTCGCCCGCTTGCTCAAGGCGAATCCCTCTTGCAACAAGCTCGGCGGCAGCGACTGGCCAAAGGAGACGGTGGCGTGCTTCATCCGATCGCCGCCGCAAGCCGTGCAATTCGGCACCGCACCCTCGGCCACGAACCGCGCGACCATCTCGCCGGCTTCGTAGCGCGCGTGGCAATCGAGGCACGTAACGTGGCGGGCGGTGCCGTGCAGCTCAAGCACCTTGCGGCTGCCGGCCAACTGGTGCAGGCCGTCGATGTTCTGCGTGATCACGGCGGCCAGCCGGCCGGCGGCTTCCCAACGCGCGAGCACCTCGTGCCCGGCGTTGGGCCGCGCGAGAGCGAAATCGCGATGGGCCTCGGCCTTTTGGCGCCAATACTCGTGACGGGCCTCGGCGCTGGCGAGAAAGGCGTCGAAGTAAACCGGCTGGTACTTCGCCCACACTCCGCCCGGCGAGCGAAAGTCGGGAATTCCGCTTTCGGTACTGATACCTGCGCCAGTGAATGCCACCACGGCGTCGGCCTCCCTTAGCCAGGCGGCCACGGTTTGATGTAGCACGCCATCTCCTTCGTCAACCCGTTGCTGTAATCTTCCTGTCTGTAATTTTCTTGTCAACAATCGCCTTTATGTCTCGCTGCAATTCGTGACTATCCCCTCCCGGCGTTCGAAATCAGATCGCGTGCTCGTCGTAATACTCCGCGGACCCGATCAGCCCGGCAATCAGGTCCTCGTCGGTGGCGCCCTGGGCGAACTGAGCCATCCAGTAATCGAGCCCGCCCGGATCGGGAACGCGGCCGAGAGCGTGCAGATAGTCGTCGCCTATCTGTTGCTGCAGGCGCTCGCCGGCGTTGGCAAAACCACCCGCGACGTCGGCGCGGCTGGCGGCCGCGTTCAGTTGGCCCACCCAATAGCTTTCACCAAGCGAGTCGGCTTGCCGACCCAACAGGTCCTGGTATAGGGCGTCCACCCAGAGCTGGTTCGTCCCGCCCGCGCGCATGAAATATTCGTCCGAAGCAACTAACTCGGCGGCCAACCCCTCGTCGGTCAGGTTCCCCACTTGCAACTGGCCAGCCCAGTACGCCAATCCACCCGCGTCGGGCTCGCGCCCCAGGAATTTCACGTAAGCGGGCGTGACGACTTCGTTGGCGTAATTCTCGTAGCTGCCGACGAGATCGGCGGCGAACACCGCCGGCGCCAGACCGTCGTCGAGCTGGGCCTCCCAGTACGCCAACTCGGCAGGTGTCGGGAGTCGGGCGTAGACGTCATGAAACGCCGCGGTGACGTAATCGCCCGTCGCGCTGGTCATAGCGCCTGGGGTTGGGGTGGTCGGCATGGTGGTCACCTGCGCCCCGTCAGCGACGGTCACCGCCGCAAGGCCTTCGCGGGCGATGCTGACGTCGATAGTGAACGAACCAACGGCGGCGTAGACGTGACTGCCGAACACGCTGAACAATCCGCCGGCGGCGTCCGGCGTCACGACGGCGGTCGAACTGGAGCCGTCGCCCCAGTCGATCGTGGCCGCATAATCCGCGGAAGGCAGGGCGCCGTTGGGGTCGGTGAAGGTCGCCAATTGCTGGTTTTCGACGGGCGCGCCGACCGTGGCGGCAATCGTCAAGCCGCCCTGCGCTGACAGGGGCGTAACGGCAATCACCCGATTCACCAGATCGGGCACCAGGAGATTGGCGATGGGCGTGCCCAGACCGGTCACCAGATCGTACCCAGGGCCGGCTTGAAAAGCGCGATTTCCGCCTTGGGTAATGTCGTGAAACGCGCCGGGATTCGCGTACAATAGCGGCAGGGTCTGGGTCGCTCCGTCGAGCGACCCCTCTGCCAGCAACGCCCGGCCCTCGTCCGCGGTCGCCATCGTCGCCGCGAAGCTAACCGTCGATGCGCTCGTGCCCAACTCGCCTTGCCAAGGCGTGCCCGCACCGAACGTAAACGAGTCGTAAATCGGCACGCCCGGGCCGGAATCATCTCCGCCGACGAACGCGACGTCGGGGCTCGCACGCGACGGGAAGTTGAGACCGGCCTGCTGTTGATAAGCGGGTTGCGGTTCATAGCGGCTGATGCCGCCGCCGCTGTATTGCGTGGCAACTTCGCTCAGGTAGTTCCCTGTCGCATCGGTCGTGAGCTCCGTGGCGCCGACGCCCACGACGTTTGGCGAGAGCGCCGGATACAAGCCAAAGTTCGAGAACGAGGGGTAACTGGAGTCGCCCCGGTCGCCCGCGGCGGCGAGGAAAGTCACGCCCTGGTGACCGGCGGGAGTGGTAAAGTCGCCATCGAACGACAATTCACCGCTTTGGTCCGAGTTCCCGAAGCTCATCGACACCACGGACACGCCGGCCTGCCGCGCCGCCCATTGCGCCGCGGAGAACAGATCCGGTCCGGCGGCGTCGGCGGCCTCGACGAGCAAGATGTTCGCCCCTGGAGCCAAGGCGTGCGCCCATTCGACGTCGAGCGAGATTTCGTCCGCCCAGTTTGCATTGGACGCAATCCCGACGCCGCCGGCGACAAGCTCGGTTTTCTGGAAGCTGGGAGGATCGGGCAAGCCAAAAGCGAGATCGAACTTCCGCAGATCTCCGGCGATGTTCGGGTCGTCGAATGCGTCGACGACCGCGATCGTCTGCCCGGCGCCGTCGAGGTTCGAGCCGCCGACACTCGCGGAATCGAGCCCATAGGCGTGCCGAATCTGCTGGGGAGTGTAGCCCTCGGGGGCGGTCGTGGACTGGGGCGACAGCTCGACACCGATCGGCAAACAAACCGCCGTCGCGACGTCGCTTGCGTAGAGGCGCCGCGATTCAAGCCGCTGAGGACCAACGAACCTTCGGCGGAAAGTGGAACGCTTCGCCATCCGTGAAACCATCAAGGGATCTCCAACGACAACCGCGCGTCGGCGGCTCGGACCTGATTGCACGGCACTGGCCTTCGCCTCCAGTTATGCCAAATCCTGGCCCGCCTGTCGAGCAACCGTCGGGATTTGATCCATTTCCCCTGAATGGATCGGTTTGGTGCGACTGGGCCCGACAGGCTCACTCAACGGTGCAAGCTCGCGAAGAGGCTCTCCGCGTGCTACCGTACAGGGATGCCCTCGACGGAAAACGGCAAGCGAACCAGACGCGCCTGGCGGCGAAAGCTCGCCGCGCTGGCTCTCGGTTGTGCGGCGGCCTTTGTCGCGCTCGAATTCCTCGTCCGCCTTTACCCTCCCTTCGAGTTGCGCATCCGCGGCAGTCACCTGCGGCTGGCCGTCCATTGCCGACGCCTGGTTCGCAACGACTCGATCGCCAAGCTCGACCGTGAAATCGAATTTGCGACCAACTCGCTGGGCTTTCGCGGTCCCGATCCGCCGGACGATTTCGCCCTTCGGCCCACGATCGTGGCGGTGGGCGGCAGCACGACGGAGTGCCGTTACCTCGACGAGACGAAAACCTGGCCCGCCCGATTGAACGAGAAGCTCAAACTCGATTTTCCCGATGTCTGGCTGAACAACGCCGGGCTCGACGGACACTCGACTCGCGGCCACCAGGTGCTCTTGGAGCAGCTTGTCGGTCCGCTGAAGCCCAAGCTCGTGCTTTACATGGTAGGGCTGAACGACATGGGGCTTGCCAGCGCCACCGCCGACGACCAGCAATTGCTCCGCCAGGGACGCGAGGGCGATTCGTGGGCCGACAGGGTTTATCTCGAGCTGGTAAATCGAAGCGCCGTTTTCGCACTGGCCGACAACCTCCGCCGGCACCTGGCCGCCCGGAGAGCGGGACTGACGCACGGCAGCGTCGATCACGCGCAGTTACGGCTCGACGCCGCGTCGGGGGGGAAGATGGGCGATGAAGAGCGGAAGGTACTCGTCGGCCGCCACCGACGGCAGTTCCTGCCCGGCTATGAGACCCGGCTTCGCAAGTTGCTCTTGGCGACCTTGGCCGTCGGCAGCGAGCCGGTGCTCATCACGCAATCGGCTTTGTACGGCGATGCGATCGACGAAGAGACCGGACTCGACCTGGGACGGGTCAAGGTGGGCGACGTCGACGGGCTGGCCCAATGGCAAGTGCTCGAATCCTATAACGACGTTACGCGCCGCATCGGGCGCGAGCTTGGCGTTTTGGTCATCGACATCGCTCGGCGGTTGCCCAAGAATTCGCGTTACTATTACGATTACCACCATTTCACCAACGCCGGTGCCGAAGCGGTCGCGGAGGTGGTGGCGGAGGAGTTGAGGGGGAAGCTGGAGGAGATTGAAAGGAGGTCGATTGCGCGCGACGGGAAGGGAGGATGAGGGAAGACACGTAGACGGGGGGACGCGAGGAGGGGGACATGAATCCATGCATCTCCCGATCTCCCGATCCCCGCCACCTCCCGATCGCCGCGGCCGACGCTACTGACCTAGCGTTGGCCGACAGCTTCTACTATCATCCGGCCGCTGAATTAGCCGCGTTTCGTCAGGGAGGACGACCGTGAATTCGTTGAAGACGATGTTTCTGGCAGTATTGATGTCGGCCGCGACCTACGGCGTGTACGTCACGATCACGGGCAATCCGCCCGGTTCGCCCCCCAAAGAGACCAGGGAATGGGTGGAAGACCCCCCGCAGGTCGAGCGTCCCGAGGGCGACCCCTCTCAGACACCCGCGCCCCAAGCGGCGACCACGGCACCGGCCGAAATGCGGCGCACCGTGACCGAAAACTCCGACGGCCCGTATGGGACGGGCGAGACGACGACATACGATCCGCGCGGCGAAGTAACGGGCGCGGAGAGTCGACGCACCGAGACCAGTCCGGCCCCAAATCGTTCGGAGACGTTCGACGCGCCCAACGCGCTCGACCGTGGCGCGCAAGGCGGCACATCGCCGGAACGTTATTCACCGGATTCGCCCGACGACCGATACCCACCGAGGGGCCGCTATGGCGATGCCGACCGACGCCAGCCGGTCGGCCGCGATCTGGAGAACGATCGCTACCCGGCGGACGAGCGCGATCGCGGGCACGAGGGCAATCCCACGGCCGACACGCGGAGAGAGGGCGACCCCTCGCCTGACGGATCGCCTCCGCCCGACCCGGTGGAAATCCACGACGAATTCGTCGCCGGCATGCGAGAGGCTGAGGCGATGCTGGCCGAAAACCACTTGGTCGACGGTCTGATGAAACTGTCTCGCATGGTCGGTGATCCACTTTGGTCGCCCCAGGACGAGGCGCAATTGATGGAGCTGCTCGATCAACTCGCCGGCACGGTCATCTATTCTCGCGAGCACCTGCTTGAGCCGCCCTACGAAGTGCAGCCGGGCGACACGTTGGACCGCATCGCGGAGGCCTACCATGTGCCCTGGCAGTTGCTGGCCAACATCAATGGAATCAGCGACTCGCGCCGGCAGTTGCGGCCGGGAGATACGCTGAAAGTGGTCAAGGGGCCGTTCGAGGCCTGGGTCGATCTGGGCCGGTTTCGGCTGACGCTGTTCGTGGGCGATTGCTATGCTGGCCGTTTCGACATCGGCATCGGCAAGGATTTCGCAACGCCCGAGGGCGTATTCGTCGTGCAAAAGAAGATCGTTAATCCTGACTACTACGGCAAGCCCTACATGGCCGCGGACGACCCCAACAACCCGCTGGGAGAATATGCCCTAGAGCTGGCCGACCACCTCTACATCCACGGCACGAACGACCCGGCCAGCATTGGCCGCGCCGACTCCAAGGGCTGCATCCGGCTGAACAACCGCGACATCGCCGATCTGTTCGCGATCCTCTCCGAGAAGACCGAGCGCTCGCCCGGCTCGACGGTTACCATTCGTCGGCAGTAGAAAGCGTACGAAGATCGTGGGAACGACTACGTCCCTTTCCGCGCACTCCTTGCTATACTGTCGGCTGGAGCGCACCGATGTACGACAAGCATGCACTGATGGCCCTGGTTCGCGAAAAGGCCCTCAAGTTCGGCGACTTCACGCTGGCTTCCGGCAAGAAAGCGAGCTACTATCTCGATTGCAAGCAGGTCACGCTCGACGCGGACGGGGCCAGGCTTGTCGGCGAGGGGATTCTCGATCTCTTGAGCGAGCAGCCACCGAAGGCCGTCGGCGGCATGTCAATTGGCGCCGACCCCATTACGGCCGCCGTGGTCACGATGGCAGGCGTCCGCGGCCAGCCACTGTCGGGCTTCATGGTCCGCAAGGAACCCAAGGGGCACGGCACCGCGCGCTACATCGAAGGGCCGGTCGGGCCGGGTGACGAAGTGGTGATCGTCGAAGACGTCGTGACCACTGGCGGTTCGTCGCTCGTGGCCATCGAGCGCTGCCGGGACTTCGGCTTGGTCGTCAAGCGCGTAATCGCCATCATCGACCGCATGGAAGGGGGCGCCCAGGCGTTCGCCCTGCGCGGTCTTCCGCTGGCCAGCTTGTTCACGATCCGCGACTTCGGCATCGAACCGCCTGATGAAGGATGAAGGCTGAAGTGTAGCTGAACGCGCAAGAGTGCTGCAGACCGTTCAGGCCGTTCGCCTCGACATTCGAAATTCTCGCGAATCCCCGCTGTTCATGCTCGCCTTCATCCTTCCGCCTTCCGTCTTCCGCTTTCTACCCACTTCTCGATTTGTCCGCCGATCTCCTCGATCAGTCGTTCGAGGCAGCCTGGCGCCAACAGCGCGATCGTCTCCTGGTAAATGCCCGTCCCGTACGTTTCCCGCGTCGGCAGGTAGGTGGGAATCGAACCGTTGACGACCGTCGCGACGATGATTGTCGTCCGCGGGAACCATTGGCGGATCGAGCGTTGCAGCACCTGGTAGTGCTCCGATTCGACTGCCACCCAAATCGCGTCGCCTAGTTGCAAGACATGGACCGGAAACGGGAACGTAGGTCCCGCGGGAAGCGAACCAAGTCGGACTTTCTGCCGCGTCATGATCTCGACCCTGGCCCGGCAATCGCGAGCGAGCGTTTCGTCGTTGTCGGCTCGGGCCGCTCGCTCGGCGGCCTGCCGCCGCACAAGTTCGGCGTCGATTTCGGCGGCCGTGGGAAGGCCGGGGCGATAGGGCAAATCGACGATCCAACGTCGATGACGCCAGACGGCTTTGTCGCGGCGAGCGTCGGACGACAAGGGCTGGTGCTTCCAGGTGCCGATGACCGCGCCCGAAACGACCGGCCCTGAGTATTCGAAGCGCGTGCACGGAGGCGCCAGCGATTCGAGCGCCGATAGCGCAGCGTGGCCCAATTGCCGGCCGTTGGCGTCGGCCACCGCGACCTCGCCCACGTACCCGTCGCGCGGCCCTAAGTCGCCCGAGGCCCCTTGAATGAAGAACATCGGCGCCGCCGTGGCCCGCTCGACCAACTCCCGGCAAGCGCCGACATAGTCGGGACTGATCTGCGTGTTGTCCCAGGCCAGCGTGGTTGGATGGCAGGCGTAGTTGACCACCGAGGCGACGGTCTGCCCGTGAAAATCAGCCAGCTTGGCCACCAACACCGTGTCGTCGGCCGGACCCTGGGGATTGAAGCCGCAGACCCATTGGCCGCTCGCGGCGTCCCAAAGGTCGCGATGGCCGGCAAGAGAGCAGCGGCCCGTGCCGTAGGTGATCGTGACCGCGCGCAATTCGTCCTTGGCCTTTCGGACGACGGCGGCGAGTTTCACGGCCAACTCGTCGAGGTAAGGACCGATCAGATCACCCCCCGGCAATTCCGCGCGTTCCAAACCCATCAAGCCCGCGCCGTGCGTGTGCGAGAACATCACCAGCAACCGCTCTTCGGATACGCCGCTGGCCGCCGTTACACGGGCCCGCAGCGCCGCCATTTCCTCGGGCCAAAGCACGCAGTGGTCGACGGCGACCAGTGCCAGGTCGTGGGCTTCCAACGACCCATGGGTGAACGTCTCGGGGGCCGCCGACAGAACGAGGGCCGTGGCGGTCAGGGGGCGGTGAACTCCGCTGGAGCGATCGTGTTTCGCCGCGCCCCACATGCGGTGGTAGATTCCCACGGGCGGTGTGATGTCGATTTGCGCCGCGCCGGCCCTGCACAGGCTTTGCGGAGTATCAACGTGGTAAGTGGTCATCCTTCGTCCCTCATCTTGGCCCGCACTTCGGGCAATGGGTAATCGAGGATCGTGAGACCTTCCTTGCCTTGGATTTCGCGGAGCCGGCGCCAGCCGCGGGTGACGAGCCGTTCTCGCTCGCGGACATGATCCGCGTCGAGCGTCCGTTTATCGAAGGCACCCTCGAGGGTAACGTGCTCGAAGTCACCATCGACGATAAACTGCGCCAGTGCCGGATTGCAGCGCACGTGCCGCTCGCGGCTCGTATGAAGCGTTTCGGGATCGACCAGGCCGATCACGAAGCGCAAGTAAAGATCGCTGTCGGTCATCTCCTCGACGTCGCCGCCACAAACGTCACAAAGATAGCCTTCTTCGCATTTGGCCATTGGTTAGTCGTGTCATTGGTCGCTTGTCATTGAACTTTGAACTTTGAACTTTGAACTTAGGTCTTTGTTCTTTGGAATGAACCTTGAGTTTGTAACCGGATGTCCTAACGAATGACAAAGGACAAAGGACTGCCTTCTAACGGCCTTCTTAAAGCCCCAGAACGTCACTCATTCCGTACAATCCGGCGGGCTTGCCCGCGAGGAACTTGGCGGCGGCCAAGGCCCCATGGGCGTAGCAGTCGCGATGGGTGGCGCGGACGGCGATTTCGAGCGTTTCGCCGAGCAGGCCAAACATGATCGTGTGTTCGCCAGGATGGTCGCCGGCACGAACGGCGTGGTAGCCGATTTCGCCGTGCGGCCGCGCGCCGGGACGCCCCTCGCGACCGTGGCGCTGGGTGGTCTGTCCCATCTCGGCGGCGATGATGTCGCCGAACTTCAACGCGGTGCCGCTGGGCGAGTCTTCCTTGAAGCGATGGTGCCGCTCGATGATCTCCACGTCGGCCCCCGAGCGATGGTCCGCGAGCGCGCGGGCGGCGACGGCCGAAAGTTTCATCGCCAGATTCACCGCCAGGCTCATGCTCGGGGCCCACAGAAGCGGTATCTGGCGGCCCGCCTGATGGATCCGCTCGCGCTGGTCGCCGTTGAAGCCCGTCGTCGCCAAGACCAGCGCCAAGCCGCGCGCGAGGCAGGTTTCGGTAATCGCCATGGCGCCGGCGGGCGTGGAAAAGTCGATGACCACGTCAAGCGACGTTTCGATCGCGGCGGCCAATGGTACGCCGAGCACGCCTGCTCCGGCCACGATGCCGGCGTCCTCTCCCAGCCGCGGGTGCTGGGCGAATTCCAACGCCGCGGCGAGGCGCAGATCCTTGTCGGCGGAAGCCAACGCCACAAGACGCTGGCCCATTCGCCCGGCGGCGCCGTGAATGGCAATGCGAATCGGACCCATTGACGATCGACCTCCACTAGCTATACAGTTGAATCGCCTTGATGATTTCGGTCAAATCGTTCGACACGGCCACGGCTCGGTTGGCGAAGGCGGCCCGCTTGACGCCGCGGCTTCCCAGGACCTCGTTGAATTTGTCCTGATCGGTCGTGTGATAGGCCACTGTCGCGGTGGGATCCTTGAGCTGGTGGCCGGTCAGGATACAGACCACCCGTTCATCCGGGCCGATCACTCCCTCGGCACGCAACGCTTTGGCGCCGGCGACACTGGCCGCGCTGGCCGGCTCGCACCCCAAACCGCCGGCGCCGACCTGCGCTTTGGCGTCCAGAATCTCCTGGTCGGTCACTTCGCGCACCACTCCGGCGCAGTTCTCCAACGCGCGCAGGCATTTTTGCAAGTTCACGGGTCGATTGATCTCGATCGCGCTGGCAATCGTCGATGCCCGGCGGTGCTGCCGGTCGAGCTGGTCGTAATAGTCAGCGACCTTTGTCAGGTCGGTTGCGCCCCCGTTCCAACGCAGCCCGCGGCGCTCGACGAGCTCGTAGAGCGTGTTGGCCCCCGCGGCGTTGATCACCGCCAGCCGTGGTACGCGGTCGATCAGGCCGATCTCGAGTAGCTCGGCGAAAGCCTTACCGAAGGCGCTGGAGTTGCCAAGGTTTCCGCCCGGCACGACGACCCAGTCGGGCACTTCCCACCGCAGCCCTTCGAGGACGCGGAACATGATCGTTTTCTGCCCTTCGAGCCGGAACGGGTTGACGCTGTTCACCAGGTAAATGCCCAGTTGGCGCGACACCTCCTGCACTCGGGCCATTGCGTCGTCGAAGTCGCCAGCGATTTGCACCGTAAGCGCCCCGAAATCGAGGGCCTGCGAAAGCTTGCCGTAGGAAATCTTTCCCGAGCCCACGAAGATCACTGCCTTCATCAGCCTGGTCACACAGCTATAGAGGGCCAGCGAGGCGCTCGTATTGCCGGTCGAGGCACAGGCCGCTCGGGTCGCGCCGGTCATCCTGGCGTGCGTGAACGCGGCCGACATGCCATTGTCCTTGAAGCTACCCGAGGGGTTCATTCCCTCGTACTGCAAGAAAAGCCGGCCGGGCTGGACTCCCACGTACTTGCCGACGCTGTTCGCGGCATGCAAGAGCGTTTGCCCCTCGCCAATCGTCACGATCTGGCCGGCTGGGGCGAACGGCAACAATTCATGGAACCGCCAGAGGCCGCTGAACGCCAAGGGATCGTGGCGATGCAACCATTTTTGTTCGAAAAACCCCAGCGAAGTGGGGGGCCGAACCCGGTCCCAGTCGTAGGCCACGTCGAGCAAGCCGCCACAGGCCTTGCAGTCAACTCGCGCTTCATCGACGCCATAGGTCGCTCCGCAGGCCGGCGAAATGCACTTTTGGAAGGCCAGATCGGTGGAGGTCGTAACGTGAATGGCCGTGAGCTCCCAATGGTTTTCGTTCTACAGTCTAAGGCGCACAGCGCAGACCATCAAGGCAACCAACATCTTGCTTACGATTCGAAACAAAGTTGAGGCGCCGATTTGAGTTGTGTATTGTCCTGTGGCACAACGGTTTATGTCAACCGCGCAAGGGCCTCGCCGGCGGCGCATGTAGTTTGACTATCAAATCGAGCCACCGTACAATGGCAAGTCTGTGAACCCCGAATCGTAGGTTCATAGAGACTACCAAACGGGCTGGAGATGCGTGAAATGAAAAAGGCAGAGTTGAAAGTTTACAAAGAGAGGCTTCTTTCCCTGCGTTCGAGACTTCGTGGTGACGTGACCCAAATGGCCGACGCGGCGCTGAAGAAAAACCGTATGGACGGCGGCGGAGAAATCTCTAGTATGCCGATCCACATGGCCGATTTGGGCAGCGACAACTATGAACAGGAGTTCACGCTGAGCCTGATGGAAAACGAGGAAGGGACGCTCGATTTGATCGAGATGGCCCTAGAACGAATCGAGGACAACACCTATGGCCTGTGCGAGGAATGTGAGGCCAAGATCCCCAAGCTGCGTCTCAATGCGCTGCCTTACACGCCGCTGTGTGTCAAGTGCGCCGGCCAAACGGAACGCCAATGAGGGAGCGTCCGGCTTTGCGAAGCGCTCACCGGCGCATCATCGAGTGGGACACAATCGGGCAAGCCGGCGAGGGGGCGAGCACGGGGATGCGAGATGAAAAAGGTTCCCGCGAGCCGCTACGCGTTGTTTTCGCTGCTGGCCGTTTTTGGCTGCCTTGCCGATCTTGCGAGCAAGAGTTGGGTCTTTGCCTGGCTTGGCCCGCCCCACGGTGAAACCTGGTGGCTGATCGAAGACATCTGCGGTTTTCAGACCAGCCTCAACAAGGGGGCGCTGTTTGGCATGGGGCAGGGCAAGGTTTGGCTCTTCGCCTCGCTTTCCGTGGTGGCTGCCGTGGCGATCGTTTATTGGCTCTTCGTCGCCCGAGCGGCACACGATTGGCTGTTGACCGTTTCACTGGGCCTGGTTACGGGGGGTATTTTCGGCAATCTCTACGATCGGCTCGGTTTGTGGACGATGCCCGGTGCGGATGAGGCGCGCGTTTACGCCGTGCGCGATTTCATCCTCGTTCAGTACCACGACTGGGTCTGGCCCAATTTCAACGTGGCCGACAGCCTGTTGGTGTGCGGGGCGGCACTATTGGTTTGGCACGCGTACCGTAGCGAACGCAAGCCCGCGGCTGTCGAAACGAAGACCAACGTGGTCAAGACGTAACGGTGCACGTCTTGGAATGGAATCGCCGTTGGGTAGCCGCGTTACCGGTTCCGGCGCAGCGCCTCGAGGACCAATGCCGAGTCGACATCGCCCACCAACTCGACCAGCCCCATCCGCGTCGGCAAGACAAACCGCAGCTTGCCGTGCTCGACCTTCTTGTCCCGACCCATCGCGACGAGTACGGCGGCCGGTTCGAGATCGAGGGGCGGCTCGACCGAGAGCCCAAGCTGCTCCAAGAGATTTTGCTGCCGGAGCGTAAACGCGGCATCGACACGGCCCAGTCGCTCGGCCAGACGCGAAGCACAACACATGCCCATCGCTACCGCCTCGCCGTGCAAAAACTGACCGTAGCCCGTCAACGTCTCGAATGCGTGGCAGAACGTGTGCCCGTAGTTGAGCACCGCCCGCAGCCCAGTCTCTTCGCGTTCATCCCGGCTCACGACCTGGGCCTTCAGCTCGCAGCAGCGTGCGATTACGTGCCGCAGCACGTCGGCGTGCCGTTTGACCAGCCTGGCGACATGGGCTTCGAGATAGGCGAAAAACTCGGCGTCGAGGATCACGCCATACTTGACGACTTCGGCCAATCCGGAGCGGTACTCGCGCGGTGGCAGCGTTTCGAGCACGGCGGTGTCGATCAGCACGCCCAAGGGCTGCCAGAACGCGCCGACCATGTTCTTGGCGTGAGGCAAATTCACAGCCACTTTGCCGCCCACCGAACTGTCGACCTGGGCCAGCAGGGTCGTGGGAACCTGCACCAGCGCCAGTCCGCGAGCGTAGGTCGCGGCGACGAAGCCGGCCAAATCACCGATCACGCCCCCGCCCACCGCCACGACGATGGTTTTGCGATCGGCGCCAAGCTCGGCAAATTTTTCCCAGAGGTCGTGGGCCGTTTCGACTGATTTGGTCATCTCGCCTGCTTCGACGACCACCAGATCGACCGCAACCCCATCGGCGCCAAGGCGCTCGGCAACCGACATAGCCCAGGGCTGCTGCACGTGCTCGTCGGTGACGACGATCGCGTGCGTCGCGCGGCGGCGATCGGACAGGAAGCCCGCGAAGCGAGAGAGGTTGCCGGAGCCGATCTCGATCGTGTAGCCGCGGTCGCCAAGTTCGACGGGGACGGTCAGAGGGTCGGACGCTGGTTCAACCATGGCGTTGGTGTCATTTGTCCTTCGTCATTTGTTCGGCATCGACCGGCAACCAATGACCAATGACAACTGACCCATGACAAACAGCGTCACTTCACCCGCTCCAGATCCGCCGGCGTGACTGTGATCTGGCGGCAAAAACCGGTGTGAAGGCGATTGTAGTCGAGATCGGCGGCGGCCTGCGGGGAAGCGTGCAACAACTGCTCCAGCCGGTCTCGCTCGTACTCGTCAAGGCTGTCGTATTCGTCGGGCCAGATCGTCAGGGTCTCCACCACTAGGGCTTCACGGTACGGATCAAAGGCGTTGGCCATCACTCGCTCGTTCGACAAGAAGTTATTCTTCGACTGCCCTCTCCGCCAGTATACTGGCAGTGGGCCCTGGGGGAAGTGGGGCCCTCGCGGTCATACAAATCTCCGGGAGGCCGGGGGCTTGCCCCCTGGAGGATCACGCTCGTTTCTAGAATGTCGAAAAGCAACTTTGGGAGAATGCCGCCGAAAGGCGGTACGACGAACGATGGGCCGATTTCCTCTCGCCGGAATCAAAGTGCTCGACCTCTCGCGCGTACTGGCAGGGCCGGTCTGCACCCAACTCCTGGCCGACTTGGGGGCCGACGTGGTCAAGGTCGAGCGTCCCGGCGCCGGCGACGACACGCGGCAATGGGGGCCGCCGTTCGTCGACGCCGGTGGACTCAGCGGCTATTACCTTTCCTGCAACCGGGGCAAGCGGTCGCTGGCGCTCGATCTCAACCACCCGGGCGGACGCGTCGTGGTCGACGACCTCGTGCGGCGGGCCGACGTCCTGGTCGAAAACTTCTTGCCCGACTCCTTGGCCAGGTTCGGTTTGGGGCCCGAGCGCCTGAAACTGCTCAACCCGATGCTGGTCAGTTGCTCGATATCGGGCTACGGTCGTAGCGGGCCATTGGCAGCCGTGCCCGGCTACGATCTGATGATGCAGGCCAGTGCGGGCATCATGTCCATCACGGGCGAACCTGGGGGAACGCCCATGAAAGTCGGCGTGGCGATCAGCGACGTGCTCACGGGGCTTTATGCGGCCGCCAGCGTGCTCGCCGGCCTGGTTGCCAATAGCGCCAGCTCGCCGGCCGGCGGCCATGCGTGGGCCTTCGATCTGGCCCTGGCCGATTGCACGCTCGCCAGCCTGGTGAACGTTGCGCAGGGTGCGCTCTTGACCGGCGAGCGGCCCAAGCGCTGGGGCAACGCTCACCCGCAAATCGTACCCTACGAAGTCTTCTCCACCTCCGACGGGCACGTCGTGCTCGCCGTGGGGGCCGATCGGCAATGGGAACGGTTTTGCCAGGCGGTCGGCCACGACGAATGGGCAAGCGACCCGCTTTTCCAAACAAACCCCGACCGCGTCGCACACCGCGAAGAATTAGTGCCGCTTTTGGCGGCCCTGTTTCACCAGCGGTCGACGGCGCACTGGCGAGCGCTGCTGGCGTCGGCCGAGGTGCCTCATTCGCCCGTTCTGGCGATCGACGAAGTGCTGGCCACGCCGCAGGTCGCCGCGCGCGACATGGTCCACGAAGTGGTCGATTCGGCCGGCCGGCGATACAAGCTATTGGCAGGGGCAGTACACTGGCAAGACGAACCTGCTCGCGAACCCCTCGCCCCGCCGGCGATTGGACAGCAGAGCGACGAGATCCTGCGCGAATGGCTGGATTATGACGACCGGCGGATCGGAGATCTTCGCGAAGTTGGCGCCGTGGCGTGAGAGTGGAAGGTTGAAGGCGGAAGGATGAAGGATGAAAGACCAATGACCAAAGACCAAAGACCAAAGACCGAAGACCGAAAACCACTGACCACTGACCAATGACCACTGACCACTGACCAATGACGACTGACCAACCGCGAATGATCCAGGGAAAGCACGCCATCCTGGCGGTTTTTGCCGTCGGCCTGATCGGCGGAGTGGGCAGTTGGTGGTACTACCAGGCGCTGCAGCGCCGCGTTTTGGAGTTATGGGGACCGGAAGCGGCGGCCCTGATGGTCCATGCGCCACGGGCTGAGGCGCTATGGCTGACGCCGACCGGCGCCCAGGGTGGGCCCGGCGAAGTGGACCTGGGCGGCACTCGGTTCGCCGTGCAAGGGCGTGCCGACGTGAGCCACGCCGCCGGCTTGATCCACCTTCGACACAGCCTGATCAACGACAGAAGTTTCGATTGGTCGATGCCCACGGTGGATTGCCGGCCGCGGTGGGAATATGCATTGCGCTTCACCGACGGCGATCGAAGCGCCACCGTGCTCGTCGCCGGCAACTGCCGGTGCGCCAAATTGGCTGGTGGCACGCGCGAGGTGTCGCTCAAGATTCCAGCCACGGGCAAGCCGGACGACCATGTCACGAAGCCCCCGCTGGAGCGGTTCCTCAGGGACCAGTTCCGCGAGACGGGACAGACCAAAGAGACTTTCAGCCCGTAGCGATGTTGACGCTAGATCAGCCTGCCAATCGCGTGATCCGGTTGGCCGGCGCGGCGTCGGCCTCGGCGCGGTAGCGGTACTGCATGAGGTAGGCGTCCTCGGTGGTGTCTTCGTAAAAGTCGCGGAGCACCGAGACCGCGCGGAAACCGTGGGAGCGGAAGAAGACCTGGGCCGGAAGGTTCGTCTCGCGGACCTCGAGCAAGATACGGCTACGACGCTGGTTAGAAAGCTTGGCGCTCAGCTTCTCGACCATCTGTGTGCCGATCCCCTGGCGGCGGTGCGAGGCGGCCACGGCGAAATTGAGGATGTGCAGCCGGGTCTTGTGCAGCTCGTAGATCATGAACCCCACGACCTGATCGTCATGATCGGCGACCATGCCGATGCAGTTCCGTTGCCGGAGGCAGCGGACGAAGTCGTCTTCGGACCAGGGAAACTCGAAGGCCGCGTGCTCGATTTCCAGGACCTCGGCCATGTCGCGCCGAATCATCCAGCGAATGTGAACGCGAAGTTTTTCCCGTTGTGGGGAGCTCATGCTGGCCTCCTTCCTTGTCGGCCGTCGCCCGGCGGCAAACCGCCGCCGTGCGTGGGAGCGGTAAATTATCAGAAGCGCCCTTGGGTGCCAAGACGAACTCGCCAGGGCAAATCGTGTGAATCAATGTTCACTAATACTCGCGGTCATTGCCGGCAGCGGTTCGCGCACCGGCCGCCAGGACGACCGCCAGGACGACCACAGACTGATCGCGACGATGGCCCAACCTAGCACGCTGGGTGTCAGCCAGAGCCACCAGGCGATGCCCGCCGCTACGCCCCAAACCTGGGGCCATTGCCGACATGCGTCCCAGGGCATCCGGATGGCGAGTACGATCGCCAACACCAATGAGGCCAACACGACCACGGCCGCCGCCTTGGATCGCCCGGTGAATTCATCCCCCCCCGATCGCACCAGGCGGAACTGTGCCGGTGTTGGTCGTCGCTCTTCGGGACGTTCCGCTGGCCGAGGGGACTGACGAACGGCCAGAAAACGGGTCGTCGGGCCTTGGCCGGCGGATGCCTGGTCCGCGGAGAACTGGTCCCACAGATTACCGGATTGGTCCAAAACCAATGTCGCGGGGTCAATGGACTCGAGCACGGAAGTGACTCCCAACCGTTTGGCCTGGAGTGCCGGATCGTCGCCAAGGATCGTGTCGGCTTCACTCCCCTCGTCGCCCAGCGGTGTCTTGCCCTGACGTTGAAGCTGCTTGACCGTGGCGCGCTCGAACAACAAGCGTCGAGCCCAGGGGCGATACCAGTTCGCCAATTCCTCGGAAGGAAGGGTACGGATCAGTTCGTCTTTGAGTTCCAACAATCCATCAAGGTTCTGCAACCGGTACAACTCGGCCGCCAATGGTTCGACCGGCCTGGCACCGTCGTCCCCGGTGAGCGTCTCCCAGCCTGCCGGCGCCGAAAACGTCCAAAGCGCGTTTTCCGCGACGAGCTCGCCAAGGCAGGGCGCCTCGATCGCCAAGGAGGCGCCGTCGGATGGCGCCTGCGGCAAGCTCCCCGTCGCGAGAACGACGATCCTTTGCGGCAAGCGACTCGAAGACAACGGCAGCCGCCATTGGAAGTCGCCCTCAGGGATGGGCGTGATTGAGACTCCGCCTACCATCACCGCGACAAGTCGCCAGCCGGCGGGCACGCGCAGCGGGCAACTCAGCCAGCCCGCCGGGTCGAGATCGAACGTCGCCGCCGATCGGCACGTGCCGTCGGTGTGCCAAGCCAGGCGGATGTCGGCCCATTGTAACCGTCGGACTACGGCCGAAGGCTTGATGGGCGTCAAAACGGCTTGCGGATCGTCGCCCGCGGTGCGAAATGTCTCGTAAGCATCGTTCGGTGGCAAAGACTCCGCCAAGACGTCCGGCAGCCTGGCCGGAGTCAATCGCGTGGTTTTCCAAGCGACCTGCTGCGCGCCGATCCGCGTCGGCAAGACGACGAAGCGTTCAAGCCCTTCGGCCTCGAGCGATACGTCGGGGGCGGCGATCGGGTCGCCCGTGACATAAGGACCACTGAAAACAATGCGGTGCCGGCCTTCAAGCGCCGCGCGCGGCCGAATGGTCAATCGTCGCCGGCCCGCGTTTGCCGTCGCATCGACCTCCACCGCCGCCGGCGGCGTGACTTCGAAAGGTCCGGTCCATGGTTCGGGGATTTCGAACCGCAACGCGTCGACGAGACCGTTTTCGACGTTCAACAGGCACTCGACTTCGACCTGCCATGCTTCGTCCTGATAGCGCAGCGACGTGACTTGCGTGGCCTCGAGACGCGGTTCATTGGGACTGACCGACACGACCGCGGAAGCGGCGTCACCGTTGGCCGCAAGCGCGGCCACCAGCCGGCCCATCCGAGATTCGGTCTCGTCGCGCGTTGGCTCGGCAGTAGCGTCGAAACCGGTGCGTTCGTCGATCGCGACCTTGACATCCCCCCGGCGATAGATCAGCACCGTGCCCGACAGCGATTCGCCCCCCTCGATGGCCAGCTTCGGCAGCGGCAGGGAACCGATCAACGGGGTTGGCAAATGGCCACGCAACGAAAGGCGCTGCGGGCCGGTCACTCGGTCGGAAAGGAACAACGTGATCCGGCCTTTCTCGTCGCCAGACCAGCGCGCTGCGCGTTCGACCCCGTCGGACATCAGAGAAATGGAGTCGATCTGAAGCGTGGGCGGGACAATCAGCCGGTGTTGAAAGCAATGCCCGGCGGTGGTCGACAACTCGGCGTCGAACCGAACCACGGCGCTGCCGCGTTGGAAGGCGAGCAGCAGCTTCTGCTTGACGGTCGTCAGTGGATCTCGAGTGCTGGTGGCGAGGTTCCACGAGATGTCGCCGGCTGGCAGCCGATAGGCCAACAAGGGCGGGCCTTCGGAATTCCCCCAGACGCTCGTGAAATCCTTGGGATCGACGGTTTCCAGCGCCTCATCGTCGCGGACCTTGAACTCAAGTGCCAGATCGACTGAAACGGCCAGCCAGCGCCGCACGCTCCGCGCGCCCTGGGGCCGCAGCAACGGCAGTCGGATATTGCCGACGCCCGAGGTCCGGGTCAATAGCCACGTCGTACGTAGCGGCACATCGCCAAGAGGTTGCTTCAGGTCCAACTGGACCACGTTCGGACTGTCTGGCGCATCGTTCTGCGACGGCGTCGAAACGTCGTCGGCGACTGGCGATTCCGGCCCTTCGAGCGGCACCAGTCGCAGCCTCGGGTCGGCGAAGAATTCCAACCGGCGCACCTCGCCTCCAGAAACCTTGTACTTGTGAACGGCGTCGAGCACCACTGCCCCCGGGTGGACGGTGAGCCAGAGGAACTCATCGACTTCCACGACGGGTCCCACCGCGCCGGCCCGCTGTGGCCAGCGCACCGCCAGCCGGCCGGCCGGGCCCAATTGCGCGGTCCATCGCTCGCCATCCTCGGATCGCCTGGTGCGACCGACGATGGAAAGCGCCTCGACGCCGCTGGTTTTCCCAGGCGCCGTCAGCTCCAGACTCGACGTAGCCAAAGCGGGAATCGATATGTCGAAACCGATTGTTTCGCCGGCGGTACGCAGGACCGGGCGAATTCTGAATTCGAGTTGACAGCTCCCCGGATCGCGCACGTCGCACTCCAGCGCTTGCCCGTCGGCGTCCCATTCCAGCGGAAGCGGCCGCCCGTCGAGCAACACGGAATCCAAGACCAGACTGACCCCCTCCTGCCCGAGTGGAATGCGCACTCGCGTGTTCGGCTGGAACACGCGAAGTCCGAAACGGACTTTGAAATCGGCGACTTCCAGACGATCTTCCTTGGCGCCTCGCGCAAGCGTGACGCGGTACGACGCATTCTGGAGGAGCCATCCGGCCGGCGTGTTCGCGGCCGCGGTGGCACGTCGACGCAACTCGGCGAGCAACGCCGAGGGCACCTGGTAGCGATCGCCGGTCGGCTTGCCTTGGTCGTCACTGGGGATGAATACCTTGAACAGCTTGTCGCCGGGGCGCGCTTTGGCGACCGGCGCCGGATCCGCCGCGCGGACCAGCCCCGCGCGGCACGCCAGCGACATTCCGCCCGCCACCAGGAGTACGGCCAGCGGCCCACCGGCCGCCCGTGCCGACGAATCGGCGGCGTCGGCGTGGCGTTGGATGCGAGAACTGCGCCCCGAAAGAAGGTTCAGTAACCCGGCCGCCAGAGCGCCGACGAACGCTCCCGCGGCCAGAGGCGACAAGGCGTCGGGCACCACGAGCGCCACGGCCGCCACCACGCCCAACGTGACCGACGACAGCGATGGATTGCGGCGAAACCACCAACGGCCCGCCGCGAACATGAACGCCGATAGTCCCCACCCCGCCGCCCAAAGCATCGCGCCGCGAACGACACGAACCTCAAGCGGCGCGTCCGACGTCACCGTCCGCTCGTAGGTCGACCAACCTCGGCGGTCGAGCAGATCGAGGCCCGACGGCAACCCCTCGCCCCAAGGCAGCTTGCCGCCACTCGCGTCAGCACGATGGGCCGGCGGTGAGGAGTGTGGTCCCGCCGCTGGGACCGTCACTTCGAAGGGCCGCTGACTCGACGGACGGCCGAGGGGCCCGAACCAGCGCTGCGACCAGCTTCGATCCAGCCGTTTCGCGGCACCGTCACCGGCGGCGATCCATTCGTAACCAGGTGGCAAGGAGAACCGCCAGTACCGCCACAACTCGACCAGATCCAATTGTGGCCAGGCCACGGTGCAAGTGCCGACGAGTCCCCAGGGCGCTCCTTCGAGGACGTATTCAACCGCCAACCAGGGAAACCGTCGACCTGCTGGCAACTGGACATCGATCGTGCCGGAGTCTTCGCCACGCGGCACGGCAACCCCATCGACCCACAGGCCCGTGAGCGTTGCATGGCTCGGCAACGACAACCGACAATGCCCCTCACCGGCGTTCTCGATGCGGTAAATGGCCAGGTGGGTGCCCCGTCCGCCGGCTTCGAAGCGACTGGAGAGCCGGCCCTCCCAGACGAAGGCCGCTGAGGGCGATGCGGCCGCCTGGACGGGCGCGACCGTGATTGCCGCCGTATCGATGGCACCCAATTCGCTTGCCGCGTCGTAGCGGAACGTCGCGCGAACGGTCGAATACTCGGCGGTGCCGACCGGCTCCGCGGTGACCGGCTGCAATCGCCCCTTGACATCGATCAACGGTACGTCGTCGTCGGCCATGACGATCACCGTACCTTGCTGACCGTCGGCCTCCGGCAGCGCCGCCAGACTGATGACCGACTCGGCCGTAAAGGGGGTCGCGCGCGTTGCCTGCAACTCGAACGCGGCGGTCCGCGGCGCGCCGAGCGTGACCTCCCACGTTTCGCCCCCCGCGCCGAACCCGGCCGCGGACTCCCGATCGGCTGACCATCGCTTGGCGGCAAGCCCGCCGCGCGCTTCGCCCACCAGGAGCCAGCGGGGCGGTTCCTCGCGGGCCCGCGTGAAATGCACGACCACGCGCTCCAGCGCGGCGTCATCGGGCAAGCAGCCGAGCGCGTACGTCTCGATCAATGAACCAGCCGAAACCTTGGCCTCGACCTTGATTTCGGCCGTATAGCGTGCCGGCTGCCGGTCGAGCACGGCGGTCCAGCCGCCGTCGCCGGTCGCGAGGTCGAAGACCGGCCCGGTGGGCGACACGGCAAACAGCCGTCGCTCGGCGGGGGAGAGCTTCACCGGATCGAGCCGCTCGAATTCGTCGGAACCGGACAATTGCAAGCGGTGCGAGGGCGTCGAGAGGGCGAGCAGGTCGCGACCGAGGGAGACGCCGCGGAAGGTACCTATGCGAAAATCGCCGGCGCGCAAGCGGCGCCCCAAAGGGAAGCTCGACATCCGGCCGGCAATCCGCATTTTGACGGGACGATCCTGCGTCAAGGCTTGTGTCAGCGACACGCTGAGGGCGCGTTGGGTCGGACCCGCCGCCTCGACGTTCCACGAAGCGAGACGATCGGGCGGTTCGGTACTGACGGAATCGATGATCCAATTCTCGTCGATGTCGGCATCCAACTGGTACCGCTCTGCTCCCGCGACTCGGAATTCGCCCACGAAGGTGCCGGCCGCCTCGCCCTCCGTGAGCACGACCGAAATCCCACGGTCGAGTACGATGCTCGCGTGCCGTTGCGAAAGCCGCGTTTCGATGCGCGCTTCGGGCGAAAAAAACTGCACCTCCAACGACTCGCCGGCCAGCGGCGCGGCCAGCCGCCCGGCCTTCGACTGCCGGCAACCCTCGGTCAGGAAACGATCGAGCGACAAGGGCGCGGGGACCAACAACGTGGCGCTTCCCTCTTGCCAGAAAAGTCCTTGCGGCCGAATGGCCGGCAATCGCCAGGCGCGGTCAGTTACCAACGAGGCCAGCGCTCGCAGCTTCAGCGTACGATCGGCGCCCAGCAGCGGCTCGGGGAATTCGAGCGTAACGCGCCGCGTACCATCGGCGGCGCCGGCCGACGAGAGCCAAGGCAAGGCCGCCTCACCCCGCGGCGAGGAAACCCCGGCCGAGACGATCTGCAGTTCGGCATCGAGTTCGAGCTCCAAGCGCCGCAATGGTTCGTTGTGGACGTCGACTCTCAGCTCGGACGTCAGGTCCAGCCCGGCGGGCGACAACTCGTAGCGCGACGCTTGCCTCAAAAGCGCCAGCCGTCGTTGTTCGCCGCCGGACTCGCGCGCCGACAATCGCAGTTCCGTCACACCCCCGCCACCCAATTCGATGTGCCAGTGTCGGACGTCGCCTTCACCTTGAGCTTCGCCGAGGACGACCCCGGGCGAAACGGACGGGACCAATTCGCCGGGCAGATCAAGCCAGATGGTGCTGACAGGCACACGCGGCAATTCGAGCGTAAATGCCGTGGCGCCCGTCGCGTCGCGCCGGCCGGCCAACGACCATTCGGCGGTGAGGATACCTGGCTTTTCAACCAACACGGCGAGCTTTCCGGCGGGCGAAAGTCCCAGGCTTGCGGCCGGCGAGGCGTTTTCGCCGTTGGGCGCGGTGGTGTTCTCCCAGCGCGCATGGCCCAGGGCCAGACCGCACGGTGCCAGGGTCACGAGTGCGGCCCCCTGGTGGGGAGTCGCGATTTCGAAGCGCGCCAGGCCGGCGAGCACGTCCTGGCCGTCCAGCGCGGCTTCGTAGCGAGCGTGGACTAGACGGACCGCGTTCGATGTTGCGGCGCCCTCCGGCGCCGCTCGCGTTGCTTTCACCAGCCGTTCGAATTCCTCGCCTTCGACGGGCAACAGCGGCACGTTGCCCTTCCACTGTTCAGGGTGGTCGGCCGGCACGAAGACCCGCATGAACCTCAAGCGCGGCGCGGGGGCCCGCTCCTCGGCGGCGGCCGGTAGCCGGGCGCCGAGCGCCAGAAGCGGCAGCAGGAGCAACGACAGGCGTCTCATGCGTTGGCTTCCGGAGCCGACAATTCGACGGCGACCGCGGCGGTTTCGGTCGAGACAGGGGTGACTGGCGCCGCGATGCGCGGGTGACTGCGCGTCGAACCGCGGCCGGTTATCGAACTCGACGCGGCACGAGTGGCCCAGCGCGAACGATCGGGCGGCGCGCCTCGCTTCAGCAGTCCGGCGAGCACGGTCAAAGCCAGGCCCAGCGCCGCGGCCTGCAAGCCAAGCACCGCCAACTCCGGCGCCAGGGCGGCGGCGGCCAGCACACCGACCGACGCGGCCATCATCACGGCGGGGTGGCGCAAGATCGGAAGGTAGATCAACGCCAGGCCGCAGCCCAACACCAGGCCCGACGCGACCAATACCAACAGCGACCGGCCCACCGAACGTACCTCGATGGTATCGCCTAGGCGCGTAACGCTGAACAGGTAGCGATTGGTCGCCGCGGCCAAGGGAGTCGCGTGCTCGGTCAGGCCGCACCAGGTTTCCAGGTCGGCCTGCTCCAGTGTCGGCCGACGTCCCCAATAGAGACCGTTGAATGCCCAACTCGATTCGGGCAACAGCTCCGCCGGACAGGACAGCAGGTATTCGTCACCGGGTAACACGAGCTGCCAGTACGTCTCGCGCACTTCCGCGGCGTCGAGCTGAGGGACCTCGATCGTCCAAAGGCCGCGTCGCGGACCCACGGTCATCACATGGTAGTCATAGTCAACCTCCAAAACGTGTCGCCCCGCCTTCGGCAACGATATCACGCGTTCATCGATGCTCGGTCCGGCGTCCGACACTACCGCTCGATCGAGACGGAATTGGGGCGACAAAATTCCCTGTGGCAAACGTACCGTCAACTTGTTTTGCCGGCTGGTGAACACGAATACGGCCCGGTCGCGCCGGCCACGGGGACCGAAGCGGGTCTGAATCCAGGCCCGTTCGACGATGGTTGGCTCGGCCGCGCGCGGCTCGTCGAGCCGCGGCCCAAGCACGATCTCGCTCCTGGGCGCCGGCGCCGTCAGCCGCAGCCCTTCGTGCGCGGGTGCGTCATCTTCGTCGATCAACGTCCACGCCGTGTCCAGCGGTCGCACGTCGATCCCGGGCCGCGCCAACACGCTCAATTCGTTGCCAAGGCATTTTCCCTCGCCCGGCATGACCAACGGTACCTTCATCGGCACGTCCACTTGCCCGGCGTGCCGCCAGTCGGCGAGTTTGTACTCGAGCTTCAAGGCGCACGCTCCGATGCGTTTTTCGAGCAATGTCACCCGCACGCGCACGGGCTCCACGACAGGCCCAACGTCCACGCCAGGCTCCTCGATCGGCCCCAACTCTTCGACAGGTAGTGTGTGCCCTTCGATGCTGGCGTCGATCATGCCTGGCTCCGCAAGCGCCCGCGGCACGTTGAGCAGGAACGAATCGACCGACTCGTGGGCGATGTCATAGTTGATGATCTGCGACACCTTGCCGCCGGAGCGCGTCAACGACACGATCGACTTCACGTGCGAAGTCACGCGTCGAGTATCGACGTGGAACGCCGCGGCAAACCGCGCCCCGGCCGATTCGCTGCGGTAGCCCAACGGCTCGTGCTGATGGGAGGGCAACACCCTCGCCGGCGGCACCGGCCTTCGGACCAGGCCGAAGATGTCGGTCTCATTGGGGACGATCTCGACGTTGTCGGCCGACAATACGACCAGCTCGGCTTGCCCGAGGTTGTCGGCCCTGGGGCGGGGCAAACCGAATTCGATCGCATCGGCGCCGGCGAGCACGGGCCGGCGGGCACGGACCGCGAGTTTGATCTCTCCCTTCATCGCCTGCTTGAGCGGAATCGTCATCGGAATTCCCTCGCCAGCCGCGACGTTGGCCGCGTCGATCATTCCGGGAGGATCCACGCTGTCGATGCTGGTCAGGTCCACGTTCCAGCCGGAAAAGTCGACTTCCAACGCGAACGCTTTGGCGCCGTCGATGCGGTACTTGATCGTCGCGGACAGCTCGATCCGGTCGGCGTAGACCTGCGCCAGGTAGCTCGGTTCGACGAACAGTACGGTCGCTCGCGGCATGATCCGGCACGGCAACGAGTAGGGTTGCCCGGAGTATTCGAAGCCTGCCGCCAGATCACCGCGGCGCATCTCATCCGGCAAGTCCTCGACCTGCCGCACGCGCTGCAGTTTGCCGAAAGAGACTTGCCAGGCGTCGTCGACCGCCACCGAGACATGACCCCATTGCTGCGCGGCCCCCAGCACCTCGAAGCCCCCCAACTCGAGCGGCTCGTTGGAGTGGACCACGTCGTGCGCTTGGCGGGTGGTCAATTGCACTTTGATCGGGCCCGCGGACTTGTTCTTCAAACGTACCTCGACCAGCCGTGGTTCAGCCTCTTCGTCCGCCTCACCCGGCGGGTCTACCAACGTCACGCTGTATCCCTCGTGCGCCTGGGGAACCAGCGTGGCGCCAAATGGGAGGCGGACGCGAAAGCTCTCGAATTCACCGCCGAAACTGTTGACTGCCAACAGCGCCTCGCTATGAACGCTGCTCCCCTCGATTCTCGTCGCGATCTCGCCTTTGGCCTCGAGGACGGTCTGCAGTTTGAGGGCCGGCTCGACGGCGTCGTGCCAGGTCAATTCGAAATCGCTCTGCAAATCGATGGCTTTGATCTGGGTCTTACCGTCCAGCGACTGCGTGCCCGCCAGCACACCCCCTTGGGTGACCTCAGCCGCGGCCCGAGCGAGCGGCACATTGAGCAGCAGCTCCCGATAGGTCGCGAGGGGCGCGGCCAGGCGCAACCGGGTTTGCCCTCCCTGGCTATCCAGCGGCACCAGCACCTGCATGCTGACTCGCCGCGGAGTTTTGCTTTCGCCGCGGAACCAGGCAACGAACTCCCGGGTGGCGGCGTCGATCTCCAAGGCGCATTCTCCTTCGTCGTGAAACGTGACGGGCTTGGCCAGCGCGGCGCCCCCCAATTTCAGCGGTACGCGGACCCATTGTTTGTCGCTGGCCGAAATAGTGAATTCGACCGACAGTTGGGCGTGCCGCGGCGTCGTCTCACCGGTAACCGTCATTCGGTCGATGGTGAAGCGAGGTCTCCGGGGCCCCTCGGACTGCACCAGCATCCGTTCGAAGTCTTCGTACTTGAGATTGAGGACGGGCTGCAGCTTCCCGTCCTTGTCGGGCAGGTAAATGATCGAAAACGGAGATTCTTCAATTCCACCCGACGCGTCATCGGCGTCTTGCTTGGCCGGCGGATTGGCTTCCGCCGGCTTGCCATTGCCGGCGAGCTGCGCGCAGCAATGCCCGCACCAGGCCGAAAGCTGGCAAGCGACCGCGCAGGCTACGCAAAATGAACGCCTTCGCAAGCCTTTTCTACCTCATTCAACCCCGCCGACCAGGACCGTGGTTACGGCAAAAGCGCCGCCGCGCAAACGCGCAAGATATGAAGGCGCAATAAGGCGCCCCATCTCAGTTTACCTAGTCGCCACGGCCATTCAAAGCAGGAAATTGTCCCGTTCCGCCCGACCGAGGGGTAAGGACCTCGTTCCCACGCTCCCAAGAAGAAGCAGCCGTCGACGGCTCCTGGTCCTCGTTCCCATGCTCCGCGTTTGGACCTCGTTCCCACGCTCTGCGTGGGAACGGTTCTTCGGCCGCTCTGCGGCCCCGTCGCCATCGAGCTTACCTAGCTTGCCCCGCGACCTACGTCCTCGTTCCCACGCTCCGCGTGGGAACTCTTCTTTGGCCGTTCTGCGGCCCCGTTTCCGCCGAGATCTTACCTAGCTTGCTCCGGGACCTACGTCCTCGTTCCCACGCTCCGCGTGGGAACGCTCCTTCGGCCGCTCTGCGGCCCCGTTTCCGCCGACTTACCGAGTTTGCCCAGCGACCTAACTGGTTTCCTTGTTCCCACGCTCCGCCGACCCGCCGCGCGGGTGCCCCGAACGGCTCTCCGGCCGCTCTGCGGCCATTCGGCAAGCTTGGTCCTCGTTCCCACGCTCCGCCGACCCGCCGCGCGGGTGCCCCGAACGCCTCTTCGGCCGCTCTGCGGCCCCGTTTCCGCCGACTTACCCAGCGACCTTCGCGGGAACGGCTCTCCGGCCGCTCTGCCGACATTCGGCAACCTTACGATCGAGACCCGCAGAAATGGTCCCCGAGTTTTCCTAAATGACCCAACCTCACGCGAATCCAGAATAACTTTGGTCGTTTTTCATCGTCACCATCGTCACGCATCGTCACTCCCCTATGCGGGGGACATCCGTTAAGGCTTGCCCAGCGCACCCGCAGTGGCGAGGTCGCGGCCGCGATGATTTCTGTAGGGGACGCCCTCCGTGGCAATCCTGTTCGGCACGAGATTTTATCCGGCTTTAGCGGGGGCGTGGAAGGCGCATGCTAGCGTTTCGTAGAGTTTATGGAAGCAGGA
>Ga0307374_10003192_pt1 | contig 28247 bp, 26 predicted proteins | sample OX3MG_FD_202532 | JGI IMG/M metagenome (GOLD analysis project Ga0307374, IMG submission 202532) | Soil microbial communities from Risofladan, Vaasa, Finland - OX-3 | ecosystem: Environmental > Terrestrial > Soil > Coastal area > Acid sulfate soil | place: Finland: Risofladan, Vaasa | collected... | reverse complement strand
GGCATTCACGACGTGTTCCCCGACCCCGCCGACGGCGGTCGCCCCCCCTACGAGCTGTGGTTGGAGGCGTTGGCCTCGGGCGAGTGGGTGGAGGACGGCGAGGCGGGGAGCCTGCGGATGCTCCGTCGGGTGCGGCTACCGGGCCGGTAGCCGGTGCGGGTGCGGCTACCGGGCCGGTAGCCGGTGCGGGTCCGCCGGCCGGCGTCCGGCGGGGCATCCGGATCCGTCGACCCCCGGGCACTCCGCCTCCGCCAGGTCCAACCCGCCCGGGAGCCCCTCACCCCGGAACAGCCCGGCCGCCGGGGTGGCCCCGCTGAGCGCGTCCGCGGCCAGCACCATCGCCGCCGCCGTGTACGTCGTGCGCTCGGCCACGGGGAAGGTGACCTGGTCGGGAAAGACCATTCCGGTCCAGTAGGAGCCGTCGGGGAGGCGGAGGCGCTGACCGGCGAGCAGGAGGTCCTCCGCTGCGTCCCGCATCCCCAGCGCGTCCAGCGCCAGCACGCACTCGGCCGTCTCCGCCGCCGTCACCCAGTCGCCGCTCGACACGCACCGGACACCGAGCCCGTCCATCACGAACGTGCCCCACGACTCGCCCATCCGTTCCCGCCCGGCCTCGGCGTCGAGCGCTCCGGAGAGCACCGGGTAGTACCAGTCCATGGCGAACTCGTCCTTGGGAGCGAACGCCCCGGGGTGGTGCGCCACCGCGTGGCGCAGCCGGCCGGCGGCCAGCTCCCACTCGGGACGCTCCCGGCCCAGCCGCTCGCCGCCCGCCATCGCACACCGCAGCGCGTGAAAGATGGAGCAGGACCCGGTCAGCAGCGCGTAGGGCTCCGGCCGTCCCGACTGGTCGAGCGACCAGCGGACCGAACCCCCGGGCTGCTGCCAGCGAAGGACGAAGTCGATCGCCCGTTCCACCATCGGCCACAGCTCCCGGAGCAACGACGGGTCGCCCGTGACCAGGCAGTGGTGCCACAGCCCGGTGGCGACGTAGGCGCAGACGTTGGTGTCGAGACGGGGGTCCTTCACCCCGCCGCCGAGGAAGTAGTTGAACCAGCTGCCGTCCCCCAGCTGCCGGTCGGCCAACCATCGATAGGCGGCCTCGGCCTCGGCGTGCAGGCCGCAGACCGACAGGGCCATCGCCGCCTCGACGTGGTTCCACGGATCGCAGTGCCCGCCGGGGTACCACGGCACCATCCCGTCGGCCCGTTGCACCGCGGCGATGGACCGGCCGGTCGCCAGCACCTCGTCGGCCGTGAGGACCCCGGCGACCTCGGGGACGAGGGCCGACGGCGACCGCACCCGGTCGACGCTCATTCGAGCGCTCCGCGCCCGGTGCTCATGCGAGCGCTCCGCGCCCGGTGCTCATGCGAGCGCTCCGCGCCCGGTGCTCATGCGGCCGCTCCGCGCCCGGTGCTCATGCGAGCGCTCCGCGCCCGGTGCTCATGCGGCCGCTCCGCGCTCGACCCGCCGGCGCGCGGGCGCGTCGGCGGCGGGCCGTGCACCGGCCAGGGGCTTGACGAGGTACACCACGAGGCTCTTCCCGATGACCGGGCTCAGCAGCCGATCGGCCGTCCGCGTCAGCCGGGGCGCCCGCTCGATGTCCCACACGAGCACACGGTGGTAGGCGGCGACCGCCGGGTTGGTGTCGTTGGTCGGGCCGACCAGGCACCGCAGCCACCAGTAGGGGGCGTGCAGCCCGTGCGCGTGGTGGCTGCCGGTGGGGCGCAGACCCGCCCCCGCCAGGCGGCGACGGATCGTCGATCGCCGGTAGATCCGGACGTGCCCACCGGGGACGTCGTGGTACTCCTCCGACAGCAACCAGTTCACGAGCTCGGGGCCGCACCGCGGCACCGTCACCGCCATCGACCCCCCGGGCCGGAGGACCCGGGCCAGCTCGCCCATCGCCGCCACGTCGTCGGGGATGTGCTCGAGCACCTCCGAGGCGATGACCCGGTCGAACGCGCCGTCGGCGAACGGCAGGTGGAGGGCGTCGCCCTGCACCGCGCCGGCCTCGGTCCCCGATCGGTCGAGCTCGCCCGCTTCGACCATCGCCCCCAGGGTGGCCCGCACGCCGGCCACCTCGTCGGACCCGGCGTCGAGAGCCACTACCGCGGCGCCCCGCCGGGCCGCCTCAAAAGCGTGGCGGCCGAAGCCGCAACCGAGGTCGAGCAGCCGGTCACCGGCCCGGACCCCCAACCGGTCGTAGTCGACGGTCAGCATCAGGGGTTCGCCTCGCCCGGCGGCCCGGAGGCCAGCACGTCCTCGTAGCACTTTGCCGTGCCGCGTGCGGTGACCTCCCAGGTGAAGCGGTGGAGGATCCGCCCGCGCCCGGCCGCCCCGAGCCGGGCCCGCAGGTCGGGGTCGTCGAGCAGCCGGCCGATGGCCCGGGCCAGCTCCCCGGGGTCGTCGGGCGGGACCAGCAGGCCGGTCTCCCCGTCCGTGCCGACCACTTCGGGGAGGGCGCCGCCGGTGGTCGCCACCACCGGCACCCCGCAGGCCATGGCCTCCACCGCGGGCAGGGAGAAGCCCTCGTACAACGAGGGGACGACGGCGGCCTGGGCCTCCCCGTACAGCCGGGCCAGCTCCCCGTCGCTGATCCCGCTCACGCAGCGCACGGTACCGGCCAGCCCGAGCCGGGCGATCGCCCGGTCCACCCGGCCGCCGGGCTGGGGCTTGCCGATGACGACCAGCTCGACCTCGCGCTCGGTGCGGAGCTTGGCCACGGCCTCCAAAAGGGGGACCAGCCCCTTCATCGGCACGTCGCTCGACGAGGTGACCATCAGCCGGCCCGGCAGCGGCTCCACCCCGGGCAGGGGCCGGAAGACGGTGTGGTCGACGCCGACGGGGACGACCGACATCCGATCGGCCCGGACCCCCATCTGCGCCTCGATGTCGGTGCGGGAGGACTCCGACACGGTGACGATGGCGGGCAGGCGGCGCGCCACCCGCACCTGCATCCCGAGAAAGCCGAACCACCGGCGGGTGGTGAAGCGCTGCCACGGGCTCTCCGAGTGCGCCAGGGCCAGCTGCCGGTCGACGGTGATCGGGTGGTGCAGCGTGGTCAGCAGCGGCCAGCCGTCCTCCATCATGCCGAGCAGGCCGGTCCCGAGGGACTGGTTGTCGTGGACCAGGTCGAACTCCCCGCGCCGCTCCGCCAGCAGCCGGCGGGCCCGGAGCGAGAAGGCGAGCGGCTCCCCGAAGCCGGCCGAGCACATGACGGCGAACTCCGTCAGGTCCGATCGGTCCCGGAACTCTCGGGGGTGCGGGACCCGGAAGGGGTCGGGGTCCCGGTAGAGGTCGAGGCCCGGGACGGGGGTGAAGCCGACCCCGGGGTCGAGCTCGGGCCACGGCTGCCCGGCCAGCACCTCCACCGAGTGGCCGAGGGCGACCAGCTCACGGGTCAGGTGGCGGGTGTAGACGCCCTGGCCCCCGCACCGGGGATTGCCCCGGTACACGAGGAAGGCGACGCGGAGCCCGCCGGGCGCCGCGGGTCCCGCGGGGATCGGCGGGGGGACCACGATCTCCCGGCTGCGCTCCCACGACTCGCCCACCTCGCGCACACGCCGGCGCACGGCGCCGACGCTGAGGTGCCGGCGCAGCGACCCGGCGGCGCCCTCCTCAGCCATCGTTCGCCCCGGTCCCGCCGATCTCCATGGTGGGAGAGCCTCCCGTGCCCAGCGGACCGGCGCAAGCACCGACGGCCCCCGGACACCCCCACGTCGCCCGGAAGGCCAGCTCACCGGACATCCAATCAGCCTAGGGCTCTCCGGCTCACCAGGATCGGGGCGAAGGAGCCGGCGCCGGCGGCGGGCTCAGAGCACCGGGCGGCGGGTCCCGAGCGCCGGTCCCGGCGAGCCGGCCTCGGCGGCGTGGCTGTTGCGCCGGCGCGCCAGCGCCAGGACGGACGACGCCGCCAGGGTGGCGAACCCTCCGATGGCCAGCGCGACCCGGGGACTGCTGGCGTCGCTGATGGCTCCCACCAGGGGCCCTCCGATGGGCGTGCTCCCGAGCAGGGCCATGGCGTACAGGGCCATGACCCTCCCGCGGAGCGCGGGATCGGCCCGGATCTGCATGGTCGCGTTCGCCGTCGCGATGAACGAGATGCTGCACGCCCCCATGACGACGAGCGCGGCGACGGCGTACACCTCCGTGGGCGCCACCGAGACCACGAGGATGGCCAGCCCGAAGGCCAGGCCGACCAACGCCAGCATGATCGACGACGGCCGGCTCCGGTGGGCGACGACCAGGCCGCCGGCGACCGCGCCGATACCCATGGCCGACGAGAAGGCCGCGTACGTGCCCGCCCCGCCGTGAAACGAGATCTTGGCCAGCAGCGGCAGCGTGGTCGTGAAGTTGAAGGCGAAGATCCCCACCACGGCGACCGCCAGCAGCGGCTGGAGCAGGTCGGGCGTCGAGCGCACGTAGCGAAGGCCCTCGCGCACCTGTCCCCTGGCCCGGGCGACCGGTTTCCCACGGATCAGGTCGGCCGGGCGCATCATGGCCAGCGCGATGATCACCGCCACGTAGGACCCGGCGTTCACGAGGAAGCACGCGGCGAAGCCGACGGTCAGGATCAGCACCCCGCCGATGGCCGGGCCGATCACCCGGGCCGAGTTCATGAGCACGCTGTTGAGGCTGATGGCGTTGGGCATCAGGTCGAACCCGACCATCTCGGACACGAACGTCTGGCGGGCCGGGTTGTCGAAGAGGTTGACCACCCCGAGCAGGGATGCCAGGAGGTAGACGTTCCACAACCGGACCGACCCCGTGGCCGTGACGACACCGAGGACCAGCGCGAGGGTGCCCGCTCCGGCCTGGGTGGCGAAGAGCAGCCGGCGCTTGTCGACCCGGTCGGCGACGAGCCCGCCGAAGCTGCCGAAGAGCAGCATCGGCAGGAACTGCAGGGCCGTGGTCAACCCGACGTCGAACCCGTTGCCGTGGAGCTGGTTGGAGAGCACGAGCAGGGCGAGCGCCAGCGTCTGCATCCAGGTGCCGGAGACCGAGACCACCTGCCCGACGAAGTAGAGGCGGAAATTGCGGACGGAGAGCGCCAGGAACGTCTGGTGCATCGCCTTGCGCACCGCGCTCACGGCTCGGTCACCAGACGTTCGAGCAACCGGGTCAGCTCGAGCGCGAGCGCCCGATCGCCCGGCTCCAGCCCTGCCAGCTGCCGGGTGAGAAAGGCGTTCTTCAGGGTGCGGATCCGCTGGAGCGTGCGGCGGCCCTCGGCGGTGATCCGGACCCGGCAGACCCGCCGGTCCGTGCTGTCGGCCACCCGGACCACCAGCCCGTCCTTCTCGATCGTCGCCACCAGGCGGGTCATGGTGGGCGGTTGGACCTGCTCGGCCGCGGCCAGCTCGCCCAGCGTCGGCGTCCCCAGCCGGTTGACGCATCCGAGAGCCGACGCCTGCGCAGGGGACAGCCCGGCGAGGGACTGCTGGCGGAGCCGCCGGTTGAGCCGGGTCACGGCGACCCGCAGACGGGTGGCCAGCTCCTCGTCGGGGTTCTCGGGGGTCCCTTCGGACACCGGCGGGGCGGTCGCCAGGTGCTCCTCCATGCCCGCAAGTATACTTAGTTTTGCTAACTACGTGCCGGGCCGGGCCCGGGCGACCGCCACCTGGGCCGTTGCCAACTTATGCTCGGACCGTGCCAGCTCGGCCGGGTGCGGGCGGTCCCGCCACGGAGTCCCGGGCCCTCCCCGTGCCCGGCGCCCCTGGCGGTGGAGGTGCAGATCGGGACGCTCAGGCGCAGCGGACCGCCGTGGGGCGACGGGTGTTCCTCGGGGCCGTGGCGCTGGGGGCCGCCGGCATCGCCTTCGGGTCCCGGGTGCAGCAGGCCGTCGGCGGGGCCGTCGGGTCGGGGCTCGGGGGTCTCATCCCCGGAGGAGACCGCTTCCGCCTCTACACCATCACCGGGGGGTTTCCCCAGATCGGCCCGTCCGACTACCGGCTGCGCGTCTCGGGGCTCGTCGACCGCCCGATCGTGCTCACCCTCGCCGACCTGCAGGCGATGCCGAGCACCAAGCTGGTGAGGGACTTCCAATGCGTGACCGGGTGGCGGGTGGCCGATGTCCACTGGGAGGGCGTCCGGCTGGCCGACGTGCTCGACTCGGTGGGGGTCAGGCCGGGTGCCACCGCCCTGGCGTTCGACTCCTACGACGGTGCGGACACCGAGAGCCTGACCCTCGACCAGGCGCGCCTGCCGGACGTGCTCGTCGCCTACCGGATGCTCGGAGCCCCGATCACCGCCGGGCACGGCGGCCCCGTCCGCCTGTACGTCGCCCGCATGTACGGGTACAAGTCGATCAAATGGCTGTCGGCGGTCCGGGTCGTCGACCGCGTGCAAGCCGGCTTCTGGGAGCAGAACGGCTACCCGGTCGACGCGTGGGTCGGCGGGTCGATGGCGGCCGCGACGAAGAACATCGGCTGATCGGGAGCCGGTGGAGCGACGATCCCCGACGAAGGCCCGCCCGGCGGGCGGGGACCGGTCGCCGCCGGCGGGCCGGCACCCCGTCGGCGGGCCGCCTCCGGCCAGGGTGCTGCGGTTCGACGCGACGCAGCGTGCCGTGCACTGGCTGACCGCCTTGCTGTTCGTCGTCCTGATGGCCACCGCGCTGGCGCTGTACTTCCCCTCCATCGCCCTGCTGGTCGGACGGAGGGAGCTGATCGCCCGAGTCCATCTCTGGGCAGGCCTGGCCCTGCCCGTTCCCCTGGCCGTCGCGCTCTCGGGACCCTGGGGAGCGGGCATGCGGCGCGACCTGCGCAGGATCGATCTGTGGACGCACGACGAGCTCCGCTGGCTCCGGGCGCTCGGGCGCAACGCCCCGCGGGTGGTCGACAAGTTCAACCCGGGGCAGAAACTGAACGCCATCTTCGTGGGCAGCGCCATGGTCGTGCTGCTGGCCAGCGGCTCCGTGCTGCAGTGGTTCGGGTTCTTCCCGCTGGGGTGGCGGACGGGGGCGACGTTCGTGCACGACGTGGTCGCGGCCCTCGTCTTCGTCGTGGTGCTCGGCCACGTCGCGTTCGCCGTCGCCCACCGCGACGCCCTGCGGGCCATGATCGGGGGATGGGTCACCGAGCCGTGGGCGCGCCGGCACGCCCCCGGATGGCTGAGGGAGATGGAGATGGAGATGGAGGACGGACCGGGCGACCCCGATGCCGGGGGCGATCGTGCTGCCTGACTACGCCGCTCTGCACGGTGCGGTCGGGAACGACTGGTTCGAGCTCGACCCGAACCTCTCGTTCCTCCTCGACCGCCACCTCCCGGACCCGGCCGACCGGACCTTCGCCGAGGAGCAGGTCGCCCCGTACGGCGCGCTCGTCGGGATCACCATCGCGCCGCGGGCCGAGGAGACCGACGCGCACGGCCCGGTGCTGCGCCGCTACGGCCCGTGGGGCGACGAGGTGGGCGACGTGGTCCACCACCCGACCTGGCTCGCCAGCAAGGCCGACCTGATCGCCGCCGGCTTCGTCGGCCTCCCCCGCCACGCCGGCCGGCCGGTGCCGGGGGTCGTGAGCGCCTCCTGCGCGTACCTGGTCAGCCAGGCGGAGACGGCCATTTACTGCGCGCTGGGCATGACCGGAGGGACCGCCGACATCGTCGAGCGGTACGCTCCCGACTCCGTCCGCGACGAGCTGCTGGCCCGGCTCACCGACCTGAACCCGGAGCAGGCGTGGGAGGGCGGCATGTTCCTGACCGAACGCCAGGGCGGCAGCGACGTCGGGGCCAACACGACCACCGCGGTGCGCGACGGCGACGAGTGGGCCCTGGTCGGTGACAAGCACTTCTGCTCCAACGTGGACGCGGACGTCTTCGTCGTGCTGGCCCGGCCCGACGGGGCCCCCGCCGGCACCAGGGGGCTCGCCACGTTCATCGTGCCCCGCCGCCTGCCCGACGGCACGGCCAACGGCTTCGTGGTCAAGCGGCTCAAGCCCAAGCTCGGGACGATCGGCGTGCCGACCGGGGAGGTGACGCTGAACGGGGCACGCGCCTGGCTGGCCGCCGGGGGCCCGGGGGCGGGGACCGAGGGCCTCCGCGCCGACCCCGCACCCGACGGACGAGGCATCAACCGCATGATGGAGATGGTCGGCACCAGCCGGTTCGGGGTCGCGCTGATGGGCCTCGGCATCCACCGCCGGTCGTTTCTCGAAGCGGTGATCTACGCGGCCCGCCGGACCCAGTGGGGACAACGGATCGACCGGTACCCGCTCGTGCGCGAGACGCTGGTGGACCTGCTCGTCGAGCTCGAGGCGGGCATGTCGCTCACCTACGAGTGCGCGGTGGCCAGGCGCGACAGCGCCGGCGCCGAGGAGGGGCGGCTGTTGCGGCGCCTCCTGGTCCCGCTGGCCAAGGTCCGGACCACCCGGGCAGCGCTCGCCGCGGCCAGCACCGCGCTCGAGTTGTTCGGCGGCAACGGCTACATGACCGACTGGCCGATGGCGCGCCAGTTGCGGGACGCGCAGTGCCACACCATCTGGGAGGGAACCGAGAACATCCTCTGCCTCGACGTCCGACGAGCCATCCGGGGGGAACGGGCGAACCTCGCCCTCGAGTCCCGGGTCGAGCGGGCGCTCGACGAAGCCGCGCCGCACCGGGTCCTCGCCGGCACGGTCGACCGCGTGGCCGCCGCTCTGCACGACGTCCGGACGGCCCTCGCCCACCTCGAGGGCGTTCCGGAGGACCTGGCGCTCCTGCACGGCCGGCGGATGACCGAGCTGCTCGCCGACCTGGCCGAGGCCGGGCTCCTGCTGAACGACGCCGCCTGGTCGCTCTCGCGCGACGGGGACGCCCGGAAGGCCGTGGTCGCTCGGCGGTTCGGCGACCGCCGGCTGTCCGACGCCCCGGTGCGCGGCATCCTGAGCGACGACCGGACCGTGCTCGACCTGTTCGAACCGATCACCCGCTACGGGCGGGTGGAGGCCGACCGGCTCCGGGCCTGAACGTCGGGCTCGGTGACGATGCAACGGCCGGCGCCGTTCCACATCAGCCGAGCCCGCGGGGAACCGGCTCGCCTTCGGCCACCACGGGGTTCTCGAGCACGCCGACTCCTTCGACCTCTATCCGCACCGTGTCGCCGTCCACCAGCCAGCGGGGAGGATCGAAGGAGGCGCCCACCCCCGCCGGGGTACCCGTCGCCAGCACGTCCCCGGGCTCGAGCGTGAACGCCGTGGTGAGGTACTCGATCATCTCGCCCAGGCCGAAGATGAGGTCGGCCGTGGTGGCGCTCTGCCGGAGCTCACCGTTCACCCACGTCCGGAGGGCCAGCGCCCCGGGGTCCCCGATCTCGTCGGCCGTGACGATGCAGGGGCCGAGCGGGCCGTGGGTGTCGAAGGACTTGCCCATCGTGAACGTCGGGGTGCGCCGCTGCCAGTCGCGCACGCTGACGTCGTTCATGACGCTGAACCCAGCGACCACCTCCATGGCCCGCGAGGCCGGCACGTGGCGGCACCGGCGCCCGATGACCACCGCCAGCTCCCCCTCGTAGTCCACCTGGGCCGACACCGCCGGCACCACGATCCCCGCCCCCGGCCCGATTACACAGGTCCGCTGCTTGTTGAACCAGTACTGGAACTCGGGCGCCTCCCGGCCCATCTCGGCAATATGCGCCCGGTAGTTCATGCCGATCGCCAGCACCTTGGGCGGGACCGGGACCGGGGCCAGCAGGCGCGCCGATCCTGCGGGGAACCGCCGGGCCCCGCTCGCCGCGGCCCGCCCGGCGAGCGCGAGGGCGGCCGAACCGGCACCGAGAAGGGCGGCCAGGTCGCCCGGCAAGCCGACGGCCGGGTCGGTGAGGTCGACGATCTCGTCCCCCGCCAGCACGCCCGTGCGGGGCAAGACGGGGTCGGCCGGCGCCGAGCGCGGCCCGGACCGGCCACTCGGGGGCTGTGGGGACGGGGGGACGAAGCTGACGAGCCGCATCGGCCGAGGGTAGCCAACCGGGCGCGCGGCGGCGCGGCGCGATGCGGGGCGCGGCGGCGCGGGCAGCGGGGCGGGAACGCCCGCGGCCGCGGGCGCGGCCCCCCGCTCCCGATAGGCTCGCCCGGGTGCAGCCCGACGAGGTGCTGACAGTCGACGAGATCGATCTGTCGGACCTCGCCTTCTGGCAGCGGCCGCGCGACGAGCGGGAGGCGGCGTTCCGCACCCTGCGCCGCGAGCGGCCGCTGGCCTTCTTCGCCGAGCCCCAGTTGGCCAGCGCCATGGCGCCCCCACCGGGACCGGGTTACCGCGCCGTCACCCGTCACGCGGACGTGGCCCTGGTGAGCCGCCATCCCGAGATCTACCGCTCGGGGCCCGGCGCGGTGAGCATCCTCGACCTCCCCGAGGAGATGGTGGAGTACTTCGCCGGCATGATCTCCACCGACGACCCCCGCCACGCCCGGCTGCGGCGGATCGTGTCGGCGGCGTTCAACCCCCGGATGGTGGGCGGCATCGGCGGGAGGATCGCCGAGGCGGCCGACCGGGCCATCGACTCGGTGTGCGAGCGCGGGTCGTGCGACTTCGCCGCGGAGGTCGCCGCACCCCTCCCGCTCGGGATCATCTGCGAGCTGATGGGCGTCCCCGAGTCCGCCCACGACGCGGTGCTCCGGTGCTCCAACGTGATCCTGAGCAACGGCGACCCCGAGTACGTCCCCGCCGGCCAGGACCCGATCGTGGCGTTCCTCGACGCCGGCCGCGAGCTGACCGAGCTGATGGACGACCTGGGCGAGCACCGGATCGCCCATCCCGCCGACGATCTGGTGTCGGCGCTCATCAACACCAACATCGACGGGGAGTCCCTCACCAAGGCCGAGCTGGCCTCGTTCTTCATCCTCCTCCTGACCGCCGGCAACGAGACCACCCGCAACGCCATCACCCACGGGCTGCTGGCGATCACCGAGCACCCCGACCAGCGGGAGATCTGGGCCGCCGACGTCGACGGCGTCACCCGCACCGCGGTGGACGAGATCGTCCGGTGGGCCTCACCCGTCACCTGGATGCGCCGGACCGTCGGCCGGGACACCGAGCTGGCCGGGGTACCGCTCGTCCCGGGCGACAAGCTCCTCCTCTTCTACTGCTCGGCCAACCGGGACGAGGAGGTCTTCGACGACCCGTTCCGCCTGGACGTGCGGCGCGACCCGAATCCCCATCTCGGGTTCGGCGCCGCCGGCCCTCACTTCTGCCTCGGGGCGCACCTGGCCCGGCGGGAGATCGACGTGATGTTCCGCCGGCTCTTCGGGCGGCTGCCCGACATCCGGGCCGCCGGCGAGCCCGACTGGCTCCGGTCGAGCTTCATCAACGGGGTGAAGCACCTGCCCTGCACCTTCACCCCCGCTCCCCGCCTTTAGGCGGGGGGAGCGGTCCGCGTGCAGATCGTCGACCGGGCCGTCGGGTGGGTCGACCGCCGGCAGCGGGCGTTCACGCCGGCGGCGTTCGTCGTGGGCGTGATCAAGAAGTACGGCGACGACCGGGGCGGCTCGCTCTCGGCCCTCGTCACCTTTTACGGGTTCCTGGCCGTGTTCCCGCTCCTGCTCCTGTTCGTGACCGTCGTCGGGATGATCGTCGGTCCGAGCTCCCCCACGGAGAAGGCCATCGTGGCATCGGCCCTGAGCCAGTTCCCCGTCATCGGGACCCATCTCGACGAGAACATCCACGCCCTCAGCCGCGGCAATCCGCTGGCCTTCGTGGTGAGCGCGGTGGGGCTGTTGTGGGGGTCCCTCGGGATCACCAATTCCGTCCAGCAGGCCAGCGCCCGGATGTGGGGGGTCCCGAGGAGCCAGGAACCGGGCCTGTGGGCCCGGGTCCTGCGGAGCCTGATGCTCCTCGGCGTGATGGGTGCGTCGGTGGTCCTGAGCTCGGTGCTGGCCGGCGTGTCGACCATCGGGCACTCCCTTTCCGGCGGTCAGCAGGCGCTGCTGCAGGGACTGACCCTGGCCGGGGCGGCGGCCCTGAACGTCGCCGCGTACTTCGTCGCCCTCCGGATCCTCGCCCCGCCGGGCACGCCCGCCCGCCGCCTGCTCCCGGGGACCGCGTTCGGGGGCCTCGCCTGGACGGCGCTTCAGGCGGCCGGCGGGTACCTGATCGGCCACCAGCTGCACCGGGCCACCGTGCTGTACGGGTTCTTCGCCATCGTGCTCGGGCTGGTCTTCTGGCTCAACCTCGGCTCACAGCTCTTCTTGTACTCCACCGAGGTCAACGTGGTCCTGTCCCGGCGCCTCTGGCCCCGGAGCCTGGTGGGGGACGCTGCGGGGGACGCTGCGGGGAAGGACGGCGACGGAGGTGGCGGGAGGGACGGCGACGCGAGGACGGAGGTCCGCGTCGGTGAGCACGGCACCGACGCGGCGGCCGACCTGCGGAGCGCCGGACCTCCGGCCTGACACCTTCTCGGCGCCGGCGGCCGCCGGCGGTGCGTCAGCCCCCGGCGAACTCGCGGAAGGCGACCAGCGCGCGCGGGCCCCACACCGTCGCCGGGCCGCCGTTCATCAGGATGGCCACGCCGATCATCTCGGCCACTTCGGCCTCGCTCGCCCCCCGGCGAGCCGCGCCGCGTGCATGGGCGGCGATGCAGCCGTCGCACTCCCTGGTGACGGCGATGGCCAGGGCGAGCAGCTCCTTGTACCTGGCCGGGAGCACCCCTTCGGCCATGGCGGCCTTGTGGACCGCCGCATAGCCGGACAGGACGTCGGGGATCGTCTCACGCAGGGAGCCGTAGGGTTCCCTCAGCTCGTCGAGCACCTGGTGGTTGTGGTCCATCGCGCCAGGCTATTCCGCCGACGGGGCCGAGCCCGGTCCACGGGACCGCACTTGCTCGACGTGCTCGAAAGCGGAGCGCAGCTCGGTGATCCACGCCTCCTCGTTGTTGCCGACGAGGCGCACGCACCAGGCCAGCGCCTCGCTCCGGCTCCTCGCCACCCCGGCGTCGATCAGGGTGTCCAGCACGCCGCGCTCGGCGATGCGCAGGCGCGTCATGACCGGCACGCTGGCGGTGGTGAAGACGTCGGTGAGGCCACCGCACGCGGCACCCCACGACACCTGGCGCCCGAAGGCCTGTCGTGCCTCTTCGGCGATGCGCATCCGGTGCTCGCGGGTCTCCTCGCGGAACCCGTTCACCCTCGCCGCCCGGGCGGTCGCCACCTCCTCGTCGCCGGCGTCGGGTCCGAGCTCGACGTCCGGCAGCAACCCCACGACGAGCACCTCGTCGTCGTCCACCGTGACCTCGGGTGCCCCTTCGAACCAGCCGGCCGGCAGGCGGCCGGCGAACCATGCGCCGATGCGCCGGCGTTGCTCGTTCGTCGTCCTCTCCGGAGTGGTCTCGCGAGCCCGGCCCCGGCCCCGCCGAACCGACGTCTGGGCCACCACGAATTCGAATCGTTCTTTCATACTTACAACATTACACAGCCCTCCTACGGAATGCGAGGGGCGGGCGTTGCCCCCTTCTCCGCCTCGGGGCAGCCCGTCGGGGCGGGGGACCTGCTACCGGGCCTCCCCGACACAGAGCAGCTCCACCCCGCGGTCGTGCTCGTCGCCCGACGCCACGGCGTGCGGATCCGGGCGGCGGGACTCGGGATCCGGGTGATGCCCCGTGCCCGGCTGGGCCGGCTGGGCCGTGGCCGGCTGGGCCGGCTGGGCCGGCTGGGCCGGCTGGGCCGTGTCCGGCTGGGCCGGCTGGGCCGGCTGGGCCGTGTCCGGCTCCCTCGTGAGTGTGGCGATGATTCCCATCTTCTGCTCCTCTTCGTCTCTTCGCGTTCTTCGATCGTCGGTGACGGCCCACCGACGTGGTCGGTGACCATTTCCGCGCGCGCGGTCAGCCCGGGCGCGACGGATCATTTTGATTCAACCGACTGATTCATTCGGTCTATTTGTCCGAAGGACAACCGGGGATCCCGACTCCATTCATCCCCCGCCGGCCCCGGATCGCCCCCAGCCCGCGCCCGCCGATGCCGGCAGGGCCCCGCCCGGAGGGGCACGGGTCCACCCTCAGGACGGCGGGAACGGTGGAACGAAAACAGCCGCTCCCTCAGGAGAGCGGCTCCGGCACGGTCACTGGAAAACTGAACATCCAGTTCAAACCGTAGAAACCGCCCCCAGGTCCGGTAGTACGACTCCGGAGATCCCGCTGGATCGCCGTATCGTGCCGCACAGGCCTTCGACCGGTACCGGAGCCTCGCCCGTACAGTCAGGAGGTTGCACCCTCCGACCTTGCCACGCGCTCCGGTGGCCCATGGGGAACACTCTACACGACTTTGGCTATATGAAGACGCGCCCCGATCCTCCAATATGGGAAATATCGCAAATTCAATCCGACGGCCCTCCTCACCCGACGGACGGTCGCCGCGGCCCCGGGGGCTCCGTCCCTGCAGGTGGATCCCCGATCGGCCCGGGGGGACTAGCCTTTATGACGGTTCGGTGACCAGTGCCCTGCAGATTGGTGCCGGCAAAAGGGGAGACCCGATGGCAATGCTGCTCTACGAGTCCTACCAGGCACAGCAGGACCTGGCCGCGCCGATCCAGGCGGCGGCCGGCGTGGCGCTGCGTGCCCTTCACGAACTTCCGGGCGGTCTGACCAAGAGCCAGTTGGTGCGTCGGGTCTCGGGCGCCTACGAGCTGGTGGCCCGCTCCGGGCTCACCCACGTCCGGCCGCCGTTCGGCATCGACTCCGTCCGGATGGGCGGCAAGCGGGTGGCCGTTCACGAGGAGACCGCGGACTCGACCCCGTTCGCCACCCTGCTCCACTTCCGGAAGGAGTCCGACGTCCCCCAGCCACGGGTGCTGCTCGTGACCGCGCTGGCCGGCCACTTCTCGACCCTCCTCCGCCCGACGGTACGGACCCTCCTGCCCGACCACGACGTGTACGTCACCGACTGGCACAACGCCCGCGACGTCGGCACCCGGTTCGGCCGCTTCGACCTCGACGACTACATAGAGCACCTCATGGGGTTCCTGCGGTTCCTCGGTCCGGGATCCCACGTCCTCGCCGTCTGCCAGCCGTGTCCCGCGTCGCTCGCCGCAACGGCTCTGCTGGCCGGTTCGGGGGACCCGGCGCAGCCCCGCAGCCTCACGATGATGGCGGGGCCGATCGACACCCGCATCAACCCGACCCAGGTGAACGAGCTGGCCATGAGCAAGCCGCTCAGGTGGTTCGAGGAGAACGTCATCGCCACGGTCCCGTGGCGCTACGAGGGGGCCTTCCGGCGCGTCTACCCCGGGTTCCTCCAACTGGCGGCGTTCGTGAGCATGAACCTCGCCCGCCATGTCCGCCAGCACGTCGAGCTCTACAACGATCTCGTGAAGGGTGAGCTCGACAGGGCCGAGCAGATCAAGAGCTTTTACGACGAGTACTTCGCCGTGCTCGACATGCCGGCCGAGTTCTACCTCCAGACGGTGGACCAGGTGTTCCAGAAGCACCTGCTGGCCCGGGGCGCCTTCGAATGGAGGGGTCGACCCGTCGACCTTCACGCCATCACCCGCACGGCGCTCCTCACCGTGGAGGGAGAGCGCGACGACATCTGCGGCGCCGGGCAGACCTCGGCGGCGCTCGACCTCTGTACCGGGCTCAAGCCCTCCCGCAAGCGACACCACCTGCAACCCGGCGTGGGCCATTACGGGGTGTTCAGCGGCAGCCGCTGGGAGAGGGAGATCTACCCCGTCGTCCGGAACTTCATCCTCACCAACGACTGAGCAGCCGGGTACGGCAACGGCGCCGGGCCGGTACTCGGTCCCGGGTCAGAACTCCATGTCGAGCTCGTCGAGCTCGTCGAGCTCGTCGGGCTCCTCGTGGGCGGCGGCGATCCACTCCACCATCTCCGGCAGCTCGAGCACCGAGTCCCGGTAGGCGGCACACCGGGGATCGAGACCGACGTCGTAGGTGACGAACCGCGTGCACACCGGTGCGTACATGGCATCGGCCACGGTCGTCTTCGACCCGAACAGGTAGGGGCCTCCGTAGTCGTCGAGGCAATCGCGCCAGATCGTGACGATCCTGTCGATGTCGACCTGGGCCCCGGACCAGATCTTGAACCCTTCGTGGCGCCCCTTGATGTTCATGGGAAGGGCCGACCTCAGGTGGGCGAACCCCGAATGCATCTCGCCGCAGATCGACCGGCACCGTGCCCGGGCCACCTTCTCCTCGGGGAGGAGCCCGGCTCCGGGGATCAGCTCACCCAGGTACTCGCCGATCGCCAACGTGTCCCAGATCTGCACCCCGTCGTGCTCGAGCTTCGGCACGAGGAACGACGGGGAAAGCAGGAGCAGCTCCGCCCGGACCCCGGGATCGTCGGCGGACTGGTGGACCTCGACGAAGTCGAGACCGGCCATCCTGCACGACAACCAGCTCCGCAGCGACCAGGCGCCGTAGTTCTTGCTGTTGATGGTGAGCGTCGCCTGGGACATCGAAGGGCTTCCTCGTGGAGAGATCGTCAGCGGGAAACGGGTGGACCCCAAGCCGCTCCGAGGGTCGGGGCCGGTCGAGAAGAAAATACGCCATGGTCGTGGGTCGCACCAGGGCAGCTCATGCGCCGGACGGGCGTTCCCTACCCCTGCCCGGCCGGCGACTCCTCGGTGAGGAAGCGGACCACCGCATCTATCGCCCCGAAATCGGCCGGCGTCGCGAAGTGGTCGACCCCGGGCAAGGTGACGAGACGGGCAGCGGGCAGCGCGTCCACCAGGCGATCGGCCTTGCCGATGAAGTCCCGATCCCCCAGGACGACCAGCGTCGGGCAGTCCACGGTGCTCAGCTCGCCAGGCTTCAGCGGGTCCTGATGCCGGGTCAGGAAGGCGACCAGGGCCTCGGGGTCGTTCCCCGCGGATGCGGCCAGCCGGCGGAAGAGCTCTCCCCCGACGTCCTCGGGGCCGGCCTCACCCCGGAGGGCGGCGACGATCGGGCCCGGGTCCCCGCTCTCGAAGCAATTGTCGCCGACGCCGAGCAGGGCGAGGCGGCGGAACCGGGTCCGATCGGCAACGGCAAGGCGCAACAGCACCTGGGCGCCCGCCGAGAACCCCACCGCGTCCACCGGCACACCGCCGGGAAGGGCGGCCAGCACCCGGTCCTCCACCTCGGCATAGGCCTGGCTGTCGGTCGGCCGGGGCGACCCGCCGTGGCCCAGCAGATCGATCTCCACCACCTCGCGACCGCTGTCGCCCAGGATGTCGACCCACCCGGTGCGCCGCCAGTTGTGGTCGAACGACGAGGCGAACCCGTGCACCAGCACGACAGGAGGAGGAGTGGCGTTCGGAGCGATGGGCGCCAAGTTAGCGGAGTCGCCGGCACCGGTCCGCCATCGGTCGGGCCGACCCCGAAGGGTCCGCCATCGGTCGGGCCGACCCCGACCCTGCCCGCCGCCTACCGTGGTGTCGTGCCACGCCCGTCCCCGTTCGTCCACCGGGTTCCGGTCCGCTACTTGGAGGTCGACCAGCAGGGCGTCGTCTTCAACATGTGGTATCTGGCCTACCTCGACGACGCCATGACCGCGTACTTGCTGGCCGGCGGGCTCCCTTACACCGGCATGCTCGCGGCCGGGTTCGACGTGCAGCTCGTCCACACCGAGCTCGATTGGGAGGCGTCCCTCGGCTGGGGGGACGTCGCGACGGTGGCGGTGAACCTGGCCCGATTGGGGTCGACCTCGTTCACGCTCGCCTTCGCGCTCGGAGCGGGCGGGCGCCCGGTGGCGCGGGCGTCGACCGTGTACGTGGTCGTGCGCACGGACGGTTCCGGCAAGTGCCCGATCCCCCGGCTCCTGCTCGACGCCCTCGGCGACGGGTCCCCGCCCCCGAGCCGATGAGCGGCCGGGTGCGTGCCTAGGGTTGGGGTGGTGGACGAGCGGCGGACGGACGAGCGGCGGACGGACGAGCGGCGGACGGACGAGCGGCGGACGGACGAGCGATCGGCCGGGGAGCCGCCGGAGGGGAAGGCGCCGGACACCGAGCCCTGGCGCGACCGCCGCGATGGCCTGCACCTGGGTGGGCCCGGGTTCGCCCGGTACATCGAGGCGATGCGGCGGGCCCAGGACCTCGTCGCCGGCACCAACCCGCCCCCCGGCGTCGTGCTGGCCGCCACCCGGTCCCTCAACGGTCTGAACGCCTTGCTGGAGCCTTTCGCGGCGACCGAGGACGACACCCCGTCGGGGTCGCGAACCGACCTCCCCGGGCGGGGCCACCCGCTGCTGCTACCGCTGTTGATCGACGCGGAGTCGGAGGGCTCCCTGCGCGGTCGGGTCACCTTCGGCCGATTCCACCTCGGCCGGGGTGGGGCGGCGCACGGCGGCACCATCCCGCTCCTCTTTGACGACCTCCTCGGACGGGTGGCGAACCCGCCGGGCCGAGGGCGGGCGAGGACCGCCCGCCTCACCGTGCACTACCGCCAGATCACCCCGATTGACGTTGAGCTCGAGGTGGAGGCCACCCGCGAGCGCTCCGAGGGGCGCAAGCAGTGGGTGAGAGGCCGGCTGCTGCGGGACGGGGCCGTGCTCTCCAACGCGGAGGGTCTCTTCGTCACCCTCCGGCCGGGCCAGCCGTAGGCACGATCCCGGACGGTCACCGGCGCTCGAGGAGCACCGCCTGCACGACCTGACCGCAGCGTCCTTCGGTGTCCGACATCGCCGACACGGCGACGCCGACACCGAACGGCCCGGCCTGGGTGGAACACGTCAGGCTCAACCAGTCGCCGCGCGGGGGACGGTGGAGATGCAGGTCGACATCGACGTTGGGAAACGTCCACTCGGCGAAGGGCACGACCGGGCTCATCCCGCTGCCCATGTCGGCGATCGCCGCCGCCCGCTGCTGGGGGGTGGGGTCCTCACCCTCCACGACCCCACAGGTCATCCGGATCCAGACGAACGCCGGGCGCTGCCCCGACGACCGGCGGATCTCGAGGGCGTGGGAATGGAAATAGGGCTCGTCCGACTCCATCCGCACCAACCTCGCCGGGTCCGAGACGAACGGCGGCGCACCGTCCTCGGCCGGCCTGGGAAGCGGCAGCTCCGCCGTCCGCATCCGAAGGGCCGAGGCCCTCGCCACCACCTGGCCACCGGCCAGGACCTCCACCCCCACGAGCTGTACCTTGCGCCCGGGGCGCACCGTGGCGGTCCGGACGGTCAGGGGGGCCAGGGGGGCCGGGCGGACGAGGTCGACGGTCAACCGGGCCAGCAGCTGGCGGTCGGACCGGGCGGCCCCCTCGACGTCGTGCATCTCGGCGGCTCGGGCGCACAGGGCGGTCACCGCCCCGCCGTTCATGGCGTTGGGGTCCCACGGACCGCGCGTCAGCCCGGTGGGCACGAAGGTCGCCCCGTCGCGCTCGAACAGGTGCATGGTCCGCAGTCCTTGGGCCCGGATCGTCAGCCGGCCGGCGTCGCTTCGCTCAGCCGGCCGGCTCGAGCAGCAACTCGGCGAGCCGGGGCGCCGTGTCCTCGGGCAGCCCGGCGGAGAGCGCCCACGACAGCGCGCCACCGTGGCGGGCTTGCAGCAGCTCGAGGAACTGCTCCATCGTCCGGGCCTCCACGCGCAGGCGCGAGGGAGGGATCCCGTCGATCCGGGGGCCGTGCACCGGGTCGCGGCGGAGCCTGGCCACGATCAGGTCGAGCCTTGCCGCGGTGATGACGTAGTCCTCGGCGATGACCGTCCGGTCCACCCCGAGGATGTCGAGGACCAGCGCGGCCAGAACGCCGGTACGGTCCTTTCCCGCCGTGCAATGGAAGACGAGCGGAAGGCTCGACTCGTCCCCTATCACCCCGAGCGCCTCCACCAGGGCCTGGCGGCCCGTCTGCAGATACCACAGGTACCGTTCGGCCAGGTCGTCGCCCGAAGGAGCGGGGGCCGCCTCCGCCTCGCCCCCGTCCTGGTCGATCACCGACAGGTGCCGGTAGCGCAGGGGCTCGCCGGCGAGGGGGCCGCGGCCGTTCTGCTCGAGCTCGGCGACCGTGCGCAGGTCGACCACGCTGGCCAGGCCGATGCCGCGCAACTGCTCGACGTCGGCGGCGTCCAGCTCGTGCAGCGTGTCGCTCCGAAAGAGCCTTCCCCACCTGGTCTGGCGCCCGTCGCCGGTCGGGTAGCCACCGAGATCCCTGAAGTTGTAGGCCCCGATCAGGGGAAGAAGGCGCGAGGGCGCGTCCGACATCGGGGACGTCATGGCTCACGGGGCCCGGTGAGCACCAGTCCGGTGAGCACCAGTCCGGTGACCACGGTCACGGTTGCTTCGCGAGGCGAGACCGCAGCTCGAGCTTGTCGGGCTTGCCGGAGCCGAGCCACGGGATCTCGTCTTCCTCCACGATCTCGATCCGGGTCGGCACTTTGAAGGAGGACACCTCGCGTCGGGCCCGCTCCTGAATCTCCTCGGGCGTCATCTTCTGGCCGGGCCGGAAGACCACGACCGCGGTGACCTCCTCCTCCAGCTCGGGATGAGGAAGCCCGAACACCAGCGCGTGCTCCATCTCGGGCCAGCCCTCAAGCATCAGCTCGATCTCACGGGGCGAGACGTTGGCCCCTTGGGACTTGATCATCTCGTAGAACCGGCCGACGAAGTAGGGACGGTTCTCGAACATGAACACCCGGTCCCCGGTGTGCAGCCAGCCCTCCGCGTCGAAGACCTCCTCGCGCTCCTTCTTGTAGTAGCCCTGCAGCGCCCCGAAGCCCCGGACCCAGAGCTCACCCTCCTGCAGGTCGGGAAGCGGGTCCGTCGACCCGGGGCTGACAGCCTTGCGCTCGGAGCCGTTCCAGTTGCCGATCAGCTCGCTCATCGACCGGTGCGCCGGTATGCCCGGCACCGGACTACCCGTGAGGGCGAAGTCCGACGGCCCCTCGGTGAGTCCGAGGATGTTGGGCAGGTTCCGGCCCTCGAAGCTGCGGTCCGCCTTCATCGCCTGTATCAACGAGGGCCAGGCCGCCACCCCCGAGCACTGCTCGCTCTCGATCAGGTCGAGCGCGGCGCGCGGCTCGAACCGCTCGACGCAGCACACGGTGAGCCCCGCCTGCAGCGCGCCCCCGAGGACCAGCGTCCCCCCGATCCAGAAGAACGGGAACCCGCAGAAGACACTGTCCTTCCCTCCCTCGGGGAAGACCTGGCGCATCGCCCCGAACGGCTCGGTCGTCCGGACGATCGCGCCGTGGCTGTGGACCACCCCCTTGGGAAGAGCGCTCGATCCCGAGGTGTAGGTCACCTGGGCCAGGTCGGCCGGGAACACCTCGGACTCCACCTGGTCGAAGAGCTCCTCGGGGACGCCGGCCGCCGGCGGGGCGTCCGGGGCGAGCGACACGGGCCGGGCCCACGCGCGGTCGGTGTCGCCCCACAACCAGATGGAGCGGAGGAAGGGAACCTCCGGCAGGAAGAGCTGCCGGCCGGTCTGGGAGGACAGGCCGGGGAAGGCCTCCTCGAGGAACGCCTGCAGGTCCCGGCCCAGCATCCGCGAGGGGGCGAGGAGCGTGTGCACGTCGCCAAGCCGGGTGGCCGTGCGAAGCTCGGACAACCTGTAGATGCTGCTGAAGGGCATGACCAGCGCGCCGATCCGGGTGGCGGCCAACCACGCCACCACCCATTCGACGCTGTAGGTGTCGTAAAGGCCGATGCGGCTCCCCTTGCCCAGGCCCGCGGCGAGGAACTGCTCGCCCAGGCGCCGGGAGGCCGCTTCCGCCTCGGCGAAGGTCAGCCGCCGTTCGGGCATGACCACGAAGTCACGATCGGGCCAGCGCTCCGCGGCCCGGCGGACACACTCCCCGATGGTGGCTTTGTAGTCGAGCTCCGGGACTTCGAGCAACGGTCCCCCTCCGGTTCGGTTCACAGGCGATGGCGAGTCCCGATTCTGTCACGCGAAGTCGATGCCGCCCCCCATGAACTCGGCCCCGCCCCGCAAGCCAGGATGCCGGCTCTTGAACACGACGCCGTTCAGCGCCGTCCCGATCTCCTCGGGGTTCCACTTCCGGTCGGCGCCGGGGACGGTGACCGTCGCGTTGCGCTGAAAAGGCTGGTAGTGCGTGATCGTCGCCCCGCCCGAAAGGAAGATCTGACCGGTGACGTGGCGCGACAGGTCCGACGCCAACCAGACCACCAGAGGGGCGACGTTACCGGGGTCCCGGGCGTCCCACTCCTCGTACTCGTCGGGCTCCGGAGCGCGTCCGGCCCCCCGGGTCATCGAGATGAGCCGGGTGTTCCCCGAGGGGGCCACGCAATTGGCCCGCACCCCGTAACGCTCCATCTCGAGCGCCAGGGCGACGGTGAACATGGCGATCCCGCCCTTGGCGGCCGCGTAGTTGGTCTGTCCGATGTTGCCCTGCAGGCCGACCAGCGAGCTGGTGCACACCACCGCGGCGTTGACCGGTTCGTCGGTCGCCTTGCTGCGGTCCCGCCAGTGGTTGCAGGCGTGCTGGGTCGGGGCGAAGTGCCCTTTCAGGTGCACCTTTATCACCGCGTCCCAGTCGGCCTCGTCCATGTTGAAGATCATCTTGTCCCGGAGGATCCCGGCGTTGTTGACCAGGATGTCGAGCTTGCCGAACGTGTCCACCGCCTGGGCGACCATCCGGCCGGCGCCGGCGAAATCGGACACGTCGTCGAAATTGGCGACCGCCTCCCCGCCCCGGCCCCGGACGATGGCGGCGACCTCCTCCGCGGGCGCGGCGTCCGCTCCTTCGCCGCGCTCGGAGCCGCCCAGGTCGTTCACCACGACCTTGGCTCCGGCGGCGGCCAGCGCGAGGGCGTGCCCGCGCCCGACCCCGTGCCCCGCCCCCGTGACGATGGCGACCTTCCCGTCGAGAAGACCCATGAGCCCCTCCCTCTCCCTCGTCCCGGTGGATCCCTTGCCCGATCCGACCGACGCGCCCCGCTGGCGCGGCGTGAGCACCATAACCGCCGGCGATCCGAGGGGGCACGGCCGGTCGCGAGCACACCGGAGGACCCCCGCCGGGCCGGGGTCGAAAATCGACCGGGTCCTGTGCGCCGGTCCGCCGGACCGGCGCACAGGACCCGGATCACCGTAATTGAGTCACATAACCGTAATATAATTTCCCCGGCGATCGTCCCTGCTCGATAGGGATATTGATACGGGGATCGCAGAGATCTCCGGAACTTTCGGCCCGAATTGCCCGGGGGTGACTTTGCCGTCGACACACAGCCGTCATATGATCGACTTCACACGTCGACCAACCCCGGCGACGCTTCCATCCACTTTGGGGGAATCATCAGATGAAGAAGTTCGGGCGCCTCGGCGCCGCGTTGGGACTCGGGTGCATGGTCGCCTCCGCGTCGCTCACCGTCATCGGGACGCAGGCGGCCTCCGCCGCCAAAGCCCCGATCGTGATCGGGTACATCACCGACCAGACCGGGGTGGCGTCGTCCACCTTCCTCGACGGCCCGGGCGGTGCCCAGGCGCGCATCGACGCCGTGAACGCCAAGGGCGGGGTGAACGGGCACAAGCTCCAGCTGGTGACCCAGGACGGCCAGTCGAGCCCGGCCCAGAACCTGACGGCCGCCCAGAACCTCGTCCAGAACAAGGGGGCGTTGGTCGTCATCGACTACTCGTCCTTCGCCTTCGCCGCGACCAAGTACCTCCAGCAGGCGGGCATTCCGGTCGTCGGCGGGGCCTTCGACGGGCCGGAGTGGGCCACACAGCCGAACACCAACATGTTCTCCTTCTCCCTGCCCCTCGAGTCGCCGATCAACGGCCAGTACTACACCTACGGCTACACCGGGAAGTTCCTGCACGCCATCGGCGTGACCAAGTACGCCGGGCTGGGCTACGGGATCTCGCCGTCGTCGCAGAACTCCATCACCGCCGCCTTCGCCTCGGCCAAGCCGTTCGGGATCAGCCAGTGCTACCTGAACCAGTCGGTGCCCTTCGGAGGCGTCGACTTCACGGCCGACACCCTGCAGATCAAGACCGCAGGGTGCAACGGGGTCACCGGCTCGTTCGTGGACGCCTCCGACGTGGCGCTGGCCGGTGCGGTCAAGCACGCCGGCATAAAGGCCAAGCAGCTCTACTTCACCGGCTACGACGAGAACATCCTGAAGGACGCCTCGGCCGCAGCCAGCTTCAACGGTGCCTACGTGGCCGCGGCGATCAACTTCACGACGCCCAACGCGGCCACCAGCGCCATGATGAGCACGCTGAAGAAGTACGACTCGGGCTACTCGGGCGGTATCCCGGACTTCGGCCTGTACGGCTCGTACCTCTCGGCCGACCTGGCGATCAAGGGCCTGTCGGTGGCGGGGAAGAACCCGACCCGCTCGTCGTTCATCACCAACCTGCGCAAGGTCGGGAGCTACAACGCCGGCGGGATCCTGCCCTACCCGGTCACGTTCCAGCACTTCGGCACGGTCGGCATGTTCCCGAAGACCGCCTGCGAGTACTACCCGCAGCTGCAGAACGACAAGTTCACGATCTACACGGGCAAGGCGATCTGCGGCAACCGCATCTCGTTCCCGGCCTGATCGACAACGGCCGGCGGCTCCGCCGGCACGAGCACGCACTGCCGCCACCGCCGCCCGGTCCACCCGGGCGGCGGTGGCGCGTCAGGGCGCAGGTTCCGCCCGGACCCGACCGGAGGTTGCGCCCGTGATCTCCGATCCGAGCGGCGCCGGGTGGACGACACGGGATCGCCATACGGCCACGGCGTCGATCGAGCCAACCCGGCTCGCCCCCACGAACGGGGGGACGGCCCCGCCTGTCGACCTCGGGCGATGGATGCCAACACTTCTTCCCTCGCGCCTTGTCTTCGACACCTTTCCGTCATACGCTGTAGCCGGTCGCCATCCAACTCGGGTGACGCACGAATATCGGGGGGAACGAAATGAAGCACGTCTGGCGCCTCGGCGCCGCTCTCGGCCTCGGGTGCATGGTCGTCTCGGCCTCGCTCACCGTCGTCGGGACGCAGGCGGCCTCCGCCGCCAAGTCCCCGATCGTGATCGGGTACATCACCTCCGAGACGGGCGTGGCCTCGTCCACCTTCGCCGACGGCCCGGGGGGCGCCCAGGCCCGTATCGACGCCGTGAACGCCAAGGGCGGGGTGAACGGTCACAAGCTCGTGCTGGTGAGCGAGGACGACCAGTCGAGCCCGGCCCAGGACCAGACGGCAGCCCAGGACCTCGTCCAGAACAAGGGGGCCTTCCTGGTCATCAACTACTCGCCGTTCGCCTTCGCCTCGGCCAAGTACCTGCAGCAGCAGGGCGTCCCGGTCGTCGGTTCGGCCTTCGACGGGCCGGAGTGGGCGACGCAGCCGAACACCAACATGTTCTCCTTCGCCGCGCCCGCCTCCTCGCCCATAAACGGCAAGTACTACACCTACGACTACACCGGGAAGTTCCTGCACGCCATCGGCGTCACCAAGTACGCCGGGCTGGGCTACGGGATCTCGCAGTCGTCGCAGAACTCCATCACCGCCGCCTTCGCCTCGGCCAAGCCGTTCGGGATCAGCCAGTGCTACCTGAACCAGTCGGTGCCCTTCGGAGGCGTCGACTTCACGGCCGACACCTTGCAGATGAAGTCGGCGGGGTGCAACGGGGTCACCGGCTCGTTCGTGGACGCCTCCGACGTGGCGCTGGCCGGTGCGGTCAAGCACGCCGGCATAAAGGCCAAGCAGCTCTACTTCACCGGCTACGACGAGAACATCCTGAAGAACCCCTCGGCCGCAGCCAGCTTCGACGGTGCCTACGTGTCCACGACGGTCAACTTCACGACGCCCAACGCGGCCACCAGCACCATGATGAGCACGCTGAAGAAGTACGACTCGGGCTACTCGGGCGGCATCCCGGACTTCGGCCTGATCGGCTCGTACCTCTCGGCCGACCTGGCGATCAAGGGCCTGTCGGTGGCGGGGAAGAACCCGACCCGCTCGTCGTTCATCACCAACCTGCGCAAGGTCGGGAGCTACAACGCCGGCGGCATCCTCCCCTCCCCGGTCACGTTCCAGCACTTCGGCACGGTCGGCATGTTCCCGAAGACCGCCTGCTCCTATTACGCGCACCTGCAGAACGACAAGTTCACGATCTACACGGGCAAGGCGATCTGCGGGAAGAGGACCTCCTACCCCGCGACCTGATCGACCGACGGGCGCCGGTCCACCACCGGCACGAGGACGCCCGATTGCACCTGCGCCGCCACCGCCGCCCGGTCCACCCGGGCGGCGGTGGCGCGCCGTTCAGACCCCGGCCCCCACGGGCAACCCGAACAGGGCCGCGCAGTGGCCGCCCATCAGCTGCTCGATCCGGGCCTCGCTGACGCCGTGCTCCTCGAGCATGCCCCGGGCCTCGCCCGGGCCTGCCGCGTCGTGGTGGGGATAGCGGGATCCCCATGCCGCCTTCTCCCCCAGGGTGTCGGGTCTCCGGGCGACGGGCTTCTCCCAGCTGTCGAAGGACACGACGATGGGATGGCGATCCCAGACCTCTTCGGGCTCGAGGCACACCGACGCCGACCCCATCCCTCCCAGCCACAGGTACGTCTCGCTCTTCTCGAGCGCGAGGGGAACCCAGGTGGCCCCGCTGTGCGCGATGGCGAGGCGCAGGTTCGGCAGGTCCTCCAGCAGGCCGTGGAAGAGCGCCGCGGTGACGAAGAGGTCGGCGTCCTGCATGTAGGCGATCGGCTCGGCGATGGTGTGGTTCACACCCGCCAGGCGGTGCGAGACCCGGTCGGCGAAGGCGCCACTCGACACCGCGTCGGACCCGGTGATCCCGAGCGAGGGGTGCACGCAGGCCACGACCCCGAGCTCGTCCGCCCGCTGCCAGAGTGCCCGGAACGGCAGGTCCTCCACGAACACCATCGGAGGGGCTGCCGCTCCGGTCCCCTGAACGGCCATCATGGCCGACATCCGCCGCCCGTAGGACTCGACGGCGGCGTCGAGGTCGTAAAAGGCAGGCCGGAAGAGCACTCCCCGGAAGCCCTTGGCAGCGGTCCGCTCGAGCTCCTCGAGCGCGAGGTCCGGTGCCTGCAGCGGCAGGACCGCGACCGGGTGGAGCCGGCCGTTCCCCTGTGCCGCCAGCTCGAAGACCCAGTCGTTGTAGGCGCGTGCGAGGACGGCGGCCGCTTCCGGGTCGCCAACCTGCGGGAGGTACTCGTTGAACAGGGTCGGGTACACCACGGCCTGATCGATCCCGAGGACGTCCATGTCCTCCAACCGGGCCCCGGCCTCGGATGCTCCCGGATTGAGCGGTCGGAAGACGTCGGGATCGAAGGCCCCGATGTCCTCCACCGTCATCCCCGGCCGCCAGATGGCCTGGCGGACGAGCTTGGTCCGGTTGAGCGACTTCCCCGCCTGGCCGTTGAGCACGATGGACTCGGTGCCCTCGGGGTCGATGACGTGGTGGAAGGCGGTGGTCGCCAGACGCCGGTGCTCGGCGGGGACGAAGTCGTCCCAGACCGCCGCCGGCTCGTACACATGGCTGTCGGAGTCGATCACCTCGGCCATCAGTACGCCCCGGCGCTCTCGACCGACAACGCTGCGTTCCGGCGGGCGCTCTCGGGGTCGAGGCCCATCGCCTTCAGCTTGTCCGCGTTCTCACGAGGGTGGGCGACGAGTCCGGCCCATTCCGCGAGCTCGGGGCCGCCCGGGAACCAGTCGGGACGCTCGATCGGCCCGGCCTCGTCCTTCACGAACACCTTCGGTTCGATCCCGTACCAACGGCAGGCATTCGCCCCGAGCAGCTTGGCCTGTACCGGTTCGGGCACCCCCGAGCCGGTCATGTTGCGCATGGCGCTCCAGACGTCGGCGCCGTCGTGATGATAGGCATCGGATGCCCAGATCCCGACGTTCTCGAAGTCCTGCCACTGGTCGAAGACCCCGACCTCGTCCGACTCAAAGGAGATCACGCACTGCTGCTGAAAGGCCTCTGACGGCAGGCGGTCACCGGCGACGTCGCGTTCGCGCGCGTAAAGCTTGTAGAGCCGGTCGCAGGTCTCGAGCGTGTAGGGCAGCCACTCGGCGTTCGACTCGAACACCGCCATCTTCAGCCGGTCGTAGCGGTCGAGGAACCCGCTGAGGAGGACCTGCGACAACCAGACCTGCATCTCATGTATGAACGAAAAGGTCTGGGAGTCGATTCCGGCCCGGGTGAAGAGCTCCCCAGGGGACGCCAGGAAGTCGGGCCCGAGGGGGTGGGGCATCGACGGCGCAGGGAAGGTGTGCATCCCGAGCACCATCCCCGTCTCCTCGAAGGCCCGGAAGACCTCGTCGTAGTCGCCGCCGCCCGTCATCATCGCCTGGCGTACCTCGTTGGGGTACTTCGCCTGGGCGTCGATGGGTCGGATGAGGCCGACCGGGTGGCCGAGCTCCTTGGCCCGGAAGATCTCCTTGGCCGTGCGGAC
>Ga0307374_10003190_pt1 | contig 28251 bp, 22 predicted proteins | sample OX3MG_FD_202532 | JGI IMG/M metagenome (GOLD analysis project Ga0307374, IMG submission 202532) | Soil microbial communities from Risofladan, Vaasa, Finland - OX-3 | ecosystem: Environmental > Terrestrial > Soil > Coastal area > Acid sulfate soil | place: Finland: Risofladan, Vaasa | collected... | reverse complement strand
GAGCGTCTGGGTGCGGCCCGGAGTTTTTGACACGAATGCAAGCCGTCGGCGCCCCGCGAGCGCATTGATCGCGCTCGATTTGCCGACATTCGAGCGCCCCACGATCGCCAGCTCCGGCGGCCCCTCGTGGGGCAATTGCTCCAGGCGTGCCACCGACATGGTGAAGACTGCTTGCGAGAGCGCGCTCACGATGCTCCGGAAATAAAAAGAGAAATTGTAATAAAATTGCGCGCTTCGATCGGGATCCACGGGAGTTACCGCATGAACCGAGTTCTGGCGGCTGCCGCCAGCGTTGCCCTGTTGTCGTGTGCCGTGCAGGCGCTGGCCCAGGACCTCACCAAAGTCGACGTGGCGAAGGGCAAGCAGATCGTGAGCCAGGTATGCGTCGCGTGTCACGCTGCCGATGGCAACAGCGTCAGTCCCGCCAATCCCAAGCTCGCGGGCCAGATCCCCGAGTATCTGTACAAGCAACTGCGCGATTTCAAGGCCGAGGGCGGCAAGCCGGCCCGGCGCCAGAACCCGGTGATGGCGGGCATGGTCGCGAGCCTCTCGCATGCCGACATGCGCGACCTGGCGGCGTACTTCGGTGGCCAGACGCTCATCCCGGCCGTGGCGCACGACAAGGATCTCGCCGCGCAAGGGCAGAAACTGTACCGCGGCGGCGACGTCGCCACCGGCGTGCCGGCCTGCGCGGCCTGCCACGGTCCGAGCGGCGCGGGCATCCCGATCGAGTTTCCGCGCATCGGCGGACAATTTTCCGAGTACGTCGAAGCGCAGCTCACGGCCTTCAAGTCGGGCCAGCGCGCCAATGATCCGAAGGCGATGATGCGCACCATCGCCGCGCGCATGAGCGATCAGCAGATCAAGGCGGTCGCGCAGTACGTCGCCGGCCTGCGCTAGCGCCGGCTACGCGAGCCGCGGCGGACGGCGGCTCCGGGGCCGCGTTCCGGGCACCTTCCTGCGAATCTCGCATCCCACCGCTTGAGCGCTTCCGGCTTCGACCTGCTCGTCATCGGCTCGGGCCCAGGCGGCTACCGCGCCGCGGTGCTGGCGGCGACGCGCGGCCTGTCGGTCGCGATCGTCGAGAAAGACGCGTGGGGCGGAGCCTGCCTGAATCGCGGCTGCGTGCCGAAGAAGGCCTGGTACCACATCGCGCGCCTGCTCGCGGCGGCCCAACGCTTCGCCGGACGTGGCGTCACGGGCACGCTCTCCCCGGACCTGGCCGCCGCCTGGCGGCAGCAGCGCGAGATCGTGCAGGCCGTGCGTGCGAGCTACGTCGGCTATCTCGAGCGACTCGGGGTCAGGCGCTACGCGGGCGTCGCGCGCTTCGCCGCTGCGGACCGCCTCGAGGTCAACGGCGAGAACCTGCTCGCGAGCCATTTCGTCATCGCCAGCGGCTCGCGCCCGATCCTGCCGCCGGCGCTGCGCGGCTCGGCGCGCGCGCTGACCACCGACGAGCTGTTCGAGCAACCGCTTCCATCCGGCCGGCGCGTCGCGCTGGTCGGCAGCGGCGCGGTCGGTGTCGAGATGGCCTTCATCCTGAGCGCCCTCGGCCTGGAGATCGTCTGGCTCACCGGGCGTGAGCCGCTGTCGGGCGCGCGTTTCTCGCAGCCGGCGAAAAAGCGCCTGCGCGAGGCGCTGGCCCTGCACGGTGTGGCGCCGCGCATACGCAGCCGGCCGATCGGATGCCGTGAGCGCGGCGCCACGCTCGAACTGGGTCTTCCCGACGGCGTCGAGCGCGTCGACTGGCTGCTGGCGGGCACGGGAAGGACGCCGAACACCGATGGCATGGGTCTCGAGGTCGCGGGCGTCGAGCTCACGCCCCAGGGCTTCGTCCGGGTCGATGAGGTGCAGCGCACGAGCAACGCGCGCATCTTCGCCATCGGCGACTGCGCCAATCCCGCCATGACCGCGAATCACGCGCTCGCCGAGGCGAGCGCCGCCATTGCCGGCATCACGACGCCGGGCGCGCCGCGGGCGCGCCGCGCCTGGGTCCCGGAGGTCATCTACTCGGCGCTCGAGCTCGCGCGCGTGGGACAAACCGAGGATGAGCTGGAAGAAACCGGGCGCGAATACGCAATCGGATTCTCAGCGTTTGCGACGAACCCCGCCGCGCTCGGCGAGGGGGATGCCGAAGGATATGTGCGCGTGCTGGTCGACGCCGAAGACGGCGGCCTGCTCGGCTGCGAGATCGCCGGCGCGCAGGCCGGGGAGCTGGTGCATCTGGCGCAGCAGGGAGCCGCCGGCGAGGCGTTGCTCGCGCGGCTGGCGAGCGTGCGCTTCAATCATCCCAGCCGCGCGGAGGAGCTGCTGAACGCGGCCGAGGGCATGATCGGGCGCTGGGGCCTGGCCGCGGGCGCGGAATAGAGCGGCTACCGGCACTGTTCAGACACTAAAGAGAGGACGCGATGCAGGCGAGGGCGGCAGGCGCCGAGCGCGAGGTCCGGGTTTGGGACCTCCCGGTGCGCTTGTTTCATTGGACGCTGGCGGCGCTGTTTGCGTTCCAGTTCTGGAGCGGACAGACGGGGGGGAACGCGATGCAGTGGCATCTTTATGCGGGTTACGCCACGCTCGTGCTGGTGCTGTTTCGCATCCTGTGGGGGCTGCTCGGCAGCTCGCATGCGCGCTTCGCCGGCTTCGTGCAAGGGCCGGCCGCGTGCCGGCGCTACGCGAGGCTGCTGTTCTCGCGCCAGCCGGCGCCGAGCGCCGGGCACAATCCGCTGGGCGGCTGGATGGTGCTGCTGCTGCTCGCCGCGCTTGCGCTGCAGACAGTCACCGGATTGTTCGCCAACGACCAGATCGCGACCCAAGGCCCGCTCGCCGACCTGGTATCGGACGCCTGGTCCGACCGGCTCAGCACCGTACACGTGTGGAACTTCTACGTGCTGCTCGGCCTGGCGAGCCTGCACATCGCGGCCGTGCTTTACCACTGGCTGGTGAAAAAGGAGAATCTGGTCGGCGCCATGTTCACGGGCATGAAGCGCCTGCCCGGCGAGCTCGCCGAGACCGCTGACGGGCGCTTCGCCGGTCCATGGCGGGCGCTGACCCTGTTTGCCGCGGCGCTGCTCGCGGTGTACCTGATCGTGCAACGACCTTTCTGAGGAGAAGAGAATGAAGAACAAACTCGCCGTCACCCTGATCGCGGCCGCGACCGGCGCGGGCTTCGCGCTGAGCGCGCTCGCGCAGCACAAGCCCGAGGACCTGGTGAAGCATCGTCAGGCGGCCATGACCCTCATTGCGTGGTACTTCGGGCCGATCGGGGCCATGGTCAACGGCAAGATCCCGTTCGACGCCAAGATTGCCGCGCGCAACGCGGGCTACCTCGTGACTCTGTCCAAGATGCCGCTGGAGGGCTTCGATCCGAGCACGGCCGGGGCGAAGCACACCAAGGCGAAGGACAAGATCTATCACGAGATGGGCAAGTTCAAGGAACACATGGAGAAGATGCAGACCGCAGTCGAGAAACTGGACAAGGCTGCGCAGACCGGCAACGAAGGCGAGATCAAGGTCGCGTTCGGCGAGACCGGCAAGAGCTGCAAGTCCTGCCACGACGATTTTCGCGCCAAGTAGCGCGGGCCGTGCCAGCCCCTGTCCGCCCCCTGCTGTTGCGGCGGTGGAATAGCGGGCCGCCGCCGGCTGTTCATGATCCATGGGCGACGCCCAGCGGTTGCTCGAGCTGATCCCGCGCTTGCGGCGCTATGCCCGCGCGCTGGTCGGCGATCGCGCCGCTGCTGACGATCTGGTGCAAGACACGCTCGAGCGAGCGTGGAGCAAACTGCATCTGTATCGCCCCGGCAGCGATCTGCGCGCCTGGCTGTTCACGGTGATGCACAACGTGCACGTCAACCAGGTGCGCGCGGTGCGGGCGACGGACCCGATCGGCGAGGAGATGCCGGAGCTGGCGCAGCGCGCCGCGCAGCACGACGCGCTCATGGTGCGAGACCTGGAGCGCGCCCTCGCGCGACTGCCGGCGGAGCAGCGCGAAGTGCTGCTGCTGGTCGCGCTGGAGGACCTGAGCTACGAGGAAACGGCGCGCACGCTCGGCATCCCGATCGGCACCGTGATGTCGCGCCTGTCGCGTGCGCGCGAGAAGCTGCGCATCATGCTGCTCGGCCTGCCGGCGGGCGCCAAGCTGCACGTGGTGAAATGAGCTGAAGTAAGCGAGGCGATGGCCGAGAAACTGCCGATCACCGAAGCGGACCTGCAGGCGTACGGCGACGGCCGGCTCGCCGAGGGCCGGCGCGCCGAGCTCGATGCTTGGCTCGCGACGCGCGCTGAAGACGCCGAGCGCATTGCCGCCTATCGGCGGCTCAACGACGAGCTGCACGTGCTTTACGATCCTGTGCTCGACGAGCCGGTCCCGGAGCGGCTGCAGGCGGCGCCGCTCAGGCGCCTGCGCCTGCGCGGCATTGCCGCGGCGCTGAGCTGGCTCGCGCTCGGTGCGGTGATCGGTGCGGCCGCGGGCTGGCGTCTGCATCAGCCGCCTCCTGCGTCGCTGGCGCGGGACGGCACGCCGGGATTCGTGCATCGCGCGGCGATCGCCCACGCCACCTACTCGCCCGAGATCAGGCACCCGGTCGAAGTCGGCGCCGATCAGGAGGCGCACCTGGTCGCGTGGCTGTCGAAGCGGCTCGGTGCCAAGGTGCGCGCACCGAAGCTCGATGCGGCCGGTTTCGCGCTGGTCGGCGGCCGCCTGCTGCCGGGCGAGAACGGCCCGGTCGCGTATTTCATGTACCAGTCCACGCAGGGTCAGCGGATCACGCTGTACGTGCGCACCGAAGCTCCGAAGCAGGGCGAGACCGCGTTCCGCTTCGCCCGCGAAGGCAACGTGCGGGTGTTCTACTGGATCGACCGCCGCTTCGGCTACGCGCTGTCCTCGATCGATGTGGGCAAGGGCGACCTCCTGCACGTGGCGAATCTGGTGTACCAGCAGCTCAACCCCTGAGCGCTCGCGGCGGTCGCCGGGCGTATGATGGCTCGTGTAAGGCGGCACGCCCCGGCGCGACCAACGGTCCAAGGAGCGACCATCCCATGCTGATCAAGAAGTCTTGCGATACCCCTTCGTCCGAGATCACTCCCCGGGCCGTCTACCGGGGTCGCCGCCGCTTTCTCGCCGCCGCCGGCCTGGGGGCGGCGGCGGCCGCGGCCGGCGTGGCCGCGCAGCGCGCACACGCGCTGACCGCCGCCACCTCCGCGCATCCGGGCAAGCTGCCGCTGCTGCCTGCAGCAAAGAACGCCGGCCTGTCCGCAACCGAAGCGCTCACGCCTTACGAGGACGTGACCAGCTACAACAACTTCTACGAATTCGGCACCAGCAAGAGCGATCCGGCGAAATACGCCGGCAGCCTGCAAACGCGGCCATGGACCGTAACGGTCGAAGGCGAGGTCCTTAAGCCGCGCACCTTCGGCATCGAGGACCTGCTGCACCTCGCGCCGATGGAGGAGCGCGTCTATCGGCACCGCTGCGTGGAGGGCTGGTCCATGGTGATTCCCTGGATCGGCTATTCGCTGTCCAACCTGCTCAAGGCGGTTCAGCCCAAGGGCAGCGCCAAGTACGTGGAATTTCTCACCCTGCTCAACCCGGCACAGATGCCGGGACAGAACTCCTCGATCCTGCAGTGGCCTTATCGCGAGGGACTGCGCATGGACGAGGCCATGCATGCGCTCACGCTGCTGACCTTCGGTCTGTACGGCGAGGTGCTGCCCAACCAGGACGGCGCGCCCATGCGCATGGTCATACCCTGGAAATACGGCTTCAAAGGAGGCAAGTCGATCGTGCGCATCCGCCTGGTGGCGCAGCAACCCGTGACCTCGTGGATGCGCGCGGTGCCCGAATGGTATGGGTTCTATTCCAATGTCAACCCCAACGTCAGTCCGCAGAACTGGAGCCAGGCCAACGAGCGGCGCATCGGCCAGGGCGGCTTCGGCGGCCTGTTCGCCCCGCGCATCCCGACTCAAATGTTCAACGGCTACGGTACCCAGGTCGCCCACCTCTACCAGGGCATGAACCTGACCAAGGACTTTTGAGCGCGCGCTGCGCGGTGCCCTCTCCGTGCCTCAGGCTTCGACAACCATGAACGGTCACTCGGCCCGCGGCGGCGCCGCGGGCTGGTCATTGCGCGTGCGGCGCGCGACTGTGCAGGCGGGCTGGTTCAGACCGGCGCTGCTCACGCTGAGCCTGCTGCCGTTGGCGCTACTGGTGTGGAGGGCCTTTGCGCTGCAGCTCGGACCCAACCCCGAGCAGACCTTGATCTGGACCACCGGACTGTGGGCGCTGCGCTTTCTGCTTTTCACACTGACCGTCACGCCACTTCGCCGGCTCACGGGCTGGACCGAGCTGGCGCGCTTGCGGCGCATGCTGGGACTGCTCGCATTCAGCTATGCCGTGCTGCATTTCACCTGCTACCTGTGGCTGGTCAACAACTTCAGCCTGGACGCGGTGTTGAAGAGCGTGGTCAAGCATCCCTTCGTGCTCGCGGGCATGACGGCGCTCCTGCTGATGTTGCCGCTTGCCCTGACCTCGACCAACGCCATGGTCAAGCGCCTCGGAGCGGCGCGCTGGCAGGCGCTGCACAAGCTGGTGTACGTCGTGGCGGTGGTGGCGGTGTTCCACTTCTGGTGGTTCAAGCTGGCCAAAAACAACACCGCCGATCCCAAGCTGTACGCCCTGCTGTTCGGGATTCTGCTGGCGTACCGCGTGGCCAAGGCCTGGCAGGCGCGCCGACGGCAGCCTGCACGCGCGCGGGCCGCTCAGGCGCGCCGAATAACGTAGCCGCCCGACTTTTCGTCGCGCTCGAGCGTCACCAGCTTGCGCTTCTCCGCCTCCTCGAGCAGATCGGAGAACGCGCGAAAGCCGAAATAGGACTCGCTGAAGCCGGGCTTCCTGCGCTTGAGGGTCTGCTTGACCATCGAGCCCCAGATCTTCTCCCCCTCGCCGCGCTCTGCGATCAGGGCATCGACCGTCTCGAGCAGCAGCTCCATCGCCTCCTGCTGCTTCTCGTCGGCTCCCGAGGGCTCCTTGACGGCGTTCGCGGGCCGCGCTTCCTTTCTCTTGCGCGCTGCGCGTCGCTTCACCTCTTCCTCGCGCACCAGATCGTCGTAATAGATGAACTCGTCGCAGTTGGCGATGAGTAGGTCCGAGGTCGAATTCTTCACGCCGACGCCGATCACCGTCTTGGCGTTCTCGCGCAGCTTCGACACGAGCGGCGAGAAATCCGAGTCGCCGCTGATGATCACGAACGTGTCCACGTGCGACTTGGTGTAGCACAGGTCGAGCGCGTCCACGACCATGCGGATGTCGGCGGAGTTCTTGCCCGACTGGCGCACGTGCGGGATCTCGATCAGCTCGAACGCGGCCCCGTGCATCGCCGCCTTGAACTCCTTGTAGCGCTCCCAGTCGCAATAGGCCTTCTTCACGACGATGCTGCCCTTGAGCAGCAGCCGCTCGAGCACGCGCTGCATGTCGAATTGCGCGTACTTGGCGTCGCGTACCCCGAGCGCGATGTTCTCGAAGTCGCAGAACAGCGCCATGTTGCGGGTTTCCTGGTTGGCGGGCATGGCGATCTCCGTGGTTCGGCCGATGCTAACAGATGCCTGCGGGGGCCGCGCGCGGCTAACGGTGCGCGTGGGGCGCCTGGGGACCCTGCGGCGCCGCCGCCGTGCCGAGCAACGGGACCGCAGGGGCGCGCCGCGAGCCGAGCCACGCCCCCAGCCGCTCGAAATAGATGTAGATCACCGGCGTGATGTACAGAGTGAGGAGCTGCGACAGGAGCAGGCCGCCGACTACTGACAGGCCGAGCGGACGGCGCGCCTCGCCCCCCACGCCGAAGGCGAGCGCGATCGGCAAGCTTCCCATGAGCGCCGCCATGGTGGTCATCATGATCGGACGGAAGCGAACCATGCAGGCTTCGAAGATCGCGTCGCGCGGCGTCTTGCCTTCCTTGCGCTGCGCCTCGATGGCGAAGTCGATCATCATGATCGCGTTCTTCTTCACGATGCCCACCAGCATGATCATGCCGACGAACGCGTACAGGTTGAGATCGATGCCGAAGGCGAGCAGCGTGAGCAACGCGCCCAGTGCCGCGGTCGGCAGGCCCGAGAGGATGGTGAGCGGGTGAATGAAACTCTCGTACAGGATGCCGAGCACCAGATAGATGACCACGATCGCGAGCAGCAGGAGAATGCCCATTCCCTGCAGGGACTCCTCGAAGGCCTGTGCCGTGCCAGAGAAGCTGGCGGAGAGCGTGGGCGGCACGCGCAGCTCGCGCATTGTCGAGCGGATGGTGTCGACGGCCTGCGACAGCGACACGCCGGACCGGAGATCAAAGGAAAAAGTGACCGAGGGAAGCTGTCCCTGATGACTCACCGTCAATGGGCCGACGCCGTAGGAGAGCTTCGCCACGGCGCTCAGCGGCACCAGCGCGCCGCCGGTGGAGCGCACGTACAGCATCGGCAGCGCCGTGGGCCCGGTCTGGTAGCGCGGCTCGACCTCGAGGATGACCCAGAACTGGTCGGTTGCGGTGTAGATGGTCGACACCTGTTGCGAGCCGTACGCTGCGCCGAGCGCGGTCTCGATCTGTTGCGGCGAGACCCCCAGCGCCGCCGCCTTCTCGCGATCCATCTCGACCAGCACCTGGGGCTGGCGGATCTGCAGGTCGCTCGACACGTCGATCAGCTGTGGTATCGCCTTGAGCTTGTCCTCGATGATCGGCACCCAGTGGTACAGCTCGTCGGTGCTGGCGCCGCGCAGCGTGTACTGGTACGGGCTTTTGGTGAGCAGCCCGATGCGGATCACGGGGATGTTCTGCAGGAATGCCTTGATGCCGAGCAGGTGGGCGAGCTGCGGGCGCAGCTCGCGGATCACTTCGTCGGCCGAGACGCGCTCGGAGCGCGGCTTGAGCGTGATGAACATGCGCCCGCGATTGAGGGAGGGGTTGAAGCCGCTCGCCCCGATGAAGGACATCACGCCCTCGACGTTCGGGTTGCGACGCACGATTTCGGCCGCCTGCCGCTGCAGCTTCGCCATGGCGTCGAACGAGATGTCCTGAGGCGCCTCGGTGAAGCAGAAGATCTGGCCCGTGTCGTCGGCGGGCAGGAACCCCTTGGGCACGTGCACGAACAGGTACGCGGTGGCGAGCGTGATCGCGACGAACAGCAGCATGACCCAGCGCCCATGGCGCAGCGCGATCTCGAGTGTCGCCCGGTAGGCGTTGCGCAGCGCCTCGAAGCCGCGCTCGGAGAGCTGGTAGAGCCGGCCGTGCACCACGCCGTGCTGCGGCCGCAGGATGCGGCTGCACATCATCGGCGTCAGCGTGAGCGACACGAAGCCCGAGATCAGCACCGCGGTGATGATCGTCACCGCGAACTCGTGCAGCAGGCGACCGACAATGCCGCCCATGAAGAACACCGGGATGAACACCGCGGCAAGCGACAGGGTCATCGACAGAATGGTGAAGGAGATTTCCCTCGAGGCGTCGAGCGTGGCCTGCAGCGCGTCCTTGCCGGCCTCCATGTGGCGCGAGATGTTCTCCAGCATCACGATCGCATCGTCCACCACGAAGCCGACGCACAGCGTGAGCGCCATCAGCGAAATGTTGTCCAGGCTGTAGCCGAGCGCGTACATGACGGCGAAAGTGCCGATGATCGACATCGGCAGCGCGACGCTCGGGATGGCGGTGGCCGAAAGGTTGCGCAGGAACAGGAAGATCACCATCACCACCAGCGCCAGCGCGAGCAGCAGCGTGAACTGCACTTCGTCGACCGACTGGCGGATGGTGACGGAACGGTCATACAGAACCTGCATCTTGATGCCGGCGGGCACTTCCGCGCGGAAGGTCGGTAGCAGCCTGCGCACCGCGTCGACCACGTCGATCGTGTTGGTGCCCGGCTGGCGGAAGATGGCCAGGATGATGCCGGGCTTGTTGTTGAACCAGGCGGCAACCTTGTCCGACTGCACGCCATCGATGACGCGCCCGAGCTGGTTGAGGCGCACCGGCGAGCCGTTGCGGTAGGCGACGATGATCCGACCGTATGCGGCGGCGTCGAACAGCTGGCCGTTCGCCTGAACCGCGAACAGCCGGTTCTTGCCGTACAGCGTGCCGGTGGGCAGGTTCACGTTCGCCTGCGCGATCGCCTGCTGCAGCTCGTCGATGCCGATGCCGCGCGCGGCGAGCGCGTTCGGATCGACCTGGACGCGCACCGCGTACTTCTGCTCCCCGAACACCTGGACCTGGGCCACGCCGCTGATGGTCGAGATGCGCTGAGCGAGGAAGGTCTCGGCGTATTCGTCGACCGTTGAAATCGGCAGCGTGTCGGAGCTGAGCGCCAGGTAGAAAACCGCGAAGTCCCCGGGGTTGATCTTGCGGAACGACGGCGGCGCGGGCATGGCGGCGGGCAGCTGGCGCGCGGTCGCGGCGATGGCCGAATTGACGTCCTGCGCGGCCGCGTCAATGTTGCGGTCGAGCGCGAACTGCAGCGTGATCTGGGTCGTGCCCACGCCGCTCACCGAGTACATCGAGTCGATCCCGGCGATGGTCGAGAACTGCTTCTCGAGCGGCGTCGCCACCGCCGAGGCCATGGTCTCCGGGCTTGCCCCCGGCAGCTCTGCGGTGACCTGGATCGTGGGGTAATCGACGTTCGGCAGCGAGCTCACCGGCAGCAGCCGATAGCCCACGATGCCGAACATCAGGATCCCGGCCATGACCAGCACGGTCATCACCGGGCGCCGGACGAACAGCTCCGAAAGATTCACGAGGCGTCCGGCCGGACGACCACCTTCACGCCCGGCGCCAGCCGCAGCTGGCCGCGGGTGACGACCTTCTCGCCCTTGGCGAGACCTTCGGCCACGACAGCGAGGTCGCCTTCGGTGCGCGCGATCGCCACTTTACGCACTTCGGTGGTCGCATCCGGCTTGAGCACGAACACGAATTCGCCTTGCGGCCCGGTCTGGACCGCCAGCGCGGGCACGACGAGCGCGCCGCTCTGGTCGTAGAGCTTGAGGCTCACGTTGACGAACTGCCCCGGCCAGAGCGCCAGGTCGCGGTTGTCGAACTGGGCGCGCAGCTTGATGGTGCCGGTGCTTTGGTCGACCGCGTTGTCGACGAACACCAGCTTGCCGGTCTGGCGCGGCGCGTGGCCCGCATCGGGCGACGTGACCGTCACTGCGAGCGGTCCGCCCGCCATGTGGCGGCGGAGCTCGGCGAGCCGCTGCTCCGGGACCGCGAACGTGACGTAGACAGGCTGAACCTGGTTGATCACCACCAGCGGATTGGTGTCGTTCGCCTTTACCATGTTGCCGAGCTGCAGCATGACGCGCCCGACGTAGCCGTCGATCGGCGAGCGAATGGTGCAGTACTGCAAGTTCAGGCGCGCGGTTTCGACCGCGGCTTCGCTCGCCTTGAGTGAGGCGGTCGCGGTTTCGGCATTGGTCCGGTACTGGGCATAGGCGTCCTGGGAGACGAAATTCTTGTGCAGCAGCTCCGCGTAGCGGCGCTGCTGCATGTCTGCGTGGTCGAGGTTCGCGCGGTCGCGCGCCAGGTTCGCTTCGGCCTGGTGCAGCGCTGCATCGAACGGGCGCGGGTCGAGCCGGAACAGTACCTCGCCCTTGCGCACCGCCTGTCCTTCGCGGAAGTTGACCGCGACGATCTGACCGTCGACGCGCGCCTTCAGGGCGACGGTGTTGTAGGCATCCACGTTGCCAATCGCCGTCAGGCGCACCGGCATCGTGCGCTGCTCGACGGCGGCCACCGACACCGGCACCGCCGCCGGCTGCGCCGCGCCCTTACGCTCCTTGGCGCGCAGCCCGGCCGGGAGATATGCCGCGAGGACGCCGGCCAGCAGCACGGCGGCGAGCGCCGCACCCAGGGCCAGCCGTTTGCCGTGTCGCGGTGTAGCCGTCAGGGAAGGCTCGTCACGCATCACTGCTCCGCCCGCGGGGCGCCATTCTTAGATCAAGTGGCGTTCGAGGGCAAGCAACTGCGCGACGGTTTCGCGCTCGCGCACTACGCGCGCCGCAGCGCCCTCGACCAGCACCTCGGCGACGCGCGGGCGCGAGTTGTAGTTTGAGCTCATCGTCATGCCATAGGCGCCGGCCGACATGATTGCGAGCAGGTCACCCGCGCCCGCCGCCAGCCGCCGCTCCTTGGCGAGGAAGTCGCCGCTCTCGCATACCGGACCCACCACGTCGTAGATGGTTTGCGCGACCCCGGGCGGCGCCTCGCGCACCGGCCGCACCTCGTGCCAGGCATCGTAGAGCGCGGGTCGCAGCAGGTCGTTCATGGCCGCGTCGACAACGAGGAAATTCCGCGCCGCGCCCGGTTTGACGTACTCGACGCGGGTGAGCAGCACGCCCGCGTTGCCCACGATCGAGCGGCCCGGGTCGACGAGCAGCGTTTCCTTGCGACCGGAGAGTACGCCGAGCGCCCCGTCCAGGAACGCGGAGACCGGCTCCGGCGATTCCTCCTGGTAGCGAATGCCGAAGCCGCCTCCGAGATCGATGTGCCTGAGCGCGATGCCGGAGCGCTCGAGACGCTGCACCAGAGACAGCAGGCGCACCGCGGCATCGACGTACGGCGCGGCGGTCAAGAGCTGGGAGCCGATGTGGCAGCCGATCCCTACCAGCTCGACGTGCGCCAGGGCCGCCGCTTCGCGATACAGGCGCTCGGCCTCGGCATGTGCGATGCCGAACTTGCTCTGCTTCATGCCGGTCGAGATATACGGGTGCGTTCTCGCGTCGACGTCGGGGTTGATCCGAAATGCCACCGGCGCGCGCCTGCCGAGCCGACCCGCGAGCGCGCTTACCCGCGCAAGCTCGGCCTCGGACTCGAGATTGAGGCACCGGATTCCGGCCTCGAGCGCTCGTACGATCTCGTCTTCGGACTTGCCCACGCCGGAGAACACGACCTTGCGCGGATCGGCGCCCGCGGCCAGCACGCGCGCGAGCTCGCCGCCGGAGACGATATCGAAGCCGGCGCCGAGCCGCGCCAGGAGCGCGAGCACGGCGAGATTCGAGTTGGCCTTGACCGAATAGCACACCACAGCGTCGCGCCCGGCGAGCGCGCGCACGAACTCGCCGTAGGTCGATTCGATGGCGGCGCGCGAGTACACGTAGCAGGGCGTGCCGAAGCGCTGCGCGATGTGCTCAAGCGGAAGTTCCTCGGCACACAGCGCGCCCTCGCGGTAAGTGAAACTCATGGGGACGGCTTACTTCCTACTTTACTTATTGGTCGTGGCGCCGTCCTCACCCGTGTCCTGCGGATAGGGAACCGGCTGATAGGGCGCCGGTTTCGCGGGCTTCACGTTGGGCGGAGGGTTGCTGCGCAGATACAGCGGGCCGCGCTGCCCGCAGCCCGCGGCGAACAGTGCGGCGGTAACGGCAAGAGCGATGCGGGTACGCATGGGATCACGACACGTAGAAGGGAAATCTTAGCACGGGGAATACGCGCGCCATGGCGCAGCAATCGAGCGCAGCGGCGCTCACGGCCGCGCTCGATGACGCCCGCAAGACGACGATCAATCGACGCGAAGCCGCGCGAGATCCGCAGGGGCGGCTTTCACTTGCGCCGCGACGGGCGGGCGTGGCGCTAATCGCGCCATGGCAGCGAGTTGTTCGCAGCGCAGTAGCCGCTGGCGTCGACGCAGGCAATAACACCGGTGTTCCTGCGTCGCTCGGCAGGATCACCGCGGATCGAGCGGTGGCGCTCCGGGCTGGGCGGCGCTCGCGGGCCCGGCGGCCGGCGTGTTCGGCGTGTTCGGCGCTTCGGCCGCGCCTTGCTGGTTAGGCTGGGGCGCGTATTCCTGGTAGAAGTACTCGGGCACGGTCTGGCCGACGGCCGGATCCGCCGGGTCGGCGGGAACGTTCTCGACCACCATGCCGACCGGGACTTGGAGCGGCATCTCGGGCACGTTCTGCAGCGCCTTCTGCATGTAACCCATCCAGATCGGCAACGCGACTTGCGCCCCGGTTTCGTTGCGTCCCAGCGACCTGGGCTGGTCGAAGCCCACCCAGGCGATGCCTACGTCCGTGGGCTGAAAACCGCAGAACCAGGCGTCGACGAAGTCGTTGGTCGTGCCGGTCTTGCCGGCGATGTCGAAGCGGCCCAGGCGCGACGCGCGCGCAGCGGTGCCATAGCGCGTCACGTCCTGCAGCATGCTGTCGATGCTGAAGGCATTGCGCGGGTCGATGACGCGCAGGCTCGGGTCGCCTGCACGCTGCGGATGGGCGCCCGCGATCTGGTTGCCGTGGTCGTCGACGATTTTCTCAATGTAATACGGCTCGATCAGGTAACCGCCGTTGGCAAACACCGCGTAGGCGCGCGCCATCTGCCAGGGGGTTGCCGCGCCAGCGCCGAGCGCCAGGGTCAAGTAAGGCGGATTCTTGTCCGCATCGAACCCGAAGCGTTTGATGTAGTCTTGCGCGTAAGCGGGGCCGATCGCCTGCAGCAGCCGGATCGAGACCATATTCTTCGACTTGGCGAGAGCGGTCCGCAGCCGCATCGGCCCCTCGTACTTGCCGTCGTAGTTGCGCGGCTCCCACGGCTGGCTGCCGGTGATCTCGGCGTCAACTACCAGCGGCTCGTCCGGGAACACGGATGCCGGGGTGTAGCCCTTTTCCAACGCCGCAGAGTAGATGAACGGCTTGAACGACGAGCCGGGCTGGCGCCAAGCCTGGGTGACGTGGTTGAACTTGTTGCGATTGAAGTCGAAGCCGCCGACCAGGGCGCGCACCGCGCCGCTGGCGGGGTCGATCGCGATGAAGCCCGCTTCTGCGTCCGGCATCTGCGCGATCTGCCAATTTCCGCGCGCGTCCCGCTGTACGCGGATGATGGCGCCGCGGCGAATCTGCTTTCGGGGCGCGGCCTTCGCGCCCAGGGAGCTCGCGGCGAACTTGAGCGCCTCGCGGGTGAGACTGACGGTGTCCCCATTCTTGAGTACTGCCTTGACCTCCAGCGGGCTCGCCGCCGTCACCACTGCGACCAGCAGCTGGTCGTCATCCGAATAGTCAGCGAGCGCCTCCTGGTAATCGTCGTCGCTGGCGTGCTCGGGGAGCTGTGCGAATCCCTCGGGGCCGCGGTAGCCCCGGCTGCGGTCGTACTCGATCAACCCCCTGCGCAGCGCCTGGTAGGCGGCCTCCTGATCTGCGCCGCGGATCGTGGTGTAGACACGGAAACCCCGCGTGTAGGCGTCGTGGGGATAACGCTCGTACATCGCCTGCCGAACCATTTCGGCCACGTAGTCGGCGTGAACCGCATAACCGCTTGCCGAGTGCTGCACCCTGAGAGGAGCTCTGGAGGCCTGCGCGTACTGCTGCTCGCTGATATAACCGAGGTCTTTCATGCGGCGCAAGACGTAAGCTTGCCGCTGTTTGGCGCGTTGCGGATTGGCGATCGGGTTGTAGGCCGACGGTGCCTTGGGCAGTCCCGCGAGTACCGCGGCCTCGGCCAGCGTAAGCTGATCGAGCGATTTGCCGAAATAGGTCTGGGCGGCCGCGGCGAATCCGTAGGCGCGCTCACCGAGGTAGATCTGGTTGATATACAGCTCGAGAATCTGGTCCTTGGTCAGGCTGTGCTCGATCTTGAACGCGAGCAGCGCTTCGTAGAGCTTGCGGGTGAAGGTCTTCTCCGAAGACAGGAAAAAGTTGCGCGCCACTTGCATCGTGATCGTACTGGCGCCTTGCCTGCGGCCACCTGACACCAGATTGGTGTAAGCGGCGCGCAGCACGCCCCGATAGTCGATGCCCGAGTGCTGATAGAAGCGCTCGTCTTCGGCGGCGATGATCGCGTTCTTGAGCGTCTGCGGGACCTTGTCGATCGCGATCACAGAACGGCGCTCCTCGCCGAATTCGCCGATCAAGGCCCCGTCTGCGGTGTACACGCGCAGCGGCACCTTGGGCTGGTAATCGGTCAGCGCGTGCAGCGAGGGCAGGTTGGGGTAAGCGATCGCGATTACCAAGCCTGCGACACATGCGCCGACCGCCGCAAACCCTGCCAGCAGGGCGAGCGGGAAAGCCAAAAAACGAAGGCGCATCAAGGCACTTAGAGAAGCATTGAGGGGTGTTGCGGCCGGCAGCGAAGCCCGCCCATTATAGGGGGTCCTCTAGCGTGAAAAATTTGCTAGACACTGGCAGGAGTTGTTGTTAGCATTTAACGCGGTTTCTATGTATCGCGCCTAACATGCCGATACAAAAGGGAAAAGGGGATGAACCTAGACATCTTCAAGCCGAAAGCGCCACCGCTTTTTGGCCTGGACATCAGCTCGTCGTCGGTGAAGATGCTGGAAATCGTCGACACTGGCAAGGATGCCTACCGGGTTGAGCGTTACACCATCGAGCCTCTGCCGAGGGAGGCCGTGGTCGACGGCAACATCAACAATCTGGAGGCGGTGGCCGAAGCGGTCAAGCGCGGCCACAAGCGGCTTGCCACGCGCACCAAACACGTTGCCATGGCGGTGCCTTCGGGCGCCGTCATCACCAAGAAAATCATCGTTCCGGCCGGCCTGCGCGAGGAAGAGCTCGAGGTCCAGGTCGAGAGCGAGGCGAACCAGTACATTCCATTCGCCCTCGACGAGGTGAACCTGGACTTCCAGCTCGTCGGGCCGGCGCCCGCCAGCCCGGAAGAGCAGGAAGTCCTGATTGCCGCCACGCGCAAGGAAAAGGTCGAGGACCGGGTCGCGGTGGCGGAGTCCGCGGGCCTGAAGGCGATTGTCATGGACGTCGAATCCTACGCCCAGCAGGCGGCGCTCGGCCTGGTCGTGCGACAGCTGCCGAACGGCGGCAAGGACCAGAACATCGCGGTGGTCGATGTCGGTGCGAACGTGATGAACGTCAGCGTGCTGCGCAACGAGCAGTCCGTATACACCCGCGAACAGGCCTTCGGCGGCAACCAGCTGACCCAGGATATCGTGAGCCGCTACGGCATGAGCGCCGAGGAAGCAGAAGGCGCCAAGCGAACCGGAGGGCTGCCGGACGACTTCGAGATGGAGGTGCTGCGCCCGTTCATGGAGAACCTGTCCATGGAGATCCAGCGCGCGCTGCAGTTTTTCTTCACCTCGACCCAGTTCAGCAGCATCGATCACATTCTGCTGGCGGGCGGCTCGGCGGTGATACCGGGCTTGGACGAGGTGGTCAATACCCGCACCCAGGTGGCGACCATGGTCGCCAATCCATTCGCTGCGATGCAGACCTCGCCCCGCATCCAGTTGAAGCGCCTGATCGTCGACGCACCGTCGCTGATCGTGGCATGCGGTCTCGCGATGCGGAGGTTCGACCCGCAATGACGATCCGCATCAACCTGCTGCCGCACCGGGAGGAGCGCAGGAAACGCGCGCGCCAGCACTTCATTGCCCTTACGGGACTGACCGCGGTGCTCGGACTGGTGATTGTCGGCGCCGTGCACGTGTTCTTCGCCAACCGCATCGCCATCCAGGACGATCGCAACGCGTTCCTCAAGACGCAGATCGCCCAGCTCGACAAGCAAATCAACGAGATCAAGAAGCTGAGGGACGAAATCCAGGCGCTGCTCGCCCGCAAGCAGGTGATCGAGACGCTGCAGGCCGACCGCGCGCAGACGGTACACCTGATGAGCGAGCTGGTCCACGTAGTGCCCGAAGGCGTGTATCTGAAGTCGATGAAGCAGAAGGGGCTGAACGTCGCGCTCTCCGGCTACGCACTGTCGAACGCCCGGGTTTCGACGCTGATGCGCAACATTGAGGCCTCGCCCTGGCTGGAGAAGCCGCAGCTGATCGAAATTCGAGCGGTAACCGTGGCCAAGCGGCGCCTGTCGGAATTCGACATGAACTTGTCACTGAAGCGCCCTCAGACCAGCGAAGAGCAGAAGGCAGGTGGTACGGCGCCCGCCAAGGGCGCACCCGCGAAGAAAGGGTGAGCCATGGCGATCAACCTGAACAGGTATCTCGAAGACTTCCGCAACCTCAATCCGCGCGACCCAGGAACTTGGCCGCTTGTTCCGCAGATCGCGGCGCTGCTCGCGGTGTTGATTGCGATCCCGATCGGGGGCTATTTCCTCGACTGGCAGGGTCAGCTGGACACGCTGAATCGCGGCCGGCAGGAAGAGGGCAAGCTCAAGCAGGATTACGTGATCAAGAAGGGACAGGCGATCAACCTCGACCTGTATAAGCAACAGCTGCGCGAGATCGACACCCAGTTCGGCGCGCTGCTCAAGCAGCTACCGAACAAGTCACAGATGGACGCGCTACTGGTGGATATCAACCAGGCGGGCCTCGGGCGCGGCCTTCAGTTCGAGCTGTTCAAGCCGGCACCGCACGAGATCGAGAGGGAGTTCTACGCCGAACTGCCGATTGAAATCCGCGTGGCCGGGGCCTACAACGACATGGGCGCATTTGCCAGCGACGTCGGCCAGCTGTCGCGCATCGTGACGCTCAACGACGTCTCGGTGCAGGCGACCAAGGACGGCAATCTCGTGATGGAGGCGACCGCGCGCACCTTCCGCTACCTCGACGAACAAGAGATCGCCGCGCAGCGCAAGGCCGCGCGCGGCAAGAAACCGGGGGCCAGGTGATGAGGAAGTTCCTGGCACTAGCATGCGTTGCGCTTCTGACCTCCTGTAGCGGCGACCAGTTCGGCGACCTCAAACAGGAGCTCGCGCGCTTAACCCAAAACCTGCGCGGGCGCGTTCCGCCGCTGCCTCAGGTGAAGCCATACGAGCCGGTTCCATACACGGGCGCGGCGAACATCGACCCCTTCAACCCGGAGCGCATCAATATCGCGCAGGCCGCCACCGCCAAAGGCGGAGGCGGCGGGCACCGGCCGGACTTCAACCGTCCGCGCGAGCCGCTGGAGGCCTTTCCGCTTGATTCGATCAAGATGGTCGGCACCATCACGCAGGGCAAGGAAAGCTTCGGCTTGGTGAAGGCGGGGCCGAACCTGTACCGCGTCAAGAAGGGTAACTATATGGGCCAGAACTTCGGTGTCATCACCGCGATAAGCGAAGACGAGATCACGCTCAAGGAGCTGATCCAGGACAGCAACGGCGAGTGGGTCGAGCGCACCAGCGCGCTGCACCTGCAGGAGGCGAAGAAATGAGTACGCTCGGCATGATGCGCACCTCTTTCCAGGTTTTGGCACTGTGGCTCGCGGGGCTCGGCCTTGCGCTCGCGCAGGCGAACACTATCGATGCGTTCAACGTGACGCAGCAGGGGGGCAAGATCGTGGTCAGCGTCACCACCCGCGATCCGCTGAAGAGCGTGCCGCCGAACTTCAGCGTGACCAACCCGGCGCGTATCGCGATCGACTTCCCGGGCACGGTCAACGCGATCGGGCGCACCAGCCAGGACATCGGCCAGGGGGATCTGGCGAGCATGAACCTCGTGCAGGGCGCAGGGCGCACGCGGCTGGTGCTCAATCTGAATCGGCCCGTGGCGCACGACATTAGCCTGGACGGCAAGAACCTGATCATCACGCTGTCGCCCCCGGCAGTCGCGCCGGCGAGCGCGAGCTCGAGCGGAGGGGTGGCGCACTTCGCGGAAGGTCGCGCCGACACCACGCACTCGATCCGCGGCGTCGACTTCCGTCGCGGCAGCTCGGGCGAGGGACGGGTCGTCGTCGATCTGTCCGACCCGAACACCGGGATCGATATTCGGCAGCAGGGCCAGAACATCATCGTCGACTTTCTCAAGACTTCGGCGCCGGATGCCTTGCGGCGCCGGCTCGACGTTACCGACTTCGCCACGCCAGTGCAGACCGTCAACACGTTCCAGCAGGGCCAGAACGTGCGCATGGTGATCACCCCCAGGGGCCAGTGGGAGCAGACCGCCTATCAGACCGAGAACGAATTCGTGGTCGAGGTGAAACCGGTCGCCAAGGAGGCCACGGCAGTCGGGGTGCTGCAGTCCGGCAAGTACACCGGCGAGAAACTGTCGCTGAACTTCCAGAACGTCGAGGTACGGGCGGTACTTAACGTGATCGCCGACTTTACCAACCTCAATATCATCACCAGCGACACCGTGACCGGCAACATCACGCTGCGGCTCAAGGACGTACCCTGGGACCAGGCGCTCGCAATCATCCTCGAAACGCGCGGCCTCGACATGCGCCGCAACGGCAACGTAATCTGGATCGCGCCGCGCGACGAGATCGCGACGCGCGAGAAGCTCGCCCTCGAGGCACAGCAGCAGATCAACGATCTCGAGCCGACACATACCGAAGCGTTCCAGTTGAACTACCAGAAGGCCGCGGACGTGCAGAAGCTGCTGACCGACCCGCAGCAGCGGATTCTGTCCAAGCGCGGAAGCGCCGTCGTCGACGCGCGCACCAACACGCTGTTCGTGCAGGACACGCCAAGCCGGCTGGGGGAGGTGCGCAAGCTGATCGCCAAGATCGACATCCCGGTGCGCCAGGTAATGATCGAGGCGCGCATCGTCGAGGCAAACGATACGTTCAGCAAGAACCTCGGTGCGAGACTCGGGTATAACGAAACGGCCAGCGGCATGCATCCCTTCCTGGGCCATGGAGCAGGCGTCACATTTGGCGGCAGCCTGGACAACACCGGCATAGTCACCGGTCAGACGGGGGGCACGACAACGGCTACGTCTACGGGATTCGCGGCGAGCATGCTGAACGCGAACCTGCCGGCCGCTGGCCTGAATTCGTTCAACGCCGGGCAATTCTCGTTCATCTTGTTCAACAGCGCGATGACGCGGTTCCTCAACCTCGAGCTGAGCGCGCTTGAGGCGGACGGCAAGGGCAAGATCATCTCCAGCCCGCGCGTGCTGACCGCCGACCAGGTGGAAGCGGTGATCGAGCAAGGCACGGAGATTCCATACCAACAGGCGACCTCCTCGGGCGCGACCGCCATCGCCTTCCAGAAGGCGAATCTGGCGCTCAAGGTAAAGCCCCAGATCACCCCTGATGGCAACGTCATCATGACGCTCGACGTGAACAAGGACGCGCCGGGCACCATCACCCCGCAGGGCGTGCAGATCAACACCAAGCACGTCAAGACGGAGGTGCTGGTGGAGAACGGCGGCACGGTGGTGATCGGCGGAATCTACGAGCAGACCAGCCAGACCGACATTACGAAAGTACCGTTCTTCGGAGACCTGCCCTACGTCGGGTTCCTGTTCAAGAACAACACCACGAACACGAGCAAGACCGAGCTGCTGGTATTCATCACGCCGAAGATCGTGAGCGATCGTCTGGGCCTGCGCTGACTGCCTGTCGTCCACTCCTAAGTGGGTGCTGCGGCCGGGACCTCCCGGCCGCTTCTTTTTTTGCGGCGCCGTTACAATAAGCGCGTGAAAGGTAGCGGCAATATCTTCCTGGTCGGCATGATGGGGGCTGGCAAGACCACCATCGGCCGGCTGCTGGCGCGCCGTCTGAAGCGCCCGTTCTACGACTCGGACCATGAGGTCGAGCGGCGCTGCGGGGTCAAAATCCCGATGATTTTCGACATCGAGGGCGAAGCCGGTTTTCGCAGCCGCGAGGCCTGCGTGCTCGATGAGCTGAGCGCGCTCGACGCTGTCGTGCTCGCGACCGGCGGCGGCGCGGTGCTGCGCGAGGACAACCGACGCCATCTCGGTGCGCGCGGCACGGTCGTATACCTGCACGCGCGCCCGGCCGACCTGTACCAGCGTGTGCGCCACGACAAGAATCGACCGCTGCTTGCCGCGACCGATCCGCTGCGGCGCCTGGAAGAGCTCTATGCATCGCGCGACCCACTGTACCGCCAGGTCGCCGACATCGTGATCGACACCGGCAGGCAAAGCGCACAGGCATTGCTGCGCGAGCTGCTCAGCCGCCTTGGCGAATCATGCAAACTATCCGCGTAGCGCTCGGCGAGCGCAGCTACCCGATCCACATCGGTGCCGGGCTGATCGGCCAGGCATCGCTATACGCGCCGCACCTGCGCGCCGGCAAGGTCGCGGTAGTGACCAACGAGGTGGTTGCGCCGCTCTACCTGGGCGCGGTGCGCGGTGCGCTGGCCGCCGCCGGGGCGCGGAGCATGGAGATCGTGGTTCCCGACGGCGAGGCGGCTAAGAGCTGGGAGACGCTCGACCGCGTGTTCGACGCTTTGCTCGCCGCGCGCTGCGGCCGTGACAGCGTGCTCGTCGCGCTCGGCGGCGGCGTGGTGGGCGACCTGGCCGGTTTCGCGGCGGCGGTCTACCAGCGCGGCGTGCCATTCATCCAAGTGCCGACCACGCTGCTCGCGCTGGTGGATTCCTCGGTCGGCGGCAAAACCGCGATCAACCATGCGCGAGGCAAAAACATGATCGGCGCGTTCCATCAGCCGCTCGCCGTGATCGCCGACGTGGCGACGCTCGAATCGCTGCCCGAACGCGAGCTGCGTGCCGGTCTCGCCGAGGTCATCAAGCACGGTTTCGTCCTCGACGCGCGATTCGTGGACTGGCTCGAAGCCAACATGGAGGCGCTGCTGGCGCGCGAGCGTGCCGCGCTGGCGCACGCGGTTCGACGCTCCTGCGAGCTGAAGGCCGACGTGGTAGCAGCCGACGAGCGCGAGGCGGGGCTGCGCGCGTTGCTCAACTTCGGGCACACCTTTGCCCACGCCATCGAAACCGGGCTGGGCTACGGCACCTGGCTCCACGGCGAGGCGGTGGCGGCGGGCATGGTGATGGCCGCTGATCTGTCGGCGCGCGCCGGGCTGCTTGCCGGCGGCGACGCGCAGCGCGTGAGCGCACTCATCGCCCGCGCCGGCCTGCCGGTGCGCGGACCTCAACTCTCACCCGAGCGCTACCTCGAGCTGATGGCGATCGACAAGAAAGCCGCGCGCGGCCGCACGCGTTTCGTGCTGCTGGAGGCAATCGGCCGCGCGACGCTGCGCGGCGATGTGGACGATCGCGCGGTGCGTGAGACGATCCTTGCCTGCGGTCCGCAGGCCACCGCTTCTGCCGCGCAGTAGCTCGGCCCTGCCTGGACTCCCTTGAATCAGAGGGAGCAACTGGGTATATTCATCGGTTCGTCCGCCCTTTTTGTGCAGAGCGGCGAAACGACGCGTCTTCTTTTGTTTTCAGAGGGTTAGTCATGGCCCACCGTTCACTGCCGCCTGCGCAGGGCCTGTACGATCCGGCCCGCGAGCGCGACGCCTGCGGCGTCGGCTTCGTCGCACACATCCGGGGCGGGAAATCGCACTCCATCATCGGCCAGGGGCTGACGATCCTCAAGAATCTTACCCACCGCGGTGCGGTCGGTGCGGACCCCAAGGCCTCGGATGGGGCCGGAATCCTGATCCAGATCCCCGACCGGTTTTTCCGCGAGGAGCTGGCCAAGCAGGGCGTGCATCTGCCGCCTCCGGGGCAGTTCGGCGTAGGCATGGTGTTTCTGCCGCGCGAGCCCGCCAGCCGCCTCGCATGCGAGTACGAGATCGAGCGCGCGATCAAGGACGAGGGCCAAGTGCTGCTCGGCTGGCGCGACGTCCCGGTCGACAATTCGGATCTGGGTGAATCGGTGAAACTGGTCGAGCCGGTGATCCGTCAGGTGTTCATCGGCCGCGGCAAGGACGTCACGGTGACCGACGCCCTGGAGCGCAAGCTCTACATCATCCGCAAGAGCTCCGGCCACGCCATCCAGGCCTTGAAGCTCGCCCATGGCATCGAGTTCTACGTACCGTCGATGTCGGCGCGCACCGTCGTCTACAAGGGCATGCTGCTCGCGCAGCAGGTGGGCGAGTATTACCGCGACCTGCAGGACCTGCGCGTCGAGTCGGCACTCGCGCTGGTGCACCAGCGCTTTTCGACCAACACGTTCCCGTCGTGGGACCTGGCGCATCCGTTCCGCATGATCGCGCACAACGGCGAGATCAACACGCTGCGCGGCAACGTCAACTGGATCCGCGCGCGCCAGGGCGCGATCTCGAGCCCGATCCTCGGCGCCGACCTGAGCAAGATCTGGCCGCTGATTTATCCCGGCCAATCCGACTCGGCCTCCTTCGACAACGCGCTCGAGCTGTTGGTCATGGCCGGCTACTCGGTGGCGCACGCTGTCATGATGATGATTCCCGAGGCGTGGGAGAACCACACGCTGATGGATCCGAGCCGGCGCGCGTTCTATGAGTACCACGCGGCAATGATGGAGCCTTGGGACGGACCGGCCTCGATCGCCTTTACCGACGGACGCCAGATCGGCGCCACGCTCGACCGCAACGGTTTGCGGCCGTCGCGCTACCTGGTGACCGACGACGACCTGGTGATCATGGCCTCGGAGGCGGGGGTGCTGCCCATCCCCGAGGAGCGCATCGTCAAGAAGTGGCGTCTGCAGCCGGGGAAGATGTTCCTCGTCGACCTGGAGAAGGGCCGCATCATCGACGATAAGGAGCTGAAAGACTCGCTCGCCTCCGTGAAGCCCTACGCCGAGTGGATCGAGCGCATCCGCGTCAAGCTTGACGAGGTGGAGAGCGACCACCGGCAGCCCGAGCGCTCCGCGGTTCGGCTGCTCGACCGCCAGCAGGCCTTCGGCTATACGCAGGAGGACATCAAGTTCCTGATGCTGCCCATGGCGCTCGAGGGCCAGGAGCCGGTCGGCTCGATGGGCAATGACTCCCCGCTGGCGGTGCTGTCGGACAAGAATAAGACCCTGTACCACTACTTCAAGCAGCTGTTCGCGCAGGTGACCAACCCGCCGATCGACCCGATCCGCGAGGAGCTGGTGACCTCGCTGGTGTCGTTCATCGGCCCCAAACCGAACCTGCTCGGCATCGACGAGATGAACCCGCCGCTGCGGCTCGAGGTGAGCCAGCCGGTGCTCGACTTCTACGAGATGGAGAAGGTCCGGCACATCGAGCGCTACACGCAGGGCAAGTTCGTCGCCTGCGAGCTCGACATCACTTATCCGCTCACCTGGGGCAAGGAGGCGATCGAGGCGCATCTCGCCAGCCTGTGCGCGCAGGCCGAGGACGCGGTGCGCGGCGGCACCTCGATCATCATCATCTCGGACCGCAAGCTCGACCGCGACCACGTCGCCGTCCCCGCGCTGCTCGCGCTCTCGGCGATTCACCAGCACCTCGTGAACAAGGGGCTGCGCACCTCGACCGGCTTGGTGGTCGAGACCGGCTCGGCGCGCGAGGTGCACCATCTCGCGTTGCTTGGTGGCTACGGCGCCGAGGCAGTGCATCCGTACCTTGCGCTTGAGACGCTGCTCGATCTGGCGGCGCGCGGCCAGCTCGGGCCGAACGTCGATGGCACCAAGGCGATCAAGAACTTCGTCAAGGCGACCGGCAAGGGCCTGAAGAAGGTGATGTCCAAGATGGGCATCTCGACCTACATGTCCTATACGGGAGCGCAGATCTTCGAGGCGGTGGGCCTCGCGCACAGCCTGGTCGACAAGTACTTCGCCGGGACCACCTCGTCGGTCGAGGGCATCGGCGTGTTCGAGGTCGCCGAAGAGGCGATTCGGGTTCACAGGGCGGCTTTCGACGAGGAGGACCCGGTGCTCAGGGGGGCGCTGGACGCGGGCGGTGAGTACGCCTGGCGGGTGCGCGGCGAGGAGCACATGTGGACGCCGGACGCGATCGCCAAGTTGCAACATGCGACGCGCGAGAACTCCGCGCAGACCTACGCGGAATACGCCCGCATCATCAACGACCAGTCGCGGCGCCACATGACCTTCCGCGGACTGTTCGAGTTCCGCTTCGATCAGTGCCAGCCGATTCCGCTCGAAGAAGTCGAGCCTGCCGCCGGGATCGTGAAGCGCTTTGCCACCGGAGCCATGTCGCTCGGCTCGATCTCCACCGAAGCGCACACCACGCTCGCCGTGGCGATGAACCGCATCGGCGGCAAGTCGAACACCGGCGAGGGCGGCGAGGACTACCGCCGCTACGCGCCGGTGAAAGCGGGCGAGACGCTGCGCTCGCGGCTCGGCGCGGACCGCGTCGCGCACGACATCGAGCTCGAGGAAGGCGATTCGCTCAAGTCCAAGATCAAGCAGGTCGCCTCGGGCCGCTTCGGGGTCACCGCGGAGTACCTGACCTCGGCCGAGCAGATCCAGATCAAGATGGCCCAGGGTGCGAAGCCCGGCGAGGGCGGGCAGCTGCCCGGGCGCAAGGTGTCCGAGTACATCGCGGAGCTGCGCTACGCGACGCCCGGCGTCGAGCTGATCTCGCCGCCGCCGCACCACGACATCTACTCGATCGAGGATCTGGCGCAGCTGATCCACGACCTGAAGAACGCCAACCCGCGCGCTTCGATCTCGGTCAAGCTCGTCTCCGAAGTCGGCGTCGGCACGGTCGCCGCCGGCGTGGCGAAGGCCAAGTCCGACCATGTGACCGTCTCCGGGCACGACGGCGGCACCGGCGCCTCGCCCTGGTCGTCGATCAAGCACGCCGGAACGCCCTGGGAGCTGGGCCTAGCCGAGACCCAGCAGACGCTGGTGCTCAACCGCCTGCGCGGCCGCATCGCGGTGCAGGTCGACGGGCAGATCAAGACCGGGCGCGACGTGGTGATCGGCGCCATGCTCGGCGCCGATGAATTCGGCTTCGCGACCGCGCCGCTGGTGGTCAACGGCTGCATCATGATGCGCAAGTGCCACCTCAACACCTGCCCGGTCGGCGTGGCGACGCAGGACCCGGTGCTGCGCAAGAAATTCTCGGGCAAGCCCGAGTACGTAGTGAACTACTTCTTCCTCGTCGCCGAGGAGGTGCGCGAGCTGATGGCGCAGCTCGGCGTGCGCCGGCTCGACGAGCTGATCGGTCGCAGTGACCTGCTCGACATGAAGAAGGGGATCGAGCACTGGAAGGCGCACGGGCTCGATTTCTCCCGCGTGTTCCAGATGCCCAAGATGCCGGCTGCGGTCGCCCGCTTCCACTGCGAGGCGCAGGACCATGGCCTCGACAAGGCGCTCGACAACCGGCTGATCGAGCTCGCCCGGCCGGCGCTCGAGCGCGGCGAGCGGGTTGCGATCGACACCCCGATCCGCAACATCAACCGCACCGTCGGCACCATGCTGTCCTCCGAGATCGCGCGGCGCTACGGCCATGACGGGCTGCCGGACCGCACCATCCACGTGCGGCTCGCGGGCGCGGCGGGGCAGAGCTTCGGCGCCTTTCTCGCCCGCGGCGTTACGCTCGACCTGATCGGCGAGACCAACGATTACTGCGGCAAGGGGCTCTCCGGCGGGCGCATTTGCGTGCAGCCCTCGCCCAAGTTCCGCGGTGAGCCGACCGAGAACATCATTACCGGCAACGTTGTGCTGTACGGAGCGATCGCTGGCGAAGCCTATTTCCGCGGCGTTGCCGGGGAGCGGTTCGCGGTGCGCAACTCCGGCGCCGCCGCGGTGGTCGAGGGCGTGGGCGACCACGGCTGCGAGTACATGACCGGCGGCACGGTGGCGGTGCTCGGTACGACCGGGCGCAACTTCGCCGCCGGTATGTCGGGCGGTATCGCCTACGTGCTCGATCTCGAGGGCGACTTGGTGAAGCGCTGCAACACGGCGATGGTCGATCTCGAGCCGGTGCTGTCGGAGTCGGAGCAGCAGGGCAAGTTGCCGCGCGAGCTGTGGCACTTGGGCAATGCCGACGAAGTGCTGCTCAGGACGCTGATCGAGAGCCACGTCCGCTACACCGGCAGCCGGCGCGCGCAGGAGATCCTGGACAAGTGGAGCGACTTTCGCGGCCGCTTCGTCAAGGTGTTCCCCAAGGAATACCGGCGTGCGCTGGGCGAGCTTGCCGCCGCGCACCGCAAGGCGGCGGCGTAGCCGGTCATGGGCAAAATCACCGGATTCATGGAGCACCGCCGCCTGCAGGAGGCGTCCGAGCCGCCCGAGCAGCGCAGGAAGCATTACCGCGAGTTCGTGGCGCACCTGAAGGACGAGGAAGCGAAGGTCCAGGGCGCGCGCTGCATGGACTGCGGCACGCCGTTCTGCATGAGCGGCTGCCCGGTCAACAACATCATTCCGGACTGGAACGACCTGGTCTATCGCGGCGACTGGCAGCGCGCGATCGAGACGCTGCACTCGACCAACAACTTCCCCGAATTCACCGGGCGGGTGTGCCCCGCGCCGTGCGAGGAGGCCTGCACGCTGCGCATCAACGACGACCCGGTCGGCATCAAGTCGATCGAGCACGCGATCATCGACAAGGCCTGGGAGCGCGGTTGGGTGAAACCGCAGCCGCCCACGCACAAGACCGGCAGGCGCGTCGCGGTGGTCGGCTCCGGGCCGGCGGGCCTCGCCTGCGCACAGCAGCTGGCGCGCGCCGGCCACGACGTGACCGTGTTCGAGAAGAACGACCGCATCGGCGGGCTGCTGCGCTACGGCATCCCCGACTTCAAGAT
>Ga0307374_10003188_pt1 | contig 28256 bp, 32 predicted proteins | sample OX3MG_FD_202532 | JGI IMG/M metagenome (GOLD analysis project Ga0307374, IMG submission 202532) | Soil microbial communities from Risofladan, Vaasa, Finland - OX-3 | ecosystem: Environmental > Terrestrial > Soil > Coastal area > Acid sulfate soil | place: Finland: Risofladan, Vaasa | collected... | reverse complement strand
ACAGCGTTTCTTGTCGTTCGCGTTTTCGTTTTCCCAGTGCCATGCCGCGCATTGTAATCGTACCGCGCCGACAGAGCAATCCCATCTTTGTGATGTTCAGAGACTTTCACCACGGGCTGCTAGGTCTAGAATGTACACCTCGTACTTCCCGACTGCCACCTCCACCGTGAACTACGGCGAGTAACGCACCGCCCGCGGCTCCTTGCCCCGAGCAAAACGCCGGACCTGGAGGGGAACACGGAGGGAAGGATCCTGCATCGTGCGCCTCCTCGTGACGGCGCCACGATGCACTGCGCCGACCGTCGGCTACGAGACGGGCTGGGAGAGAAGTTACGCTAAAACACCTTCAATGCGCCGGGCAGCGCGGTGCGCGCGGCCTTGAACGCCGGATAAAAGGAGATGACGGTCGCTGTCAGAAACACAATGCCGACGGACGAAACGATTCGCGCCGGGCTCAAGCGCGAGTAGATGATCGGGTCAAACACGAGAGCGGTGGGGAGGCTGCTTTTGAAGAACCAGCGCAGATCCAACCCGGCGGTGGCGAAATAATGCTGGGCGCTCAACCCCAGCACCAGCCCCAGCACAAGGCTGATCGTTGTGAGCGCCAATGACTCGCCAATGATCATCACGGCAAGCTGCACTGGCCGCAGGCCCAGAGCCGAACAGAGACCGAATTCATACCGGCGCTCGAGTACTCGCATGAGAATCGTGTTGAGGATCCCCAACCCGACCATCGCGAGGACGACACCGTTCATGACATAATTAAAAGCCTCGTCCAACAAGAAGAGCTGAGCCACTGCCGGCATGGCTTCCCGCCAGGGGAGAATTTCAACCGGAACCCCCGTGAACTGCTTCCGCAAACCCCGGGCCACCCTCAGCGAGTCTCCCTCCCGTTCCAGGAGGACCGCGACCTGAGTGACCCGGCCGGGCACTCCGAGCAGGGCTTGGGCCTCGGGCAACGGCAACTGAATGACGTGGGCATCGATTGCTTGGACGCCCGTGCGAAAAATCCCTCTCACCCGCAGCAGAGTGCTCTGCATTTCACCGCCACCGGCGTCCGGCGCTTCAGTGCTGGGCGATTGTACCGCCTGAGTCATGAGCACGACTTTGGACCCGACCTTCACCGCGAGCTTGCTGGCCAACTCTGCGCCAATGACAACGCCCGATTGCTGGTTGTCATTGAGATATTTCCCCTCGACGATCCTCTGTGGAATCAGGGATACGGTCCGCTCCTCTCTGGGGATGACCCCCATCAGGCTCACGCCACTGGCGTTGGCTGCGGAACTCAGCAGTCCAGAGGCCAGCAGCCGCGGACTCATGCCTTGCACAACATGCTTCAGGCCCTCGGTATGCAAATACTCCTGGGACTTGGACTCGACCCCGGCCGGCAGCAACAACTCCAGAGAGGGGTTGTCTTGATACCCCTGCGCCTGGAGGACCACGTCCCCGGTGCCGAATCTCACCGCGTTGGCAACCATCTGCTGCTGACTGCCATCGAGCAAGCCCAAAGAAACCAGCAGCAAGGTCAGACCCAAACCCAGGGCCGTCAGCAGGGTCCCGCGGGGATTGCGCCAGAGGTTGCGCCACCCGAGTTTCACCAGCAGAAGAATACCCATTGCCGCTAAACCTTTCGGAGCGCCTCCGTCGGCCGAAAGCGAGCCGCTCGCATCGCGGGATAGAGGGCCGACACCAGAGCTACCACGGCCAGCCCCAAAGCGGCCTGTGCGTAGGCCGTTAAATCCTGCTGCCCGTGCCAGATGGGGCCCACCACGACGCCGCCCAGAGAGACCGCTCCTCGATGGCCACCCAGATTCAGACCATGAATCTGCAAATACCAAAGGAGCGGCGCTCCAAGCGCTGCTCCCATAACCAGACTGGCTCCCGCCAGACTTGCCGCCTCCGCCACGATAAGGCCGACCACCTGAATCGGACGCATTCCCACCGCCATCAGCATGCCAAGCTCACGCGTGCGCTCGATGATCGCCATGAGCATGGTATTGACGATGCCCATGGCAGCCAAAAGGAAAAAGATGAAAAAGAGAATAAAAGTAACACGATGATTGAACTGCACGTAATCGGCCAGCTCCGGCGCCAGCTCCGGCCAGGCGCTCACCTGAACCGGCAGGGTTTTACTCAGTTGTGCGTCAAGGGCCGCCGCCGCCGCCGTCGCCGCGGTGATGTCATTGTCATGAAGCTTGATCCCAACTTCATGGATTCCTCCCGGCGGCAAGCGCAAAAGCTCTTGCAAAGAAGCGAGGGACATGACCACCAGACCACGGTCCATGGAGTCAAGCCCCGTGTGAAACAGTCCTGCTACCGTGTACAGGTCATTTCCCGTCGAACCATCGGCCGCCGGCGCCAACAGGACGATTTCCGACCCCACCTTGGCGCCAATCGTGGCGGCGAGCTTATCTCCCATCACCACACCTTTGGGCATCCGTCCGGTCAGGTAGCTCCCTTTGACCATTCGAGTTTGCAGCGCAGTAATCTTCTGTTCCTGATCGGGGACGACGCCGAGGATCTCCACCCCGGCCGATTGGTGGGTCGCGCTGACCAAGCCGTAGCCGTACACCCGGGGACTTGCAGCCTGAACCCGGGGATTGGCGGTGATGGCAGCAAGCAGCGAGTTGACGGCTGTCCCGTCTGGCCCTCCCAAGGTCTGGTCAATGGGACGCTCCGGGTAGTAACCCGGGGCGTGCACCTCAACATCTGAGAGAACAAGGCCCGTGCCGCTCTTGATCATCTGCTGCCTTAGCCCGGCCATCAGGCACGCAACGAACAGCAGCATGGCGTAACCGAAGGCGATTGCCGCCATGGCGATCAGCGTCCGCCGGGGATTGCGCCAGAGATTGCGCCACGCAAGCCGCAGCAGCCGACCACTCATGGCTTCAGATTCCTCGGGGAAAAGATCACCTTGCTAATCGGCCGGTTGAAGATGATCTTCTCGTACGTGACCGTCGTCTGATCAACCGTCTTCTTACCGCCCTTGCCCTCGGATTGCATGGTCAGTTGCGTCGGGATGAGCCTTCCGCTCACGGTTTTGTACACGGAAAAAGTGAGGACCCGGACCAGATTCCCATCCTCGTCAAAGTACCGCTGCCAGACGGGCATCCGGTCGGATTTGCGGACCTCCAAAGTAATCTTCCCCCACACCACCACCGCGGCCGGTTTGGGTGTCAGGGTATATTCAGACACCGCGACCCCATCCCGCTGTCCTTCAAAAGAGGTCGTAACCACATAGTCGTTGGTGAGGCGGCTCTGTTTCACCAGATCATTGAGGGTGAAGTTGCTGCCCATCCAGGAGGTCATCATCATCGAAGGCCGAAGCCTCACCGTGCGGTTTGCTTTCGGCAGATAGTACCAAATGTTGTTGCCCTCTTTCAGAATTGCTGTACCCGCATCTTCCTGCGGGCTGCGAATGCGGAGGAGGATGTCCGACTCGTCAAGGGACCAGAAGTCCATCGAGATCTTCCGTTGGCGGCCCCTCTTGGTGATCTGCATTTCCATTGTGGCGATGGTGGATTGGCTGACAAACAGCCGGGACACCCGGTCCACGATCTCCCGCGCCTGTTGATCGTTCGCGCACTGAGAGACCTGTCCCCAGCACAGCCAGGTCAGCCCCAGGCAGATCGCGACGATTCCTTTTTGCCATCGCATTAAGAGCTAGGTTATCTGGCAGGGGCGGGAAAAACAAGCGAAAAGGCGCATCCTGGCTGCGATCAACCACCATAACTCCCGACCGACTTCGCCTCCGTCCGTATTGGGTCAAGGTCACGGTAAGTATCACCAAGGTCACGGCGGATGACTTGTTTTGACCAGTGCAATGAGCAAATCTGGACAGACAGTAAAAAGAAAGATGTGCAGAATCTAATTTCACACGGTTCTCATGGCGGGAGAAGGTTCGTAAATAAATTGGGTTTCTTCAACACTCTTGATGCAGGGAGGTTCTGATGAATCTAAATCTGATGGATCCAAAGCTGATTGTGCTCGCCGTTGTGGTGATTCTGGCGATCGCGGTACTGGGCTGGCTATACCTGCGAAAACGCAAGCGTACGACTGCAGGCCTTCACCAAAGGTTCGGGTCTGAGTACGAGCGGGCGGTGCGAGAGCATGGATCAGAACGGAAGGCGGAAGCGAATTTAGCGGATCGCGAGAAGCGGGTTGACAATCTCACCATCCGCGATCTTGAACCGTCAGAACGGGAACGGTTTTCAAAACAGTGGGGGGCCGTGCAGTCGCGTTTTGTCGATTCCCCGAAAGGTGCGGTCATAGAGGCCGACGACCTGGTCGCCTCTTTAATGAAAACTCGCGGCTATCCCGTATCCGATTTCGATCAACGGGCCGCCGACATTTCTGTCGACCATCCCCGCGTGGTGGAGAACTACCGGTCTGCGCATGAGATTGCGCTGCGGGCCGGGAGAGAGGCAGCAACTACGGAAGATCTGAGAACGGCGATGATCCACTACCGCTCTCTATTTGAGGAGTTGGTACAGGGACCCATAACTGTTAATCGAAGAGAGGTGGCGTAATGGCTGAATTGAATAGAAGAGAAGGGGAACTTACGACGGCCGACCTGTCTTCCCACGGTGCTGCGAAAGAACAGTTCGACAGGCCCAAGCTGGTGAAAGGCCAGGAAACGGAAAGTGGGGACCGGGCGGATGTGATCTCAGGACCCATGCCCTTGTTTTCTGAATCGGAACTGGAAGATTTCCGATCGCAGTGGAGCAAAGTACAAACGGGCTTTGTGGATGAGCCGCGCCAGACGGTCGAAGGTGCAGACAAGCTTGTCGCTTCGGTGATGCAGCGGCTCGCGGAAGGTTTCGCCACCGAGCGGTCGGGCCTGGAAAAGCAGTGGGACCGCGGCGACAACATATCCACTGAAGACCTGAGGATTGCCCTACAACGCTATCGTTCCTTCTTTGACCGATTGCTGAAGCTGTAGGGACGGACACAGTTTCGGGTTACGGTTTGTATCCAGGAATGGCACGCAGGCCGCCATTCTGACGAGGCTGCAAAGGCCTAGGCGGATGAGCACAGCATAGAATGACCACAATCGGGGACTGAAGATTCAATCCTAAGTCCCATCTAAAGGAGAAATATGAAAACGCACAAACTAGGCTTAAGCTTGCTTTCGCTGCTCATCGTCGCGACCCTCGCAGGGTGCTCAACCTCCACGAAGTCACGCGATGTTTCTGACAGCATTCGCCAATCGCTCGATCAGGCTGGCCTCAAAGATCTAACCGTAAGTCAGGATCGCGACAAGGGCGTGGTGACCCTGGGCGGACACGTCGCAACTGAGACGGACAAGGCAAAAGCCGAATCTCTCGCAAAGTCAATCGCAGCTGGGCAGGTTGTTGCGAATCAGATTGCCGTGACTCCTCCTGGTGTCGAAAGCGAGGCAAGAACGGTGAACTCGGATCTGGACAAGGGTATCGAAAACAACTTACATGCTGCCCTCATCCAGAACAGTCTCCTCAAGGGCGTCGAATACGACGTCAAGAATGGCGTCGTGACGTTGACCGGAGAGGTTAATTCTCAATCCAAGCGCGCGCGCGTAGAACAAGTGGCGTCCGGCGTACCAAACGTGCAGCAGGTGGTGAACGTGCTGCAGGTCAAAGACCAAAAGGCCAGCTCCACGCCGTAAAGCCTGGAACGCGTGATGGGCCACATGGCCTTGCGACTGTGTTGGCTCTAGAAGGAGGTGAAATGTCATTTGGACTTTACTCCATTGGGTTCATGCTCGTGATTGGCGGGCTAATTTACGGAGCCTATTTGATGCATGTCCCCGCACACTGGATTGCCGTGGGTGCAATTGTCCTATTGGGCCTGGGAATTCTGACGGGTGTCAAAGCAACGCGCCAAAAGGATCCGGTGGGATAGTGGGAGTTGCTTCTGGATGTTTCGGACAACTCCCGCGCGCATCTTGCGACCTACGCTCATTCATCTGTCAAACCTTCTGACCCAAGATCCTTGTCGCATGCCGCGTTTGGCCCGTATCGGTGAATACACGATTCAGAGAATGAAGCCTTATTTGAAGGGCCGAACCCGCCTGAAGCCGAGCAGCGATCCACCGCCTTCGGGCTAGACAGTCGCGAACGTCCTGCCCAGTGACCCGCGGTGAGGGTGAACCGGAAGAGGCTGCGGTACAGTCTTTTACACGCACGGGGAAACTCGGAATCATCGATTGTGTTTTTGAACCGGAAGGGCTTAGCAGGCGATACTTCGAAAGAATTGTGATCTGCCGGGGTGTCTTGAACGTGTTCAAACTTATAAGAATTGCGTGGCTTTTACTCAAAACAACGTGTACGGATTGGTTGGAAGACAACGCGACGAGCCAGGGCGCGGCGCTGGCATTCTATGCGGTCATTTCTCTGGCGCCGCTTCTGGTTATCGCGCTGGCAATGGCCAGCGTGGTCTATGGCGAAAATGGGGCGGCGGGGCAAATCGTGCACCACACACGATCTCTGGGCGGGCGTGAAGGCGCGGCGGTCGTCCAAAGTGTTATTCAGGGCATCAAAGGGCGAGGCCTCGGGGCTGGCACGGGTCTTATTGGGATTGGGACCCTGTTGTTGGGAGCGATGGGCGTGTTCGTTGAGCTTCAGGACGCGCTCAACAAAATCTGGAGAGTTAAGCCGAAGTCCGGAAGCCTCTTTGCCGGGCAGCTCAGAAAACGGTTGCTGTCTTTCGTCCTTGTGTTGGGTGTGGTGTGCTTGCTGGTGGTATCGCTGGCTTCAAGCGCGGGACTGACGGCCGTGGCAAAGTTTCTGTCGGACCTGGTTCCCGTCTCGTCCTTTCTCTCACCAATCTCGGGTGCCTTGCTTTCATTTGGAATTACAGCGCTCTTGCTTGCAATGATATTCAAACTTCTGCCCGATACCCATGTGGCATGGGCTGATGTATGGGTCGGCGCGGTTCTCACGGCTCTTTTCTTTACGATCGGAAAAGTGGTGATGGGCTCATACATGGGCAAATCCGACATGGTCCTGGCTTATGGAGCAGCGGGTTCTTTCATCACTTTACTCGTCTGGATTTATTACTCCGCGCAGATCCTACTATTGGGCGCAGAATTCAGCCATGTCTACGCGACCCAATACGGCTCACGTGCCGGGCGCCGCTAGGCTGCTGTACCGCCTCGCTGAAGGTATCAGAGGAGGCAGCCAGGAAGGCTTCGTCGTCCCGGTTTTCCTGACCTCCGGAGGCATGAATTACGAGCCGTTTGACTGATGTGTGCGTTTGTGAACACCTACGTGTTCAATCTTGACCTGACACCTCAGGTCTGACGGGTTATCTTCTCCAAGGGTTGTGATTCTCTGGGGCGTGCATCTACAGCTATCTAAGATTTACTAAGGAGGCTGCACAGAAAAACCACAAATTCCATCTCGAGAGAAAAGGAGCGCAAGTCATGGCTGAAGTGTACTCGGTTGTTGCCGTTTACGATAGCCACTCCCAAGCAGAGGCAGCCGTGAAGGAACTGCAAAGGTCTGGGTTTGACATGAAGAAGATGTCCATCGTCGGCGATGTGATGACGGGAAGAGTATTGCTAATCTACGACGGCCCCCTGGGTGTTCCCGTTTAAAGGATTCACATGCCGACGAGTTCGTGGCAGGGGTACTACAATACCGGCGACCGCATGAAGCACTGGGGGAAGCTCGGTGCCTTCTGAGGTGGGATTTGGGGACTGTTCTTCGGAGCGGCGTTCTTCGCCATTCCAGGCATCGGTCCGGTCCTGGTAGCCGGCCCTCCCGTCGCGTGGATTGTTGGTGCTCTCGAGGGCGCTGTTGTGGTAGGCGGACTGAGCGCGCTCGGCGCGGGGCTGTACAGCATTGGCATGCCGAAGGACAGCGTCGTGAAATACGAGTTGGCGCTTAAGTCCGACAAATTCCTTGTCCTGGCTCACGGCACGGCGGACGAGGTGGCCAAGGCGAAAGACATTATGCAGTCGACCCGTCCAGTAGAGGTTGGACTGCACGCAGCCGAACGTGCGCAATCCGCCGCGGGCAGTGCAACATGATCCTGCGTTAAAGTCCCGGTCTTGCGTTTCGGTGGCATTTCCTCAGTCCGCAGCCCATAAACGCAGCCGAGGAGAGGCGGTATGTTGTGAGCACAGGAAGAGTATTGCTAATCTGCAACGGCCTATGGGATCTCCCATTTTATGGGGGAATAGTGTCCGCTCTCGGGTACGAGTTCGTCATGTGCAGTTCCTATGAAGAAGGAGCCCACCAAGTCGAGACGGAAGACTTCGACTTCGCCATCGTCAACCAGGGAAGCGCGAGTTTTGAGGGGCGATGCGTTCTGGAGCGCGCTGCAAAGATGCATCGGAATATTCCCATTATTGTGGTGACCCGCTGCCTGGACACACACTGCTATCTGGAAGCGATGGACCTGGGCGCTGTGGACTATCTCGAAAGGCCGGAGCCGGATGACCTCGGGTGGGTGCTGGAAACCGAGTTGCGCCGACGCGACGCAGCTTGAGGGCTATTAACCTTGTGGAGTCGCTCGAATTCAAGTGTCGACATCTTACAACTCATCGGCGAAGTGCTATTAAAAGTGATGAACCCGAAGCGCCTCGATCATCCCATGATTGTGATTGTATCTCGCTCATTAATTGAAGCTGCTTCAAGTTGCACGATACCAAGGAGGATAAACCGATGTTAAGGACTGTTGCCCATCTAAAAGATTTTGTGATCCAAGCCACGGATGGGGAGATTGGGAAGGTGGATCAGTTCTATTTCGACGATGAGACCTGGGCCATCCGCTACCTCGTGGTCAACACCAGCCGTTGGCTTGACGGCCGGCTCGTGCTGATCTCGCCCATTGCCCTCGGCCAGAAGCAGAAGGGCTGGGAATCCAAGCAACTCGATGTAGCGCTGACGAAAAAGCAGATTGAGGACAGTCCCCGCATCGATACGCACAAGCCCGTCTCACGGCAGCACGAGGCCGTGTACCTGGGGTATTACGGTTACCCCTATTATTGGGGTGGGCCCAACCTATGGGGTCTTGCGTCCTACCCGGCAGGCTTGGCGGTTCAAAGGGAAACGGTGACGGAAGCGGAGGCGGCGCAAGCCAGGGCGGGAAAAGAGTCGGCGGATTCACATCTGCGTACCACTGACGAGGTGACCGGCTATCACATCAAGGCGGCTGATGGTGAGATCGGTCACGTGGAAGACTTCATTGTCGATGATGAAACATGGGCCATTCGATACCTCGAGGTGGATACGCAGAATTGGTGGCCCGGTAAAAAGGTGCTGGTGTCCCCCACGTGGATCGACAGTGTGAGTTGGCCGGACTCCAAAGTCTACGTAGGCCTCTCCCGGGAAACCATCAAGAACGGGCCGGAGTACACCGAGTCGATGCCCATCACTCGCGAGTTTGAGAAAAGACTTTATGACCACTATGGCCGGCCGGCTTATTGGCAGGAAGGATCTGGCAGCCCTGCAGACCTGCGACGAGCCAAGGCTAATTGATGGCGAACCACCATACCCATCTGGCGGACAACCGGCTTCCCAGTGCGCAAGGAGAATATACGAATCAAAAGTCTTAACCATTGTAGCTGTACGCAAACTTTAGTTGGAGGTGCAAGATGTCGAAAACCGCAGTTGGTTTGTTTGAGAATCGGGGCCTGGCGGACGAAGTCGTCCACGATCTTGAGGCCAATGGGTTCCCCCGGAATGAGATCCGCATTCTAGGAGAGTCGCTCGATATGGCGGGCAGTGGGGTCATGAGCACCCCAAACATTGACTTCGAGGTGAGCCTGGACCGGGATCTCAGGAAAATCGGGGCTACCGATAAGGAGGCGAATGTCTATGTCCAAGGGGTGCGGCGTGGAGGGGTCCTTGTCTTCGCAACCGGGCCGGACGAGAAGGTCGAGGCCGCGGCTGAGATCATGAATCGCCATAGTCCCGTAGAGGTCGAAGAACTTACCGGCGGCGAACTGGATCTTCCCAGTGCGACTGGCAGGAACGTGAACGCTACACACGATAGTTCCGTCCAAACCGGGAAGACCCGCCAGGCTGGCGGCGGCGCACGCATGTTTTCATGGTAGCTCGCCAAGGCGCATCCAGGAAACCAGATCCGCGCGGCGGCGGCGGTGCCGTCGATCGAAGGGAGCCGCCCTTTACCGTTCACAGCGCACGCGAAGCAGTTCACCTGAAAATGTGGAGGGCCGACCCATGAAACTCCGTGTGATTGGAATCCGGCGGTTTCTGCAAGTTTCGAGCGGCTTGATTATTCTAGGCTTGCTCGTGGAACTTGTGAGCATCCTGTGGTTTCATCCACTCGCGTTTGTGCTCTTTGTCTTCGTTGGCGCAACTTTAACAGGACTGGGAATTGTGGTCTTTCTAGTGTCGCTGGTCTTGGCTGTCTCCCCGCCCGCCGGGAACCGCGGATGAAATGTGAGTCCGGACAACTAACTTCAGATTTCGCCGGAGCACAGGTCGGGAATGAAATTGCGCGGGAACCACCGTCGGATATCTTTCATGGCTACACGTCAGCGGGCGGGAAACCCGGCGCGCCCGATTTCGCATCGTCCGAAGCGCAGACGGAAACTGATGAGGAAATGATCGAAATCACGGCGAAGGGCAAGCACAAAATGCCCAGTTACGAGAAGTCATTGAAAGAGTCGCAGATCAAGGAGTTCACCGTCCACATCCGCGAACCGGGGCACAAGGAGTAAGAACTTGGGGGGACGTCCGCCGGAGTTCGGCTGCTGATTCTGGCGAGCGCGTGGCAAGGAGAAGGCATGTTTGGATCAACCGGAATCCTCATCGCATTGATTGTAGTGACGATCGTGCTGGCGGCGGTGTTTCTCGTGCGCTCCTCGATCACGGTGGGAGCTACGGGCAAAATTCTCGCCTTCGTAGGCTTATGCGTTCTTCCGGCGCTTTGCATTGGCACGGGCATGTCCTTTCAAAACCAACGTTCCAAGCAGACCCGATTCTGCATTTCGTGCCACGAATTGCAGGGGAAAAGTCTCTACTTGCTGAATCCAAATTACATCCCTGCGCACCACTTTCAGGACCACCTTGTGCCGGTCGACAAGGCCTGTTATACCTGCCACACTGACTATGCTATTTACGGCCCTTTTAGGGACAAGCTCAGGGGCCTATGGAACATTTCCATTCAGTACTTGAGTACGCCACCCAAAACAATCCATATGCCCGGAGGGTACAACAACATCGAATGTCTACAATGCCACGCGGGTACCCGCGACTTTGAGGAACATCTCGCGCGCATGCCGCCTCTAGCTTCGCTCGAGTCGAATCAAGTATCGTGCATTTCGAGCGGGTGCCACGATTTGATGCACAACGTGTCCCAAGTAGATCACATGAAAATGTGGAGCGGGGGCGCTGTGTTAACGTCGGTCGTTTTCGGGGCGTCCGCACCTGCGCCAGCTAAGGCGAAACCAGGTGCAAAGGCAGGAGCCCCGAAAGCACCAAAAGGAGGCTCGGCAGGCACTGCCGCCGCCGGGGGGAAGGGTATTTTCGATTCTCACGGCTGCAGTGGATGTCACGGGGCGAGCGGAGGTGGTGGGGTTGGGCCGGCGCTGACTCATATTTCCAGTCAATATTCGCCGGCGAAATTGACAACCCTTCTGAAAGCGCCGACTGCCAGGATGAAAGCTGCCGGCATGGTCCCTCTGACTTTGAAAGCTGCTGATATGAAAGCTCTGGTTGCCTACGTGACCAGCTTCGGGGGAACCTCGGCCGCCAAAGCGAAGCCGGGTACAACAGGCGGAGCGTCGAAAGCACCAACTGGAAGTTCCTCTGTAACCGCGACCCGGGGGAAAGGCATTTTCGATTCTCAACGCTGCAGTGGATGCCACGGAAAGAGCGGGGGCGGTGGGGTCGGACCAGCGCTGACTCATATTTCCAGTCAATATCCGCCAGCTAAATTGACGGCCCTTCTGAAAGCGCCGACTGCCAGGATGAAAGCTGCCGGCATGGTCCCTCTGACTTTGAAGGCTGCTGATATGAAAGCTCTGGTCTCCTACGTGTCCAGCCTCGGCGGAACCTCGTCCGCCTCTGCAGCGGCGTCACCGGCGGGCGGCGCTCCGATGAACAAACTGGAGTCCAAAGGGGAATTGATTTTCAATGCAAACGTATGCGCTATGTGCCACGGGACCGACGGCGTCGCGGGCTCAACCGTAGGCCCTCCGCTTGCGGGTACTCGCAGGAACTTCACACCTGCGACCCTGACCACATTACTACAGCATCCCACTGCCCTCATGACACGAGGCGGAATGCCGGCGGTATCCCTGCGCGGCGCCGATTTGAAGGCGCTCGTAGCGTATGTAATTTATATTTCTGCCTCGAAAAGCAATCACCCTTGAGGCCAGTGGTTTCTTCGAGAGTGATGTCCGCATTCCGGGCGAGCCGTTCCCGGTTACGACTCGTCATATGACAATGTGGCTCGCCAGGCAAGGAGTGTTTGTGGACAGGGCGCGCATTGCGTTGGATCGGCGACGGCAAGGGTATCGAAGAACAGACGACACGCCGGAACCAGGGGAGAAATCATGGGTAAACAGACCCGTACCAGCCACCCCATATACGGTCTACTACCCCAGGAAATCGAGGGGTTCGATTCCCTGGCTGAGCTTGCCTTGAATATGCGCTGGTCGTGGAATCATGCCACCGACGACGTGTGGCGGCAGCTTGATCCCCAACTGTGGGATATCACGCATAACCCCTGGGTGGTCCTGCAGACGGTCTCGCGCGACCAGATCGAGCGCCTATTGGCCGATCCCGTTTTTCGCAGAAACGTTGATGGCCTTGTCCAGACCAGGCGGAAAGCGCAGGCGGCTCCCGCGTGGTTTCAGCAGAATCACGCGCAGGGTTCGCTGACCTGCGCCGCGTATTTCAGCATGGAATTTATGTTGAGCGAAGCACTGCCCATCTACTCGGGCGGGCTTGGCAATGTAGCCGGTGATCAGCTCAAAGCCGCCAGCGATCTAGGCGTGCCCGTCGTGGGCGTGGGACTGCTGTACCAGCAAGGATATTTTCGCCAAGTGATTGATAAATACGGAGCGCAACAAGCCCTTTTCCCATATAACGACCCAGGACAGTTGCCAATCACGCCTTTGCGCCACCCGAACGGCGAGTGGTTGCGGTTAGATATCTCCTTACCTGGTTATTCGGTCTGGCTGCGCGCCTGGCAGGTCCAGGTCGGCAGGGTGAGGCTTTACCTGCTGGACAGCAATGACGCGGCGAACTTTCCCGCTCATCGCGGGATTACCAGCGAGCTGTATGGCGGCGGCCCGGAGCTGCGCCTCAAGCAGGAACTGCTGCTCGGGATCGGCGGATGGCGGTTGCTCCGGGCGCTCGGCATCCAGCCGGAGGTCTGTCACCTGAATGAAGGGCACGCGGCCTTCGCCGTGTTGGAGCGGGCCCGGAACTTTATGAAAGAGACAGGGAAGCCCTTCGAAGTCGCACTAGCGGTCACACGGGCGGGAAACCTCTTCACCACCCACACGGCAGTGGCGGCCGGCTTTGACCGTTTCCCTCCGGCCCTCATCGAGCAATACCTCAGTGGGTATGCCCAGCAGAAGCTCAGTATTACAGTCCACGATTTGCTGGCTCTGGGCCGCCAGGACCCCACAGACTCAGCGGAGCCTTTCAATATGGCGTATCTGGCAATCCGCGGGAGCGGGGCGGTCAACGGCGTGAGCCGCTTGCATGGGAAGGTGAGCAGGCGCCTCTTTCTGCCTCTGTTTCCGCGCTGGCCAGAGGACGAAATCCCAATCGGACACGTAACCAACGGAGTCCACATGCCGACCTGGGATTCGGCTCCTGCCGACGATCTTTGGACGGAAAGCTGTGGGAAGGACCGCTGGCTGGGGACGACGGAAACTTTGGAGCAGGATATTCGCCGGGTTCCCGACGCCAGGCTCTGGCAATTTCGGACTGCTGCCAGCAAGTCTCTTGTGGAGTACGCTCGCGAACGGTTGTCCCTGGACCTAGCTTCCGCAGGCGTGCCGGCCGCGGAGGTCGAAGCCGCGAAGCATCTTTTTGATCCCAACGCCCTCACACTGGGATTTGCACGCCGCTTCGCAACCTACAAGAGACCGAACTTACTGCTGCATGACCCGCAACGGCTGCTTCGTCTCTTGACCAACCCGCGGCGCCCGGTGCAACTCATCATCGCTGGCAAGGCGCATCCTGCGGACCAGGCGGGGCAAGCCCTGATTCGGGAATGGATGCATTTTATCCGGCGGCCCGAGGTGCGTCCCCACGCGATCTTCCTGAGTGACTACGACATGCTCCTGACCGAACACCTGGTACAAGGCGTGGACGTCTGGATCAACACTCCGCGGCGGCCCTGGGAGGCTAGCGGGACAAGCGGCATGAAGGTGCTCGTCAATGGCGGCATCAATCTGTCGGAGTTAGATGGCTGGTGGGCGGAAGCCTATACGCCGGAGGTTGGCTGGGCGTTGGGGGACGGCCGGGAACATGGTGACGATCCGGCCTGGGACGCTGCTGAAGCCATGGCCCTGTACGACCTGCTTGAGCGTGAGGTGATCCCGGAGTTCTATACCCGCGAGGACAACGGTATCCCTGCCGCCTGGATAGGGCGGATGCGGGAGAGCATGGCGAGTTTGACACCGCGCTTCTCCGCCAACCGCGCGGTGCGCGAGTACACCGAGCAATACTACCTTCCGGCTGCGGCAACCTACTGTAAGCGCGATGCCGACGAAGGCGCGGTAGGCAAAGCGGTGGTCAATTGGGAACAGACGCTGAAACAGAAATGGGCTACGCTGCGCTTTGGCGAGGTCAAGGTACAGACAAATTCGACCCAGCACATCTTTGAGGTAGAAGTGTATCTCAATGACCTCCATCCGAACGCCGCGCGAGTCGAACTGTATGCCAATGGGATCAATGGCAACAATCCGATCCGACAGGAGATGACGCGCGTCCAGCCACCGGTTGGCGAAACACCTGGTGAAATCTATCGTGCATTGGTCCCAGCGACCCGCCTCGCAACGGACTACACGGCGCGAATGATACCGCACTGCGACGGCGTTGCGGTGCCCCTGGAAGACGCACGAATCCTGTGGCAAAGGTGATTCAATACGAGTATGAAGACGCCTGAACGCCCGCTGCAAGATTATGTGGAAGAGGTTTCCGAACACACTGAAGTTCGGCGCGGCGTTCCTTTGCCTTTGAAAACTTATGAATCCCGGGGAGGCGTTAACTTCGCCTTCTTTGCGCCCAAAGCTTTCTACAAAGGTTTGAGGGTTCGCGGCATTCTTCACACGGATTACATATCCACCCGCGCGAAACTGGCTTCGTTCGGATTGCAGAATGATGAAGGAGTAAGGCATGAAACCACCTAACCCACGCATCCTGACGATCAATGGCGGCTCGTCGAGCATCAAGTTCGCGCTGTTCGAGGCCGGTGACTCGCTCCGGCGGATTCTGGAGGGCGGGATTGAGCGGATTGGACTGCCGGAGGCCACCTTGCGGGTGAAAGGCTTGAACCCATCGGATAGCTTTTCACGGCCAGTGACGGCGCCGGATCACATGGCGGCAGTGGACACTCTGATGGATTGGATCGAGGAACGCAGCGGGAGCGATGCATTGACAGCGGTAGGGCATCGCGTGGTGCATGGCGGGCCGAAGTATTACAAGCCGCAGCGAATCACTGCGGAAATGGTCGAGGAACTGCACCGGCTCAGTGCATTCGATCCTGACCATCTGCCGGAGGAGATCCTGTTGACCGAGGCGTTTCATCGCCGATTTCCTGACCTGCCCCAAGTGGCGTGTTTCGACACAGCTTTTCACCATGACCTGCCGCGTCTGGCCCAGCTGTTGCCGATCCCGCGTCGCTACGATGCGCAGGGGGTGAGGCGGTACGGGTTTCATGGGTTGTCGTATGAGTTCCTAATGGGAGAACTGGCCCACCTGGCTGGAAGGGAAGCGGCACAAGGCCGGGTCATCCTCGCCCACCTCGGGAATGGCGCAAGCCTGACGGCGGTGCATCGGGGCAAATCGGTGGACACAAGCATGGGTTTCACCCCTGCCGCCGGGGTTCCGATGAGCTCCCGCTCCGGCGACCTCGATCCCGGACTGGTTTGGTATCTGGCGCGCACTGAAAAAATGAGCGCGAAGCAATTCAACGAGATGGTCAATTCCCAGTCCGGGCTGCTCGGCGTGTCGGAGACCAGTTCCGACATGCGCGACTTGCTGGAGCACGAAACACAAGACGTGCGGGCGGCTGAAGCGGTCGCGCTATTTTGCTACCAGGTCAGGAAATGGATCGGCGCATTCGCGGCAGCGCTGGGCGGACTGGACACGCTGGTGTTCGCTGGTGGCATCGGAGAGAACGCGCCCAGGGTCCGCGCCCGGATCTGCGATGGGATGGGATTCCTTGGAATCGAACTCGAAGAAAAGCGAAACGCAGGGAATGAGGGCGTGATTTCCGCGGCGGCCAGCCGGGTTCCCGTCCGCGTCATTCATACAGACGAGGAACATATGATCGCCAAGACAGTGTGCCACGTACTGGGATTTGGCCTGGCCGGTGAAGAAAAGAATCCCGACCATGCGTCGAAATAAATCTCTCGGCTGGATCCGTTTTCGGCAAATGCCGACAAAGAGCATCAAGAAGATTGACCAGCGGTCGCTGACCCGCTCGCAGCAGCGACTGGTGAAGATGGGCAGTCGGCTGGTTAAGCAGGCCCGGTATTATTGGCTGTTGCTGGCCGAGAGCCATCTCACGCGGCGGTTCTTTAGGAGCATGTTGAGGCGCGGCAGTTGCCGACGCAGTAGCCGAAGCCAGGGTGTCAAACATGTCCATCAGAAAGGGGGTAAGAGATGGAATGCTGCCTGCGGTATCAGGTGCACGAGCGGTCAATCCGGTTTCCGAAGTGAGTTCCCGCTAAGGTGAGCACTTTTGGCCAGACACACTGCCGCCGAGGATGCTTTACTTGTTGTCTAAGGCTTTTAAAATCGAAATCCCGATGAATATCTTTATCAGGATCGGCACAAGGGGTGCTGAAATATCACTGCCCCTTTGAGCCTGACGTTTTCTTCAAGAACGGAGAAAAGAAAATGAAGACTGTAGCGTTTGGAGTGTTCTTCGCATCGGTCTTGGTGGGAACAGCCGCCTTTGCCCAGATGGGCAGCGGCCAGGGGATGGGTCAAGGCGGCATGCACCATACAAACGGATGGATGGGCGGAGGGATGTGGCTTTGGACGGTGATCGGCGTACTGGTGGTGGTCCTGCTGGTCGTCTTGATTAATAAGCTGTCCAATAAGAAATCGTGAATTCACCGACCTGCTCGTGAAGTGAACTGTTAAGCGTGAGGGGGCCCTATGCGCGTCAAATTATCCACTGACAAGAAACCAAGGAGGTTATACATCATGAAAAAGATAACAATTGGAATCAGCTTTATTGTTTTCCTTCTGGGCGGTTGCTTCGTTTTTGCCCAGATGGGCGGCGGCATGAAGGCGGGCCAGAAAAGCGGGATGCATCAGGGCCAAATGATGCAACACGGCGGGATGATGGACCACGGCCAGATGATGGACGGCATGATGGGCATGTCGGGCCAGATGTCCGAGATGATGGGCAAGATGTCCGGCATGATGAAAAACATGCCCGCAGGCAACATGAAAATGATGTCCGGTGTCATGAAAGATATGTCGCATCAGATGATGGAAATGTCCACGGCAATGGGTAGTGGCAAGGCCTCGGAGAAAGAGATGAAGACAATGCAGGGTAGAATGACGGAACTACAGAAAAGAATGTCCGGGATGGAAACGCACAAATAATCAGTGATCCAGAGGCTGCTCACCTGCGGATGTCGAAGAAAAGGGAACTTTCGACAGGAAGGCGTGGCGCAGGAAGGGGAGGACACGATTGTTACGATCATGAGGGAAGCTGTGTCGGACTGGTTGGCTAGTCTTTGGGATCGTCTGTAATGGCGGTGCGGCGAAGTTCATAGGGCCAATGCCGACGATAGTTAGGCCCAAAACGCCGGAGGATGAGGATGCTTGATGGAGTGATGCTTCTGTGGTTCCTTCTTACCGCACTATCGCTGTTGTTTGTGGTGGTTGACATTCGTGCCACGCCGGAATCCCCGGTCCTCAAGTGGGGGTTCATATTACTCATCGCGTACACGGGGCCACTGGGAGCATTTCTGTATGTCTTGGGTTGTCGTGAACCACTCCCCGGGCTGCACGAACGCTACGTCGCGGCACGCTGGAGGCAGGTTCTGGGTTCGACCATGCATTGTGTGGCCGGCGATGGCGTGGGAATCCTGGCGGGCGCGGTCATCGCCAGTTTATTTTATTTACCCAAAATTACAGATATTGGGCTGGAGTACGTTCTGGGCTTCGGCTTTGGATGGAGTGTCTTCCAATCTCTGTTCATGCGGGGCATGGCAGGTGGTTCCTATAGGCGTGCGCTCTCCCGCACTTTCTTTCCGGAGTTGCTGTCCATGAACTGCCTCATGGCCGGCATGGTCCCTGCGATGGCTTTGGGAATGGCAAGTGCGCCGGCAAGCCGCGATCCATCTGGACCGGCATTCTGGTTCATTATGTCCATGGCCCTTCTCGTTGGTTTCATCACCGCGTATCCCATGAATTGGTGGTTGGTATCCCGACATATGAAGCACGGCATGATGACGGTGCGACCACAGAACGAGTCGGTAAACCGTGGAGTACATAAAAGCATGCATGACAATCACACGCTCAGCGAACGCACTGGCGGCGTGCAACGAAAGAGCAAGCCCCCAATGGACGATGATGTGAAACCGGTATCAAACAGCGTCCTCACTTGGATGACGATCCTCTCGTTTTTGGTATTCGGGTTGGGGCTATCCGTGGCTATTGCCTTTGGTGGCTTATAGCATGTTAGCGCGTTAAGACGAAACAACGTGAAAACCGGAATCAAAAGACAGTGACAACAACAACCAAGAAGGAGACATCACCGTGAAAGAATCGAAATCCGTGACCAAAGACCCCATCTGCGGAATGATCGTGGACGAGGCAACCGCTCTCCACGCCGAACGCGATGGAAAGACTTTCCATTTTTGCAGCGACCACTGTCGGCAAAAGTTTCTGTCCACGCCCGCCGGTGCTAAGCAGGCGGCCAAGCCTGGAGGCTGCTGTGGATAAAAGGCGGTGAACGAGGGCGTGATTTCCATGGCGGCCAGCGACGAGTCGGTTCCGGCCCCCTGTCCTTAGTGCCGCGGTGTACGAACCCCTCAGTTCGCGCGGCCAGGACGACTTCACCGACGCACTTCGTTACCAATTCGGCGGCCATAAGGAAAGAGCCGCCAGCAAGAAGGATGGTGCCTAATGACTGCCTCCCGTTCAGACGCACTCGTGCTCTTTGGTGTGACCGGCGATCTCGCCCATAAAATGATCTTCCCAGCCCTCTATGCCATGGTGAAACGCGATGCCCTCAAGGTCCCGGTAATCGGCGTCGCCTTCCCGAACTGGAGTCTGGAGCGTCTGCGCAATCGCGTGACGGACAGCATCAAGCGATCAGGTGGGATCGATAATCAGCGTGCCTTCCGCCATCTTCTGTCCCTGTTCAGCTACGTGGGTGGGGATTATAAAGACCCGGCCACGTTCACGGCTTTGAAAAAAGCTCTGAGTGGCGCTCGCCGTCCGGCGCACTATCTGGCCATCCCTCCCTCGCTCTTCGAGACCGTCATCGAAGGGCTTGGTGCCGCAAAATTGTCCAAGCATGCACGCGTCATTGTCGAGAAGCCGTTCGGTCGGGACTTGGCTTCCGCGCGGGAGCTTAACCGCGTCGCCCGGTCGGTGTTCCCGGAAAATTTAATTTTCCGCATCGACCACTTCCTCGGGAAAGAGGCGATCATGAATATCCTCTATTTCCGGTTCGCCAATTCATTCCTGGAGCCGATCTGGAACCGCAACTACGTGGCCAGCGTCCAGATAACCTTATCCGAGGATTTCGGCGTGAAGGGCCGCGGAGGGTTTTACGAAACCGCCGGTTGTCTGCGCGACGTGATTCAGAACCACCTCTTTCAGATTGTCGCACTCCTTGCCATGGAGCCCCCAGCCGGCAGGGACTTTGGAGCCGTGCACACCGAGAAGGCCAAGGTTTTTCAAGCCATGCGCCCTCTGGCGCCCGACGACCTGGTGCGCGGCCAGTACGCTGGCTACCGGAAGGAGCCGCACGTGGCAAAGAACTCTGATGTCGAAACTTTTTGCGCATTACGACTTTTCATTGATTCGTGGCGATGGGCTGGGGTGCCGTGGTACCTGCGTTCCGGCAAATATCTGGCCGAGACCGCGAGCGAGGTCCTGGTGGAACTGAAGCCGCCGCCGCAGAGGCTTTTCGGCGATTCATCGTCGACGACCGGCCGGGCCAACCACCTGCGCTTCAGGCTCTCCCCCAAATCGGCCGTTGCCCTGGCTGCTCGTGTCAAGCTCGCAGGAAAGGAGTTCGTCGGGACCCAGCGAGAGCTGTACTTGTTTGAAGAACAGCCCGGAGAGGAAACGCCCTACGAGAGGCTTTTGGGGGACGCCATGACCGGAGATGGAGCGCTTTTCACCCGTGAAAATGCGGTTGAGGCCGCCTGGGCAGTAGTTGATTCAGTTCTTAGGACCCACCACCCGGTTTGCCCCTACAAGCGACACAGCTGGGGCCCGAAAAAGGCTGATGCACTCATCACCTCAGACGGGCGTTGGCACAACCCTAGACTCGAGAAGTAATCCGGAGGATGAACTTGCCGCTGCTTTTCAGCCTGCCCTGATCGCAGTCGGCCAATCCGCCAACACCGGCGCCGCACCGTTCTGTCCAGGAGGGAAATGATGAAAGCGACCCAAAAGCTGCACGAAATCGGCCAGAGCCTCTGGCTCGACAACATCACCCGGGGTCTCGTGACCAGCGGCACGCTCCGCCGTTACATTCAGGAGTTCTCTATCACGGGGCTCACCTCGAACCCCACGATCTTCGATCACGCCATCAAGAACAGTCACGACTACGACAACGCCATTCGCCAGAAATTGAAGGAAGGCAAGTCGGGTGAGGCGCTGTTCTTCGAGCTGGCGCTGGAGGCCCTCAGGCAGGCCGCCGATCTGTTTAGGCCGATCCACGGCCTGACGAACCACATCGACGGCTGGGTTTCCCTGGAGGTCTCGCCTCTGCTGGCACACGACACATCCGCAACCCTCGCTGCGGCCAAGGCTCTCCACGCCCGCGCCGAGCGGCCGAATCTCTTCATTAAGATACCGGGTACCCAGCAAGGCCTGCCGGCTATCGAGGAGGCGATCTTCGCGGGAGTTCCGATTAACGTCACACTTCTGTTCTCCCGCGCCCAGTATGTCGCGGCCGCCGGGGCGTACCTGCGCGGCATCGAGCGGCGTATCGCCGCCGGGATGAATCCATATGTCGGTTCCGTGGCTTCAATGTTTGTCAGCCGCTGGGACGTCGCAGTGATGGACAAAGCACCCGAGGCGCTGCACAACCGGCTTGGCATTGCCGTGGCCAGTCGCATCTACAAGGCGTACCTCGATCTGTTGAGCAACCCGCGCTGGCAGCGTGCGTACAATGCCGGCGCCCGGCCGCAACGGCTGCTCTGGGCCAGCACCGGCACCAAGGACCCCAAGGCGTCCGACACCCTCTACATCAAGGCACTGGCCGCGCCGTTCACGGTGAATACGATGCCTGAGGGAACGCTGAAAGCCCTCGCCGATCACGGCGAAATCGGCCAGACCATGGCGGCGGACGGCGGTGATGGCGAAAAGGTTTTGGACCAGTTTGCAAAGGCGGGAATTGATATTGACACCTTGGGCGCCCAACTTCAGGAAGAAGGGGCCGAATCGTTCGTCAAGTCCTGGAACGACCTGATGGAGTGCATCGCGTCCAAGAACGAAGCGCTCAAAGCCGCTTGAGTCCGGTCGGTGGGCGCGGGCCCAATTTCCGCTCGCGGATTTGCGATGGGTCAAGATTACTTAGAATCGATCTCGAAGAAGGACGGAACACAGCGAATTCGGGCGTGAATTCCACGGCGGCCAGCCGGGTCGTGGTCCGAGCCATTCCCACGGACGAAGAACGCATGATCGCCAAGACGGTTTGTTGCGTTCCCGGCCTTGGCTGGAAGAAGGAGAATTGAATCATGAAGATAGAAACTCTTTCCCCGGAACTACTCCAAAAAATGAATGCGTATTGGCGGGCCGCCAATTATTTGTCGGTCGGCCAGATTTATCTCTATGACAATCCACTGTTGAAACGTCCTCTGGCACCTACGGACATCAAGCACATGCTGCTCGGGCACTGGGGCACGACGCCGGGCCAGAACTTTATCTATGTGCATTTGAACCGTGTCATTAAGAAATATGACCTTGACATGATTTATGTCGCAGGCCCCGGCCACGGCGGCCCGGCTCTTGTTGGCAATACCTACCTTGAGGGAACTTACAGCGAGATCTATCCCCACATCAGTCAGGATGAGGCCGGGTTGCAAAAGCTCTTCAAACAGTTCTCTTTCCCCGGTGGCATTCCCAGTCACGTCTCGCCGGAGTGCCCCGGCTCGATCCACGAGGGCGGTGAGTTGGGCTATTCGCTCAGTCATTCGTTCGGCGCGGTGTTCGACAATCCCGATCTCGTCGTGGCCTGCGTAGTTGGCGATGGAGAGGCGGAAACCGGACCGCTGGCCACGTCGTGGCAGTCCAACAAATTTCTCAATCCCGTCACCGACGGCGCGGTGCTGCCCATCCTGCATCTCAACGGTTACAAGATCGCCAACCCGACCGTCCTCGCGCGGATCGAACCGGAAGAGCTGGACCAGTTGCTGCGCGGCAATGGCTGGATGCCTTATTACGTCGAGGGCCATGAGCCGGCGCTGATGCACGAGGCCATGGCCGCGACGCTCGACGTGGTAGTGGAAGAAATCAAACGCATCCAGCACGAAGCGCGCGTCAACGGCAACACCATGCGCCCGCGCTGGCCGATGATTGTGCTCAAGTCACCGAAAGGCTGGACGGGCGTGAAATGGGTGGACGGCCTGCAAATTGAAGGCACATTCCGCGCCCATCAGGTGCCGCTCTCCGATCCACGGGCGCATCCCGAACATCTTAAACAGCTTGAAGAGTGGATGCGCAGCTACCGACCGGAAGAGCTTTTCGACGAGCAAGGGCGATTGAAACCGGAACTGGCGGAACTTGCGCCCAAAGGCAAACGCCGCATGGGCGCGAATCCCCACGCCAACGGGGGCCTGCTGCTGCGCGACCTCATCATGCCGGATTTTCGGGACTATGCGGTGAACGTGCCGTCCCCAGGCGCCGTGGAGGCGTCCGACGCACATGTGCTGGGCGTGTTCCTGCGCGACGTGGCCAAGCTCAACCGGGAGCAACGCAATTTCCGAATTTTTGGCCCCGACGAAACGCTCTCCAATCGCCTGGGCGCTGTGTTTGAGGCGACCAACCGGCAATGGGATGCACGACAACAGGACAACGATGAGTTTCTCGCCCTGGACGGTCGTGTTCTGGACTCGATGCTCAGCGAGCATCAGTGCGAGGGTTGGCTGGAGGGATATCTGCTGACCGGGCGGCACGGGCTTTTCAATAGCTACGAGTCGTTCATCCACATCATTGATTCGATGTTTAACCAGCACGCCAAGTGGTTGAAGGTCACGGCGAGACTGCCGTGGCGGCGGAAAATCGCGTCGCTGAACTACCTGCTGGCTTCCCACGTCTGGCAACAGATGCACAACGGTCTGACTCATCAGGACCCCGGTTTCATTGATCACGTTGTGAACAAGAAAGCCTCCGTCGTGCGGGTCTATCTGGCGCCGGATGCCAACTGCCTGCTCTCGGTCTGGGATCATTGTTTGCGCAGCCGCCACTACGTCAACGTCGTGATCGCCGGCAAATATCAGGCGCCGCAATGGCTGACGATGGACGCCGCCGTGAAGCATTGCACCGCCGGCATCGGCATCTGGCAATGGGCCAGTAGCGACGCCGGCACCGAACCCGATGTCGTCATGGCCTGCTGTGGCGACGTGCCGACGCTGGAGACGCTCGCCGCCGTGTCCATATTGCGCGAGCATCTGCCCGACCTGAAAGTCCGTGTCGTCAATGTCGTGGACCTGATGAAGCTGGAACCGCAGAGCGAACATCCGCACGGTTTGAGCGATGAGGCTTTCGACGCGCTGTTCACCAAGGACAAACATGTCATCTTCGCTTTCCACGGCTATCCCTGGTTGATTCACCGATTGACCTATCGCCGCACCAACCAAGCCAACATTCACGTCCGCGGTTACAAGGAAGAGGGCACGATCACCACGCCCTTCGACATGACGGTGATGAATGATCTGGACCGCTTCCATCTCGTGATGGACACCATCGACCGTTTGCCGCAGACCGGCGACAAGGGCATCTACCTGAAGCAGCGGCTCAAGGACAAGCTCATCGAGCACAAGCAATACATTGATAAACACGGCGAAGACTTGCCGGAAATCCGGAACTGGAAATGGGGTTGGGGCGAATCGCAAAAAGGGGAATCGCTGGCAGACAAAACGCGTATGCCTCAACCAAGCTGACGGGGAATCAACGGGGAGCACATGGGATGCAAAGTGACCTGAAATGAACCAATGGATTTCAAAATGCCCATTCAACTCGACGAAGAAAACGGCGGGAAGATTCTCGTCGTCCACGTCAGTGGGAAACTGACAAAAGCAGATTACGAGCACCTTGTGCCGGAGTTCCAGCGACTCGTTCGGGAACACGGAAAACTGCGCGTGCTCTACGACATGACCGATTTTCACGGCTGGGACCTTGGCGCCCTCTGGGAGGGGACGGTGTTCAAAATCAAACACTCTGCTGACACCGAACGGATCGAACGGTGCGCGATAGTCGGAGAAAAGACGTGGCAGCAGGATATGGCAACATTCTGCAAGCCGTTCACGAAAGCGATGATTCGATACTTTGATCACGCTGACGCCGCTGAGGCGCGAAAGTGGTTCGGCGAAGCGTCGGGACTTCGGCCGCGACTGGCACGAGTGAACGCGCCCCACCAATATCGCCAACGGTCGCGGCTTGCCGGAAAGAGCGCTCCGGGTCGGGTCGAGATTGCTGATCGGAGCCCCCGCAAGCCAATGAGCGATTCGACGATCTCGGCGAGCTGGCCGGGAAGATGGGCGGGACTGGGTGCCACCTATGGCTAATGAGCCAATCACGATCACAAAAGGAGAACACCATGCAGATCCAAATCAATACCGACCATAACATCGAAGGCCACGAGGCGCTGGCTGTTCAGGTCCGTGGCGCAGTGGAGAGTGCCCTGAGCCGAATCAGCGATCACATCACGCGAGTGGAGGTCCACCTGAGCGACGAGAGCAGCCACAAGAGCGGGGAGAAGAGCAGACAGAACGACAAGCGCTGCATGATTGAGGCCCGCCTCGAAGGCCTCCAACCCATCGCGGTCACTCACCAGGCAGCGACCTTGGACCAAGCCGTCGACGGCGCTGCAGGTAAGCTGGTCCGATTGATCGAGAGCACTCTCGGACGGCTGCACGATGAAAAAAGTCGCAGGACTGACCCGCCTCCGCCTGGGTCGATTGATAATTGACGAAATAACTGAGGTATCAGGGATGAATCCGCAAAGGCTTACAGACACTGCGAAGACGCTAGTCGCCGGCGACAAGGGCCTTCTGGCTATGGATGAAAGTAATCCCACCTGCAACAAACGATTTGCCAAGCTGGGGATTCCCCAGACCGTAGAGGCCCGGCGCGCCTATCGGGAATTGATTGTAACCACGCCCAATCTCCGTGAGTGCATTAGCGGCGCGATCCTCTACGACGAAACGATCCGCCAGCAGAAGAAAGATGGCACTCCCTTCGTTAAAGTCATCACGGATGTGGGAATCATTCCGGGCATCAAGGTGGATCTCGGTGCGAAGGACATGGCCGGATTTCCCGACGAGAAGGTCACGGAGGGTTTGGATGGATTACGCGAGCGCCTGGCTGAATACTCACAAATGGGCGCCCGTTTCGCCAAGTGGCGCGCTGTAATCGCCGTGGGCGTTGGCCTTATCGTTTGCCCGCGCCATTCAGCAACCGGCTTTGGAGATTTGGAGAGGTGCGGAGGCCCAGGTGTCGGCGGCACAACAGGCCCTGTATCATCGGGCCATGTGCAACCGGGCCGCGCGCCGCGGCGAATACAATGCCGCGATGGAAACGGCATGAGCAGGAACAAAGCAGCTCTGAGAGCCCCCGGGGGCGCTGATATCGGGAAGGGAGGGAATCCATGAGGGCGAACAAACGCACTCACCAGCAACACGGAGGGCCTGATGGCGGCGGTGTCCATCAAGGTTATGGTCCTTACTGGAAACGCGCGCATCGTCATTGGGGTTTCTGGGTCGCCTTGTTCTTGATGCTCGCGGCCATGATTGTCTATGTGATGAGCAATGACTTGGCGAGGCGGCCTCGCCGCCAGCCACAGCAGCCTTTGTCCGGCGCCGTCGGGAAATAATCGAGCCCTATGAACTTTTGCAACCGGGGAATTACTGCATATGAAGGCGCGAGCTTTAGAGCTACGACGCAGGCCCAATCACTGGAGACGAGGGCCTGCTGACGATGGATGAGAGTAAAGCAACCCACCATGAGTGACACACTGTTGTACCCACTGCGGTTTGAACCCATCTATCAATATCGACTCTGGGGCGGGCGGCGTTTGGCCGACCTGCTTTCCGTGCCGCTGCCGGGCGACGGTCCTATCGGCGAAGCGTGGATCCTCAGCGACCGCGATGACCATCAGAGCCCCGTTTCCAATGGACCCCTAAAAGGGTGGAACATCGGTCAAGTACTGGAGCAGTTTCCGGAGCAAACACTGGGAAAGCTGGCCTCGCGTTTCCACCGATTCCCGCTGCTGCTGAAGTTCCTCGACGCACGTGAAATGCTCTCCGTCCAGGTGCATCCCACGGCGGCGAATGCGGACCTGCTACCCGCGGGCGAGACCGCCAAAACCGAAGCATGGGTCGTGTTGGAGGCGGAACCAAAGAGCCGTATCTATGCAGGCTTGAAGCCTGGTACGACAGCAGACGATCTGCGGCAAGCGCTCACGAACGGTGGGCTGGCGGACGACCTTGCCTGCATCACTCCGAAGCCGGGCGACGGTGTCTTCATACCGGCTGGGACGGTTCATGCTCTGGGTGGCGGCGTGGTGGTGTTTGAGATTCAACAGAATAGCGACGTGACCTTTCGCCTGTACGACTGGGACCATGTTGACGTCAAGACCGGTAAGCCGCGCGCACTTCAAGTCGAACAAGCGCTTGCCTGCATTGATTTTGCCGGGGATGCGGCCGGTCTGGTGGCGCCTGTGGTTGAAGGGAAAACGCCGGTGGAGCGCGAACGACTCTTTGATTGTGAACATTTCCGGTTGTGGCGCCTGCGCGGACAATTGCCTTTTATCGTCGGCGCCGTTGGTATGCCCCGCGTGCTGGTATGCATCGAGGGCGCGGGGCAGATCGAGCACGGCGGTGCCACTTATGAAGTCGGGAGAGGCGATGTATGGCTCTTGCCGGCGGTGGTCGGAGCGTGCACTTTTCGGCCGCGCAATGCAGTGAGCTTGTTGGAAATTGCGCTACCGGAATAGCTTTCGATTGGGCAACAACGGGATGCTTGGATAAGGCGGGAAGTTTCAATTGAGATCGCAAGAATTCGGAGGTGCGAGGTTGGTGAAAAAACTGATTGTTTATGATCTGGACGGCACACTTGCCGAAAGCAAATCGTCTCTTGATCCCGAAATGTCGGCACTGCTGCATGACCTTCTCGGGATCGTCAAAGTGGCCGTGATTTCCGGAGGTGATTGGCCGCAGTTTGAAAAACAACTTCTCTCCAATCTTCCCCATGACGAACGCCTGGTGAACCTGTCCCTCCTTCCTACATGTGGAACAAAATTTTTCCAATACACGGGGGATTGGAAAAAGATCTATTCAGAAGATTTCACCGCGGATGAAAAAGAGAAAATCGTCGGGTCTCTAAAGAAGGCGGTCGGAGTAGCGGGCTTCAAGGTCGAAAAGGTTTGTGGAGAGGCCATTGAAGACCGGGGAAGCCAGATAACCTATTCCGCCTTAGGTCAACAGGCCCCTCTGGAAGAAAAAAACAAATGGGACGCCGATTTCACCAAGCGGAAGAAGATCAAGGCAATCCTGGACACTTTTATTCCCGAGTTTTCTGTCCGCATGGGTGGCGCGACATCCATCGATGTCACCAAACCTGGCATTGACAAAGCCTACGGAATCAGAAAACTACGCGACATCCTGGGCATTTCATTAAAAGAGATGA
>Ga0307374_10003185_pt1 | contig 28267 bp, 33 predicted proteins | sample OX3MG_FD_202532 | JGI IMG/M metagenome (GOLD analysis project Ga0307374, IMG submission 202532) | Soil microbial communities from Risofladan, Vaasa, Finland - OX-3 | ecosystem: Environmental > Terrestrial > Soil > Coastal area > Acid sulfate soil | place: Finland: Risofladan, Vaasa | collected... | reverse complement strand
TCACGGTGCGTGCGTCACCCGACCGGCTCGACGAACACGCTGATCACGCCCCCGCAGGTGAGACCGACCGCGAACGCGTCCTCGTCCGAGTAGCCGAACGTGCACAGGCGCGGCAGACCCGACGCGAGGACCTCGAGGGCCGCTGCCACGACCGCTCCTTCGACGCAGCCGCCCGTGAGCGACCCCGACACCTCGCCGCGCTCGCTGACGGCCATCGCCGCGCCCGGCCCCGCGGGTCCGGAGCCCTCGGCCGCGACGACTCGCACGAGCGCGAAACGCTCGCCTTCGTCGCGCCACCGATCGATGTCGTCGAGGATGTCCCGCACCACACGCTCCTGCCGGGGCCGGCCCGGTGCCCGCGACCTCGCGAGGACCGGCCCGAGCGCCGCGTCCGGAAGAGTACCTGGCCGCCCCGTGCCCGCGCCCGCACGCCGAGCCGCTATCCGGGCGTCACGGCGCACACGTCCGTGGACGGTCCGTTCGAGAAGAGGGCCGGCGCGCACGCAGTCGAGCACGCCGGACCGGCCGTGCGCGCGCACGTGCGACGCCCACCTGCTCGCGCCGACCGTGACGACCGATCCTGCTGCCGGGTTCGCCGGACGGCTCTCGAGCTCGACGTCCGCAACGCGCGGATCGACCGTCCGGCGACGGCCCGTCGCCGACGCGCCGCCATTCGCCGGGCGGCGGCGCGCACCGCCACCCGGCGTCAGTGGCCGGCAGCCATGTCCACTGCGTTCACGCGCACCGGACGGATCGTCACGACGACCCGCTCGTCGCCCGCGCCGTCGTACGCGCGCAGGTCCGCGCCGTACTTCCGGCCGACCTCGGCCGCGAGCTCGTAGCCCGGGTCGTCGGCCAGCTCCGCGTCGCCCCGGATCTCGAGATAGCGCGTCGGCGCGGCGCGGTCGAGCACGAAGAACGTCACCGCCGGATTCGCCCGCAGGTTCTTCAGCTTCTGACGCGTCGAGTTCAGCGAGATCCTCACCGCGTCGTCGTCCGCGAGGAACCACACCGCGGTGAGCTGGGGCCGGCCGTCGGGACCGACCGTCGCGAGGATCGCGGTGTCGGAGGCGAGCAGGTCTCGGTGCGTGCCGGGGATCGTCGTCGTCATGACCAGGCCAACCTCGGCGCAAGTCCGCGCATTCCGCATCGGCCGGCGTCGAGGCGATCGCCCGCGCGGCCGGGCCACGACCTCGCCGGCGCCGCCGGGCGTGTCGGCGCCACCGCGTCGCCAGGTCGCCAGGTCGCCAGGTCGCCAGGTCGCCAGGTCGCCAGGTCGCCAGGTCGCCAGGTCGCCAGGTCGCGGATCGTCTAGCTTCCCGAGTCACAGCGGCGCGTGAAGGGGCCGGGGCGTGGAGGAGCAGGATCGCAACGCTGCACGACGGCTCGCCGGACAGGCGATCGCGGACGGCGAGCCGACGAGGTGGTTCGAGGAGCTCTACCACGGCGCCCGAGCAACCGGACTCGTCGTGCCGTGGGCCGACCTCGCGCCGAATCCCCACCTCGTGACCTGGCCCCTTCTCGCCGCGGTGACGGGTCGCCGAGCGCTCGTCGTCGGGTGCGGGTTCGGCGACGACGCCGAGTGGCTCGCCGGCCAGGGTCTCGACGTGACCGCGTTCGACATCTCCCCGACCGCGGTCGCGCGCTGCCGCGAGCGCTTCCCGGGGAGCGCGGTCCGCTACGTCGTCGCCGACCTGCTCGACCCCCCCGGTCGATGGCTCGTCGAACCGTTCGGCCTCGTGGTCGACGCGTACACGGTCCAGGTGCTCCCACCGAACAGCGCCGAGCGCCTCCACGCGGTGCGGAACCTCGCGCGGCTCACCGGCGACATCCTCCTCGTCATCGCGAGGGGCCGCGACGAACGCGACGGCGACGGCCTCATGCCGTGGCCGGTGCTGCGCGTCGAGCTCGCGCCGATCACCGACCTCGGTCTCGACGAGCTCGCGTTCGACGACTACCAGGACGACGAGAGCCCGCCCGCGCGCCGCTTCCGAGCGACGTATCGACGACCACGGACGTGCGCGCGCTCGCTCTGAGCGCGGGCAGTCGGGCGAAGCGCCCGGGTGGCTGCCACACGTCGCGGGCGACCGGCCGCGCGCCGTCGCTGCCGGCGCTCCTCGGCGCGAAGTGAGCTGCTGCCGCGACGACCAACGTCGCCCCGTGTCGAGCCCGCGGCCGGCGCTGGACGTCCATGCGACCCGGACCCGGCCCCGAACCCCGAAGCGAGAGCTGATCCCATGTGGTAGCCAGGTTCCACCGTCCAGCGGAGCCGGCCATCGCTCGGAGGAGAGCGCCATGAGCAACGAGGAGGCGGCACCTGAGACTCGAGGTGTGACCGCGGAACTGCTCGCAGCGATCGACCTGGGCCCCGAGATCGAAGGAATGGCGGGTCGCCAGCTTCGGATGCGTAGGTTCACCTTCGAGCCTGGAGCCGTCTTCGGACCTCTCCACGACCACCACGGCAGACCGGGCATCGTCTACATCCTGGAAGGAACGATCACCGACCATCGAGATGGAGTCGCGACGGACTACGGGCCGGGGGTTGGTTGGCCGGAAGACCGGAACACCACACACTGGCTCGAGAACAGAGGATCGCTTCGCGCGGTGGAGGTTTCGGTCGACGTCGTCAGGCCGGAGGCCACGCCGACCTAGACCGCTCGGTACGTGCCCATCCCGTGTGGGACACCCACTTGCGCACGACGACGTGCAGCCGTTGGTCGACGCGGCGCTAGAGGACCGTGAACGTGCGCCGCGCGCTGCCTGCTCCGCAGCTCACGGTCGCCGTCGCGGTGCCCGCGTGTGTATTGCTGCCGATCGTCCACGTCCACGAGACGACGCCGCGCGCGTCCGCGGTCGCCGCCCCGAGTCCGTGCGCGGTGCTCGCACGCCCGCTCGGCAGCACCACGGTCAGATCGCAGGTGTCGTGCGCGCGGGGTGAGCGTGCCGTGAGCGAGGCCGTCGAACCAGGGGTGACACTCGGCGGAGCGGACGTGACGGCGACACCCGCCGTTGGCGGAGCGGTCGTCGTCGGGATCGTCGTCGTCGGTCGTGCGACGACACTCCCGTGCGGCCACGTCCCGAAGACCTGGTCGTACTCAGCGACCCAGTCCCTCGAGATCATCCGCTGGGCGGCGACGAGGGCGACGCGCCGATCGCAGACCAGCGCGTGAAGACGGTTCTCGAGCTTGTCCTTGCTGTTGAGGTAACCGGGCGGGTGGTCGTTCGGTTCAGGCCACAGGTTCTCGATCGAGTTGTTCCCACCGAGCTCGAGCGGGACGACGTGGTCGACCTCGTACTGACCCGAGGTGCGGCGGACGATCGCGTACTCGGCATAGACGCGGGTCTTCTCGGCCTCGCTCACGTGGCGCACCGACTCCGCGTAGCCGCTTCGACAGATGGTCACGACCCCGACGTCGAAGACGGCGCCTGGACTCGCGCCGAGGCCGTTCAGCGCGTAGCCGTGGTCGTACCGGTAGCGAGCAACCGCCGAGGCGGCGCTGGACGCCGTGGCGGCAAGTCCGACAAACAGTACGACGATGGCCGACAGTGCCTTTGTGGATCGCATGGCTCCGGTGGCTCCTCGGGGATCGCGCCTGGCCGCGGCGCTGGATCGCCGGGTTGAATCATGCGCACCTCGTCGAGGTCGCAACAAGAGCCGCAGGTCCCGACATGAGTCCGAAGCACGTATCGGCGATGGGCCGCGCCCTCGGGTGGACCGCTGACGATGACGCTGGTGCCGTTGCCGGCGTCACTTGCTCCCTCCGCGCCGACCACGGCCGCCGACGGACGAGCGCGACTCGCCGTCGGGCTCTCGCGCGGCAGGTCGCGACGGCAGGGGCGAACCACACCGGCCTCCGAGACGGCCCACGACTGCCCGGCCGAGTGGGCCGTTCGCCACTACCGCGACGACCGTGAAGAGCCGACGATGGGGGGTGCAGGAGACGGCTCAGGAGGCGTTCGCCATGACGACGAGTGCGGCGTACCCCGTTCGTGTCGATGCCACGCTCGACCCGGATCTGAGCCGGTGGCTGTGGCTCGTCAAATGGTTGCTGGCCATTCCGCACTACGTCGTTCTCGCCTTCCTGTGGCCGGCCTTCGTGCTGCTCAGCGTGGTCGCCTTCTTCGCGATCCTTCTCACCGGCCGCTATCCGGCGGCGCTGTTCGAGTTCAACGTGGGCGTCCTTCGCTGGTCCTGGCGCGTCGCCTACTACAGCTACAGCGCGCTGGGCACGGACCGCTACCCGCCGTTCACGCTCGCTGAGGTCGCCGACTACCCGGCCCACATCGAGATCGCGTACCCCGACCACCTCTCGCGAGGGCTCGTCCTCGTGAAGTGGTGGCTGCTCGCACTCCCGCAGTACGTCGTCGTCGGCGTATTCGTCGGCGGCACGGGACTCGCCTGGGAGGATCGCAGCCACGTCGCAGCGTGGGGTCCGGGTGGGCTCATCGGTCTGCTCGTCTTCGTCGCCGCGATCGTCCTGGCGGTCACGGACCGCTACCCGCGGCAGCTGTTCGACTTCGTCCTCGGCCTCAACCGGTGGGTGCTGCGGGTCGCGGCCTACGCCGCGCTCATGACCGACCGCTACCCGCCGTTCCGATTGGACATGGGCGAGCACGAAGGCGGATCGACGGTCACGCTCCCGCCCCAGACGCCGCCCGACCTCCGCGAGACAGCATCTCGGGGGGCACCGGGACGAGCGCCCGGCTGGACGGCCGGACGCGTCGTCTCGCTCACTCTCGGCAGCCTGCTCGGTCTCGTGTCACTCGCAACGCTCGTCGGTGGCGGTGCGGCGACCTGGCTGGACCACACCCAGCGTGACCCGGCCGGGTATCTCGTGAGCAACAGCCGCGTCCTTTCCACGACGACCCATGCCATCACGAGCGACCGGATCGATCTCGGGTCTTCGGATGTGATCGCGCCGGCCTCGGTTCTCGGCACCGTGCGCATCCGTGCCACGGCCGGAGCCAGCACCGCCGTCTTCGTCGGCATCGGACCCCAGGCGTCAGTCGACCGGTACCTGGCCGGTGTCAGCCGCGAGGTGGTCACCAGCTGGTCCGTCGGCACGACCACCTACCGGCAGGTGTCGGGAGGCCCGCCGAGCATGGCACCCACGAGCGTGCCGATCTGGACGACGTCGGCGACAGGGGTCGGAACCCAGACCGTCACCTGGGAGCCCGGCCATGGTGCATGGACCGTGGTCGTCATGAACCCCGACGGCTCCGCGGGCGTGTCGGTCACGGCCGACGCGGGCGCAACCGTCCCCGCGCTCGGCTGGATCTCGGCCGGGCTGTTCGCCGTCGGTGGGTTGATGCTCGTGGGAGCCGTGCTGCTCGTCGCCATCCCGGTTGCCCGTGCCAGTCGCCGGGTGACGTGATCGGAGGGACACCGGCGAGCCGCAGTACAGGACCGCCGCCTCTCGGCGCGGTGCCGCCTCGTCCGATGGGCCATCTGGTCCAACTTCCGGTCACGCTCCGCGTGCCGCAGATCGCGGTCCTCGACCGGCCGCGCGAGAGTGAGCGGGTGACGGAGCCACTGTCGGTCCAGCGCGATCGCGGCGTGCTGCTGCGCCGAGGTCGACGCCTCGAGATCACGACGCTCGGCTGGAACGTGATCGGCATCGCCGTGCTCGCCGTCGGCGCGCTTTCCGCGCGTTCGGTCGCGCTGGCGGGATTCGGCCTCGACAGTCTCATCGAGATCGGGGCGTCACTCGTCGTGCTCTGGGAGCTGGCCGACGTCGCCGAGCGGCGACAGCACCGGGCGATGCGCCTGATCGGCTCGTCGTTCGTCGCGCTGGTGATCTATCTCGCGATCCAGAGCACTCTGGTGCTCGTCGCCGGGTTCCACCCGCACCACAGCACCCTCGGGATCGTGTGGACCGGGGTCACCGCCGCCGCGATGTTCACTCTCGCAGCCGGAAAGGCCAAGATCGGCGCGGCGCTCGACAACCCGGTGCTGCGCACCGAAGGACGGGTCACCCTCGTGGACGGCGTTCTGGCGACGGCAGTGCTCCTCGGTCTGGTGCTCAACGCGGCCGCCGGCTGGTGGTGGGCGGACCCAGCGGCCGGATACGTCATCGTGTACTACGGCGCGCGCGAAGCCTGGGCCGCGCTCGCGAGCTGATCCCGCCGCGGTTCCGCGGTGCCGCCGACAGCGGTGACTCAATCCGTATTCTTGCTCTATGACAGTAAGTAAGCCGTCCCGCCGACCAGGCGGCGATCCGGCGGCGGGCGACACATCGGCATCGCCGATCGAGTTCCGCCTCGATCTCGGCTCCGGGGTGCCGACATACCTTCTGCTCGTGCACCAGGTCGAGTATGCGCTCCGCCTCGACTACCTCACCCCTGGCGACCGGCTCCCGTAGGTTCGGGACGTGGTCGCGGAGCTGGCGATCAACCCGAACACGGGGCTGAAGGCGTACAAGGAGCTGGAGGCGAAGGGCCTCGCAGTCGGGAGACCGGTCCTGGGCACGTTCGTCGTGGCGACGCTCGGCCAGGCGGCGCTTCCCGAGCTCACCGAGCTCGGCCGCTCCCTCGCCTCCTGGATCAGTGACGCCGAGGTCGCGGGGCTCGAGGAGGACGGGATCGCCGCGCTCGTCGCCAGCGTGCTCCGGTATTCCCGTGAGCGCCGCGACGACGCGGGTGGCCGTCGCGGCGCTCGGCACGAGGCCGAGGGCGTGGCGTGAACGTCGTCGGGACGCGCGCCCTCACCAGATCCTGCGGATCGACGCGCGCCCAGCACGACCGCACGCTCGCGATCCCCGACGGCCACGTGGTCGCGCTCCTCGGGCCGAACAGCGACGGGATGCCGGAGAGAGGCAGTTCCGGCTGGGTCAGCGATATTCGGATATTTCCGGAATCCACCTACCCATAGCCCGGCGTCGCCGAGGATGACAGCTCCGAGAGCGAGTAGCGAGTCGACCATGCGCGTGCGTTTCGCGTGCGTTAGCGACCGGTTGACAATGTTCCCGAACGGTGCCGAACGGTGAAGGCGTTAGGATGCTCTGCCCGGTCATTTCCGCAGGTCAGACGCTAAATCCGCAGGTACTTGACTGGAGCGGACGACGGGATTCGAACCCGCGACCCTCACCTTGGCAAGGTGATGCTCTACCACTGAGCCACGTCCGCGTGACCACAGGATCCTACCAAGCCCGCGCGCGCCGCGGCACACGGCCGGAACGGGCGGAGCCGCGCCGGCCGCGGTCAGCGGCCGGTGTGGCCGAACCCTCCCGAGCCGCGATCGCTCGGCGGGAGCTCGACGACCTCGACGAATGCAGCGTGCGCGTACGGCACGACGAGCAGCTGCGCGACCCGGTCGCCGCGGTGCACCTCGTAGTCGAGCTCCGGGTCGGTGTTCACGAGCAGGACCTGGATCTCGCCCCGGAATCCGGAGTCGACGAGCCCGGGGGCGTTCAGACAGGTCACGCCGTGCTTCGCGGCGAGCCCGCTCCTCGGCACGACGAGGCCCGCGTACCCGGGCGGCAGCGCGAGCGTGACCCCGGTCGGGACGAGCGCGCGCCCCCCGCCTGCCGTGAGCACCGCGCCGACTCGGGCGACGAGGTCGCCGCCCGCGTCGCCCGGACGTGCGTACCTGGGCATCGACGACGCGCCGTCGACGAGCACGAAAGGAACCTCCGGCGCATCGGGAGGGCCGGGATCGCTCATGAGCGTGCACGGTACCGCCACGCGCACGGCGAGGCACTTCGTGGAACGCGCGCGACCACGGATAGCATCGCCGGATGCTCGTGTGGATGGACCTCGAGATGACCGGGCTCGAGCCCGACCGGCACGTCGTGGTCGAGGTCGCGACGCTCGTGACCGACGACGACCTGCAGATCGTCGCCGAGGGGCCGGACGTCGTCGTCGCCGCGAGCGCCGAGCAGCTCGCGGAGATGGACGACGTCGTCCGGCGCATGCACACGGCGAGCGGCCTGCTCGACGCGATCGCGACCTCGACCACGACGGTCGAGGAGGCGAGCGCGATCACGCTCGAGTTCATCCGGGCGCACGTCCCCGAGCCCCGCCGGGTGCCGCTGTGCGGCAACTCGATCGGCGTCGACCGCCGCTTCCTTCGCCACTACCTCCCCGCGGTGGACGAGCACCTCCACTACCGCTCGATCGACGTGTCGACCGTGAAGGAGCTGTGCAAGCGCTGGTACCCGTCGCTGTACGGGCGTGCGCCGAAGAAGGCGGGCGCGCACCGTGCCCTCGGGGACATCCGCGAGAGCGTGGCGGAGCTCGCCTACTACCGGGACAACTTCTTCCGCCTGCCCGGCACGCCACTGCCGACGTCCGACGCCTCGCAGCCCGAGCCGGCTGGCTGACCGTTCCGGGGACCGCCGCGCTGGACCTGCGGCGCCGACACCGGCACAATCGGCCGATGGCGCACCGCGCTCGCAGTCTCGCGCCGCTCCTCCTCGCGCTCGCGGGCGCGTCGGCCCTGCTCGCCGCTCCCCGGGCGGGCGCAGCGCGCGCGGCCACCTCGGCGCCTGCGCACGCGGCCACGGCGCCCGGGCTCGCCGGCCAGTGGACCACCTACGGGGGTAGCGCGTCCCGCACGTCCGTCCAGCCCGTGAGCCCGCCGCTGCGCCCGCTGCGCGCCCGGTGGACCTCGCCCAGGCTCGACGGCCCCGTCTACGGCGAGCCGCTCGTCTTCGGCGATCTCGTGTACGTCGCAACCGAGGCCGACACGGTGTACGCGCTCCGGGCGTCGACCGGGCGCGTGGCCTGGGCTCGCCGGGTCGGCACGCCGGCGCCCGCCTCCGCGCTGCCGTGCGGGAACATCTCCCCCGTGGTCGGCGTGACCTCGACGATGGTGATCGACCCGGTCACCTCGACGCTCTACGCGTCCGCGGAGACCTCGGTCGGGGGGCACGTCCACCACGTCCTCGTCGCGATCGACGCGCGCACCGGAGTGACGCGCTGGCGCCGCGACCTCGACCGCCCGGGATGGACCGCTGCCGCCCAGCTGCAGCGTGCCGCGCTCGCGCTCGACGCCGGCCGGGTGCTCGTGGGGTTCGGAGGCAACTACGGCGACTGCTCGAGCTACCACGGCTGGCTCCTCGGCGTCCCCGACGGCGGGACGGGTCCGATCCGCGCGTACGAGGTCCCGACCGCCCGGGAGGGCGCGATCTGGGCACCGTCGGGTGTCGCGGTCGACGCCGCCGGTCGCGTCTACCTCGCGACCGGCAACGGGTCCTCCTCGACCAGGTTCGACCACGGCGACAGCGTCATCGAGCTCTCGCCCGGCCTCCGGCCGCTCGGCTTCTTCGCACCGCGGGACTGGTCGAGCCTCAACTCCTCGGACGCCGACCTCGGCTCCACGGGCCCGCTGCTGCTGCCCGGCGACCGGGTCGTCCAGATCGGCAAGGGGGCCGTCGCCTACCTGCTCGACGGCGCGCGGCTCGGCGGGATCGGCGGCGAGCGCGCGAGTCTCGACGCGTGCTTCGCGACCGGCGGCGGCGCGTACCTCGCGCCGTTCGCGTACCTGCCGTGCGTTCACGGTTCACTCGAGGCCGTGCGGGTGACCGCGACGTCGATCCGGCCCGCGTGGACCGCGAGCGCAGTGAACGGCGCGTCACCAACGATCGTCGGCGGGATCCTCTGGACGCTCGGCAACGCCGGCCGCCTGATCGGGACGACCGCCCGAGGTGGGCGCGTCGCGGTCGACGTCCCGGTCGTGCCCGTCGAGAACTACGAGGCCCCGGGTGCCGGCGACGGGCTGCTCGTCGTCGCGGGGACGTCGAGCGTGGAGGCCTTCGCAGGGCCGCGCGGGGTCCTGCTCCCCGGGTAGGTCGAGCGCGACCCGACCCCCGCCGCTCCTGTCGACCTACGATTGACCCGCTTGGACACCGACCCGACGGGTGAAGTGACGGTCATGATCGTCGACGACCACGCGACGTTCGCCGACGCGCTCCGTCACGCCCTTCGGGCCGAGCCGGGCATCGAGGTCGTCGCCGTCGCGACCGACGCGGCGGGTGCGCGCCGACTCGCCTCGCAGACGCGGCCGGCGGTCGCGCTCGTCGACCACCGGATCGGCGACGACGACGGCATCGAGCTCGTGCGGGAGCTCCACGGCGCGTTCCCCGACATGCAGCTCGTGATGCTCACCGCCACGACCGAGGAGTCGACGGTGCTCCACGCGCTCGAGGCGGGCTGCGCGGGCTACGTCCTCAAGGCATCGCCGCTCGAGACCGTCGTCGCGGCCGTGCGCTCGGCCGCGAGGGGCGACGCGGTCGTCCCGCCGGCGCTGCTCGCGCGCCTGCTGCCGCGGCTTCGCGAGGCCGACCGGTCGCGGGGCCAGTCCGGCGCGCTCACCGAGCGCGAGCTCGACGTGCTCCGGCTGCTCGCCCGCGGCCGCGCGAACGCGGCAGTCGCGGGCGAGCTGTCGATCAGCGTGAACACGGTGCGCAACCACGTGCAGAACATCTTGACCAAGCTCGGCGCGCACTCGAAGCTCGAGGCCGTCGCGAAGGCGCGCGAGTCAGGGCTGATCTGACCGGTCGTCGAGACCTGGCCTCGCGACGCGACCGCACGCGTCGCGCACGACCGTGCAGACGTCGTCGACCGGGGCCGTCTTGTCGATCGTCGCCACCGCGCCCGCGGTCGTGATCGCCGCGCGCGACGAGCGGTCCCAGCTCCCGGACATCGCGACGACGGCGAGGCCGGGAAACGACTCGACGATCCGCCGCGTGAGCGCGACGCCGCCGCCGCCCGGCATCCGGTAGTCGACGAGCACCACGTCGACCCCGACGCGAGCCGCCTCGAACCCGGACGCGACGCCGTGCGCGACACCGACCACCTCGAAGCCCGGGTCGGAGGCGAGCGCGTCCGCCAGCGCGACCGCGAACGGCTCGTCGTCGTCGACGACGAGAACCCTCCACCCGGCGGCTTCGCGCTCGTGCACCCCGTCCTTCCGCACCTCGGCCGCGATCGCGGCACGCCTCGCCTGGATCGGCCCTTCCATCCTCGGCCGCTCCGTCCGCGCGAAGGTAGATACGCGTGCACCACGCCCGCTCCTAGTGTAAACGCACTATTACGCAGTACACTTGCACTACCGGCGACAGAGCGCCGAACCCCGGGGGAGGTCGGCTCACGTCCGGTGACCAGCAGGAACGAGCGGACTCGGAGGTGCGCCTCCGACCGCTGCTGCGAGCGCTCGGCTACGCGCTCGCGACCTGCGACAGCGCGGGCCGGGTGCTCGACGCGGACGAGTCGTGGGCCGGCGTCGTGGGCCCAGTCGCCGACGAGGTGGCCGCGATCCGTCCGGGTCCGCGACCTCTGCCAGGGGCGCGCGGGGCCAAGGGCTCGCGGCAGGTCGATGCCCTCGCCGCGAGCGATCTCGCGCCGGGCGACGCGCTCGAGACCGTCGCCACGACGATCGTCCCGTCCGGCGTGGACGGCGACGCGCGCTTCGTCGAGCTCGTCGCCGTGCCGCTCGGGGCCGCCGGCGGCTCCTTCGTCCTCGGCGCCCGCGAGGTGCCGAGCCGGGCCGCCGCCGGCGGCGCGCGCGCGAATCGCGCAGCCTCGCCCGAGTCGACCGACGTCCCCGAGCACACGGTCGCCGGCCGGCTCGCTGCGCTGTACGCCGCGGTCGCCGAGGCTTCGCCGATCGGTCTCGCGCTGTGGCGGCACGAGCCCCGCGACGGGAGCCTCACCCTCGTCGCGACGAACGCGGCGGCGCGCGACCTGACGAACCTCGCCGAGGAGTCGGTCGGGCGCACGAGCGCGGAGCTCTCCGAGCGGTGCCCGACGATCGGCGAGCTCCGCTGGGGCGCCGCGAGCGAGAGTCGCGGTCCGCCCGCGGCGCTCGGCACTCTCGAGCTCGCCGGCGCGGACGGCCGGCGGCGGGCCGTCGAGCTCGTCATGTCCCCGATCGGCGACGGGGTTCTCGTCCTGCGCCTGACCGACGTCACCGCAGAGGCGCACGCGCGGCGCGACCGCCAGCAGCTGCTCCGGCGAGTCGCCGACGCCGAGGACGCGGAGCGCAGGAGGATCGCGGAGGCGCTCCACGACGACACGATCCAGATCCTCGCCGCGGTGAACATGGACCTCGGCGGACTCCGTCGCAGGTCGAGCGACCGCGCGCTCGCCGAGCGCATCGAGCGCGTCGAGCACCGGGTGCGCCAGGCGACACACGCGCTGCGCTCGCTCGTGTTCGAGCTCTACCCGCCCGACCTCGTCTCCGGCGGCCTCGTCGCGGCGCTCCCCGCGCTCGCCGAACGCGTCTTCGAGCACACCGGCACGAAGACGACGATCGTGAACGAGCTGCGACACGCGGCCGGGACCGAGGTGCGCGTCGCGGCCTACCGCATCGTCCAGGAGGCGCTCGTGAACGTCCGCCGGCACGCGCAGGCCTCACGCGTGAAGATCACGCTCGCGCGCGACGGCGAGATGTTCGTCGCGACCGTCGCCGACGACGGCATCGGGCCGGGCGCCCCGGGCGCGGCGGGCGCGCCCGGCCACTTCGGGTTGCGGACGATGCGCGAGCGGGCCGAGAGCATGCAGGGATCGCTAACGGTCCGGCGCGCCGAGCCGTCGGGCATGGAGATCGAGGTCCGGCTCCCGGACCCCGAGCTCGCCGACGCCGACGACCCCTGAGCGCGGCGCGAGGACTCCGCTCGGCTAGCTTCGCCGCAGTGTGCTTCTCGCCGCAGGCCGACCTCGTCGGCGGCGCCGTCGTGGCGGCGCTCGGCGTCGACGCCATCCGCCACGTGCACCGGCACCACGGTCACGTGGCGATCGCGGCGCTCCCGCTCGTGCTCGGCGCGCACCAGCTCGACGAGTCGCTCGTCTGGTGGGGTCTGCAAGGCCACGTCTCCGCGTCGGTCGGGCGCGTCGCGATGTGGGTGTACCTCTCGATCGCGTTCGTCCTCCTCCCGATCTACGTGCCCGCAGCGGTGCTCGCGCTCGAGCGCTCGGCACGGCGGCGGTGGGCCATGGCACCGTTCGTGGTCCTCGGCGCAGGAGTCTCCGCGGCGCTGCTCGCCGCGATGATCCACGGGCCCGTCCACGTGCGGCTCGCTCCCTACCACCTCTCCTACGGCATGCGGCTCGGAGACGGAGGGCTCGTGGTCGTCCTCTACGTCGTGGCCGTGTGCGGAGCGCTGCTGTGCTCGAGCGAGCGCCCGGTCGTCTTGTTCGGCGTGGTCAACCTCGTCGCGATCGCGGTGATCGCGGTGCTCACCGTGGACGGCTTCACGTCGGTCTGGTGCGGGTGGGCGGCCGTGTCGTCAGGGGCGATCGTCGTGTACCTCCGCGTCGCGGCGCGGGCGCGCCGGCGGAGAGCGGTAGGCGAGCTGCGGTCGGCGACAACATAGACTCCGCCGTCATGGAGACGGCACCCGCACGCGGGCGTCAGCGCCTCGCGCCGGTGACGCGTCTCGACGGCGACGTCGCGAGGATCCCCGCGCGGCCCGCTCACCTCGCGCGCGACGCCACCCGGCGCGCCCTCGACGCGGCGCTCGCCCACCGGTGGGCCATCGGCAGCTACGTCGGCTCGCGGCTCCTGCTCCTGCTCGTCGCGCTCGTGGACAGCCCGCTCCAGCACCGGGCGTTCTCCTCGGAGCTCACGAACTGGGACGGCTTCTGGTACACGAACCTCGCGAGCCGCGGGTACCCGACCCACGTGCTGCACATCCAGACGACCCTCGGCTTCTTCCCGCTGTACCCGATGGTCATGTGGCTCGTCGCCCACGTCCTGTTCTGCTCGTACTCGGTCGCCGGGCTCGTCGTCGCGGGAGTGGGCGGGCTCGTCGCGACGTTGCTCGTCGAGCGCCTGAGCACTCGTTGGTGGGGCGAGCACAGCGCGCGGCGGGCGGTGCTGTTGTTCTGCGTGTTCCCGGGCTCGGTCGTGTTCTCGATGGACTACGCCGAGGGCGTGCTGATCCCGCTCGCCGCCGGATGCCTGCTCGCGCTCCACGACCGGCGGTGGCTTCGCGCCGGAGTGCTCGCCGGGCTCGCGACCGCCGTCGGCCCCGACGCCCTCGCGATCGTGCTGGCCTGCGCGGTCGCCGCCCTGCTCGAGCTGCGCGCGCACGGCTGGCGCAGCGCAGCGGCCCGCCGGAGCCTCGTCGCTCCGCTGCTCGCACCGGCCGGCATCGTCGCGTTCGGCGCGTTCCTCTGGGCCTGGACCGGGACGCCGTTCGCGACGTTCGAAGCGCAGCGCTACGGGTGGGGCGAGCGCACGGACCCGCTCGCGCTCGTCCACCAGGCGCGCACGCTCGCGGGGGAGATCTCCTTTTCGCGCTTCGACTACCACCTCGTGAACCTCAACATCATCGCCGGGCTCGCCGGCGCGGTCGTGCTCGTCGTCGGCGTCGCGCTGCTGGCGAGGCGCCCGAACCGCATCCCGCCCGAGGCGCTCGCCTGGACGCTCGGCATCGGCCTCCTGGCCGTGACGTCGGAGTACACACCTCCGAACCCGCGCCTGCTCCTCACGGCCTTCCCAGTCGTCCTCGTCCTCGCGCACCGCGTACGTGGCCGGCCGTTCCGCTGGCTCGCCGGGGCGAGCACGGCCCTGCTCGTCGTGATGAGCGCGATCACCTACGTCGGCATCGCGCTCCGCCCCTGACCCGCACACCGGGACCGTCGTGCGTGCACGGAGCGCCGCCCGGTGTAGGTACAGGGCTCGGTGCGGCTGTTCGGCCCCGCGCAGGTGCAGCGGTCAGTGCGCGTACACGGTGACGTCGATGACCGCCGCGTAGCCGAACCTCGCGACCCGCCGGTGCGCGTAGTGCGACGCGATGTGCGCAGCAAGCGCTTCGTAGCGGCGCAAGTGGGCCACGGAACCCGACGTCCCCGTGCGCAGCCCCTGGTGGCTCGCGACGAGGAACAGGCGCGTGCAGCTCGCCGACACGCGGTCGAGTCGGGCCCGCGTGAGCGTCGCGTACCGCTCGACGTACGGCGGGTCGACGCCCCACGCCGCGGCGGGAAGCACGGAGCGCGGCGCCGGGCGAGCAGCCGGGCCACCCGGGAGGTAGTAGGCGAAGGCCATGCGTCCGTCCTCGGGGTAGAACGCGACGCAGTCTCCCGGGCGCGCGGTGTCGAGCACGTACGCGACCGCGACGCGCCAGTTCTCGGGCGACACCGCGTAGCTCGGCGCGAGCTGGAGCGCCCGAAGTGCGACGAGCGCCGCGGCGAGGCACCAGCCGAGCGCTGCGTACCGGGTCGGGCGCCGCGGCGGCCCGAGCTCGTCGCCGACCGCGACCGCCGCGAGCGCGATCCCCACCGGCGGCATCGCGATGAGAAGGTTGCGGGGATCCGCGATCGGCTGGCCGACCGCCGACTCGGCAAGCGCGAGCAGGACGGGCGTGGCCAGCCACGCGAGCAGGACGTGCCGCCGAAGGCGCTCGTGCGGCCCGAGGACGCGAGCCCGCGCCGCCCCCGCTCGCCGCAGGCGCGCGATCCACGGCGCGGCGGCGAACACGGCGAGCAGCACGACCGTCCCCCACTCGAGGACCGAGCTCGTCGGCGTCCGGGCGAAGTCCGGCGTGAAGGCTGCGGAGGTGACGGTCTCGACGATGCCGCCGACCTGGGAGAGGCTCGGCGCGGGGAGCCAGAAGAGCTGACCGCTGCCGCGTGCCTTCGCGAGGTACGCGAGCGGCGCGGCGCAGAGCGCGACGAGGACCAGCGCCGCGAGAACGGTCCGCGCGCGCTCGCGGCGTGTCGCGAGCACGACGACCTGCGCCGCGATCGCGAGGGCGGCGATCACGCTCATGTAGAGGGCGAGGGTCGTGACCACCACGTATGCGGTCCAGGTCACGCGGCTCGAGGGGCTCCCGGGCGCCCGCTCGACGAGCGCGACGAACGCGAGGAACGAGGCCGCGACGAGTGCGAGGAGCGGCGCGTACGCGCGTGCATCCTGGCCCCAGAACACGAGGGGGAGGCTCACGGCGCTCAGCACCCCGGAGACGAACGCGACCCGCCGGTCGTAGAGGCGGCGCGCGAGGACCGAGACCGCGAGGACCGCGAGCGTGGCGGCGACGGCCGACGGCGCTCGCAGCACGAGCACGCCGCGCCCGAACGCCCCGACGAGGACGTGGAGCAGCGCGTAGTACGCGAGCATGTTCCCGCCGTCGTGCGCCATCGCGGCGGCGAGGGCTGCACCGTGCTGGGAGGCGATCGTGACGCTCGCGGACTCGTCGAGCCAGATGCTGCGCGACCCGAGATCGACGAGCACGAGCACGGCCGCGAGCACCGCCGGCGTGGCGACGGACGCGACGTCGAGCAGGCGCGCCAGACGGTCGGGCGAACGAAGCGTCACGCGCCGCCGTCCCTGTTCCCGGTGCACACCGCGTCAGGAGCCGGCGGGCGCGGCTTCGGCGCGTCGCGCCGTGCCGGTCCGCCGTGCACCCGGCGACCGGCGCCGCCACGACACGATCGCGAGCGCCCCTGCGGCCACGTAGCACGCGAGGGTCGCCGGCGACGTCTGGAGCGGCACCGCGAGGATCCCGTCCGGCTTCACGAGCAGGACCGACGCGGCGAGCGCCAGTGGCAGCAGGCGGGAGCGCTGGAAGCCGGGCCACGCCGCGAGGAGCACGACCCCCCACGAGAAGTACCAGGGCCACGCAGCGGGACCGAGGAGCGCCGCGACGCAGAGCGCGATCCCGAGGTCGAGCACGAGGCGCTCCTCCCGGGTTCGGACGATCCGGTCGACGGCGATCGCGACGGTCGCGGCGATCGCGACGTACCCGAGCACCCGGTCGAGACCGACGTAGTCGACCACCACGCCGACGCCACCGAGCACGCGCGACACCGTCCACGCGAGCGAGGTCACCGGCGTGATCGCGAGGTGCACCTTCGCCGGCGTCGCGAGCACGGCACCGGACACCCACCGAAGACCCGTCCCCGTGACCACGCCCACAGCGGCAGCGACCGCTGCGCCGAGCACGCCGACGGACGCGACGAGGCGCACCCGTGCGGCGCGCGAGTCCAGCGTCCGCGCGCGGGCGACGGCGATGAACACGATGGCGGCCGCGGCGGGCACCTTCACGGTCGCGGCGAGCGCGCAGAGCGCGACACCGGCGAGCGGGCGTTGCTCGAGCGCGAGGGCGACGCCGGCGACCATGAGCCCCGCCATCAGCGCGTCGTTGTGCCCCGCCGCGACGAGCTGGGCGAGCGCCAGCGGGCTCATGAGCGCGATCCAGGTCGCTCGGGAGGGATCGGCGCCGAACGCGCGGGCGAGGCGGGGCACGAACACCGCGAGCAGCGCGAGGCCCGCGACCTCGAGGAGGCGGACCGCGACGACGCCCGCGACGAGGTTCGAACCCGTGAGGCCGACGACGCCGCTCACGAGGCCGAGGAAGAGCGGCCCGTACGGCGCCGTCGTGCCGCGCCAGAACGGCGACACCGCGTCGAGCACGTGGGTCCGCCCGACGTGGCGCAGGACGTCCGGCGCGTCCCGGTAGGGATCGAGGCCGAGGTGCAGGATCGTGCCCTGGGCGAGGTAGCTGTACATGTCGCCGCTGAACAGCGCGGGACCGAGCACGAGCGGGAGGATCCAGATGGCCGCGACGGCCACGACCTCTCCGGTCCGCACCTCGGGCGTGCGCGCGATGCGGCGGCCGAGCGCGAGCCATGCGGCGCAGAGCGCGACGACGCCGAGGTAGAAGCCGGTCATGTTCCCGGCCCGTCCGGGCGGGACGTGGATCGAGTACCACCAGGTCGCGGATCCGCCGACGAGCCGCGGGCCGGTGACGGCCATGAGCGTGGTCCCGGCCAGACCGAGGACCACGGCCAGCCGGCCGAGGTGCCAGACGCGGGCACGCGCCGGCGCCTCAGATGCCAGGTCACCGACGCGTTCATCGAGGCGCGCCGTGCGCCACCCCGCGTTCACGTCCACCGCGTGCACGCCTCGACGCGCGTCCGTCCGGTCATCGCCAAGCGCACGATCCTAACGGAGCACCGGTCGGGCCCGAGGACGGCCGGCCACCACGCGGCACCCGCCGTGCACCGGGCGTGCGCACCGCCCGCGGCCGTGGCGTGGCTAGGTGCCCACGGCCTCGTGCGTGGCGGACGCCGGCGTCTGGTAGCGCGCGACCGTGAACCCGAGAACGAGTGGAACGTTCACCGCGAACACCGCGAGCATCCCGCTGAGCAGGGCGAGGACGCGGCCGGGCGTGTGGTCGTAGACGAACACGTACTCGAGCATCCCGGCGATCACGAGGTACGCGAGCAGCGTCCATCCGGCGACCCGGGTGAACGTCGGCCACGCGAAGTCGCTGACCCGCGAGAGCATCGCGACGTTCACCACGAGCACCGCGAGCGCTGCGGCCGCGAGGCCGACCGCCGGCCCGAGCGGCACGCGCCCCGGGATGTGGGCGGCCATGTAGACGCCACCCGCGACGACGAGCGCGAGCGTCGCGATCGCGAGCTCGGTGACCGGGGGCAGCCTCTCGGCCGGGCGATCGGTCGCCCCGAGCAGCGCGTGCGAGTCGGCGCTCATGCCGACGCCAGCCTGGTCATGATCACGAGCGTCGCGACCTGCATGAGCCCCGTGATGCCCGCCGTGTAGATGAAGCGCTTCATGAGCCTGCCGATCACCTCGCCGTTCGGCTGCGGCTTGCGCATCTCGAACAGCACCGCGATGTTCGCCGGCTCGAGGAGCCCGAGCGCGATGACCGCCATGACGCCGACGACGACGAACGAGGCGACGATCCAGGCGTGGTTCGGGTACGCGGACGAGAGGTTCCCGAGGTGGCGGGCGAGCTGGAAGCCGGAGCCGAGCGTCATCGTCACGAGCGTCGGCATGAGCAGCACCATCTTCGGCATGAACCTGCTCGAGAACTCCATGCGCGCGGGGATCGACATCCGTCCGATGATCGGCCCGACGACGAGCCCGACGAACAGGTCGATCGCGGTCCACAGGCCTCCACCGACGACGTGGAAGAAGTCGAGGGCCCAGAGCCAGTTGCCCGCGATCGACACGACGAGCCCGACGAGCACGACGGCGACGATCGGCAGGCCCCGAACGGGGACCACCGAGATGGTGCGCCTCGCTCCGGCGACCGGCGGCACGCTTCCCACGTGGTCGATCGGCGGCGCGAGCGCCTGAGTTGTCCCTGCCGTGACGTCCACGTCGACCCCCACCGCTCGAAGTGCCCGACACCGTTCCGACGCCAAGGGTAGCCGGATCCGGCCTCGTCGTCCTGGACCGGCGCGGTGCGACCGCCGATCGTGGACGACGCCGTCCTCCGGCGGCGACCGGGAGCCGGGCCGGGCCTGCCGTGCCGTGCTCACGCCCGAGCGCCCGAGCGCCCGAGCACGGGGTCATCGTCGCCGGAGCCGGTCGAGCTCGCGGCGGTCACGCTTGGTCGGCCGGCCCGAGGCCGGCGCGCGCGCGAACGGCGGTGGAGGCGCGTCGCGCCCCAGGGGAGGGCTGTGGTCGACGAGGCAGGTAGCGGCGACCTGGGCGCCGACGCGCTTGTCGACGAGGTCGACGACCTCGAGCTCGCGCACGCGGCCCGCCATGCGAACCGTCACCCGGTCGCCACGGCGCACCGGGGTCGCCGGCTTCGCCGACGACCGGTTCACTTCGACGTGGCCGCCCCGGCACGCCTCGGTCGCGGCCGTGCGCGTCCGGTAGATGCGCACGGCCCACAGCCACCGGTCGATCCGCGTCTGCTCCACGACGGGATCGTCGCGCAGCCAACCGTCCGATGCCGTGCCACTCCGCGCCTGCCACGGCGATTGCGCCCGGCCGAGCCGGACGCGGACCGCGGGCTCCGGCGAGTCGCCGCGACCGGGATCAGCCGCGGTCCCCGGCGGGCGGACCGTCGACGGTGCGGCCCGGGGCGCCGCCACCCACCGCGTCGTCGCGCACGGACGGCTCGAAGGCCAGCGCCGCGCTGACGCGCGATATACCGCGTGCCAACGTCGTTCCGAGGACCTCGATCGCCTCGTCGGTGTGCCCCAGCTCCAGCATCCAGCGCGCCGACGCGACCTCCTGGATCATCGAGTCGCTCGCGACGAGCGCCGAGTGCTGTACCGCGCACACGTTCTGCAGGTAGTCGCGCTGCCCGACGGCGTCCGACACGGTGCGGTCCACATCCGCCGGGCGCGCCGACGGCGCGCCGAACGCGGCGACGGTCGCCATGACGAGCAGCGGCCCGACCCAACCCGTGAGGTCGAGGTCACCGCGGCCGTGGACGGCCGTGAGCACGACGAACGCGGCCGCGCTGAGCGCCGCTACGCCGATGCCGGCGCGCCGTCCGAACCGGCGCGCGCTCAGCACGATCGGCACGACGTAGAGCAGCGCCGCGGCCTCGCCGGCTCCGTCGACGTACCAGCGCAGCACCGTCACCGCGGCGAAAAGCGCGACGACCAGGGCGATCTCCTGCACCCGGGGCGACCGCCCGCCGCGACGACGCGCGCCGCCGGACCGACCCGCCAACAGCTCCGACAACTCGTTCGCAACTCCCACGGTCCCCCCTTTCGGCCGCCTCTCGACGCGCGAGTCTGCACGACCGCCGGGCCGCCGACCATGGGCCTTCGTCCCTAACTGGTGACCGGAGCGCACTCGCTGCGATGCCCAGGGTGCGGCGTGCGCGCGTCTCCGCCGGGCGTGCGGACGACGAGCGATCGCGTGGCCAGGGCCCCGCCGGCGGCGTTGCCACGTGACCAGGCGACCGCCCGCTCGGGCGCCGGCAGGGCGGTGCCGGGCGCACGACCACGACTCCGGACACCGGGGCGGACAGGGGCATCGGGTACGAAGTCGCCCGCTCGACGTGCTCGTCGACGTCGCGGGATCGAACGCCGCCATTTCGGCAACGGCGACGTCGCACCTCTCGGAGCCACCGCCGACGAGACGCGCTCGATGCCCGACACCAACGCCTTCGGCCTGTTGCGAGCCACGCACGTCCTCCTGCCGCTCCTGCGGCGCTCGCCCGCACCAGCGATCGTCGACCGCGGCAGCGGTCTCGCCGCGCCGACTGGATCTCCGGGTAGCGCACCGCCTCGCAGAGAGGCCTGGTTTCAGCGGTGGCCACTCCCTTGGGTGCGGGGCTGGATCACGAGTGCGTCGGCGACGATCTCGCGGTCGATCACCTGTCGTGCCACCTCAGAGAGCAGGAGGTTGTGATTTCGGGCATAGCTGCGAAGGAACGCGAAGGCTTCGTTCATATCAGTCCTCATCGCCTCGGCGACCACGCCCTTGGCCTGTTCGAGGACGACCCGCGTGTTGAACGCCACCTGGAGCTGCTCGGTGACCTCCTCGCGCCGGGCGATGAAGCGCTCGTGGAGGATGCCGATGGTGGCCACGTCGGCCATCGCCTGGGCAAGGGCCTGATCGTTGTCGGCCAGGCCAGAGGTCTCGTTGGCGAACAAGTTGAGGGCGCCGAGGCGCTCGTCACGGAGTCGCATCGGCACGGCATAGGCCGACGCGAACCCGGCCTCCAAGGCAGCGGGAGCGAAGTGCGGCCAGCGTACGGTGGCGTCGGCCAGGTGGTCCTCGGCAACGGCTTCGCCGCTGCGCCAGCAGTCGAGGCACGGACCGTCATCGTGCTGCACCTCGAGCAGCTCGATGAGGTGCATGCGTTCGCTCGAGGAAGCCAGTGCTTGCAGCTGCCCGCGAGCATCGACCAGCACCAGGCCCGCCTCGGCCATCCCGAGCACCTCGACGCACCGCTCAGCCAGGTGGTGGAGGAACTCGAGCTGGTCATAGCCCTCGACCAGGGTGTCGGCCAGCTCCACGAAGGTGTGCGCGACCAGGTTCTCTCGAGTCACGACCTCCTCACCTCCTCGTATTCGAGCCAGCACCGAGTGGGCTCGACCGCCGCCATCATCGTCCAGGCTCGGCTCAGCGGGTGTTCACGGCTGCGAGCTCCCCCGGTGGCGTCACCGTCCCGTCCTGGTCGAAGCGGAACCTTCGCGCGACCACGTCGGCGGCCACCTCCCCCGCCGGGCGGTCGGTGGCATACGCCCGTGCCCGGATCGCGGCGACGGCCTCGGCCGGCCCGACGTCGAGCTGCACCACGACCATGCCCGTGGCCTGGTGAAGCACGGTTCTCGTGGCGGCGAGCCGGTCGAGGACCTCGTGCAGCGACCCTGGGGACACTGGGGCCTGCAGGCCAAGCGTGATCTCGCAAGTCACCTCGGCCATGGCAAGCGCGTCGGTGAGCACTCCCTCGCCGAGGGGCCCGGGCTCGTCGCGATAGTCGAGGCCAAGCTCCAGAAAGCGTTCGGAACGACCGTGGCGAAGAAGATGTGCGGCATCTACCACCTCGACGACGCGCTCCGGGCCGATTCCGAGCTCGAGGAACTCGCGCGCCAGCTCACCTGCAGCCACCCTGGAGTGGCCCGTAGCCTTCGCGAGGACCTCTACGGGACGCTCACGGTGATGTGCGTGAAGGTGCCGCCGACGCTTCTGCGGACGCTCCGCTCGACGAACGCCATCGAGTCGATGATCGAGATGTGCAGGGATCACAGCTCGAACGTGAAGCGTTGGCGCGACGGCCAGATGGCGCTGCGCTGGTGCGCGGCAGGCATGGCCGAAGCCGCGAAGCAGTTCCGCAAGGTCAACGGCTTGATGCACCTGCCGGCGCTGCGCAAGGCGCTCAACGCCTACACCGAGCGCTGTGTCGCGCCGGTCGACTACAACGAGGAGGACGCCGCCTGAGCATCAGGGCCGCCACCGAAGTTCCACGGAACTCGGGACATCCTCAGCTCCAGCTACCGGTGCAGGTGCACTTCTTCGGACCTCTCGCGCCATCCAAGAGGCAAGCGCCCAATGCGACTCACCAGCGATAGAAACGATGCCTTCCGGCCTTCCCTCCGCGTCCCAATGCAAATCCGACGAGCCACAAGAACAAGAAGATCGCCGCGAGGAACCACAAGAAATGCAGCGCGAATCCCATTCCCGCGAAGAGGAGAACTACCAGCAATACCAGCAACAGAACCATCGATGTCTCCTCTTGTTCTCTGTGATGGGTGCTCCGTGATCGAACGAGCGATGCCCTTCGCCTTTGACGCGCTGGCCGCCAGCGCGTCGACTCTCGCCTGAGAGGCGTCACTTCTTGAGGGCATCCTTGAGGTTCTCGCCGGCTTGTTTGAGATCTGCCTTCGTGCGACCGGCCTTGCCCTTGATCCGCAGCCTGTCGTTTCCAACCATCCGCCCTGCGGTCTCCTTCAGCGTCCCTTTTGCTTGCTGAGTGGTGTTCTTTACCTTGTCCGCCGCTGCCATGACTAGTCCTCCGATTGAGTTCGACAGAACCATCGCCTGCAAAGGTTGAGTCTGCACTGAGACGTCGACGTGCTGCCTAGGCCGTCCGGTGCCGCGTCATCATGACGATGCCGCCAACAGCCGCGATCACCACAACTGTCCCCAGCCCGACGTACATGGCTAGCTCCGTTCGCTTCGTGGAGCGCCGTCACCACCGGTCAGTGACCGGTGGTGACGATTTCTGATTCGCCGATCACGTGCTCGCTGCTCGGTGGTGCGCTGCTCGGCGCGCTCGCCGGATGGGACCGAGCGGCCTCGCGTTGGTCGATCAGCTCGTCGCGATCCTTGCTGACAGCTGCCGTCTCTCCGCGCGACTGCTCGAGTCCACGGCGCGCGGTGCGGCCGAGTCGAGATGTGTGGCGGACACCGGTGAGGAGCAGGCTCAATCCGAACAGGGCCACGGCCCCTACCACCATGCCGAAGAGGAACAACTTGCCGGACGGGCCGCCCAGGTGGTAGCCGAGCACGGCGAACCCATGGGTGAGCGAGTGCGCTGCTCCAAGGTTGGTGAAGACGCCGGCCACACCTACGACTACCGCGGCGATCAAAATGATGAGACCGATAATGATGACCATGACACGCTCCGATCAGGGACAGCTGTCCCCGCACCCCACGCTGGATAGTGGTGGGAGAACCAACCGCGGTCAGGACTAGCTAACCCGCGAGGTCTGGACGGAGCGGCAGCACAAGGCCGACGACGATGTTGATGGTACTACGGAACTGCGGCTCTAGGTGAACGAGGGCTGCAGAAGGGGCGCACCCGCGCCTCGGGGAAGCGATCGTCTGGGACGTGCTCGCCGGTGTCGGGATCGACGGCCTCCCCGAAGTGCCAGAGCTCGCAACGCCGGGACCCGAACCAGGAGCGGCAGCCGTGCGCCTGGCGCTTCGCGTTCTTCACGAGATGGTTGAAGCGCCTCCGTGAAAGCGCTCGATGCGCCACCTCGCCCCGCGTGGTCGAGGACCTCAATCCGACGAGCGCGAAGCGTCCGCGCCAAGGTGAGGATCGGCTCCAGCCCCGAATGCCCGCACAGCACGTCGTGCTGAGCAGTTCGAGCGCTGCGGCACACAACTCGGCCTCGCCGATCCCCGATCGCCGTCTCAGCCGCTTTCCGGTCTGCTTCATCGATGAAGCTCTGCCTCGGGAAGTTTGGCGCCGGGAAGCGCCGGCACTGATTGTGCCAAAGCAGCGACGTCGGCCGTCCGAAACCAGGCAGATCGGCAGGGTGGCCACTTGCTGGTGCTTGAGGTGCGCGAGCACTCCGCACTCGGGACAGCCCGGCCGTGAACAGCCGCGCTCGCCGTGGATCTCGGGCATCGAGCCGTCCGCGACTGCGAACACGTTCACGTCCGACAGGGATCTCGCACAGGCGTGCGGAATACCGTTCGATCGTCCCACTCCAGCTGGGTCGGCGTCCCACACCGTCAAGCTGGCAGCCCCCACCGTCCAAGTCGCGATCCCCGTTCCCCCTCCAGATCCGCAACCCCCGAACTCTCGCCGAACCGCTCGCGCCATGAACGCGGGTCCCCTCTTCAACGAAGCAGACTAGCCACCACGTTGATAATGAGCCCGATGATGACCGCACCGAACAGATAAGAGATGAGGGCGTGACGCAGTGCAGTGCGCCTCATCGGTTTGGAAGTCAGATCAGTATCGGACACCTGGAAGGTCATCCCGATAGTAAACGCCAGGTAGGCGAAGTCCATATAGTCCGGAGGTGCCTTCTCATTGAAGTCGATGCCACCATCAGGGCCGTTGTAGTAGATCCGGGCATAGCGAAGCGTGAAGATCGTGTGGACGACACCCCAGGCGAGCACCACGCTGACCACGCCGATCGTCAATAGATATGCCTTCGTTCCACCCGTGGCATTGGCGGCTTTGACCAGTATCAACCCGACTGATGCCAGGTTCGCGACGGCCGCCACCAACACGACGGAGTCGGCCACGGCGCGGCTGGGGTCCTCTTTGACCGCGTGGTCCGAGCACTGGGTCGGGCTCATAGGGAGAACGGTCGCCCAGACTCTAATGGCAAAGAGTATTGCGGCCGCGTCCCAGCCGAGCAGGGCTGCGGCTTGCCAGGGAAGCAAGGCCGCAGCTATGGCGCCACCAATTAGACCAACGAGAAGGGCGAGTAGTGCACGTCGTATGGCAAACCCCCCGCGCACGGCCCGCAAGCCACGTACGGCGGAGCTCAATCTCTTTGGCGTGCTCAAGGGACCTCGCTTCCATTTCGCGAACATTCTTCCTGGCTCAGTCCCCGGCTGCCATAAGCGATGCCAACGACGACGACCATTCGTGTCGACGCAACGAGCACGATCCATCGAGTCGATCGTCTCGGCGGTCTTTACCATAAGTACCGCGCCGCTTCCTGATTAGCGCCGATTCAACAGAACGCGTCAACCACCGATCGTGTCGATCGCCAGCTCCCCATGCGGATCCCACCGCCCACGGTTCCCACCCTGCTCGTCGCCAACGCGAGTGATTTGCCTCAGGCAGGGCTCGTCGCGTCATGACCCAGTCTCGTCGCCGTCTGCGGGAGCAATTCTGTGCTTGCACCCTCAAAATTCGGCCTCATCGCCGGCGGCATGCTCGAGCAGTCTGGCGTCGACAGCCTGCAGCCAGCCACCTGCGCGCTCGTGGCCGACGACGAGTCCTATCGGCGTCAGCAGAGGCCAGCTGTCCGCGGGACATCCGCGGGCCTGTCTCGGTCTCGCCCTGGCCGCGTCCTTGACTACAGCTTGAGCCGGCGGTCAACACCAACGCGCCGCGCTGATCGACCCCAGACCCGGTCCGATGTGATCGACGGCGACGCGGTTCCATCACGCTGGCGCGCGACGGTCGCGCGTCGGGCGACGGACGATGGCTGGCTCTACGCGGCCGAGCCCGGCCATGCCGAGCTGCATCGGGTTCAGTGCAGTCATCCTCGTGTCCTTTGGTCGTGCTCGACATGCCGGTCAGTCGAGTCCGCCGCTACCCAAGCGCTTCGGCGAGTCGGAGCGCTCGTCGACGACCGGCAGCAACAGCGACGGGTGCCGGCCTCGAACGAGTTCGTCATGCCGAGCCTCCCCGTCGCCCCCTGCGTCGCGTCCCTACGCGTACGGGACCGGGTGGTTGCCGCCGAGCTCGACGAAGCGCTCGTTCAACGCGTGCGCGATCACCTCGCGATCGTGCGCGCTCGGCTCGAGGGCGCCGTACAGGACCGCCTCGAGCTCGAGGGCGCTGCTCATGCCGCCGAGCTCGAAGTAGCGCAGGAACAGCTCGCCATGGGAGAGCTTGGCTCCGAGGCGGTAGCGATCGAGCGCGTCAGCCAACCCCGCGGCTTCCATTCCGTCAGCCATCGAGACTGCCCTCCGGCCCAGGATCGGGTCGAGACCGCCCGGTCGAGGCCACGACGTCCTCTGCCCGCTCGCGCAGCGGCCGGCCGGTTTCCTGCGAGACGTTGCGGAGGAGCGTGTAGGCGGCATCCTCGGTGACGCCTTCGCGCTCCATGATCACCCCTTGGGCGAGCGCGATCACCTGGCGGACCCGCTGTGCCTCGCTCAGCCGTCGCGCAAGCTGGTCGTCGGTCACGTCGACACCGGCGTCGGTGAGGATGCTCGAGGCCTCGGTCGCGAACACCGCCGCCAGCTCCTGGTCGGTCGGCGCGAATGCCGTTGCGGTGCGGGAGTAGATGTTGAGCGCCCCGACCGGCCGGTCCTCGGCGAGCAGCGGTGAGGACAAGATGGCGTTGATCCCGAGCGCCCGCGCCCTCGGCGTGAAGGCGGGCCACCTCGTCTCGTTGTCCAACGACTCGGCGTGGAACCAGCGTCCCTCCACCGAGGCGTCGACACACGGGCCCTCGCCCGTGGCGTACTGGTTGGCGTCCATGTCGGAGATCGTCTGATCGGTGGCCGCGACCGTGGCGAGGCGCCCGTGGCGGCGAAGCGAGACGCTGACGCCGTCGGCGCCACCGACCGTCGCCCGGGCCAGTGCCACCACGAGGCGCAGCGCGCCGTCGACCACGTCGTGATCGGCGGGAACGGCGGTGATCCTTCCAAATGCTTGCACCGGACGTCCTGCCTCGTTCCCGTCCGGCGTCCCGGAACGGGTGTCCGACTGCTCCGGGCCCAGGCGATGACGGGATGGTGACGGAAGTGACAGGCGCACGATCGCGCTCAGCCGGGTGATGTCGAAGGCCTCGGTACCGAGATGCGAGGCGGTGCGTATCGTGAGCTCACCACCTGACGCGGCGAGGCGGGCTGCCGAGTAAGTGATCGCCCGCAACCCGTCGGAGTCCATGAGGTCGAGCTCGCTGATGTCCAATACGACGGAGCGATAGCCGCTGACGATCACTGCGTCGAACAACGCGGAGAGCCGCAAGACAGCGGAATGGTCCACGGTCCCACGGACCCCGAGCGCCACGTGCTCCTCCTCGAAGCCGACCGTGACGCCCAGCGCTCCGGAAGAGTTGCTCACCCCAGCCATGTTGGCCTCGGAGACGTCCGCCGCGTCGGCGGCGGGGATCCGACCGCCCTCCGCGTGCGTCGGCGATCAGGCAGGGCTATCCCGAAACAGAGCCGGGAACGTCTGCCCCGAAATGACGCGGTAAAGCGTTCGACCAGTAGTGAAAAACTCGACACGAAGTCGTTGCCTCCGAGGCGGCGGCGACCGATGCTCGCCGCCGGCAGAGCCCTCGCTGTCGAAGGTACCGCCAAGGCTAGTCCTCCCCGATGGTCGAGGTCCGTACGCCGGGCTCAGGCACGCGCCGGATGCGATCCTGGGCACGCGCGGGCAACCTTCGCCAGCGACGGTGGCGATGCGCGGGGAGCTCCGCGAGCTCCTCCGCTCCGGGCCGGGTGGAGATAGATGCCGGCCGCGGGCGAGGGCTCATTCGCTCTCGGATATATCGGCGACGAGCTCGTCGATGGCATCGGCTTCGCTTAAAACAGGCTGGGCGCTGGCTATGACCCTCCGTCCACGTGTCAGAAGGTTGCGATCCGCTGGATGCCTGCGAGAAGGTGCGCCAATCCTGCCGCGAACTGCCGGGGAGTCGTGAGCGCCGCGAGCTGATCGAC
>Ga0307374_10003184_pt1 | contig 28270 bp, 28 predicted proteins | sample OX3MG_FD_202532 | JGI IMG/M metagenome (GOLD analysis project Ga0307374, IMG submission 202532) | Soil microbial communities from Risofladan, Vaasa, Finland - OX-3 | ecosystem: Environmental > Terrestrial > Soil > Coastal area > Acid sulfate soil | place: Finland: Risofladan, Vaasa | collected... | reverse complement strand
TTTCCCGTCGCGGCGGGAACCCCCAAAGTCAAGGGCCGGTGTCAACACACCCTTGCATTGAAATGATGTCGGGAGAACCCCGGTCAACTGACTCGCACCCGGGCGGGAGTCCCAGGTCACGGGAATCTTTTTCAATCTGGGCTCCCGGTGGCCCATGTATCCCGGTGATGCTGAGTATCGGGCGCATCTTCGCCGGTGGGGGTTGGCGCTATCTGGCCGAACAGGTCTCGGGAGGCGCCGAGGACTACTACCTGGCCGACGTGGCCCGGGGGGAGTCCCCCGGCCGCTGGTCAGGGGGCGCCGCTTTCTCCGAGCTCGGCCTGACCGGGACGGTGAGCGAGGAGGAGATGCACCGGGTCTATGGACTGTTACTCCATCCCACCGAACCGATCCTCCTCGGTCGCTCGGCGCGGATCTACCGGCCCTTGTCCGAGCGTCTAGAGGCCGCTCAGCGGGACCACCGGGCCCGGGCCGGGCGGGACTGGGTCATCCGATGCGCCGAGATGGTGGCCAATGCCGAGAGCTCCGCCACCATCGAGGCCGAACGGGCGGCCAACGAGGCGCGGATATCCGAGGAGTGGACCAAGCGCGAAGCCGCCATCCGCCGGGGTGGCGAGCGCCGCTCCGTGGCCGGCTTCGACCTGACTTTTTCGCCTCCGAAATCGGTAAGCGTGCTGTGGGCGGCGGCTGATGCCGCCGGGCGGGAGGCCATCTGGGCCGCCCATCACGAAGGCGTCGAGGCCGCTCTGTCCTACCTGGAACGCGAGGCGGCCTGGTCCCGCACCGGCTACAACGGCATCCGCCAGGTGGATACCACCGGCTGGGTGGTGGCTTCCTTTGACCACCGCATGTCCCGGGCCGGCGATGTCCAGATACACACCCACAACGCGGTGTTGAACCGGGTTCGCTGTGCCGACGGCCAGTGGCGATCCCTGGACGGCCGGGCCATCTACCGCGCCGCGGCGTCAGCCGGGGCCATCTACGACCGGGTCCGCGAAGCCGCCCTGGAGGCCGCCCTCGGCGTGCGCCACGAGGTCCGGGTCGAGGGTGGTCCGCGGGAGATCGTGGGCGTGGACGAGGAGATCTGCGCCCTGTTCAGCTCCCGGCGCACCCAGGTCAAGGGTCGTGTGGCGGAGATGATCACCGCCTACACCGAGGCCCATGGAACCGAGCCGTCCCAGTGGATGAGGGCCCGGATGAGCGACTGGGCCACCCTGCAGACGAGACAGCGCAAGGACGGCGCCGAGACCACCGCCGAGGCCCTGGCCCGCTGGGCGGTCGAGACCAGGAACCGGGTCGGTAGCTCCCTGGCCGAGGTCTGGGCCAAAGCCACCGAGGCTCGCCTGTTCCATGACGCCGATCTCGCCCCACAGCCCTCCGACGAGGAGGTGCTGGCCGGCGCCATCGAGGCGGTGGAGACCACCCATTCCACCTGGACCCGCTACGACCTGGCCCGGGCCGTGACCCTGGCTCTGGCGGTCAAAGCGGAGTCGACCCCCGAGGATCTTCTGGCCCGGGTGGATGGGTTGGTGGGCGCAGCTGTCGGTGATCGGGCTGCCGAGCTGGGGGTGGTGAGTCTGGCCGTGCCGGGCGCATTCGAGGTCCCCGAGCGCCTCCGCCGGGGCGATGGCGCCTCGGTCTATGTCCAACACGGCGCCGAGCGCTACGCCACCGCCGGGGGTCTGATGGCCGAACGCCGGGTCCTGGCCGCCGCCGGCCGCAGCGACGGACCGGTGGTTGCCGGCCGGCGTGTCGGGCGTGTCGTGGGCCGAGCCGAGCTCGGCCTGGACCAGGAGTTGGCCGTGCGGGGGTTGCTGGGTTCGGGCCGTCCGGTGGAGGCGGTCCTGGGTCCGGCCGGGGTCGGCAAGACGACCACCATGGGAGTACTGGCCAGAGCCTGGTCCTCTTCGGGCCGTTCGGTGATGGGACTGGCACCGTCGGAGACGGCGGCCCGGGTGTTGGGTCAGGCGGCCGGGATCCGCGCCCTCAACACGGCCAAGCTGTGCTGGGAGCACGCCCATGCCAGCCCCGAGGAGAGGGTCGATCCGGCCTGGCAGGCCGCCTTCGGCATCGCTCCCGGCGCCCTGGTGATACTCGACGAAGCGGCCATGGCCTCGCGCATGGTGTTGGACGAGGTGGTCCGCCTCACCACCGCGGCGGGGGCCAAGTTGGTGCTGATGGGCGACCATCACCAGCTCGAGGCGCCCGAGGCGTCGGGACTCTTCCGTCACTTGGTCGAGACCCTGGGCGCCACAGAGCTCACCCAGGTCCGTCGCTTCGCGGCCGCCTGGGAGGCGGCGGCCAGCCTGCGCCTGCGGGCCGGAGATGTGACCGTGCTGGAGGACTACGAGCTGCGCTCCCGGATCGTCGGGGGCGGCGTCGAAGAGATGGAAGCCGCCGTCCTCGAAGCCGCCCTGGCCGATGAGGCCCGGGGTTTGGCGACATTCGTCCTGGCCGACACCAACGAAGCCGCCGCCGGGCTGTCGGGCCGGTTCCGGGATGCCCTGGTCGAAGCCGGCCGGGTGGATGACGACCTCACTCTGACCCTGTCCGACGGCAACCGGGCCGGGGCCGGGGACCGGATCGTCACCCGACAGAACGCCCGGGCGACACTGACCTCGGCCGGGTCCTGGGTGGCCAACCGGGACCGCTGGGCGGTGATCGGCGTGCACGGCGGAGGCATCACCGCCGCCCGGCTGGACTCGGAGGGCCGGCCCAGCACCGAACGGGTGGAGCTGGAGAGTTCCTATCTGGCCACCTCCGCCGAGCTGGCCTACGCGGGGACGGTTCATTCTTCCCAAGGCGCGACCACCGACGTCACCCATGTCCTGGTCAGCCCCACCACCTCCCGGGCGGGGCTGTACGTGGGCCTGACCCGCGGGGCGTTGGCCAACCACGCCTATGTCATCTGCACCCGGCCCGAGGGAGCCGACCAGGACGGTCCCATCCAGGACCCCCTGGCCGTGCTGGCCGGCATCCTGGAACGGGAGGATGGCCCCACCCAGCTCTCGGCCCTGGCCACTGCCGAGGCCGAGGCCCGCCGGGCGGTCAGCCTGGCGGGCTTGTTCCCGGTCTGGAGCGATCTGTTGGCCGAGGCCGGCCGGGAACGCTGGATGGCGGTCCTGGCCCAGCGCTACGACGCCTCCCTGGCCCGGGCCATGGTGGAGGCGGATGCCTGGGGGACCCTGGCCGCCCGGCTGGCCAACATCGAAGCGGCCGGGATGGACGCCGGTGCCGCCCTGGCCGACGCGGCCGGGCTGCGGGGCCTGGAAGACGCCTCCGACATTGCCGCCGTCCTGCACTGGCGACTCCGGGGCGCCGACCGCTCGGCCCAGCTGGTGGGGAGCGCCAGCTTCGCCGAGCTGTGTCCCTCCTACGGATCTGATCTCGACGCCACCCTGGCCCAGGTCGCGGCGGCCATGGACGCCAGAGTGGCCGTGCTGGCCGAGGAGGTGGCAACCGACCAACCGGCCTGGGCGACCGGACTCGGTCCTCTTCCGGCTGACGATGCGGTTGCCTGGTCGGCCCGGGCCGGGGCCATCGCCGGCTACCGGGAGGCCTTCGCCTGGGACGACCCCACCGAGGCTTTGGGGCCCCGGCCCTCGGCTGTGCGGGCCGACGCCCGGGCCTGGTGGGAGCGGGCCGCCCTGGCCCTGGGCCGCGCCGAGGCACCCACCCTGGCCGGGATGCCCACCGAGCACCTGGAGGCGATGATCCAGGCCGCCCAGGCCGAGCCGGCGCCGCCATCCGTGGCCACCGAGCTGGCCGAGCGCTACGCCCAGCTTCGGGCCGCCAACACCGCTGAGGGAACGGCCGTGCTGGCGGGCAACGTCGCCCGGGTCGCCGGCCAGTCCCGCTGGGCGGAGGAGCTGGCGGACCAGATCACCACCCTGGAAGCCGCCCACGCCCAACGGGTTGCCTGGTCGGCCGAGGCGGGGCGACGGGCCGCCCAGGTCAGCGCGGCGCGGGCCGAACTGTCCGCTCGCCAGGAAGCCCGTGCCCAGGCCCCCCGGGGTTCGTGGAGCGAGGTGCGGCTCGACCGGGCCATTGCCGATGCCCGCCTGGGCGTGGAGAGCATGACCAGGGTGGCCGCCGAGCAGGAGGAGATCGCCTCGGGGTTGTCCGATGAGATCGAAGCGGCCCGGACCAACCTGGATCGATTGGTGCGCCTACGCCCCGCCGTGCGGGCTGCCGCCCAGCGGGTCAGCGCCGAGGCCGGACTGGCCCGACGCATAGACACCCTGGACGCTGAGCTGGCCGTGTCCCGGATGGAGCGATCTGGACTGCGAGGACGGGCCCGAGCGGCGACGGTGGCCGAGCGCCAAGCACTGGCCCAGGGCCATCCGGAGCTGGTCGAACCGGCAGGGCGTCCCGGGCGGTGGGCCGCTCTGGCCGAAGACGCTGCCACTCGTCACGATCAGGCCGTCGGCAAGGCGGAGCGTCAGGTCCACAAGCTGGAGGCCGAACGCCAGGAGTACCTGGACCTGGCCCACGAATGCCGGCAGGAACTCAGCACCCGCCAGTCCCATCTGGAGGCGCTGGTGGCCCGAGTGGGTTCCCCGGACCAATCCCATCTCGTCCCCGACGAGGCGCCAACTCCGGCCGGGCCACGGATGGACGAACACCTGATGGCCGCCCACCTGAACCCCCAGGTTCGACCTCCACAAGTCGAGCCCTAGAGGGCCGGCCAGGGATCATCGACGCGCTCTCGATCGCACCAAGCAGAGCCCGGAACTCATAACCAGGGACCGCCCCCGACCGGCACATCGAGGGCAATGCCCCACATGCATATGCCTCGGGGAAGTGGGTCGTTATGGCAGTGTCGGACTCGCTCCAGTCGCGCCATGCCAGGCATTGGGGGGGGTAAAGCTATCCCGAGGGCGAGCGGGCGATCCGAAGCGCGGCGCCGCTCGACGGTCCGTTGGCCGTATCGAGGTTCCAGTTCAGCTTCGCCACCGAACCTGGAAGTTCTGCCGAGCTGGGTACCTGCATGGCCATGGTCACTGAGCGATGGCCAGCGATCTGTCGGACCGAGCGGCAGTTGAGCCGGTAGGTGAAGGAGTCACTATCGAGGTTCTCGGTGTAAGCGGGACAGGGGCTCAGCCGGATGCTGGAGGCCGCCGGGTTGGTAAGTATCACCTCGTACCGATATGTTCGCCCCGGGTGCAGGTCCCCCAGGTGCACCAGCCGGACGACCAACGACGAGACGCTTCCCGGGCCGGGTGGTGGCGGAGACACCGGTGGGGGTGGATAGCCCCCGAGCTGCGACTCGGACAGCCCACAGGCGACGTCAAGGCTCACTCCAAGCACAGAGATATCACCTCCTCCGGGCAGCCTCAGCATGATTCCGGCATAGGTGCCGCCGGTCACGCTGGCCTGTGCGGCGGATGTGTCCGGCTGGTTGACGGCATCGCAGTCATCGCCGGTGCCCAATACCAAGACCCCCTTCTGGCCTGGCTTCAGATCCACTGGAGAGGTGGGACCGAAGAAGGTGCCGTGCCTGGCAACAAGGGGGACAGGGGCCGCGCCTGGGCGCAATCCGCTGATGGTCGCCCATCCCGAGAGCTGGCAAGTAGTGGGGCCCAGGTTCTTGAGGTACACGCCGGTGGCCAAGTTTCCGGCGGCGGCGCCGTGAGGACCAGCTGAGGCGGCCAACTGTGAGGCGCGACAGAGGGGAGCCGTCGCCGGAGGAAGAACGGGCGCCGTCGTGGTCGTAGTCACCGCAGGCGTGTCCACCCAGGGGATGACGCCGGCAGCCTGACCGGTCGACGTTCCACCTCCGTCGCAGGCGGCCAGCGAGGCGGCAGCGATGAACGCCACCAGCCCCACCAGAGCCCGCACGATCGCATGGTAGGACCGAGGTCAAGACTGATGGCCCAGCCGCCCGAAGCCCCCAGAAGGCCCACCCGCCCCGGACCGCCGGGAGACGGACCAGTCGATTTGACGCCTGCGCTGATCCCGCGGCCGAGCCTCTACAGCGCGACGAATGACCGCTCGGCGTCACAGCGCCTGCCAGCAACCAGACTCCACCGGTGCTCACCGCGTTCGGGGTCGCCTCCCTGGTCTTCATGATGGTCATGTACGGCCTCGAGCGGAGGAGCCGGATCTTTATCCTGGGCTTCGCCGCCGGTTGCGTCCTGGCGAGCACCTACGGGTTCGTCTCTGGGGCCTGGCCCTTCGGGGCTATCGAGGCGGTTTGGTCGGTAGTGGCCCTCTGCCGGTTCGCCAACAAACTTCGGACTCCGGACCCCGGCCACGGCTAGGCCATTGCCCTGGAAGGTGCCTGGGGATCCCGTTTCGGCTCGCCCTCAGCAGGCCAGATGTCATCGGAGGTCTTGACTTCAAGTCGACTTGAAGTCCTATGGTCCACCTATGACCAATATCCGCATCGAGCACCGCCACCTAGACGTCGCCTGCGAGCTCGAAGCAGCCGGGGCGACAGACCGCGCCGAGGAGTGGAACCGCCTCCGGACCCGGTGGGGCCTGGGCTCGGAGTTGATCCCCGGCGGAGCCCGGCTGTGGTTGCGCGCCGGCGGCTCGGGACCGGCCGAGGACCTGGTACGGCGGGAGAGCGCTTGCTGTGGATTTATGGACCTGGAGGTGGCCGCTGAGGGGGACCGGGTGTACGTGGAGATCACCTCTCTTGCCCCAGAGGCAGCCCCGGTGATCGCCTGGCTGGCCGGGCTCGAGGACACCGGTGTCTTGCCGTGCTGCTGATCGGCGAAGTGGCCGAGCGATCCGGCCTGGCTACCTCGGCCATCCGATACTACGAAGAGCTTGGCCTGATCGAACCCACCAGGCGGACCGCCGGCCGGCGGTTGTTCCTGGAGTCCGCCCCACGCCGCCTGCGCGCCATAGTGGCGGCGCGGGAGGCAGGCTTCAGCCTGGACGAGATCCGCCGCCTCCTAGACAGTCAAGCCCAAGGCACCGAGGACTGGGTGGGCCTGGTCGAAGCGAAGATCGCCGAGACTCGGACTCGGATCAAGCGGCTCCGCGCCATCGAGACAACTCTGCGAGACAGCCTCACCTGCGGGTGTCGAGCCTGGGACGACTGTCCGATCCTGCTTCCCTGAAGAGCAATCGGGGCGGGAGGTTGGCACGACGGTGAGCGGGTCGTTACGACCTTAGAGTTGCTAGCGACCGAAGGGAGTCGTTGGCGGATGCCTTGGTGGGGATGGATACTGGCGGGACTGGGATTGGTTTCGGTTCTGGCCGCGATTGCCCTCACGTTCCGGACGCAGGTCATGTTCGCAGTCAGGTTTGCAAAGACTCTCGTGACTGACCAGAGAGTGCCCCGTCCGTTGCGCTGGCTCATCGCTGTTTCTCTGGCGATCAAGGTCGTCCCGTTTCCGGACTTCGGGGTTGACGAAGTCGTGCTCGTCATCGTGGGCCTGGTACTTGTCATCTTCTACAGGCCGGTGATCCGGGCGATCCTGGAAGAGATGAGGGCAGTCGAGGCCGCCAGGGTCGGTTCTCCAGGGAGAGCGTCCCCAAACGTGAAGACCCAGCCTCACTGACGCGAGGGACTCGTGTCCCCCAACGCCGGTCTGGAGTTCGGCCTCCGACCTCCCGGATAGGGCATGATCCTCTTCGTGTTGGGGAGCCTTACCGAGGATGAGGCGGCATCCGGCCATGTGATCGCGTATCCGAAGGGCTCGGCGGCCAGTGTGGTTGGCCGCTACGAGGGTCATAGCTTCTCGGGCCTGGAGCCCGGCTTCCACCGAGGACTGCCGTCCAGGGCACTGACCTTCCGAATCGGACTCGGCGAGCCCGTTCAGATAGCGAGGATGCCCGACCCTGCCCAAGCCGCTGCCGCTCACCACGCCTTCGTCGGAGGTTTGCATTCGGCGTCGGCCCTCGTGGCTCATCCCGGCCGCGGGAGCGGGGTCGGGATAGACGTCTCACCCCTGGTGGCGAGGAGGTTGTTCGGGCTGCCGGGCGGGCAGCTCGGCTCGCTCGTCGTGGACCTAGCCGACCTCGTCGGCTGTGATCTTGCCCGAGAGCTGAACGAACGCCTTGCCACGGCCGGGAGCTGGCCGGCCCGCTTTGGGGTCCTCGACCGGCTCCTCGGCCGCCTCGTGGCCAGGACCAGGGCGACGGAGCCACCCCCGGAGGTAATCGAGGCCTGGCGGTTTACCCTGGCCCGTGGGGGGCGCACCACTGTGGGAGAGGTCGCCGATCATGTGAGCTGGAGCCGCCGCCACCTCGGGACCCGGTTCGGCCAAGAGCTCGGTCTCAGCCCGAAGACCGCCATCCGGGTGATCCGGTTTGAGCGAACGTGTGCCCTACTGCTCGGGGGCGCGACCTCACTTGCCGCCGTCGCCGTGGCTGCCGGCTACTACGACCAAGCCCACCTCAACCGGGACTTCGTGCACCTGGCCGGTTGCACCCCGTTGGCTTGGCTGGGTGAAGAGATGTATGACCCGCCGAGAGAGGAGTTCCCATTCGTCCAAGACGAACCTCTCTCCACCGGTGCATCCTGAATCATGAACTCCTCTCCAACCTTTATCGGCGTACACCTGACGGTGCGGGACATGGTCGCCTCGGCCGGCTTCTATCGGGAGCTGGGGCTGGGCGTCCCCAACGACGCCGATCTGGGTGAGCACGTCGAGATCGACCTCGGCGGTGGTGCACATCTGGCCTTGAGCACCGAGCGTGTCACGAGGATGTACGACCCAGGCTGGCGCACCCCCCAGACTCCTCCGGCCGGCGCACTGCAGTTCCAGGTCAGGGAGCGCACAGACGTCGACGCTCTGTACGGCCGGCTCCTCGAGGCGGGCCACTCTGGGCACCTCGGCCCAATTGATGCGTTCTGGGGAAATCGGTACGCGGAGATCGAGGACCCGGATGGCAATGTGGTCGGGATCCATAGCCCCACCGACGCCTCCAAGCGGAGCTGAGCAAGACGTGCCCCCTGGCGCTCCGTTCGGGTGCCTCCCCTATGCGCTGGTCATCAGGCCTGCCGGACCGCCCCGGATCGTCGGATCCCGGCACGGGTTGAGCTTGCCTGAGTTCGTCGGCCATCGGAGATCACGCTCCCCTACTCCATAGGTGGGGCGGGCTCCCAGTTACGGCTACTTGCGCCTGTCTTTCTCCGCGTCCATGTCGGCGAAGTGTTTGTCCCACAACGGTCCGCCGTTCTGCCGTAACCAGTCAACCAACTCCGCATGCTGGGGATGGTTGTCGAGTGCGGTTACGAGGTCGCTCTGCTTCGTGAACCCCTCTCTGTTGGCATAGTCGAGGAACTGCTGGAGGGCGGTCCGCACATCCCCGCTGAAGGTTCTAGCCGTGTCTTCCCCAACCTCGTCAGTCACCCCGCCGTGGACGGCAGCTGACCTCACATTCTCGTAAAGGAAGTAGTTCGCGTGCGGGTGCAGGAAGCCGGCACCCATCGCCGCGGCCAGCATCGCTCGCCGTCGGGCGATCAAGGGCCCCTTTAGCCCCTCGCTCCTCGTACCCAGCAGAGCCTCAAGAGCGAAGAAGTGGTAGAGCACCGCTACCACGGGCTCAGGGGCCAATATGGCCCGATTGATCCACTGAATTGCGAGGATCGCTCGGCCCTCCAGTCTGTTGCGGGCAGCCTGCGGGACGTGGAGGACCGCCTCCGCTTCCAGCTCCGGGAGATTATCTCCCAGATCGAACCCATACACCCGGCGTGATCCCACTCCAAATCCGGTCGTGCCGTCCGAGAACGCCCATGTCTCAGCGAGATAGAACCGAAGCTGCCTGTCCAGGATCGAGGGGTATGCCAGCTTGAGTGCTACTCGTAGGGTGCCGAGGACATGCTCAGCCGTGGCGTGCGCCCGGTCTGCCATGAGTCGGTGGTTCGTCCCCTTCACTGAGACGGCGAGAACACTGCCGATCGGCTCGTCAAGTCTGAACCAGGGTCCGGGCGGCGGAATCTCCTCTGAGTCAAGCGGTAGGAGCCTGACCCCAAGGATTTCCCGCTGTGCTGCGACGGTGAGGTGCTCAACGGGCACGTAGCAGGTGAGCTCTAACATCTCATGTCGGTGCTGGTTTGTGAACATCCTCACCCTGTCGCAGGAGCGATCCAAAAGGCATCCGTGGATGAAGCGCCACAGCAGGTCGTCTAGCGTCTTTTCATCGAGATACTCAAAACGCTGGTCCTTGAAGATCTCGGCCTTTGCCTCTTCCATGCTCTGGATGCCAGCGCCGTCGAGCATGATCTGGATGCAGTCCTCCGTGGCCAACTCCTCCGGGACCGTCCAGATAGCAACGCCGCGGCCGTCGGGCTCCGAGCTTCTCCGGGCCTCGGCCTGGAGCCGCTTGAGGGCGTTCTGCACCTTGTCAGCCATAGTGACCCCTATTCCCGTTGAGCCTATTGCCACGTGACTGTCACCGACCGCCGGCACGCGGACACCCTCCGACCGCTTCGGCCGCGATTATGCGCTCGCCCGGCGCCCTTCGAACCCGCCCGGCAACCGTCGTTCGCGCTAGCGCCAATGTCAAGCCGCTTCGGACTGGCCCGTCCAAGAAAGGGACTTATTGTTCGTTCGGCTTGGTGTTATGGACGCCCTGTCAGCGAGCGGGGAGCGCGTTGAGCCACTGCGCATATAGAGGTCGAGGCATCGGACACACCGTCTGAGCGTAGAGGTCGACTTGTAGTTCCCGGGATCCTCGGCCGGCTCGACGTCCTACAGTGGGAGCGATGCGACCTGGGGGAAGCCGTCGATCACCGGGGCCTCCGGCCGGGATTCGGGTGGTCACTGTCGATCGCGGCCGGCGCCGAAAGGCCGGGCGCCGTCCTCCGGGACATCCGCCATTGGGCAAGCCGCGGGAGACGGGCTCGCTTGACCATCACGAGAGCGACCTGAACTGGCTGGTGGGGGCAGCCGAGGCCGCCCTCATCTCGCGATGGCGCTCGGCCCGAGCTTCAGGAGACGACCAGGCGGCGGAGCGTGATGCGGAGTTCCTCTTGAGGGCAAACGCATCGCTAGTTCGGGTGGCTGGCCGCCGGTACCGGGTCCACCGGCTGGGCCGAGAGGACCTGGTCCAGGCTGCTCAGCTGGGATTACTGCAGGCCCTGGCCCGTTTCGACCCGCTGCGTGGCCGCTTCCCCGCCTACGCCGCCCAGTGGATGAGAAAGGAGGCACAGCGGGCCTTGGCGAACGGGGAGTTCTCGGTGGCCGTTCCCGCCCACCTGCCGGGCCGGCTGGTGGCGTTGCGGTCCCTCGCCGCCGCTTCGGATGATGAGGCCGCGCAGTCCTTGGACCTGAGCCGGGGAGTCGTCGCCGCTCTGAGGCCGGTCCTCGACGCCGTTGGCCTTCCCGACGCCTTCGAAGGCGCGCCCATGGTGACCTCACCTCCGGACGCCCTGGGGGCGGACGACCAGGAGCCGGAACTGGCCTGGGCGCTGGAGGCGGCCCTGTCCGATCTGCGTGAGGATCTGAGCCGGGTGGTCGTTCTCACCCATGGCCTGGACGGTGGAGGGCCCCGGTCCACCAGGAACGTCGCAGGCATCGTGGGTGTCTCGGACTTCACCGTCCGGGCCCGTCTTGCTCGGGCCTACCGGATCCTGGCCGGGCGGATGTCCGACCAGGACTGAGAAAGGCCTCGCAGCCGGGATCCCGGCCGGTATCTGACCGGGCATGAACCAAGTCTCGGATGAGCCCATCGCCCGCTACGACGAGGTCGCCGACTGGTATGCCGCCTGGATTGGTGACAGCCCCGGTGTGATCTGGGCCGAAGGCCTGCTCCCCGAGCAGCTGGTGGGCAAGCGGGTCCTCGACGTCGCCTGCGGGCCTGGCCGATTGAGCCGTGAACTGGCCCGGCGAGGAGCCGATGTCCTCGGCGTCGACCTCTCGGAGCGACAACTGGACATCGCCCGGCAGGCCCCCGCCCCCGGGGCGGGGCGAGTCGAGTACCTGGCCGCCGACCTGGCCAGGCCGGAGCGGTGGTGGGACGGCCGCCCCTTCGACGGGGCGACAGCTGAGATGGCCCTCCAGGACATCGAGCACCTGGCCCTCACCATTGCCGCAGTGGCAGCCTGCCTGCTTCCCGGAGGGTGGTTCCTGGCCTCCCTGGTACATCCCTGCTTCCCGGGCAGCCAGAAGGGTCTGCCGAGCTGGCCCCCCGAGCTGGGCTACGGCGCCGAGGGCTGGTGGCACTCGCCGGAGCATAACCCCGATGGCATCCGCCTCCGGGTCGGCTCCTTTCACCGGAGGCTGTCTACCTACCTCAACTGCCTCACTGACGCCGGACTGGCCATCGACAAGGTCGTCGAGCCGGCTGGTGAGCTGCCAATGCTCCTGGTCCTGGCGGCCCGCAAGCGGGAGGAATGGTCATGAGCGGTCTGGCACTCATGCCCGAGACCGTGGTCGGGGCCGACGAGCTCTGGACTGTCGCCCTCAACCGCAACCAGAACCTGCTGGGCAAGACCATGCTCGTCCTCAACCGGGCCTGCACCGCCGTCGCCGAAGTGAACCCGGAGGAGTGGACCGCCCTGCTCTGTCAGATCCAGCGCTTGAGCCGGGTGCTCGACTCCCTGTTCTCGCCCGACCAGTTCAACTTCGCCTTCCTGATGAACCAGGACGCCCAGGTCCACCTCCATGTCGTCCCCCGCTATGCCGGGCCCCGTCACTGGGAGGGGCTGAGCTTCGATGATCCCCACTGGGGTGGCTCGTTCGGCTACGAGCAGCGGTTCCTATCGGCAGACCATCTCGGTCGTCTCGCACAAAGCCTGCGGGCTGCCCTCGAGGAGACGGATGTGTCGACTCCGGCTGCGTCCCAATGGGCTCAACGGTGGCAGGCCTCCTGGGGCCGCATGGAGGAGGCCCTGGCACCGGCCCGCCAGTGGCAGCTGGGGGGACTGGTCGAGCTGGTCGAGGCACTCGCCGGGCCCACCCCGAGGGTCGTCGACCTCGCCTGTGGGACCGGGAGCCTGGCCATCCGCCTCCTGGAGCGTTTTCCCGGAGCCGCGGTAGAGGCGCTGGACGTCGACCCCGTCCTCCTGGCCATCGCCAAGGCCACATTCGCCGGGGACCAACGGGTCCGGGTTATCACCGGTGACCTGCGCAGCCCGGGCTGGGCGGAGGCTCTCGGGGACGGGGAGATCGACGCCGTCGTGACCTCGACGGCTCTGCACTGGCTGGCCGAACCGGTGGTGCGCCGCCTCTACCGGGACCTCGCCGGCCTGATCCGCCCGGGCGGGCTGTTCGCCCATGCCGAGATCATGCCGATAACCGATGCGCCCCATATCGGCGAAGCGCTGGCCTCCCAGCGCCGAGCCGGTGGAGCTGATACCCGCGCCCGATGGGATGAGTGGTGGTCCGATGTCGAAGCCGATCCCGACCTTCGCCCCTTCTGGTCCGCTCGAGAGGCGGTCTTCTCCTCCACCTACCCCGCCACGGAGTTCTCCCCTCCCGCCGCCTGGCACCGCGAAGCCCTGTTGGAGGCCGGGTTCCAGGAGGCTGGTGTCGTCTTCCGCTCCGGCGGAGCGGCCACTGTGGCCGCCATCCGCTAGCCCGTCGAGAACCTGATGATCCTCACCGAACACCGGCCGGGCCCTTCGGCATCTGGTCGGTCATGATCAACTCCGAGTCGACCGTCGCCGCCTATGACCCCATCGCCGAGGGTTACCGGGACTTTGTCAACGCCTCCTGGATTCACCGGGTGTCGGTGCCTGCCCTGGCCCGGGTCTGTTCGGAGGTGTCCGGGCGAGTGATGGACCTCGCCTGTGGAGAAGGCGTGACGGCCCGGGCCATGGTCCGCTCGGATCGTGAGGTGGTGGGTGTCGACCTGTCCGCCCGGCTCCTGGCGCTGGCCCGAGCGCAGGAGGACTCGGCGCCCCTTGGCATCGACTACGTCCAGGACGACGCCGTCCGGTTGGCCGCCTTCGCTCCGGCCAGCATCGATGCCGTGGTCAGCAACTGTGCCCTGTCTGACCTGGCGGACCTGGAGGGGGTCTGGGCCGCCGTCGGCAGGGTCCTCAAGCCCGGTGGCTGGCTGGGGCTGTCGATGATCCACCCCTGCTTCGAGACCCCTGGCGCCTACAACCTGGAGTTGGAAGACCGGGTGGCCAAGGTCGTAGGACGGTACTTCCAGGAGGGTGCGAGGTCCCGCAGCCCGGGATCGCTCCTGGCCAACGTCGCCTTCCACCACCGCCGCCTGGCGACCGTTCTCGGGTCTCTGCTCAAGGCAGGCTTCGTCCTATCCGCCATCGAGGAGCCGTATCCGCCGCCCTCCGTCGTCGAGGCGGCGCCGCACTATGCCCAGGTCGCTGAGGTGCTGGTGCTGCTGTTCCGCAGTGACGGAGAACGGGTCTGAGAGGCCATGTGCATCCTCTGCTCGCCGCGTAGGCCGGCCCGTCCCCTGGTGGCCGCTATGTCCGTCGACGACAGCACTCCTGCCACAGGCCGGAGCGAACCCTCATGACTTCCGAGGAGCTGGCCGAGCGCGCCGGCCAAGCGTTGTCGGCCCGAGTCGACTCCGTCCGCCAGTTGGAGGGCGGACTGTCCAACCTCAGCGTCGTGGTCGTCACGTCGGCGGGCAGGGTGGTGGCTCGCCATCCGACTTTCGAGCTCAAGGGTCATCCGTCTCTCTACGGTCAAGCAGCCGCCATGACCCTGGCCCGCGACGCCGGTCTCCCGGTTCCAGCGGTGGTCCACGTCGAGGACGAGATGCTGGTCTACGAGTATGTCGACGGTCGGCCTCTGACCGCAGAGGATGCCGCCTCCGGACTCGCCTTTCAGGCCGGAGAGCTATTCGCCCGGCTGCATTCGATCGCTGGCACCGGTCTCGGTCCCGTCCAAGCCGACGGAACAAGTCCGGGCTGGGAGAACGACGCCTGGTTCAGCGGCGTCGTCAACCAGGCGGAGCGCCTCTTGTCCGCCCACCGCCCGACCTGGGGTATCAACAGAGCTGACATCGAAGATGCCTCTGACCTCCTCACCCATCTGCCGCCCATGCGATCCCAGTTGGTCCACGGTGATGCCGGGGTCGGGAACCTCATCGTGGCCGACGGGCGCATTGCCGCCGTCATCGACTTCGACAACGCCTGGTATGGCGATCCCGCCATCGATCTGGCCTGGTGGTGGTGGCGTTCACCGCTCACCGCGCCCGCATTCGAGGCGGGCTGCGCCTCACAAGGTGACATCACCGCCCCCTGGCTTCTGTGGGCATGCCGAGTCAATTTGTTGCTCGGTCTCGCCGACAGCTTCGTTGCTCAGGCGCCCCAACGGGCGCGCCACGTGTGGGAACTCCTCCCCTCGGCGGTAGCTGGACTCAGGAACGCAACTCCATGAGCACGGCCACAGCCGACCGGCTCAGTGGCTCTAGGTCTAAAGCGATCGTTCGGTGCTACTCCCATGGCGTCCGACACCACCCCCGATCCGTCGCTCGGCGCTACCTCGCCGGTACCCAAATGCGATTCGAGCGCTGGGGATCCGGAGCGTTCTCATTGCTGATAGCGGGCGGGGAAGCTCACCCGCCGGGATGCTCAGCCGGAGCCTTTGACCGCCTGGATGAGGAACCGGCTGGCGTTGGCCTGGAAGAGGCCCTCTCTTTCGATGTGGCGGTGCAGGACAAGCAGGCGGTCCCGGTAGGCGGGGGCGGAGAAGCCTGGCACGATCCAGACCACCAGCCTGAGGAAGTACACCACGGCACCGATGTCATAGAACTCGGTCCGAAGGCGCTCGGACCGCAGGTCAGTGACCGACAGGCCAGCGCTTCGGGCCTCGGCGGCCACCAGCTCAGGATCTCGACGGGAGGACGCCGGCTGGGGTCCCATCAGGAACTCGGTCAGTTCCACGACGCTGTGGGGGCCTACCTGCTGGGAGAGGTAGGAGCCTCCTGGGCGAAGCACCCTGGCGGTCTCGGCCCACCAGTTTGCGACCGGGTGACGAGCAGTAACCAGATCAAAGGAAGCTTCCGCGAAGGGTAGAGCCAGGCCGTCCGACGGGACGGCCACCACCCAGGCGCCCCTGGGCCTCAGGTTCCGGGCGGCCACGGACAGGTTCGGGGCCCAGCCCTCGGTCGCCACCAACAGGCGCGGCAGGACGGGAAGGGCGCAGAGCATCTCCCCGCCCCCGGACTGGAGGTCTAGGACGGCCTCTGTCTCCTGGTAGCGCTCGGCCACCAGCCGGGAATAGCCCCAACTCGGACGCTCCTCGAAGGCCCGGCCCTCCAGCCAGGAGAAGTCCCAGCCGTTGATCGGAGCCGATTCTGCCTCGGCCACCAACTCGTCGAAGGAACGACCCATCAGGTCCCCATACCGGGCCGACCACCGCCGTCGGCCCTGACCTGGGACAGGTTCTCCTCGACGTGGTCCAGGAGGGCTGTCACCTCGGCCGGGTCCAGCTCCGCGGGCCGGCCGTAGCGGAGATCGACGGCGGCGTCGATGAGCCCCTGATCGGCCCAGCGGCCCCGGCCCCATTCGGCGCCCTCGAGCTTCGAGCCCAAGACGCCCTCGGTTCCGAATCGCCAGGCCCGGCAGCGTTGAGGACCGAGTAGAGGGTCGCCCCCTCGTGCTGGCGGTGCCAGCTCATGGACTCGGCCATGGCCGAGACCAGGACGAGACGCGGGACGTCGGCGAACACGGACTCCGGCGACGGGCCGGAGATGACCACTCCCCGACGGTGGGCGATGGCCCGGTCGATCACGTACCAGAAGCCGGGCTCGACCGACTGGTCCAGGTGGACCGAGCGATCCATTGCCCTTCCGCCGTTCACGTTCAGCTCGAAGGCGGCGGCGGTGGAGTCCGAGCCGGCAGCCTCCCGGCGGTAGAGGGTGAACTCCAGACCCCGGGCGGGGCAGTCGGCGGTGAGGGCGAATACCTTTTCGGCCATCTGCGGTCTCCGCCCGGGCGGGATGGGCTTCTCGCAGACGGCAACCACGTCCAGGTCGCTCTGCCCGGGGACGTAACCACCCAGGGCCGCCGAGCCGACGAAGTACACCCCCACCAGCCCGTCCCCGAGGACAGAGCCGAGGTGTTCGGCTTTCTGACCTCCGAAGGATGAGACCTCGTCACCAGCCACGACGGCAGGCTGGCACGGTCTGGGGAGGCCGCACTCGCTCACTCGCCGACGGCGCCATCGATGGCCTCCCGGAGGACGTCGGCATGGCCGTTGTGACGCGCGTACTCCTCGATCATGTGGGTCAGGATCCACCGGAGGGTGATCGCACCGTCCTGTGGGTGGTCGAAGCTTCGATCGAGTGTCTCGCTCTCGTCGACGATCCGGCGGGCCTGGTCGACTTCCTGCCGCCATGTCCGAAACGCCGCGGCGCCCTCGGCCGTCTCAACGTCCCAGTCGGTGTCGCTACCGTCGGGACCGCAGTCCCAGTAGTGATACGCGGCCGGCTGGCCGTCCAGCGAGACGCGAAACCAGTACTGCTCGACGTCGGCGAGGTGACGGACCAGGCCGAGGAGCGAGATCGCTGAGCGCGGCGGTCGCTGGCGCAGCTGGTCGTCGGAGAGACCGTCGCACTTCCACTCAAGGGTGGCGCGCTGGAAGTCGAGGAAGCCAGCCAGCGTGGTGCGCTCGTCACCGGCGTAGGGTGGCCTAGGCCGCTCGTGGTCCTTCATGGCCGACCCACCGTTGCAGGCCCGGCCCCGCCGCCGCAAGCGGTTTGGGTTAATCGACGGCGACTGCCCCGGGCCTGGGTGAGAATGGACCATGGAACCGCTGGTCAGCCACCGCCTCGTTCTTGAGGACCTCCCGGCCGAGGTGAGGGCCGCCCTGGAGGTCGAGCTCGGCTGTGCTGTGGTCGATTCGGCCAACTGCCGGGGCGGATACTCCCCATCCCTGGCCGCCCGTTGTCGCCTGGCCGACGGTCGGGTCGTCTTCGTGAAGGCCGTCTCCCCCGATCAGAACCCCGACTCGCCCGACATCCCGCGCCGGGAGGCCGAGGTATCCGCCGTCCTGTCGGATTTCGCTCCGGCCCCCAGACTGCTCGCTGTGATCGACGACGGATGGTGGATCGTCACCGTGTATGAGTACGTCGAGGGCGACCTCCCCGCTTTGCCTTGGTCCCAAGATGACCTGGGGGTCATCCTCGGAGCGACATTTGCCCTGGCCGAGGTCCCCGCCCCGTCCGGGCTTCCCACTGTGGTCGAGCGATACGGCCAGATGCTGACCGGCTGGCGCATCCTGGCCGGTGAGGAGCAATTGGACGGACTCGACCCGTGGGCCCTCCGCCACCTCGATCGTCTGGCCGGGTTGGAATCCGGATGGGAAGGGGCGGTCACCGGAGACGAGCTCGTCCACGGGGACGTCCGCAGCGACAACGTGCTGGTCGGCCGGGGCGGCGTCACCTTCGTCGACTGGTCCTCCGCCTGCGTGGGGCGGACGTTCTTCGATGTGGTCTCAATGCTCCCCTCCGTCGCTCTGGAAGGAGGTGGAGAGCCTGAGGAGGTCCTGGAGCGCCACGGCGCTGGCCGCGTCGAGCCCGACGCGCTGACCTCCATCGTCATCGCCGATGCCGGCTACTTCCTGGAGCGGGCCCGGCTTCCCGATCCTCCGGGCCTGCCAACTGTCCGGGCATTCCAACGAGCCCAAGGCGATGTGTCACTCCGTTGGCTGCGCCACCGCCTGGGGTGGAGTTAGCGGGTTCTGCGACTGGCCCTCGTCAACCCCCGAGCCGTCGCTCGGTGCGGCATCTGGCGGCGCCGTCCTCGTCGCCCGCTCCGGCCAAATTGGGACCCGGAGCGGTGAGCCCGTGGATATGAGCGGCGATCGGCGTGGCGTGGCAGCTCGCCCAGGTCATGCCTTCCGGGCGATGACCGCGCCAGACTGGCAGGCTGATCGTGCTCCCCGGGCCGGTGTTCATCGGCCCCGTCGCGGTCGGCAAGACAACCGTGTCGAAGCTTGTAGCCGCCCACCTCGACCGAGCGCGAGTCGAGTTGGACGAGGTGGCCATGCCGTACTACCACCGATGTCCGGAGTTCGACCCGGCGCGGTACAACCGCCTCCAGGCGACCGAGGGCTTCCTGGCCGCCTATCGCTACTGGGAGCCGGCGTTGGTCTTTGCCCTCGAGCAGGTCGTCCTCGATCAGCCCGATGCCGTTCTCGACCTCGGGGCGGGACACACCTCTCTGCTGAACGAGGCTCTCCACATGTCAGTGCCGGTCACCGGCTCTCTCTTCAGCATCACCACGAGAAGGACGAGAGTTGCTATGTCCTGGCCGGCTCGCTCACGCTCTTCCAAGGGGACTCGGCCGACGAGCTGTACGAGACCCGCGTTACCGCGGGGGATGTCTGGCGGAATCTGCCAGGCGTTGTCCATACGATTCAGGCCATCGAGGATTCCGATGTTCTAGAGGTCTCCACTGCCCACCTTGAGGACGCCGTGCGGCTGGTCGACGACTATGGGCGCGAGGGGGCCAGCGCACCTTAAGGGCGAGCCCCCGCGGGGCATCCGGTCGAGGTCGTCAATACCCTCGATCTGTCGACGCTGGCCGGGCTGAGGCGATCGATCCAACAAGCAGCCAGAGGAATGGGAGGTTTAAGCGATGGGGCGGGAGATTCGGCGCGGCTGGCCAGGTTGAGCCAGGGGCGCTCGGGCCGACGCACCACAATCGACCGTGCAGCCACACAAACGAAGTTGGTCCGAGCGACGGGGCGCTTGCGATAACTGATGTCGATCAGGGCCGCCGCCTTTCCGAAAGTGCGCGAGCTGAGCTGCCGGCAAGAGGGGTGCCCCACAATCTCTGGGCCTCAGCCGACGTAGGTCGGTAGTGAGGTTGCACCAGCCCCAATCGTCTTACGAATCTTGGCAAGCCGCGGTCGGACGGGTCGGCGACTTCGGAGGATACCGGGCCATGAACACATCGACCCTCGCGCCGAACCGGATCAAATGAGTCGCGGAGTACCAGCGAGAGCATCGCCAACCTGGTCCGGCGACACGGTTGCGACATTCGCCTCAGCGAACCACTGCCCGACGCGCTCATGAGCATCTAGTGCAGAGCGGTGGCTTGCCTCGGTCGGTGGCGCTATCACTGCAAGCGCGTCAGCGTGGTCGACACGCTCAAGGGCGTACAAGAAATGAGCAGCATCATGCTCCACCGGGGTCCAGTGTTGAGCAGTCGTGGCGAAAGAGAGAACGTCCACGAGAACGGGCTTCTCATCACCTACTACTGCGTCGAACAGGAAGTTCTCGACGTAGTTGCCTCTTCGGATCTCAACGCCTCGCTTGCGAGCCCAGGTGATAACGGAATCTAGGAGGCGACCCTTTGTGAGTACTCGGGATCCTCCCGCCCGCGGCGCTACGTATGCCCGATACAGAGCCGACAGTGCTAGGTCAAGGTCTGGGATGGCCGTCTCACTAGGAGGAGTCAGAGACAGCGAGTGCCGGAAAGATCCCTGCCACTCCATCAGGCGTGCCAGGGAGGGTTTGGGGTGTTCCTGGAACTGCGCCTCGAGTCCGGCGATGACTTGATCCAGGAGTCCCTGTTCGTGGAGCCGAGGACTAATCGAACTGATCGGGGCGGCTTTGATGGCACCGAGGTCTCCTCGCTCATCAACAAGCAACACAGCGACGTTGCGGGCCTCGTCTCGTGAAGGCTCCGCCCGCCAGCGCAGCAACGAGAAGTAACCCCTGCCGCCTACGGAGTCGACCATCCATCCATCACCGCCCTCAGGCTATCTCGCCGGTGCGACAGCCACCGTGCGATGGCCAAGCGCCGATCCACGGGGCTCTGCCAAGCCTCTCCCGCCGGGACTTGTGCCACCGCCCGAAGAATCTGCTGGTCCGTAACGGCTTCGATCTTGGCCACTGCCGCCTGTACCTCTGGAGCTCCTCGGCCCACGTCCTCCGTCCCTGGCAGAATAGGGGTCACCACCATCGACGGGGGTCCGACGGAGGTCACGTTGGCGAAGCAGTCTCCATGATCGATGCTCATCACCCGGCCGTCAGTTAGCCGTACAAGTACCTGAGAGTCACTGGCACCGATCCAGGTCTGGAAGGCGACGACGAGTGCTCGTGACCGGCCGTCTATCGAGGGCGCCGGAACTCCCAGGTTGGCGATGGTGGCTTGGAGATCGCGTGCATTGGCTACCTGGGGCTCGTCGAGGATCCCGACCACAACTCCGAGCAGATGCGTGGCCGTCCCGTCCGACGGAAGTGACTCGGGAGTGACCCGAACTACCACGGCTGCGGGACCAGCGCCCACAATGGCAGCGAGCCGCCCTCCGATCAACTCCGCAACAAGACCCTGTTGCACACGCCCGGGGTCGACGTTCCCCTTGAGCCAGTAGATCGACCCGTCGATGCACACAAAGGGACTGGGGCGGGAGAAGGTCCCCGATTCTCCTCGGCTCGGATCTCGGGCAAGTGCTTCCACGACTCGGTAGCCCTCTCGGTCGAGAGCGTTAAGGGCGGAAGGGTCCTCCCAGTCCATGCAGCAAGGGTATTAGCGGCCACCCCCGAGCGTAAGGATCGCCCTGATAGGCGTTTGAAGACGCGACCAGCGTTGGCAGCGGTCGGCTCGCCGAATGATTGGCTTTATACTCGCTCCGCCACTAGTGGTACGAGACGATCACTGTTTCCGACATCGGCCCGCGCGTTCCCGGCCTCAGGGAGTCGGGCTCACCGAAGGAGCGCAAATGAGCTCCCGATCCCATGGCGCATGCGATCACGTCCCCGATTAGCGGCTTCATCTCCTCGCGCACCGTCGGCCCGAACCATCCGGCCGAGATCGCCTCATCCCGGGTCGTCACCAGGAAGCCACCGCCGAGCTCGTCCCGCCAGGGTCCAGCCAGCTCGTCGGGGTCACCATCGGTGTAGAGATACCGTGCCCGACGCTCCCCGGCCACGGCCCGCAGGCCGGCATTCAGGTCCGGGCGGAGATAGAGGTCACCGACTCCTCCAGGTCCGGGCGGCGGCCCGGTCCGTCCCGAGGAGCAGCTCCAGCTCCCGGGCTGGTTGTCCGCCCGGACATCGGCGCGTCAAGAGCCCTAACCTGGGATGAGCTCGGAAGCCGGAACCTTAGAGGAACGCCCAGTCCGTGGCGGCGACCTCGAAGGACCGCATCGACAGACGAAGTCCCGTTTCGTTATCATTTCGGGAAATGAGCAAGGACACGCTGAAGTGCTGGTGGTGGTCGTCCGAGTAGGCGGCCCAGCACTTCGCGCCCCAAGCGCAATCCCCGAGGCCGCCTCCGACGAGGCGGCTTTGTCGTATCCGGGCTCTCGTCGGTGGCTGTCTCCCTCGACCAAAGGAGCACAACCGATGGAGACGAACGAGACGATGGTGGTCAGCGGCATCAAGCCCACCGGCCAGGTCCACCTGGGCAACTACCTGGGCATGATCCGACCCACCCTGGCCCTGGCCGCCAGGCATGAGGCCTACGTGTTCGTGGCCGACGGCCATGCCATGACCACAGTCGACGATCCCGCCGATCTGGCGCGTCAGACCCGCGAGCTGACCGCCGGGCTCATCGCCCTCGGCCTCGACCCGGAGCGGACCGTGCTGTACCGCCAGAGCGATGTGCAGGAGGTCTTCGAGCTGGCCTGGATGATCGCCTGTACCACCCCCAAAGGGGCCCTCAACCGGGCCCATGCCTACAAGGCCGCGGTGGAGGCCAACTCGGAAGCGGGACGAGCCCCGGACGACGGCGTGTCGGCTGGCCTGTTCACCTACCCGGTGCTCATGGCCGCCGACATCCTCGCCCTCGGCGCGACCGCCGTTCCGGTGGGGGCCGACCAGGCTCAGCACCTGGAGATCACCCGGGACCTGGCCCTCGCCTTCAACCGGGACTACGACAGGGTCTTCGCCGTGCCGGAGGCGGTCGTCGACCCAGACGTGGGCGTCGTCCCTGGCACGGACGGGCGCAAGATGTCCAAGAGCTACGACAACGTCATCCCCGTCTTCGCCACCCAACGGGAGCTGACGTCCCTGGTCAGGGGCATCAGAACCGACTCCCGCCCGCCGGAGGAGCCCAAGGACCCCGCCACCTGCCATCTCTTCGGCCTCTACCGACACCTGGCCGAACCCGCCGCCGTGGCCGGCATGGCCGACCGCTACCGCCGGGGCGGGGTCGGCTACGGGGAGGTCAAGGAGCTCCTGGTCGAGGCGCTGGATTCCACCTTCCGACCGGCCCGGGCCCGTTACTGCGATCTCCTCGACGACGCCCCTCGCCTCGGACGGATCCTGGCTTCTGGCGCCGAGCGGGCCCGGACCCGAGTCGCCGCCCTCCTGGGCGCAGCCAAGAGGGCCCGCGGGTTGGCGGCATGAGCGAGCACCGCTACGCCTTCGGCGACAACGACCCCGCCGCCGAGCGGCTGGCCATGGTCGCCGACGTCTTCGCCCAGCCCAGCCGCGCCTTGCTGGGCGAGCTGTCGGGACTCCGCTTCCGAGTGGCCATCGACCTCGGCTGCGGGCCGGGCCATTCGAGCCAGCTGCTCGCCGACCAGGCGGCTCCCGAGCAGCTGGTGGGCATCGACCTGTCGGAGAACTACCTGGAACGGGCCCGAGCCCGAGGGCTGAGCCAGGCTCGCTGGCACCGCCACGACGTCACCGACCTGCCACTGCCGCAAGCCCCCGCCGATCTCATCTACGCCCGGCTGGTCCTGGCGCATTTGTCCGAGCGTGCCACGGTGCTGGCGGGCTGGCTCAGTCAGCTGTGCCCGGAGGGGTGCCTGGTCCTGGAGGAGGATGAGGAGATCCTGGCCGAGACCGAGGTGCTCGCCGACTACGAACTCATGGCCAAAACGCTGATCTCAGACCGGGGCGGTGACCTCTACGTCGGTCGCCTGTTGGCAGAGATGGTCCCCCCGCCATACCAAGTGGCGCTGAGCCGCACCTACAACCACGCTGTGCCCGACCCGATAGCAGCCCGCCTGTTCGCCATGAACTTCCGAGTTTGGCGGACCGATCCTCTGGTGCTGGCTCGCTATTCCAGCTCAGCCCTGGACGGGCTGGCCCGGGGATTGGATGCCCTCGCCGCATCCCGCGCCAGAGGGACGGTCGACTTCGTCATCCGACAGCTCATCGTTCGGGCTCCCGCCGAGGGCCTGCTGTGAGCCAGGACCTCCAGCTAGAGCTGCGTGGCGTACGGGAGGAGGACTATCCCGCCCTTGGTCGCCTGACCCGCGACGCCTACTGCTCCGTGCACGGCGCCGTGATCCCTCCGGCCTATCTGGAGGAGCTGGCTGACGTGGCTGGTCGCGCCGGACGGGCCTCGGTCTGGGTTCTGACCCATCGGGACCGACCAGTCGCCGGCGTCACCTATGTCGCGGGCGGAACCTCTCTGGCCAACCTGGCCCGGCACAACGAGGCCGAGATCCGAATGCTGGCCGTGCACCCCGCCTTCCAGGGCCGTGGTGCGGGCCGGCTCCTCCTGGATCACTGTGTTGGCCAGGCCGGGGCCGCGGGCGCGAGCCGACTGTGGCTAGAGGTGGCGAGCTGGATGACCCTGGCCCGAAGGCTGTACCGATCGGCAGGCTTTGTGAGAAGGCCGTGCGACGACCGGACAGTCGGCACCGGGCAGACTTCCGTCTCACTCTTGGCTTACGTGCTCGACCTTCGGGTCCCTGACCCCTCGGCCGACCAGACCGTCGATGTCGGCCTCAGATTCGCCGACCGGTGGGCAGGGAGGTAACGCGACCGATGGAGGTGGCGATCAGGACAGCGTCCCCAGTCGAGGCTCCAGTGTTGGCAGGCCTACACCTGCGTGTCGCCGCTGTCGCATACGACCACGTCTTTCCTCCGGAAGCCCCTGCGCCGTCCGTCGACGAGGTTGCGTCCGAGTGGAGCTTCCGGCTTGATCCGGGACGGGACCGCCGTACTGAGGTGTTCGTCGCCTTAGACGCTGCCGAGGTCATCGGGGTTGTCGTGGCCGAGGCGGATCCTTCAGCCGAGCGGCTCGGGCGCCTCTCCAGGTTGTATGTCGACGACCGCTGGTGGGGTCGCGGTGTGGGCACGCGGCTGTACGAGGCCGCCGCCACCCTCTGGGTGCTGGAGGCCAACTGGCGAGCCCGGGACTGGTATGAGCGGCTGGGCTGGGAGGCCACGGGGCAGCGCAAGCCGGTGTGGGCACCGGGCGGCATAGACGACATCGGCTATCGGTTGGCCCTTGGGGCCCGTCATCAGCTGGCCAGGCCGGCGGGTTTGGACGAGAGCGGGGTAAATGCCGATCGTTCCCGATGAGAAGGACTGGACATGGGTTCTCGAGCGGAGATGTGTCGACTGCGGCTTCGATGCCAGTTCCGTTCGCGCCTCCGGAGTCGCTCTCCTCATCCGTGAAAATTCAGGCGCATGGCGGACGCTTCTCGCGGCTGGCTCGATCTGTCCTGGCCGTCCGGACGACTCGACCTGGTCAACTCTCGAGTACGCCTGTCACGTCCGCGACGTCTACCGTCGCTACCGCGGTCGAATCGACATGATGCTCAACCAGGACGATCCGCTCTTCCCAAATTGGGACCAGGACGCGTCCGCCATCGAGGACGCATATGAGCTCCAGGACCCTGCAGAGGTCGTCGATGACCTCATTGCGGCTGCTGACGCCCTTGCCCTCCAGCTCGAGAGAGTCAGCGGACCGTATTGGCAACGCCCGGGCCGGAGGAGCGATGGGGCCTCCTTCACGGTAGACACCATCGCTCGGTACATGGTCCATGACCCGATACACCACGTTTGGGATGTCCGGCGGCAAGACAAGACGTAACTCGCTTCCAGCTGTTCCGCTCGTGGTCACGTCGCAGGGGATCCGTCGGCGGTGCATCAGCGAACTGGTCGCGTCGACGAGAGGCAGAATCTCGCGGATCTGGCCCCACCGCTTGCCTGTTTCAGGGAAGGGCAATGCCTGAAGACGGGTGGCCGCCTCCGGCCATGACCGCGACCGGCACGCAGGTGCTCGGGAGGCCGATGCTGGTCAGGGCACAGTGGGTTGGCGGTGGTGCCGTTCGCCGGCGCTGCCGGATCGATAACAACCAGGGCCAGGACACCCTTGACTCCACCGGGTCAAGCGACACTGAGAGTCCCGTGCCCCGGGGTGACGGCCCGTCAGGGATAGAGCCACGGGCAGACCATCAGATGCCTCTATCTCCTCGACGATGTCGACGAACCCGGTGGGCGTGATCTCGGACCGCCCCACCATCCCTGCAGCTCGCGGATACCTGCACCAACAACGGCACTCCGTAGGCGGTGGCAAGTCCGCGCCGAACGACCACGCAATAGCCCGAACTCCATCCGGTCCGTAACGAGCACATCCGCTGATCGGGAGCGCTCCTCAATCGGCGTTCTGCGTGCTGGGCCGCCGCCCCGATCACGCACCCCGTAATCCGGCTCGAGGGGCCCGATGAACCTCGGGGCCCGACCTTCGTAGAGGGCGGAGCGACCAGGTCAACGCTGGAAGTCCTCGCTCGGCCCGGATCCGAGCAGGCTGATCGCTGGGCATGCCAAGCCACCTTGCTGGGCTCGTTGGCCAGAGTCGCCTGTGCCAGCATTTGCCCCAGTGACCGGCAGCCCCTCACCCGGCACGATCACGTGGGCCCGCCAGGTCTTCGCCGAGGAGATGGCGAGCATGGGTGTGGTCTGCGACGAACGCGCCGCTCTCGACGCCGAGCTGGACTCACTGGCGGTGTTTCATGGCGTCTCCCGCCGCCACCTGGTGGCCTACTACATAGACGAGCCAATGATCAGACAGATCGCCCGCCGGGCCGCCACGATGATCACGGGCCTGGACGCCGGACTGCTCTTGGCCCGAGCTGGCCTGGACGAGGAATACCCGGAGGCTGCGCACTGGCCAGAAGAGGTCCGGAACTACCTCATCGACCATCTGGCCGCCCACCAGGGGGCGCTCGAATACGCCGAGGCCACCACCGGGGGCCGGCTCGGGGTAGAGGAGACCGGCCTGCTCCGGTTCCGCTACACCGACCCCTCGGGGCTGGCCAGCGCCCTCGACCCGGGGCCAGACTCGGTGTTGGTCCTCACCATCCAGCATCCCGACGTCCTGGTCCCGGGCCGGGCGCTACGGGCCGATCCCGCCTGGGGCCGGCCCATCTTCGAGTGGGCCTACCGGCTCATGGAGGACTCGTACCGGAATTCGACGGGCATCGACGCCCGACGGTTGATCTGGGCCTGGGCCGACCTGGCCACCGTGGCGGCCGCCCAGCGACCGGAATTGGCCGTGGCCGGAGCCATTGACCAATTCGGGGCGGCCAACGGGAACCCCAAGGCGGTGGCCGTGCTGGCCCTGGTACCGGTAGAGCGCTGCTTATTCACCAGTCACCTCCTCTTCGACGGCTTCGTGCTCCGGGGCCGCTACGCCGCTTCCGACATCGATGACGCCCTGGCGGTACACCACCGTTTCGGACGCTGCCATCTGGACCCCTCTGATCCCGCTGACCCCATCCGAGACACCGTCATCGCCTCCTGGGTCGAGCGCCTCCTGGTCGGGGCTGACCGAGCCGACGTGCGCCTCCAGGTCTGTCTGGACCGCATCGAGCCCGAAGAGATCGTGGCCGTGGTGCCCCTCAAACTGGGAGCGAGGCCGGCAACGAGCGGCGGGCAGTCAACGGCGCCGGAGAGGCTCGGGGCAGGGTGACCGGAGTGACCCCTCCAGAACCGAGATACTTAGCCACGGTAAGTTTCGTGCCACTTTCGTGCCACTCACACCGGTCAAACATGGGCGCGCACGGGCGCGCATGGTCAAACCAAAATGGCCTCTGAGCAGGGCAGACGCACATTTTCCCTGGTCAGGGAAGTGCGGGTTAGCACCTTCCCAAGCTGAGACTCAGCCTCCGATTCACCCCGCCTGATCTCCAAGAAACCCAGGTCAGCGACGTGCGAACACCCAGATGTGATTGTCCAGAGCCGGTTCGTGCCACAGACGTGCCACTTGATGGCCGGAGCGGCCGTTGCGGGCAGCGTCGCACCATTGGGACCGAGGCTGACACGAGCGGCCGTGGGGATTGGATCCCTATGAGCCACCCTATTATTAGCATTTGAACTAATATTAGGACTGGCGTAATATCAACTCACATGCTAATGGCAGTTCGAGAGTGGCTCACCGCCCAGGGTTTCACCAGCGACCTCCAGCTCGCCCGCTGGACAGACGCGAGTCCTGACGCCGTTCTGATCGTGGCCGGGAGCTCATCCGATCAGGAAGTCCACCACTTCGCCATCGAATACCGCGGCCGCGGGCCCCGGCCTTCCGAACTCCCGCTTCTGGAGCATCGTCGCCAAGCGTTGGCCAAGGCCGGGGTACCTCTTCTAGCCGCTCCCTACATCAGTGAAGCCGTCGGGGAGAATCTTGTGTCGGCCGGCTGGTGCTGGGCGGATGAGGCCGGCAACTGCAGGCTTACTGATCTGCCCC